>Ga0163148_10001406_pt1 | contig 31216 bp, 28 predicted proteins | sample OliLakLV19MP7P2_FD_148606 | JGI IMG/M metagenome (GOLD analysis project Ga0163148, IMG submission 148606) | Freshwater microbial mat bacterial communities from Lake Vanda, McMurdo Dry Valleys, Antarctica- Oligotrophic Lake LV.19.MP7.P2 | ecosystem: Environmental > Aquatic > Freshwater > Lake >... | reverse complement strand
GGTTTTAATGAAAGAAGTATGAGATATTTCTTATGATGAAAAACTGAAAGCATTGCTGGATCGTTTTTTGCCGTATATACAACAAAATAGCTCATGTGCACGTATCGTTTCTTACCTGCAGTGACCGACATTATCTCCAGAAAGAGTAGAAAAAATGCGAGTCAGATTAGGTGAAATACACGAAGAACGCTTTAGAAAACAAGCAAGTACTATAAAAAATACGTATGAAGTAAGGACCAAGCAAGAAATTCTTGATCAGAGAGCTGCAGAAGAGATACTTTCCGACATTGCGAGATAGTTTTATTTTATGTGTACAGCTATGGCGTGACCAGAAAATCCAAAAGCATATGAATCACCAGAAAAGATTCCTGTAGGTATTGCACAAGAAGTAGATGCTCTCGTAGAGTTACTCCCTCCTGAACCATTATCAGTCGATCAGATTTTATTAGATTTCTGAATAAATAATACTGAAAGTAAGGAAACTGAATATCTCAAGGACGTTGTGGAGTGACTAAATAGAAAGATGGAAAAATTAAATCTTGATGCAAAAAATAAAGTCAAAAATCTTCCCGATTATTTCAAAAACACCTGTACTGATCAGATGAATATGGAGTGGAGTGGAGTGTGAGGTAAATATTATTTAACTATTATTTCTCAGGGACAAGAAGTTATGAAGTTTGAAATCTGAGTTAATATTAATAATGCAGTCGATTCTTGATTATGAATTTATATGAAAGATCTCTTTACTGAAAAGCAAGAATCTGACGGTAATGATATTAATCCAGATGATTTTTTGGAGTTTGCAACTGGAGACGATGCTCGTGGATGAGATCGATGACTCTATACTTTTGATCAAATGTATACGGAAAACTTCGGGAGACCTGCAAAAAATCGAACAGCATCATATATGAATTACTATGTTAAAAATAAAGATACTGTCATACAAAGCACTAGCACAACGTGAATACTCCTACTTCCACAACAGGAGACGTATCTGATTAATACTGCTTTTAATGGCCAGTCTGTTACTATAAATAATATTTTTTGAGACCCAAAACCATCTCACGTTGAAATTACTTATCCTAATGGGAGTAAAATCATGTGATTCTTTAAGAATTGAGGATATGTAGATAGCAATGGAATAAGACCAAAAATACGAAATTGATGCAAAGTAAAAAATACAATGCCTCCTTTGGAAATTGTGCAGTGACTGATAGAAAGAGAGGTAATGAATCAAGGGTATAGAAGAGAAGAACTATTTCCTTATTTTTCTAATTTTTCTCCAGCGTATCAACAGGCTATCAAAGAATATATGAGTTTGTTTATCAATAAGGAGATACGTCTTCAAAATAATGATAATTGATTGAGTTCATATGTAGACGTAAATTCGCAATGATATTGTTTTCATTATGAGTTGGATAATCAATACGGAAACAGACCGTATAATAAAAGCTTAACCATTCAGTTGGATGGAGCAGTTACTGGTTTATTGATTGATAAGGACTCATTTAGAAATAAGTTAGCAGATGATGTCGCTGGTATTATACAGAAAAACTTCTTGACGATAGCACGTATGAAGGGTTGAGTAACGTTAACAACAGAAGATTTTTCGACCACAAAATCACAAGATGATATAAGTGCATGTCCAAAATGACAGTATCAGATAAGAAATAGTGCCTGAAAGGTTATGACTTTCTGTAGCACAGCAGCACAAGATTCTGCAAGAAATAATTTTTGAATTACGATCCCCAATGGTAATGCATTAGTTGCGTTAAATAAAGAACCTATTGATCTAGTTCACTACAAAGCTGAGTACAAACCTGATGAATGAAAAAAAACTACTGATCTATGAGCGACTGGTATGTATGAGCTGTTGAGTAAATATCTGAGTAGCTGATGTACGGTAGTAGATATATGATATGATTCGACTGCTACAGCAAATGGAAGAAAATATGGTCATAGAAATATTGCTTACTACTGTTACGATACCAAGGAGTGGTATGTGTTAGATCCAGTATCCAGTTTTTGAGGTGTAGCAACTTCGAAGCCGAGACAACTACGTGATACATTGTCTGATAAATATACCCCAGTACATATGAGATATTATACTCCAGATGTAGGTGTCTATGAAAAAGATCCAGGGCCTGAGAAAACTATTGTTTAGGATCCTATCATATGGTATGTGATAAATTACTTCTATGAAAAAAATACACCGACACGAACCATAGAATGACTAATAATCCCGCAATACAAAATAACCCATTCATGAGACCGAAATAGTCAATCGCTAGTCCAGCGAGTGGTCAGAAGATCATGAAGAGTGCTCTAAAGGTCAAACTATTCACTGACAGAATAGTAGCTCTTTCTTTTGAACTAATGAGTTTATTGAGCATGTCTTGCGTAACGACATGGTTTATGCCTCTGATCGCATAAAAAAGAAACATGCACGGAACTATTCGCCATACGGCAAAAGTTCATAGGAGCAGATATCAGCCAATACTTATGGGGAGTAAGCTCAGAAGTATTTTTTCTTCAGCGATATGTTTATCGAGATGATGTGTGATGAGAGAAAAGAATCATACGCTAATATTTCAGACGCCTCGCAAGATTCAGAACCATGCAAGAGGGATACCGACCTGAGTTCGATAGGGCTGTGCAATCCATACCCAAAACATCGTACTTAATCAAATAGTAGCTGAAGCGATGATAAGTGCACTTATTTTACTATGGGTAAATAATGCATACCTTACTAATCATAGAAGTTGCCTCGGTCAGGTTTCCGTAATTTCGTATTTTTCTCTGGGCGGCTCAATGAGAAAAAAGGTAAGAAAAAAGTGCAATGATCGATAAAATAATCTGTAATGCTATAGGTCGATCGAGACCATATATAGCAATTCGTCATCCTATAAACGCAGCAATTCATTCACCTATATTTCCTGCAGCGCTCGTATATCACTGTATTTTTTTGCTTTCGTCTTCTTTATTCAACGCAAGGAGTGAATCATATAAGAGTGCTATATCTGTACCAGAAACAAAAGTAAATCATATTGCTAAAACTATCTCGGCACAGGCAAGGAGCCAGAATCCAGGAGCATATCGATATCCTATCCGACCAAGTAATATACATATCGCTCAGATAATAAGTCACTGTTTTCTCGTCAGTATATCACCAAGATATCAGGTTGGCACCTCTAGGAGGACGACGGCTCAGGCAAAGATGCTTTGTAACAGAAACACTTCTGTCATACTCAGTCAACGACTTTCAAAAAACAGAACAATGACTGGCATAATAAAAAGTGCACTGCGTAGTAATTTGAGTATTCCCAATAACCATATATTTCTTTGTAATCTTTGATTCATGTTGTAGGTAGAGTAAAACTTATTCTCCTAAGGTAACTTGATATTCAGATCGAAGTTTTTTGAGAATTCATTGAGGTTTTTGAAGTAATTCATTGAACGATCATTGTTCTTGAATTGTTCCTTGATCTACTACATACACACGATCAAACATCGGCAGGAGGTGTAATTTATGTATCGAAGCAACAATGCATTTTTCAGGATAAGACGAGAATATTTGCTCATAGATAAGTTTTTCGTTGTGAACATCGACGCTACTAGTAGATTCGTCGAGGAGAAGTAGACGACTTTCAGTTGCCATCAGGAGTCCACGAGCGAGGGCAAGGCGTTGTTTTTGACCACCACTGAGATTAACTCACTTTTCTTTGATATCTGTATCTAGACCATGAGGCAGATGAGGAAGAACTTCACTGAAACATGCTTTGTCGCAAACTTCCAAAATAGTTGCATCATCTGCTTCAAGTCACATCGTAATATTGTATCTAATCGTTTGCTCAAATATTTCTGGATCCTGCGGAATAAGTGACGCATAGTGACTAAGTGGTTCTAGTGTGTCAAACGATTCATTGTCGATACTAAGCGTTACGTTGTCTACAGGATAGAGCCCCCTAAGTAACATCATGAGGGTGCTTTTCCCACTTCCACTAGTACCTACAAGGGCAATGCGTTGTCATGGGATGAGATCGAGAGAAATATCCTTGAGTACTTGTTTTCTGACTCATTGATTGAGGTAGGAGAAGGTAAGGTTGTGGATATGAAAGGGGTGATGATCATCGAAGATGAGTTTATTTTGACTATGAGGACGAGCATGATAGGTTGTCGTTATTTCATCAATCGTATGGTAGTTAGTCGACATTTGCATCAGTTCATTCCATTGCCAGGTAAAATTTTCAAATGCAGACCTCATCTTATCTATATACTGCCAGAGCATAGTAAACGTCCCGATGAGCACTACTCACGTCGTTATAAATTCATGATGCAAATAGAATCACACGATGATCAAGACACTCATGGACATCAACATGTCCGTAGTAAACCATTTCCATTCATTTATCACAGAATACCTATGGAATACTGGAAAGATATTAGCTATTCTTTGACGAATGGTCGTGAGTGCACGGTGTTCAAATCTGAGCGTAATCACTGTTTTTATATTACCCAAGAAATCAAATAGACCACTCATTACTTCATGTTCTTTCGTGTTTTTTTCTGTGATCAACGCAATGAGCTTTTTATCAAACTTCTGGACGGTGATGATCGTAACGAATGAAAGAAGAGTAATAATAAGAGCTGCTGGCCACCAGATAAGTAACAACGAAATGAAAGATCATAACGCAAAGACAACCGTGTTCGTATACATGAAATTCATTCAGGCGAATTCTTTCAAGGCTGTAGAAGCTTTATTTATCTTGTCAATTGTTTTTCCTGAATGGTTATCGGTATGCCATTCCATGGGAAGTGATGCGACTTGATGAAACAAATCAGTCGTGCACGCTTCAGTTACTTGAAACTTTATTTTTTCTTCTCGAATACGAGCGATTCCATGGAAGCACCATTGGAAAAACGTCATACTCGTAAAGAAGATAAGAAGTCGAAGAATCTGTGTTCGTCATTCTTTTCCTTCGAGTTGAATAAGATTGATGATTTTTCAGAAAACGTAAGGTTCTGCAACCCAGATTATTCTTCCTAGGATAGAAAACGTGAACATCCAGAAAAATAGCTTCTTGTCTGGTGCGTAGTGCCACATGGCACGGATGAGATGTATATAGGGATTTTGTGATTTCATTGGTTTGTCGTGATAAAAAATGAATCACAACGAGATAGGATTTTTTTATTCGTCGTGATATGTATGCTTGAAGAATTTAGGTGAGCTCATGAGCGGTGAGATGGTAAATAGATACTCTATATACGATTTAGAAATAAATTTGCAACAAGAAAATATTATATTTGTATTGACATATTTATTGTGTTTTTTCTCCTAAAAAAGAAAAATGGCTGTTCAATAGGGAAGTTAGCTTTTAAAGAGTTTGTGGAATCGAAAACAAGGGTGAAGAAGTCAAAAAAATGAAATCTTTTTATCATTAAAACCCACTTTGTAATTCTACCATCTGATAGTAGTCTCATTTGTTTTTCGTGAGCTGGTCGTGAGTCCCTCTTTCGAGAATTTGAGCAACCCCATCGACCGATCATAAGACAATGATCTCATCAGCATGTTTTACCGTCTGGAGTCTATGAGCGATGATGATAACGGTACGATTGGCAAACAAATTGTTCATCGCTTCAGTGACCTCTTGCTCTGCAAAACTATCTAGAGCAGAGGTAGGTTCGTCTAGGATAATGATCTCAGGATCTTTGAGCATGATCTTTGCTATGGCGAGACGTTGACGTTGTCCTCAGCTAAGTCTGACCCCGCGTTCACCGATTTCTGTATCGAGTCAGTGGGGGAGATCGTAAATAAATCAGCATTTTGCTGCTTTGAGTATACTTTTGATCTGATCATCTGTAGGAGTTGCCGTCACCGCATAGAGTAAGTTTTCACGAATAGTGCCATCAAATACCAAAGGATCTTGAGTAAGGTATCAGATATGCTTGTAGTAACTTTGTAAGGACAGAGTGCTTAGAGCTTGATCATCGATATATATTTCTCCTCATGTTGGGTTGAGATATCAGGCGATTAGTTTGACTAAGGTTGTTTTTCAAGCACCACTATTGCCGACTAGAGCAGTCTTTTTTACTGGTTGGATATGGAGTGAAAAGTCAGTAAAGATGCTTTGTCATGCATCATAGGCGAAAGAGACATCTTTTAGAAGGATATTTCACTCAGTATGTATAAAAGGGGCTCACGTGATGTATGACGTAGCTGGTGGTGCTTCATCAAAAAGCTCAAAAAGCTTATAGACGTTGGAGAGTTTTTTCGTCGTATCCTTGAAAAACTCTACACCATTCATGATGATCGGATCCAAGACGTAGAAAATTCACAATATAGCTACAAAATCACCATAGGTATACTGTCCACTAATTACTCATGATCATATAAAGACGACCAAAGCAACTCTTCATGCTTCTATAAAGAAGCGAGGAACGTAAAACATACCGACGACATAGTCAGATGTCTTTACGTTCATTTTTTTCCCCTGCTCTAGATCGCTATGCAATGCATCGATTTCTTTATCTATAGATCATGCTTGCATGACTTCAAATTTCGAGCTAATGACCTTTATCATACGTTCTGTATGTCTATTTTCGTAATCTCTCCTTTTATTTCTCCGAAATAAAGCGAATGTATCAAACCGTAAAACAAAACAAGTGACGAAAATAATACTTACGAAGCCTACAATCCCAAATCGTATACTTGTAGATGCTAACGTGAGTAAAGAAAATATGATACTTATGGACCATGCTATTCAACGGAATCGTGTATCCGCTAATGCTATCGACCATATCTCCATTCATTTATTTACGATAGACACAAACTTACCTGTTCCTACTTTTTCTGTATAACTATTTTCTAACATGATATACTTCGGTAGGTATTCTGCTTGAATGGTTTGATGTAAGACAAAATTAGCATTCCAACTATATGTCTTGAGTAGCCAACTTGTCGTATAGCGCGCAATCGTAAAAAAGATGTACATATACAAGATATATGTTACTTGATCTCGATTGCTTTCTTGAATACCATTTGTTATCTGACTGAAAAAGTAGACGACAATCGGTCAGTGTATTCACTGAAGAATTGCATGTATTGCACCGATGGAAAAAAAACGCTTATTTTCTCACAAAGGTGCGATAAATCTCGTAAAGTTGTTTTGTATCATACTCTGTTATGTTATCTGAATATCTTTATCTGAGATCGATGTTTCTTTACTCATAGATCCATCTTTGCCGATATAGACGTACATAGGGATCACCATTGGTTCTCTTCCTACTTTTTTCATCATAAACTCAGCAAGATCATCTCTGATAAATCTCATGATTTCTTTTATCTCATATTTCTTTTTTGTGAGTTCTGTATACTTACTTCTTGCAAATTCGACGACGTCTGTATGTACTTGTCTTACTTCAGATGAGTAGACAAATCATCTTGATTCGATCTGAACGTTACCGATTAGGTTGTTTGTCGTCATATCGATCTTGAAGAGGAGGGTCACACATCCATCGTGAGCCATGATCTTACGTGCTTTGATCACATATTCACCACTGAGATGTCCTTTTCCTTTTCCATCGATGAGAACGGTATCGAGATCAAGTTTTTCTTCTGAAATACGGCATCCATTATCAAACATCTCTATGATACATCCATTTTCATTTGGCATAAGGATGTTTTCATCAGGAATTCATTGAGCAAGACCGAGTTTTCTATGTTCGTATCTGAGCATCGCTTCGATGTAGAACGGTAAGAAGTACTCTGGTTTGACCAATGTCAACATCAGCTTATGGTCTTCTGCATTTCCATGTCCTGAAGCATGGATGTCCATAGCATCATTGGTAACGAGATTGATTCATTTGGTAACGAGTGAGTTCATCATTCCAGATGCCTGGAGTTCATTCCCTGGAATAGTCGATGATGACATCAAGACGGTATCTCCTTTTTTAAGAGTGACTTGTGCGTGTTCACCTCTCGACATCCTTGCAAGTGCAGAAAATTCTTCTCCCTGTGCACCGGTACACAAGATGAGTACTCTATCGTCTGGCATATTTTCGATATCATTGTTGATTTTACGAATAGTTCATTTCGGTACATTGATATACCCGAGTTGTTCGCAGATTTCTACATTGTTAATCATGGATCTTCCTGAAAGGAAAACAATTCTATTGTGTCTAATAGCTGAGTTGATGAGCTGAATGACACGTCAGACGTTTGATGCAAAGGTAGCAACGATTATTCTCGTATCTGTTTCTTTGACGATACGTTCTAGTACCTTTCCGACTTCTTGTTCAGAAATAGCCCATCCTTGCTTCTGACATCAGAGACTATCTCAGATATAGAGCTTTACTCATTCTGTTCAGATTCTTGCGATTTTAGCTAGATCTGCAGGTTTGTCGATAGCAGGAGTATGATCAAATTTGAAATCCGAAGAGTTAAAAATCACTCCCTTTGGTGTATATATGGCTTGTGCCATAGTCTCGGGGATATTGTGATTCACTCTTATAAACTCAATCGTAAAACAACCGAGCTTGATGATATCTGTATCAGGATCGACTATTTTTGCTTTAATTTTTGCAACGTCACCTTTGTTATCAAAGAGTTTTTTAATAATACCCAGAGAAAGAGGAGTGGTATAGATCATAGGAAAATTCAACTCGGGAAGGATATCTCTTAGTCATCAAATATGATCCAAGTGACCATGAGAGATAACGATACCTTTGAGCTTATGAATATTATCTTTGATATATCTAATATCAGGGACGATATAATCAGCACCAAGCGATTCTTGGTCAGAAGCGAATTCCATACCTGCATCGACGATGATCATATCATCTCCATACTCGATAAACATACACTGTCCTACCTGTTCGAGACCCATAAGGGATCCGATTCTTACTGGTTTTTCGTTAGGTTTTACTACAAAGTTAGTAGTAGTTGCTTCATTGTTCTTACTTGTTGTAAGTTTTGGATCATCGTTACTCTTACGATTACGTGAAAAAAACTTTTTCTTAGCTGTTTTATCAGTAGTAGTTGGTTTCGTGAATTTCACGCTTCATTGTACTTGTTCTGTCATTTAATAAGGAAAAATATATAAAGAATTTTAAATTTAAAAGTTGAGGGCACATCATTTAACTGTATTTACACTTGTATGGATTTGACTCCTTGAGAATATGCTGATCGAGCACGTAGCCATCATATACCCGTAGCATCAGAAGCGACGCGACAATATCTTACTACCCAAGTAGCTGTATATCGTCCAGCGTATATTCTGGAACTATGAGCTGCCATTGGAAGTACGACGTGTCGTCTTGGTGCACAGTGTTCTCTGTGGCAAGGACAGGTGGTTGCTTACGAAATATCATATCCGACCTATCACAGAGCATGTCGACGAAGAAACTATCGTCACTGTCGAAACGTTCATCTTTTTCATACTGATATTATCGATACTGATCTTTCAGTAACGGTAAAGCAACAGATAGATTTTATATTTATTGATGGCATGAAGGCGCAGTATGCGCACTATCTCCAGCTAATACGTCCATATTGTCGTTCAGGAACTTGTATCATCGTCGATGATGTTCGCACCTATACCGACAAGATGGACGCATTTCGGAGGTATTTAACTGAGGAGAATCTTAATCGAGAACTTATTGACCTAGAAGATGGTGACGGTATCGTAAAAATTCTTCTCTAAGAAGAACGTTTATAATTCTTGGGAAAAGGTTCATTCAAATCATTCCATAACGATAATTTGTCCTTCAAGTTCATCACGTTCGATCGCGTCTTTTGCTTTTTGGTTGGTACATAGTCGAATATCTACATCTGCAAGTGTTTCTTTTTCGAGGAGCGCAACATCTTGAATAATAATAATAACACCTTTTTCTGTAATCACTTGGTAGTGGAGGTATCCTCATGCATCAAAACAAACAATACTCTTTCCGTCAATATCGTACTCTCCAGGAAAGTCAACCAGTTTAACTACGGAGTTGTCGTATCTCATTGCTGGTCATTTCGTTACTGCAAGATTGATACTATCGTCTTGGGGAGTATCGGTAAAAAGGAAGGTATCGCCAATAAGGTAGCCGTGTGTGGTAGATGTATACATGGAAATAAGAAATAAGAAATAAGAAATTAACTATTCGTTCAGAAGAAGTTAGGGTTGATAAGATTCAGAATCACTCATGAAGCTCACAGTAAGATCAGTCATCAGATAATCATAATAATAAGGTTTTGTCATTTTTCTTTTAACCCTGGGTCTACTCCCGATGCCGCTATCATAAATCATCCGACGAGTATTCATAAGAATCAAATGATATAAATAGCTGTCATCACGAGCCTAATCATTCCTCACATAAGTTTTGGAAAAACGTTTCCGACGGTACTATTTCATTGCGCATCGCTGGTTTGGTTAGCATTTGGATCTTTTTTGATACATCTCCCGATAAAAGGGATGCTAATATTTAACATAATATCTTTATCAGGATCGCATTTTTCTCCACCTGCTGTTTGTCAGTTTTGATTTTCGTATTGATTTGGGGCTTCGATTTTTGGAGGAGGAGTTTGACTTTGAACTGGTTGTATTGGTTTTGGTGGAAGTGATTCTGTTCACTGAACAAACCCACTTCAAGATGACATAATAAGCAAAATAAGTGCTCATAAAAGTATTTTTTTCATTGGTGTTATAATAATGAAGTATAGTAAATCGTTTATAAACTGGAGTATGAGTCGTTTAAAAAATGTGTTGTGATGACATAATCCTACAATTTACTACGCAGAAAATTTATTTTAAATTTTCTATAATACATTCATTCAGAAGTTTACCATCTATCTGTGCGCTATATAATTTCATCATGGCTCAGATAAGTTGTCCTCTTTGTTTCTGAAGGTCGGTGAGACCGAGTTCAGCAATAGTTTGTTTGATGAGAACCATAAGTTCTTCTGCATCGAATTGTTTCGGAAGAAATATTTCCAAGATGTGTATCTTTTCTGTATCTAGAGCAGCATCTTCTGTCTTTCACGCACTCGTTGCATAAGTAATAGATTCTTGTCTCATTTTAACTTCTTTTTTTATCATTTGGATAACTTCTTCGTCAGTAGGCTCTTTTTGCAGATCTATTTTTTTGTTTTTAAGTTGAGCAAACATATATCACAATATATCTTTACGAATGACCTCTTTTGCTTTAAAAGCTACTAAATATTCTTGTTGGATGTGCGTATACAAATTCATAATTATCCCAATTTAAAATGTTCTAGAAATGTCTGGTGAGAAATGAGGCGATTCTTTTTCTTGAGGGAAAATTACGAAAAGAAAAGGCAGTACGTCCATACAGAAGAATATAATGATGATACATATTTTTGTCGTGACTGCAAGTCAGAGAGAAATTTTTTCAATAATTGGTTGACAAATTTGAAGGAAATTGAGCAAGATTTTTTAATTGCCCCCAGTGTTTTTTAAGAAATCGTTTATCCTAGAACTCATTTCAATCTTTTGTTGCTGAAGCGTATGGAGTTGTTCTGGAGTGTAGTTTCCTAAAACTCGATCGGTTGGAGTTTGCGTTGCATGTTCTGGTCTTCATATCCCTATCTTAATTCTCCAGAAGCGAGGAGTAGCTATCTTTTCAATAATATCTCTAATACCATTTTGTCCCCCATGTCCTCCATTAAACTTCAGTCTTATTGTTGCTTCAGGAAGATCCAGATCATCGTGAATGACGAGAAGGTTTTCTGGTAGGATCTTATAAAAGTGCATGATTTTTTGTACTGCTGTTCATGAATTGTTCATAAACGTCGTAGGTTTGACAAACATACACTGCCATTTTCACCATATTCACTGAGCAATTTCAGCATCAAATTTTTTCTGAAGCAGAAAAGACGTGACTTCTTTGTCTTGTAAAAGCATATCAAGAGCTATTCGTCCTGCATTATGTCTACTTGATGCGTATGATTTTCATGGATTTCATAGTCCGACAATGAGTTTCATCTTCTAGTGTTCCTCCCAAACAAAATATTCAATAATATCTCCTACTTCAAGCTTTTTGTTTATCTTTGCTTTCACCCCACATTCATATCACTGAGCGACCTCATTCACACCGTCTTGATCTCTTTGTAATGAAGTAACTGTTCCTTTGATTTCTTTTCCTCATTCGCCATCTTCATCAGCGTCATCGGTTCTATTGATTACTTTGAAATATGAGTTATTTTTTATTTTTCCTTCGGTTACCTTTCCTCAGAAAACAATCTCTTTTCCTTTCTTGAAAAAGATACCAAGCACCTGAAGTTTACCAATACTCACTTCTACTCTTTCTTTTTCTATCATACCTTGAGTTAGGAGATCGAGATAGTCGATGTACTGATAAATGATATCGAAAGATTTTAAGGCTACTTTTAGTTGTGTTGCCTTTTTCTTCAAAACTCCAGATGCATCTACATTATATCCGACCAAGATGCCTTTTGCTGCTTGCGCAAAGAGGATATCAGAATCTGTGATAGCTCAGATGTCTGCATGAACGATAGATATTTCTACATTGTCTGGTCCACTGACTTTTGATGTTGCATATTTGATTGCTTCCAGACTTCAGAAACTATCAGCTTTCAAGATAAGTTTCACTTGTACTTTATCTCATTTACCTATTTTTTCTAACAAATTATGTATTACTGTTTCTTTCGTATGTAATTGCTCATGTGCAGATATCAGAGCAATCTTTTTGGTTGCATCTTTTTCTGTAGTTACTACCTCGGCAATTCTTCATGGCTCTGGTGTGTCGGACATACCCAAAATCATGATAGGGTCACCTCAGGTAGCTTCTTTTACCTCTTTTCCTGATCGATCAGTCATTCTTCTTACTTTTCCAGCTGTATTGTGAATGACGATGATATCTCCTATATGTAACGTTCAGGTCATAATCAGTAACGATGTTGTTACTCATTGTTTGCTATCTTTTTTCGATTCAACGACAACGCCTACAGCGGCTCTTTGTGGATTATACTGACGTTCAAGCATCTCATACTGAAGGAGAACTGCATCGAGAAGGTCATCTACTCATTGCCCAGTTACTGCTGAACAAGGAATAGTCATGATATCTCCTCATCGATCTTCTGGTTGGAGTCATTGCGTATTTAGCTGTCCTTTTATTTCCTCTATCCTTCAAATACCTAAGTCAAGTTTGGTGAGTGCAACAATAATAGGCGCACCAGCATCTTTTGCGTGATTGATTGCTTCGATTGTTTGCTGTTTTACTCCATCATCAAGCGCGACGACGATGATAACAATATCGGTAATCTTAGATCATCTTGCTCTCAGAGAGGTGAATAATTCATGTCCAGGGGTATCGATGAAAGTGATTTTTTGATCGTTGTGCACTACTTGTGACGCTCATATCGACTGAGTGATGCCACCAGCTTCTCCAGAAACAATATTACTATGTCTGAGGTAGTCGAGTAATCTCGTTTTCCCATGATCGACATGCCCCATGATAGTAACAATCGGAGGTCTAGGTATAAGCGTTTCTGCTCATTTATCACTATCAAGAATGGCTTGGAGATCACCACTGAGAAGATCTTCAACATTCATTTCTGTAAGTTCTCTTTCTACAGTTACTTCAAACTCTGTAGCAATAAGCATCGCAGTATCGAAGTCTATATTTGTTTGCGCTCAGACCAATATTTTATTTGAAAGAAGTACTTTCATGACTTCTGGAAGAGGAACTCACATTTTTTCTGAAAATTCTTTGACCGTAATTGAATCTCCGATAATAATTGTCTCTTTTTTCTTTAAACTATCAGAGACTTTGTATGTTTTATCTGCTGTAGAAGCATTTGTTCTTCCATGTTTTTTACGATTGGTATGTCCGACAGTAATAGCTGCGCTAGAGTTTTGTTGATTTGATGGTCATCATCTTCTCTTATGTTGCGTACCACGTCCAGCTCATCCAGAGAATGATTTTTTCTTTTCAAAAGCAACACGATCGAGATCTTGCTGTTCTTTTGTTTTTTGTTGAATAAGTTGTCCAACTGCATCTTGTTGTGGAGCTATTTTCTCTTTTGTTTTTACTTTTTTCCATTCAGCAGGGTAGTAGGTAGGTGTTCACTTTGATATCACTCTTGCTTCTTTTATCGTAGGTTCTGCATCATCTTTTGACCATTTTTCAGGTTTTTGTTTACTTTCTTCGACGCTTTCTTGAACAACCTCTTCGTTCTCATTTTCTTCTTTGATAGAAGCCACTACTTTTTCTGGCTGAGCGAAATCTATGCCAAGTCCAGACAAAAAACCAGTATCATCACCGAACATACTTTCTGCTACTTTAGGTTGTGCGAGCTTTGGTTCTTGAGACATACGTAAATATAAGGAGAAGTGAAAGAATGTACTTATATAGTGATTTCCTTGAGTTGATCGTGATTGAAAAAGAGGGAAATTGCTTTAAAGAAGACGCTTAAGAGAGAGTTGTTGCTTTGTGAAATTGTATCAGAAAACTTATCTTTGAATTATGTATGTGTACTGATGTCTTTTTCGATTGCAACTAGATGTTAATTGAGTAAAAGCAAGAATCAGGTCGTGTCTCTAATTTATTGGAGAAATACTTTATCTTATGTATGAAATTATGTATCAATCGATAGACATACCCGTAGATGTATATGATAGCCCGCAAGAGTTTGTTGTTCTCATGCCGTTGTGATGAGTACAGAAAGATTCTGTTCAGCTCTGGATAGAGTGAGGAGAACTTGTCATTCAAGGAGAGAGAAAAATGCCAGAACTTAAGATGACCTTAGTGCAAACGTCAGGATCGTGTTATCGGTGAGGTTTTTCGAGACGTATAAAACTCCCCCTGAGTGCTGCATTTGATAGAATTCATAGTCACCTCAGTCCAGAAAATATTCTCACGGTGATCGTGCCGAAGGTGATCGTTCCTGAAAAGATTACCGTAGAGGTGCAGTAAGTAATTATTCTAATACAATAAACCCATTATTAATGTTCTTGATAATGTGTACATTTTTTTTCAGTCGTTCCTTGCTTTTTGTATCTTTTTCATACATTTCTCTAAAGTGTTCATAGAAAGATCTAGATACTACCGTAGTATCTCCATTAAAAGATACTACTATAAATTTTTGGTTTTCAGGGAATAAAGTAGGCGAAACAAATTCATGCTCTGGAGATATTCATCAATCTGGTTTTTTTCCAATGATTGAGATATATTTTGGTCACACTACAGATGCTCATGTTGTAGTATTGAATTCATCTGCTAGTTGTCATCACCAGCAATTATCAAGAAAAATATGAGTAATTTTATTTTTATACGACGAAAAAAGAGTAGATATGTTTCATGCGTGTATATTAAAAGGGTAAAAATATTTACTTCAGGTAAGTAGAGAAATTCACGAGAGTTCCTTTTTTCCGTGAGCACAAAGTATTAACTGATCTATAGTGTTTCATTCTTTGGTATAATGATCAAGAATATATAAAATATCTTTGTTTGAATCTATATGATAGGTTATTATTTTATTGCTTGTATCAATTTGTCTGGTTCGATAAGTTTCTTTCTTACTAAAGGCATTCGAATTTGGAATCTCAACATCAGAAATGAGAATTAATGAAAGTTTTTTCTTGCTTTGCTGTGTTGTGTTTTCTATGAGTGGAGGTGTGTCTGTCAAACACTTATAGACGTCTTTGACAAATTCCTCACTTAAATAGCATCATCATACAATTAATAGGCAGTATGTAGCTATTTTTTTAAACTTCAAAGACATATATATATATTCACTGTATTGAGGTAAATGTCTACGAATACTACTTCACCACCACCTTTTCTTCACTTATCTTTGTTGCTCCATACCACAACGTGAGTGTAGCTGTTCATGGTTTTCTTGTCTGGAAGAAGAGATATTTCTTGTCAGTACTTACCGTGGTGAATTGATCAGGGAAAAATGATCCTACCTCGCCGTTGTCGATAGTTGCTTTGAATGTCTGTGGAAGTGTTCCGATAAAGATATTTCATAGTTTATCTGAGATACTTAAACTTAACGTAATCACCTTGTAGCTTGATATCTCTGAAATGTCTTGATTCCATGACCAAACAATTTTTCCTATATCGATCATTGCTTCATTTTTATTGAGTGGAGTCGGTTGTGTAGTGGGTTGTACTTGAACAGTAGCAGCAAGTGAACGCTCTTGTTTCACCGTTTTTTGTTGTTCTTCTTGTAAAGGTGTTAATCAGATGATTGCACTGTTTTGAGCTCTCAGACGAGCAAATATACTCTGTAACGATGTTTTTTGTTTTATAGCTGGAGGAGGAGCTGAACTATGTTCTTGTACAGGTTGTTTTGCACGTGCGATGTAAGGAGCAATGAGGGGATAGTTGATGTCTAAATTGCTATGGGTAGCAAAGAATTCAAGTGGATCGATCGTATATGCTTTAAGTTTGTCAGCACACAGTCATTTTTCTACTGCATCATAGTATTGTCACTCAGAACAATCACCGTATCCATAGGGGTGAGCAGGACTTTTTTCTGTTGTTAATTGGAAATCAAGATGATTGCCACAACGAGTGGGATCTCCACTAATAGAGAATCACGTACATCCTACTTTTCATATCACCGTATCTCCTTTAATTTTATCTCACTTTTTGACTACCATTTCACTGAGATGGCTATAGCTAGAGAAAATTATCTCTCCGTCTACATTATGTTTCAGGGTGATACTCAGACCATATCATATTTTTTCACTCGCATTGGTGACTTCTCCATCATTGATAGCATAGACTGGTGTTCCCTTAGACGACGGCATATCAAGACTTGGATGTCATCAACTTTTTGGAGTAAGGGGTGTGTCATAGCTCGTTCATCGCAGTGCAGAAAAAAGAAGTTTTCAGATATCTTCTTGATGTGATCCATCAATGATATCTAGCTTACAGTCTGCATCTAGTTGGTCTCGTTGAGTTCATCTACATCAGGGTTGTGCAACTTCTTGCAGCGGAAAATTCCACCCCAGGGTAGTTATCGTGGTAATCAAACCAAATCGTATCATGATGAGCAGAAGTTTCTGGTGTGGCATCTGTTTCTTGTATATAAATACATACTTTATATAATATTATACATACAAATGTAGTATTTGTCAATATTTTCTCTCTTTTTTCTTAATATCTTCTTTGTTTTCGAAAGAAGCTTATATATGGTAAAATGTAGCTCATTGAGAGTTGATTTCTGTAGTCGTTGAGAAGATCTTGTGACTTGGGAGAAACGCATTTTTCTTACTTTTTTTTGTTTATGATTTCAAAAAAAGCCATAATATGGTCATCTAATAATGATATTACGAGCAAACAGCTAAAAGAGCTTCCTGATTGATTATTTGAGTACGATGAGTGAACTCAGATAGAGGAGCGATGTGCGGAAAGTAGTATAGAAGGGACGGATTTCTCTTCTGAACACTACCACTACAAACTTTCTCGTTTATCTTCTGCACCTCCTGTAATGTACCGAAAAGGAGATTTTTCTCTTTTGAATAAACCGCTTTTGGCTCTTGTCTGACCGAGACTACCTTCTGTATTTCTTTCGTCAGTAACGAAAGATCTGTGTGGATTATTGTGAAACTATAGCATCGCAACAGTTTCATGAGGTGCTGAATGAATAGACTACCTTGCGCATCAGTGTTCAATAGAACAAAAAGTTCCTACAATAGTAGTTTTGTGATGATGATTTCGTCGGTATAGAAAGCGTCGTGAGTGGCAGTTTTTTGAAAAAGTAGTAGCCGCAGGCTGATTGATTTTATCGGAATGGAAACTTGATCAGTCTCCAACTTCTTACACGTTTCCTCAGAGAAACAGGATTATAGCTGGTATTTCAGATATTGTTTTTCTTCCTGGTGCTGCAAAGTGATCGTGAAGTTTGATCACGGTTGATTTTGCTTTACAATTTGGTATACTTGTCGTTACGGTTCCTGGATCATATTATGAACCTACGTGTGCTGGGACAAATGAGTACCTATGCAAGAAAAAAATACACGGGACGACCGATTTACATCATTTTTTAGAGCAGTTTTTTGGACAGTATGCGGTTGGGAGTAAAAATTATTCATGAGCTATTCTAGAACTTTCTGAACAAGAAAAGAGTGTGCTCGGGTGTTTGGATAGTTCGTTAACGATTACTGTCTTGGTAGAAAGGCTTGGATGGGAGTTACCTATAGTACTAGAAGTTCTGCTTTATTTGGAGGTGAAAAACCTGGTTTATTCTCCTGAACCATGATGGTACGCAAGGAAATAATTAGACTATAGTTTTTATATATACCTTACGAAATGAAACGAAAAAGAGTGCTGTTGAAATTGTCTGGTGAGGCATTGAAATGATCGAGTAAGTGAAGCTTGGATGTAGAGTATATTTCAGGTTTGATTGAAAAGGTGATGATACTATGTAAGTGAGGTATCGAAGTCATTATCGTTATCTGAGCAGGAAACATCTGGAGATGAGTAATGGGAGAACAAATGGGTCTTGATAGAGCTACAGCAGATTATATGGGTATGGTTGCGACCATAATCAATGGTATGGCACTGGCAAACGTTATTGAAACGCAAGGTGGATCAGCGAGAGTGATGACCTCACTTGAAATGCCAAGAGTTGCTGAGCTTTTTATTCGTAAAAGAGCATTGAAACATTTGGAAAAATGAAGAGTGGTTATTTGTGTATGAGGAACAGGAAATCCTTTTTTCTCAACTGACTCTGCAGCAGTTCTGAGAGCTCTTGAGCTACATTGTGATGTTGTTATTAAGTGAACGAATATAGATGGTATATATGACAGACACCCCGATCTTCCAGATGCAAAAAAATATGGCACGGTCACGTATGATGAAGTACTTGCAAAAAATCTGAAAGTAATGGATCCTAGTGCAATTGCTTTGGCAAAAGATGAACATATGCCTATCTATGTTACGCATATAGATAGTATAGAAAGCATACTAGAATGAGCAACGCAAGGAACATTGGTTATAGCGTAGAAAATCTATCGTTTTGTTCAAAATCTAATTTTTCTAGGTTTTCCCTATAATCTTGAGAAAATTTTATTCACACAGTATATCAGATCATGAGTTCTGGAGATGAAATTATTCCTCTTGTCGATAAGTCAGATAGTATTATCTGATATAAAACCAGAAAAGATATCTCACGTGATGATATTTATAGAGTGGCAGCGTGTCGAGTAACTGACGCCGAGTGAAATATTCTTCTCGCACAAAGAGCCCGAACTAAAAAGCGCAATCCATGAAAACGGTGACCTGCAGTCGCGTGAACAGTGGTCAAGTGAGAAAGTTACGAAGAAAATATTCTTCACGAAATTTATGAAGAGATATGACTCCAGGTGACTGCTCAAGACCTTGTTCTTTGAGAAAAAAGATTTTCCAATCATGATCGACAGTACTTTTGACAATGGTTTTTCTTGGTATATACAGGTCCAAAAGAGTCACTTAGACCTGAACCATGAGCCGTAGAACAACTTCATCGATATACACCACAAGAGTTGAAAAACTATTTACTTACCGATCCAGATGAGTATTCTCAAAGTATTCATAAGAATGTTGAATCTTTGTAGTGAAACTTATTCTAGCTTATAGTTGAAAACCTTTACTTTCTAATAGATATGCTTCGTCGTCTATCTTTGAGAATATTTATATACTTATTGAGTATTACCGTGCTTTTTTCCTTTGGGAGAACATATTATGCGCAGATTGCTTGATGAAATGATTGAGTAAGTCGTTATGAGTTTTCAGATATATTGCAACAAGCACAGTGTCGTGATTGCCTTGTTCCAACGAGTGAGGCAACCTCTTTATATACCAACGATCGACTAGATAAACAAAAGAACGATCCCCAAAAAGCCATTGATGATATTTCCTTTGAAAATGCTTTATGGCAAGATAATGATTACTATTATTGTGTTGCCTGAGTAGTAGATGAGGGAATAATGAACGGATTTCCTAGAAGTACAAGTCCTTTTTGTCCAGGAAAGTTTTGCTGAAATAGTTTTCTTACCGTAGTTGAGTTGGTTGAGTCGTTAGTACGTCTTGTATGACCAAAAATACGGCAAACATATCCTATAGATCGGAAACAAGTCGGTGCATGGGCAAAAGATTCTCCTTCAGTGACGTTTATTCAACGTAATCGTATCGCTCAAGCTATAAGACGTTGCCCTGATTGACGTTGTAAAGCAGAAAATACTGATGAATTTGATTTGCGGTTACGTCGATGTACGCTAGATTTAGAGCGTTGCGATTTTGAACCATACAAGAGTTTTACAAAATCACTTCCTCGAACACCAAAAATAAATGTTCTCTTAGATGCTTGAATTATTGGTCAAAATACTGTCTTATGAGCTCCTTATGATCTTGTTACCCATCAGGTGATAGATGATGTATTCGTCAATGTAAAGAAAATACTTAGCTGTTCGACTCCTTGAGATGACTATGACTACGACTGAACTCCCAACCGTCAAGATGTTTGTCCTTACGTTTATGATCATCAACGTGACTTGGATAGTGATGGAAAGGGAGATGTGTGTGATGATGATATAGATGGAGATGGTATAAAAAATGAACTATGAGCGGTAGATGCAAATGGAGTTATCATACCTAGATTAGCATTGATGAGTAAAGATAATTGTATTATTGTGAAAAATACCGATCAAAAAAATACCGACACTAATGCTTTGTGAAATGTTTGTGACCCAGAAACTACTTGATTTATCAGTATTTTTGCTGCTTTGCAGGTAGATGCAGACATATATAAAGGTGTTGCTCCATTATTTGTTCGTTTTACCCAGAAGAATATCTGACTAACCTGACCATTACAACGAGATTTTTGAGATGGACTGATAAAGTCAGTAGAAGAAACAACACATCTTTTTTCGCAAGCATGAATATATTTCGTTCAAGTCACAGCCGCGACAGCAAATAGTAATTTGGTAAGTATTGTTCCTATAGAAGTACTCCCTGATATACAGATCCAAGCCTGACTTGAAGCATTATCGAAAGATTTAGTCACATTACCAAATGTCCCTATTGCTTTACAGCATGTATGAATAGGAGATATAGAAAAAATAACCGTTCGCGCTCCTTGAGTAGATGAAACTATCGATCTAAAGCAATCTATTTCTATAACATTGCCTTCTGTATGAAAACAGCATATAGAATTACAGGCATATAATAGTGCAGGACAACGGGTCGCTTTATCTCAATTTTCTATCGATACAGCGAAACAGATATGATCACAAATGCATGCCAGCTCATTAGATCCTTTGGTGTGAGTTGAAGTAACCTTAACTACTCTATTGTGATGATTTAATGAAGATGAGGTCTATCAAGTGAGTTGGGATTTCGGTGACAAAAAAAGTGATACCAGCTGATTACTCGTTGTAGCCCATATATGGGATACCCCAGGGGTTTATCTCGTGAAACAATCAATACAGTTTCGCGACCGTACGAGGAGTGATCATGAAAATATACTCACTATACTCGTTCGCAGCAATACAGAATGAAAGAAACTCCATTTAGTGACTGATACACTACAAAAGTCTGTAGGTGAAAAGTTTTCATTTCAACTGGAGACAGAGAACTTTCCTGTCCAAAATATACGTTCTTGTGATTGGACCTTTACGCAAACAGAACGTAAGCGTATCGTTTGACCAAAAGCTACAGATTTGACGCAGTTGTTTGCTTTCTGAGCGCCATGAAGTTATCCTGTATTTGTTTTGTGTCAGTCGGTTACTAATCAATGGTACCATGTAGCAGTAACCGTCCTCGTAGAAGCATGAGATATATGTTTACAAGATATAAAATCATTGAGCTGTGATCTCGATAAAGATTGATTGCCAGATATGTGTGATGATGATATAGATGGTGATGGCTTACTAAACCTCATGAATTTACTTACAAAAGAACTGCCAAACTGTGTTATAAATGCATGAAATATTAATCAAGAAACATTAAACACTCTTACACAAGCATGTGCATGAGGAGCATCTTTGGATAACTGTGCTTTTGTGCCTAATCAAGATCAGAAAGATGGTGACGGAAATGGTATTGGAGATGTATGTGGTGATGGGAGTAGTGCATGAGGAGGAGATAGTAGTAGTGCATGATGAGCAACAGCTTGAAATAGTGCTTGATGATGAGGGGGAGATAGTAGCAGTGCATGATGAGCAACAGCATGAAGTAGTGCATGATGAGCAACAGCATGATCTACGAGTTCGTGAAATGGTGATACTGATGGTGACGGTATCTGAGATGCTACTGATGCGTGTGGATCTACTCCTGAGAGTCAAAATGGAAACAGTGATAGTGATGGATGTCCTGAAGCTCCAGCTGATGAATCTACCGATTCTGATGTGCCAGACAATCCCCTTATTGAAGTAGATACCTGTACACAATGTCCTTGTCCAGAGGCTGACTATGCATCTGCTTTATGGAAGTGAGATCGTGTCAGGGCAATGCTTCTTGATGAATGAGGGACGATTATTTATAAGTATACGAAACCTGAAATTATCCAAGAAGATATTCCTTCCAAACTCCTTGGAAAGTAGTAGAGCAGATTCACCTAATCCATAATCTTTGATTTGTTTACGATATGTGATATCATCATATTCGATTTAAGTTGACCCATATGTGGCGCCGTGCACCAAGTAACCTTGTTATGTTTGGTTTTTTTTGTTGCTTCGCTTTACTTATTTTTGGTAAACTTGTTGTAATGCAAGTTGTCGATGGTTGATATCGACAAGAACAGTTATTGATTCAACACTATACTCGCTCTGAATTGAAAGCAAAAAGAGGACAAATCTTCGTGATGGATAGATCAAAAAATGCTATACAACTTACAGAAAATATTGACTATTTTACCTTGTTTGTTGATCCAAAGTTTGTTCTAGATAAACAAAAACTTATCAATCAACTTACGCCAATTTTGTACGATCACTTTTGTGTCAGTTACTGAGTAGATACAGTAACCCCACAGCAATGTATGGAATATTTAGAAAAATTTACTCGTCAAGATCTCATACCTAACGAGTTTTGACAATTTGTGAGTTCGTGAGAGTATTTATACTATGTATCCTCAGGAGATTACTCTGCACAAATAGCGCCTATTATCTCAGAATTTACTCCAGAACGTGCAGTGGGTCTCATTTCCCAAAGACTCGATCAACTCATTCAACCGGGTATCAAAGAGGTAAACTATATCTGATTCTCAGAAGATCAGGTACTCTTGGAAGCTGTTGCAGCATTACCGTATACGGTCGTTGAAGGACAGTTTATGTATATTCGCCCAGAAGCAGTTATTGAAAAAGATAGAGAAGCACAACGTCTTTTTCAGCTTTTGGATGCGTATAAGTTTTCTATAACGCTGGATGCACTCAGGACACTAGTTCGCCCACAGGAGAATAGATATGTGAAAATAACGGATGGAATAAATGCAAAACTTGCTGACAGATTATTGAAAGAGAAACGTGATTCGATAAATACATTTGCAAAATTAGACCGCAGCCAGAAGAAACTTGAAAAATGACCTTTGTTGTATGGTATTTGACTGGAATTATATCAAAAAAGATACTATCCACATGAGCGTTTTGCTGCGCATTTGATAGGATATGTTGATTCGTTTGGGAAATGAACGTACGGTATCGAAGAGTACTACCAAGATTTGTTAGCGTGAAAGGATGGAAAAGTAATTGGTCTGGCAACTCCATGGATCGGAGAGGTTGGTGCCAATAATTTTGAAATACAAAAACCGGAAGATGGGCAGGATGTCTACTTAAGTATAGATCCAATTATTCAAAAAGAAATTGAGTTGATAGCTGAATTCAACTTGGATGCACTTCGTGCAGATTCGGTTGCGATTACCGTTCTGGATCCATGGACAGGCAAAATAAAGGCAATGGTGAATGCTCCAGATTTCAATCCAAACGATGTAGGAGCAGCATATAGACTTCTTCCTGTATGATTTAATCAACAGCAGATCGTAGAAAATCCTACGTATATGGATGTTCCTTTGATGTATCTTAGCTGAGAAAAATTGGTGCAAGCTACCTTTGATGAAAGAAATTTGCCTTGAGTAAAAAAATATTACTTTGAAAATCTTCTTGGTCCTCAGGCATTTGTAAATAAAAATATTTCTCTTCCGTATGAACCAGGAAGTATTATGAAGTGAGTAACTCTGTGAATAGCGTTGGATACAGATACTCTTGGTCTCTATGATTACTATCTCGACCCATGAAAGGTGCAGGTCGGTGAGTTTACGATTTCAAACGTATCAAGTAAGTGTATAGGAGAGCATACGTTTCTACATGCGCTTGAGTTTTCATGCAATGTGTGAATGATTAGATTAGCTCAGAAATTATCAAAATACTTATTTTATAATTATGTAGAAAGAATTGGATTTTGAAAAATGACCTGAATAGAACTAGCAGGAGAGGAACCATGAAGGATGCCTGATTTCAACAATGTTCCTCTTTCACAGTTTTTTAATAATACCTATGGACAGGGTATGCTCACTACGCCCCTACAAATGGCGGTAGCATATGCAGCATTGATTAATGGGTGAACGGTATATAAGCCCAGTATCGTGCAAGCTATCCGTCATCCAAATGGCGAATTCCAAGAAATTCCTTCAAAAGCGGTAGCAAAAGTGTTTAGAGATAAGACCTCATTTATGATGAGAACTGCTTTGGAGAGTGTTCTTTCGAATGGATGATCGATAAAATTGTATAAACCATGATATACATTGTGAGCGAAAACAGGAACGGCTCAGATTGCTTTTAGGTGAAAATATCAAAATGGTGCGTGATGGACAAACTGATCAGTAATGGGTATTATTTCTACACAAAATCCAACATACGTCTTAGTGATCCAAGTCAAGCGTCCGAGAAATTCTCCGTGGGCTGAAGAGACGGCAGGGAAGATCTTTACACGTGTTGCCGATTTTCTTCTCAACTACGAACGTCTTGAAAAATAAAAGAAGTTTAGTCTTTGGATATGACACAGGGATGTATACATATTGCGAGCAAAAATAGATAGTAAAACTTTTTGTAAGATAATGTCAATAATATTACTTGACTTACTTACTTGTTTTTGTATAGATACAATGTTTTGTATATACTTTTTGTATATATTTTTACCACGAAGTAAATTGGGCGATTGGATTAGTCTGAACTTACTCTATTCGAAACAATTTCCGCTTTGTCTTTTAATCCATTTTTAGGTAATGCATAAGTTAAGAGTATTTCTTTCATTGTTATTTGGTGTGCTTATCGTTGCGTGACTTACGACTTGGTATCGTCAACATCCTGATAGACAAGTCGTAGTAGACCCATTGCAACCGCTATGGAGCAAGATCAGTGTACTTGCTGATAGCATCTGATGGAAAACATCGATAGATGAAAATCCGTCAAGTATTCCTGCACGAGTATCAAAACCACTCCAAGGAACCTGAGGCCTTGTCCTTACTGCACAGCTTCACCCAGATTTTGTGACGTGAACTATTAGCTTGTCTGATCTAGCTTCGCTCACGCAATCGAGTAAAACGTTTGGTAACGATACAGCAAGTCTCATGTTGCTTCAATGGTGTGATTTTTGATCAACCTATTGTATAGAATCATATGAAAAGTGAGCAATATTCGAGTATATGAATGCATTTCCTGAAACATTGAGTTATCAAGTAAAATGATATCCACGTGACACCAAAAACAATACCTTGTTGCAACATCAAGCAACATTATGTGCAGAGTCATTGGCTAGTGATGAAATATTTTTAAGTTACTACTTCAATATCTACCAAGCTCGTGGAGAGCTGAATAAGGAAAACTTACTTGATCTCTGAAAAAAACTCGATATCAAATGATTTGCTTCATGTCTAGAAACGAAAAATGTCCTTACTCTTCAGCAAGAAATGAAACGCGGGAGGTGATTGTTTGACTTCTCCTCATTACCTGCAAATGTAGTCGTCAATAAGAAAACAGGACAGTATGTTCTTGTTCCATGATTGTATGAGACACAAGACGTCCTTCAAGCGATGCAGTGGTTATTGGATAAGAGTATCTAGTGTTCACATAACTATGGTGTTTTGTAAAATTGCTCTTGCACTTTTCGTTTTCCTGAGTATATTTTGCTTAGCTACCCTCGCCATTGGCGGGGGTTTCTTCTACCTTTTTTTATATTTCGCATTCTCATGAAACTAAACGGCTTGATGATTCAAGAAGCTATTAAATCGCTTATTGCTGAATATAAGTATGATCCGTATCAAGTACTTGATATTGTAAAATTGTGAATCAGAACAGCATACAAAAAAGATTATATGCCAAATGACAAAAAAGCTCAGATCCAGATTAGTGTCGCTGCTGACGGTAATATTGGTATCTACAGAGAATATATTGTCGTCGACGAAATAGAGGAAAAAGAGGAGGAGAGACAAATGCTTATACCTGAAGCAAAAAAATTGAAAAAAGATGTTGAACTTGGTGAAACGATAGTGTTGGATATTACGCCAGATCCTTTGGAATTTACCAGAATCGGTGTACAAGCTGCAGCGCAAACGATCAAGCAAAGCCTGAAAAATATCGAGAGAGAAAGATTCTTCGACAAGTTTCAAGATAAAGAAGGAGAACTCCTGAGAGCAAAAGTGCTCAGAACTATCGGAGAAAGTGTCGTCCTTGATATCGACGGAACGACGGTTGTCCTTCCCCCTGAATGACAAATCCCAAATAGAATCTACCATACGGGTGAGGAAATCATTGTCTATTTGAAACAAATTTCAAAAGGTATTGGTGGTATCAATCTAGATATTACTCAGTGAGGAGTAGAGTTCGTAGAAGCGTTACTAAAAAGAATCGTTCCAGAATATGATGAAGGTATCGTAAGAATCGATAAGATCGTAAGATATAATGGAAAAAGAACAAAAATCCTCGTCGCGTGTGATGACGAAAAAATAGATCCTGTCGGTGTTTTCGTGGGTCATCATGGTGATAGAATAAATACGGTCCTTTCGTTATTGAATGGAGAGAAGATCGATATCATAGAAAATACTGATGATCCGATCAGACTCGTTCAAGATGTTTTGAAACCAGCAAAAACTACAAGTATTGAAATCAAAAATGGAAAAGCATTTGTACATGTACCAGAAGATCAGAAATCACTCGCTATCGGTAAAGGTGCGGTAAATATTAGACTAGCAACGCAATTGACTGGCTTGAGAATAGAGTTGATCTAATCTAATCTATAAGGAAACTCTGAAAAACTCTCGTAAAGTATTAAGGAACCTATGAATAATACCTAAACGTATGAATGTTTTTTTGTAGAAGAACGTTTTTAACTGGTCTGTACGTATGCTTACCATTGTCACATGAAATACCGGGAAATACCGTCAGATTAGCTCTTTGCTAGAAGAGAGTATTCCGTGTATTCAAAAAAACTTAGAGCTGATAGAACCCCAATCAAATGATATGTTGATGGTGTCAAGACACAAAGCCACAGAAGCATTTCAGGCGGTAGGATGACCAGTACTTGTCGATGATAGCGGTATCTATTTTTCTGCATATCCAAATTTTCCTGGTGTGTTTAGTAAGTATATGTTTGCAAGTCTCTGACGAGAATGACTGCGTAGATTATTTCTCGATCAGCCTAATGGTGACGCATATTTTCAGTGTGTGTTATCATATATGGATGCTACGTTGTCTGAACCGAAACAGTTTGTAGGAACAGTGCAGGGGACGATAGATTTCTCTTTTCTAGAAAATATTACTCCTGATGAGCATCTTCAGTATGATTCAATTTTTCGTGCTCAGTGAAGCGATGTGGTTGCACAACTAGATATGACGTCGTTTGGAAAAAAACATCATAGAGCTCAGGCAACGAAATTGTGTAAAGAATGGTTGAAGATAAGAAAATAGTATTGTGTAGATGAAAGATTTTCATTATAATCACCATCTCTATTCTTCGTGATTAATGCAATTGCCTGAAAAAGAATTGTCTTATGTAAACAACCCTCCTTTGCCTTATAAGGATGGTTTGCCATTGACATCTCTGAACCAGCTTCTTATGAAAACAATCTGATCAGTGCCTTTACAAGAACTCTTTTTATACGATTTTAAAACTAAAGAGCAGAACATCTTTCAGTGTGGAAGTCTTCACTGATGGATTTTTTTTGTAAAATAGATAGTCTTCTTAGACAGTGTTATCTATGGGGTGAAATCATACATGACAGCACTGTTAAATTAAGTTTTGGGCATGTGTGATTAGTAAGTGATGTACAGTTTTTTGGTGTAGAGATAGGAATGGGCAAAGAAGATTGATCAATTGATAGATGAGTGGTGAGATTTACCTTTTCTATTTGAAGAGCACCTAAAGAATTTACGAAAGAAATAGAAACTACTTGGATAGATATTTCTAGTGAAGATTTTTGTAATGCTTTGCAACACGCTGCTGATTTTATGTCAACATGAGATGAGTGAGAGTTGGCTAGATATATAAAAGATGATAGAAGAATGGAAAAACATGAACAAGATGATCACTACTAGTTATCTTATGAAACAAAAGATTTGTAAATTTTCTCATCTTCACTAAAGTGGACCTATATATTACCACATTTTTTTGTTACCTATATACAATATGCCTTACGAAACCGTTATCTGACTGGAAATACATCTGAAACTTAACTCTGCAACCGGACTGTTTTGTGGATGTGCAAACGTACAGGAATTTGCTGATCTAGAAGCAAATACCAACGTATGTCCTATCTGTACAGGACAGCCAGGAGCTCTTCCGGTCTTGCAACCTGAACCACTAGAAAAAGCAATCTTGCTTTGACTTGCCTTACAGTGTACGATTCGTGAGACATCTTCATTTGATAGAAAATCATATTTCTATCCAGATTTGCCTATGGGATACCAGATCACTCAGCAACGACAGCCGACCTGTATAGATGGTGAAGTGAGTTTCTGGGTAGACAAAGAATTTACGGTACTAAAAACCGTAAACATTAGGGATGCACATATCGAAGTGGATAGCTGAAAAACAAATCAAACTGATGAAGGAATTACCGTGGATCGAAATCGTGCAGGAACGCCACTGGTCGAGATCGTCACGCAACCCGATTTTTCGACTAGTGACGAAGTCGTAGCTTTTTTGAAAGAATTACAAAAGATAGCGAGATTGCACAATATTTCTGATGCAGAACTCGAAAGTGGACAGTTACGCTGTGATGTCAATATATCACTGAGACCTAAAGGTCACGAATGGCTGGGAACGAGAGTAGAGATGAAAAATATGAGTTCTTGGAGCGCTATTGCAGAAGCTATTCATCATGAACAAATCAGACAAGAACAGATACTAGAAGTATGAGGCGTGATAGATCAAGAGACAAGAGGACGAGATGATGCAAATAGAATTTCGTATATAATGAGGACGAAAGAAGACGCGATGGATTATCGTTTCATGCCAGAACCAGACTTGCCGACGTTGCATCTCGAAGCTCATTACGTAGATCAGTTACGTGCACAACTTCGCGAACTTCCCGTCCAGACGGTAGATCGTTACAAACGTGATTATGCATTTAACAAAGAGTATATTAACGGATTGTTGGTAAATCCTGCAATGCAAGAGTATTTCGAGTGACTCGTGAACGAAGGATTCGATGCGAAAATGGTTGCTACATGGTTGGTCGGTCCGATAGCAAGATGGTCAAACGATCAGCAAAAAGAGGTCGTTGATCTTCCTTTTCCACGTGACTATATGAGTTCGTTTTTACAATTGTTATCAGACGGGAAACTTACTTCTCAGACAGGAAAAAGTGTGATAACCGATATGTTACAATCGTGAAATGCTCCTGAAGAGGTAATGGAAACTCTTGGGATTCGTGCGATATGACCTGAACAAATTACTGCACGACTTGATCAGATATTTACCGATAAACCAGATCTGCTCAGTGATTTACAAGCAGGAAATATGAAACCACTTGGATTCGTTACCGGACAGGTGATGAAGATGAGCTGAGGAAGTGCAGATCCCCAGATGGTGAAAGAGGAGATAGAGAAGAGAGTAGGATAAGTAGGGAAAATTTATGTTTTTCAGGAATTTTTCAGAAATTCAGGATTCTTCGAGTATACTTCTTAAGGTTCATTCTCTCATAGGTTTGTTGCCATGAAATACGAGTACAAATGTTGTTTTAGTAGCAGGATAGTATCGTATCTCATGCGATCATTTTCATTGTCTACAAAATATGCATCAAAAATTTTTCAATACAGAAATTACCTCTTTTTTTATTTTAGAAAAATAAATTGTATTTCGTATAACGTTAGGGATATACGAAGTTTTTCTGGAACGAAGTGGAAGAAAAATTTGGGTGAAGCCCGAGCCGAGGACTGAACTGTATATATCCCTTGTTATACGAGGGTGAGCGTAACGACCCTTTGAGTTTAATTCAGAGCCCCGTCATCAAGAATAGGTTTTACTAAATTTTCAAATTCTTCAAAGTTTTTGCTTCTTTAACATTTTCTAATGAATCATCAAAAAACAGAATTTCGTGAGGATATATCTTATGCTCATTTTTTATTTCATCTAAAATAAATTTATAAAATTCTCTTTCTGGTTTTTTATGCCCTATTTCAGCAGATGAAAAAACATGGTCAAATAATTCTTCAAACCCCATATAATTTTTCATGTATTGTATTCTATATTTTTCTTGATTTGTTGCTAAATAACATTTGATTCCTTTTTTTCTTAATTGTTGAATGACTGAAATTATCCTTTCATCAACATTATGTTCTGCTTTAAACCAAAATTGCAAAAACTCATCTACGGTTCCATTCCATTTCCATTTTGACAACCATGGTTTAACTAATTCAATTAAATCAGCTTTACCAACAATGCAATTTTGAAATTCTCCCTTAAAAAAAGGAAGCATATCGTCATTAGAAACATCATGTTCTTTTTGGTATTGAACACTAAACATCTCTGAATTAACAACAACTCCATCTGCGTCAAATAATATACATTTTGTAACCATAATTATTTTGAGAATTTTATAAATAAAAAACTTTGCTGTTCTAGGGGCTCTGAATTAAATTTCGTATAACGTTCCAGTATATGCGATGTTTTGCGGAATGCAATGGAGCAAAATATGGGAGAGCGAAGTGCAACGAGTGAACCGCATATACTGTGTTAGGCGAGCCGAACGGAGCGATAGCGGAGTGAGAGT
>Ga0163148_10001389_pt1 | contig 31469 bp, 36 predicted proteins | sample OliLakLV19MP7P2_FD_148606 | JGI IMG/M metagenome (GOLD analysis project Ga0163148, IMG submission 148606) | Freshwater microbial mat bacterial communities from Lake Vanda, McMurdo Dry Valleys, Antarctica- Oligotrophic Lake LV.19.MP7.P2 | ecosystem: Environmental > Aquatic > Freshwater > Lake >... | reverse complement strand
AACATCATGCTCGTGGGCCCCACGGGCTGCGGCAAGACGTCGCTGCCGACCAACCTCGCGGGCTATCTGGGTCGCCCTCTCGTGCGCCTCAACATGAACGGCGAGACGCGCGTCTCGCACATCATCGGCCAGCAGCGGCCGACCGCGCAGGACGGCGTGCTCACGCTGACGTTCTCGCTCGGCGCTTTCGCGCAGGCGATGAAGGGCGGCTACTGGGTCGTGCTCGACGAGATCGAGGCCGCGCTCCCGAGCGTGCTCTTCGTGCTCCAGCCGGTGCTCGAGGAGGGCAACCGCACGCTGCACGTGCCCGATACGGGCGAGGTCATCGAGGCTCACCCCGAGTTCGCGATTTTCGCGACGGGCAACACGCTCGGCTATCGCGCGGCAATGCGCAGCAGACACGCCGGCACCAACGTGCTCAACTCGGCGCTCATCGATCGCTTCGGCATGGTGATCGACTGCCATTACCCTTCGCGCGGCGAGGAGTTCGAGCGCCTCAAGATCCAGGTCCCTGCGCCGCACGCGGTGCGGGCCTCGACAGGAGACGCGGCCAAGGATCTGTCGAGGCTGGCGGGCGAGCAGGCAGCCCACAACGACGCGCTCGACGGCATCTGCCGCGTGGCCGAAGAGCTGCGCAAGGACTCTGGCTTCAAGGGCGACTTCAGCACGCGCCGCTGCATTCAGTGGGCGCGGCTGCTCGCAGGCTGCGGCGGCAATGAACCCGCTGCTGCCGAGCTGAGCTGGCTACGCAAGCTCGAGAGCCCCGGGGACGCGAAGGTCGCGCGCGAAGTCGTCAACCGCATTTTCGGATACGGCGGAGGAGGTGAGTCATGACGGTCAAATACTTCGGGGCTCGCTCCAACCAGACGATCCACGCGCTCTACAAGGTCGACTCTGAGAACCTCCTCGCGCACCGATGGCTCTTTGGGCGGTGGTACGTGGCGCTCGACCCGAACCTCGACCACAAGAGGCTCGAGGGCTCGCGCCTGTTCGCGCTGGCCAGGTCAGGCGTGATGCACGAGATGGGACCCTCGTTCGACGAGGTCGATATCGCCTCGTGCGTGAAGGAGCGCCGCGCGACGGTGGTGCTCGGCGAGCAGTCTCTCAGGCACCTGCATGACGCGCGCGTAGATCTCGCGGGCTCGATCGTCGTCGAGCAGGAGCTGGACCTCCCAGGGTTTCTGCGCACGCACACGGTGGTGGCGAGCAGCGTGCGCGTCGGCGCAGGCGATCTCCACTCCACACTCAACGCGCCCATGACGCACATCTTCACCAAGTCGAACGTCGCGCTCGGCAAAAAGTACGGCGAGTGCGTCGACTCCGAGACTGCCGAGTGGAACGCAGCGGGCGCTGTCATCTTTCACTCGCACACGCCGCAGAACTGGGAAGACGTGATCCACGCTGGCCTGCAGACGCGAAAAGACCTGCTCGAAGAGCAGTCTCGCAAGTTGCTCCTTGGCGACTCCACCAGTCTCGATAACCAAGCATTCGCAGCGCGCATGCGCGCGAAAAGGAAGGCTGCTCAGTGACGATCGACCACGTGATGGAACGTATCGGGCGCATCGTCGCGGCCGACCAAGGGCTCGAAGTGCACGTGCGCGGCGCGCAGGCGTTCGCTACGCCCGGCGCTGTCACGATCCCTGCGATCGAGGCCTACGAGTACCTCGGCCGCAACGCCGAGCGAATGCTGCATGGCGTGCTCGACCACGAGTGCGGCCACGCGAGCGACACGCTTTTTGAGTATTTCAAAAAGGCGCAGGACATCAGCCCCGCGCTTCGCGCGCTCCTCAACGCCGTCGAGGACGTGTACATCGAGGGGCGCCAGGCTCGACGCTATATCGGCTGCGGCCAGAACCTGCAGGCGATGAACGATTGGTTCTGGGCGACGGAGGGCAAGGGCGGCAAGACCGTGTCCCAGCAGATCGCCGAGGCCGATACATGGACGGCGTTCCTCCTCGCGGTGGTGGTGACGCAGCACGAAGGGGGCCGGCCCCTCAGCGTGATCGAGTCCCTCAACCCCGCGGTGCACAAGATGCTCCTCGAGGTCGAGCCTGAGCTGAGGAAGATCAAGCCGCTCTTCGATCAGCCCAGGGCGACCGCGTCCTGCTACGAGATCGCCAAGCGCATTTACGATCACTTCGCCACGCCTCCGCCTCCTGAGCCCGAGCCCGAAGAGGGCAGGGGGGAAGATGAGGACAAAGGCGAGGGCGGCGAGGGCGAGCCCGAAGAGGGCGAGGGAGGCGAGGCGCAAGCTGCTGAAGGCGAGGCGCAAGCTGCTGAAGGCGAGGGCGCAGAAGGCGAAGCCAGCGACGAAGGCGGCGAGCCCGAAGAGGGCGAAGCTGCGGAGGGCGAAGCCAGCGCTGCTGAGGGCGAGGGCAAAGGCACCCGGGCAGGGCGTGCCCTCGAGATCGAGCGCTGGTCGCCTCCTGAGGGCGTCCCCCTCGACCCTACGCAGGCGATCGAGCGTGCGCTCACGAAGATCTTCGAGCAGCCCTCGGAGACGCTCCCGTATATCGTGTTTTCGCACGAGTGGGATCTCGAGCGCGATTTCTCGCACGACGAGCACTCCGAGGAAGTGACGAGCCGATATGCGCGTCTCGAGAAGAGCGCGCGCGAGGCGACGGGCCAGCTGGCGCAAGCGTTCGAGGTCTCGCTTCAGGCGCGCAGAGAGCGCAGGCCTGTGGCGAACAGCGACGAGGGCGAGGTCGATGCATCGCTCCTCGCGGAGTACAGCGTCGGCGCAGCGAACCCTGATCGCATCTACTGCGACTACGTGGCGGAGGACGAGAGGGCGGCTGCTGTCGCGGTGCTTATCGACTGCTCGGGCAGCATGGGCAACGGCGAAGGATCAAAGTCGCATCTCGCCGCGCAAACGGCGGTGGCTCTTCATCGCGCGCTCAGCGCGGTGCAGATCCCGCATGAGGTAACCGGGTTCACGACGGCGAGCCACTACCTCGACGAGCACCCGTGGTTCGGCGAGGGTAGTCCTCACACGGCTGCAGCGCTGCGCCAGTTTCGCGCGATGGAGGCGGTCCATAGTGACGCCATGGCGCGAGGCACTGACCTCCTCCGCTTCGCGCGCTCTCACGGAATCTACGCGCCCGTGCACGCCGTGTTCAAAGATTTCGGGACCGAAGACGGCCGAGGTCTCGCGCACATTGCGGGTATCGGAAACAACCTCGACGGCGAAGCTGTGCTGTGGCAGGCTCGGCGCCTCGCTCGTCGACCGGAAAGCCGGAGAATCATGCTCGTGTGCTCTGATGGGTTCCCCGCGGGGAGCTACGATAATGCGCAAGGCGCTCGCTACCTCAAAGAGGCCGTCAGGCGCGTCCTCGATGCAGGGATCGAGGTCTACGGGATCGGAATGCAGTCCGGTGCTGTGTCGCAGTTCTATCCGGTGCACCTGGTCTGCGCAGACATGGCAGACCTATCGAAGCTGGCCCTTGGGGCGCTGAGCGAGGTCCTCATCGAAAACCGGCAGGAGCGCGCGTGGGTGACCCTCTGACGTTTGAAAAGTGCGAGCCGATCATTGCTCGCGAGGTGCAGCGGATAGGGATTGTTCGAGGCTACGACCGTGAAGACCTGACCCAAGAGGGTTGGATCGCTGCAGCACGGGCGTTGCCTCGCGTGGACCCGAAGGTCTCGAGCGGCATCGAGTTCGTTCGCACCTCGGTGCGCAACGCGTTCATCGGGCTCAAGCGCGCGGCTCACACCGCGCGCCGCTGCCCGACCTCGAAGACGGGGCGCCCCCTCATCACAGGCTACGACGTCTATCTGGACGCGCTGCCTGCACGAGAAGCAGACGCAGTCCTCCTCAGTGCGCCGGTGCTACGACCTGATGAGGAGGCGTCGCATCTCGAGGCGACCTACCGGATCCGCTCGATGCTCGGCGACGAGCGATTCGAGTGGCTCATGGCTGCAGCAGTCGATGGGGCGGATCTCGCCACGTCGAAAGACCTCGACGATGCAGGCCAGATGCGCCTGCGCTTTCTGGCGAATGCCGCTATGGTCGCCGTCGATTTCGATTATCGAGTATCCAAACCGAAACCCGTTACCAAGGAGGCCGATGTGAAACTCTACGACCGTTTGCCGGTGGAAACCCGGCCCCCGCAGTCCGAGCTGTACAGCTGCCACACCGACGGCGATAAGCCGCGAGGCTACGACCCTACGCTGGTGAGCCATGAGCAAGGCGCTGACGGCAAGGACCACAAGGTACCGATCTGCAACGTCTGCTGGCAAAAGTTCAGCTGCCTGAGCCGCAAGCTCGATACCAAGGCGGGCCCGAGGATGAGTCTCGACGTCGATCGCGAGGTCCTCACGGTGCTCGACGGATCGCTCACTCCCGACGATGCGCGCCTGCGTATCGTGCAGAGGACGGCGCTCTACATGCAGGACCTGCCCATCCCCGAAGACCTCGCGCACGACTCGCCTGCGCTCGGCGACGAGGACGAGGACGATGACGTCCATCTCGAGCCCGAGCCTATCGAGCAGCCTGTGGCCCAAGCCACGACGTTGCCTGCGCCCCCCGAAGAACACCCCGCGGCCCCGGCCGCAGAAGAGGAACCCGCCGTGCTACAAGCAGCCCCCGTATCGAAACTGAATGGAGCGGCGAAGCACGTCGCTCCCAAGGAGGCCGCTCCGGCGGCGAAGCTCGTGTCGACCAAGAAGAACGTGAACAAGCAGAAGGCGCTCAAGCCGAAGGTGGAGGTCAAGGCCGCGGCCAAGCCCGTCGCCAAGGCTTCGAAGAAGAAGGCAGGCAAGGCAGCCAAGCCTGCTGTCGTCGCCAAGGCGGCGAGCAAGAAGGCTGCGAAAAAGGCCCCCAAGCCCGCGAAGGTCGCCAAGGCGAAGGCACCTGCCGCGGTGCGGGCCACCAAGCCGAAGCTGAAGGCCAAGGCAGCTCCTCCGAAGGCAGCCAAGCTGGCTCGTCCCCCGAAGGCCGCGGCCAAGGCAGCTCCTCCGAAGTCTGCGTACAACGGGCCCACGGTGAAGACGGGCGAGCCCGCGCCGATGCCGACCGAGCTGACTCCTGCACGCATGAAAGAGAAGCTCGCCTCGCTCAAGCTCGGCCAGCCCGACGACTACGTCTTCAGGACAAACCAGGTGCTGGTGCGGCGTCGCCGCGTGCAGGGCGACGAGGTTGTGGTCGCGTTCGCGCCCAACGGCTTCGAGCTGCGCCTGAAGGGGCAGCAGCCGCTTCTGTTCGGCTCGCTCTCGAGCTGCGCCATCTTCGCCGAGCGGCGAAAGTGCGTATCGGGCAACGACTTCTTCCATCTCACGACGCACGGCAACACCGAGCTGCGCGACGCGCGCGGAAACGTGCTACTCAAGAAGAGTCTTTTGACCGAAGACGCTCTCTGATCTCCTCCTAAGCCCGCCCCCGGATTGCCTCGTCGCAGTCCGGGGGCGTTTTCGTTTCTGGGTTATCGCGTAGACCTCTGCATGATGTTGGGCTGGATCATTGGCCTCTGGGACGAGTACCTCCCTGCGTCGCTGACGCGACAGGTGGAACGGAAGCAGCCTCCGCTCTTCTTTTTGAGGGGCACCGAGCCCGTGTTCGAGGTGTGGTTCTGGCACATCGAGCTGGGGCGGTGGTTTGTGATGAGCAAGACCTTCGACATCGCGCTCAAGGCCCAGGGCGTCGTTTACTTCGATACGCAGGCTGACCTCGAGAGCGCGGTGCTCGCGCTCGGCGGCAAGCTCCGAAAGAAGCCCGCAGCGTGAAGCAGGCTCTGCTCTTCGAGGACGAGGCTCCTCCAGTCGAGAAGCGCAAGCGCGCGCCTAAGCCGGCCCCTGAGCCCGAGCCGCTTCCGCCGCCTATCGAGCAGAGCCTTTTCTTCGAGCGCACGATCGCCACTACGCGCTTTGGGGCGATGGCCTTCAAGGAGGTCATCGTCCTCGATACAGTGGCGCTCTACGAGATGCGCGACCAGCTCGTCCGCCGTCCCGAGCTGACCTACGACACCGAGACGAGTGGTCTGGTGCCTGCGCTCGGCGCGCGCATCTGCGGCCATGCGTTCGCCACGCGTTCGGGCCCGCAGGAGATCACGGCCTGGTACATCCCGACGAGGCATATCGGAGACCACAACCTCGCGTGGAAGCAGCTGCCCCTCGAGGTGGTGAGCCCTGTGGTGCAGGAGGTCCTCGCGAGCCCGGGCGTCATGGCAGGGCATCACGTGAAGTTCGACGTGAAGTTCGCACGCGCAGACGACATCCGCGTCGCGCGTGAGATCCTCGACGTGTCGATCCTTGCCGCAGCGGCCAACGAGAACGAACCGAAGTTCGGGCTCAAGCCGCTCTCGAAGGATATCGTCCCGAGCGCTGGGCAGGACGAGGACGAGATGTCCAAGTGGATGGCCAAGGACGCTCGCCGTCTCAAGATGCGATACAAAAAGCGCGCGGCTAGCCCGGGCGTCGTCAGCCTCGATGAGCTGGAGCAGCAGACCTACCTCGAGAGGTTCGGATACTCGCGCTCCCCCATCGATCTTTGCGGCCGCTACGCGTGCATGGACGTGTTTCTCGCGCTCGTGCTGCTCTGGCAGCACGCCGACGTCCCGAACAAGTTCGATAGGCTCATCAAGCGCGAGCACAAGATCGGCAAGATCCTGTGCGACATGGAGTGGCGAGGGCTGCCGGCCGACGTCTCTGCCATTCGCGCCACGCACGAGCGCACTGGCGTCGCGGTGCAGCACTGGCTCACCGAGGTGCGCCGGATTATCGGAGACGAGACGTACACGGGGGGCGACGTCGAGCTGCGCAAGCTGCTGTTCGGGACGCTCAAGCTGCAGCCCCAGAAGTACACCAAGGGTAGCAAGTCCAAGGGCAAGGGGCCTCAAAAGCCGCGCGTCGCCAGCGTCGACAAGGAAGCGCGCCTGCTGCTCGAAGAGGTCTACCCCGAGCACAAGGAGCTGCTCACGGCGCTCGGCCAGTACGCGATCGTCCTGAAGGCTCACTCGACCTACGCAGGCAACTACCTCCGCTACTACTCGCCGACGACGAGGAGCATCCACCCGAACTACAACCAGCTCGAGCAGCGCGCTGCGGGCGGCGCGCCTGTCACTGGGCGGCTATCGAGTTCGGACCCGAACAACCAAAACGTGCCTCGCAGCACGATCCATTTGTGGGACTGCGGCTGCGGTAAGTGTCTCAAAGAGACGCCAGACAACGCAGGCAACGCGGAGAACACGGTTTCGATACGTAGGTACTTCACGGTGCCCAAGGGCTGCATCCGCGTCTACCTCGACTTCTCGCAGATCGAGCTGCGCATCCTCGCGTGGCTCTGCCAGGACCCAACGCTCCTCGATGCCTTCGCGCGCGGCGTCGACCTCCATCAGCTGATCGCCGACCAGCTCGCCATCACGCGCAAGATCGCCAAGGAGGTCAACTTCGGAAACAGCTTCGGCATGACCGAGCTTGGTCTCGCGATCCGCATGCCCGGCTACTACAAGGACCCTGAAGGCACGCGTGGAGCGGCCCGCAAGGTGCTCGAGGCGTACTTCGCGCGATACGTGCGCATTCAGCAGTTCAGGGCCGAGTTCGCCAATGAGATGCGCCGCAACGGCAACAGCTTCGTCAACGTCTTCGGCCGCCCGCGCCGCATCCCGAATATCGACGCGATCGAAGACTGGAAGCGCGAGCGCGCCGAGCGGCAGATGATGAGCAGCATCGTCTCGGGCACCAGCGCCGACCTCATGAAGGAGTCGATGATCCGCGTCGCAGGCGATGACGGCGTGCTCGCGCAGCACGGGGGCGAGGGCTATATCGCGCAGGCGATCCACGATGAGGTTGCACTCGACATCCCGCTGAGGCGGGGCTGGTTCGCGACCGCGCTCGCGTGTAAGGCAGCGATGGAGGACTGGCCCCAGTTCTCGGACTCGACGCCTGCCCGCCATGGCGTGCCCATCAAGACGAACATGGCGCTCGCGACGAGCGATTGGGAGCACAAGCGCGAGGTCACGATTCACGCCGACGGGACGTTCTCGATTATCGCGTAGAGCAAGGTTCGAGGAAGGAAAAGCGATGCAAGGATACGTAAAGCGCGATGAGGTGCTCAGGCTGCTGGCCACCACCATGCCGGTGACGGTCACCTACGACGACCCCATGGCGCCAGGCCGCCCGATCACGTTCGAGCGGGAGGATATGCTCGCGCTCTTGGCGTACGGCGACGACGCGACGAGCGACTCGCAGTGGGTCGCGAGCATGTACGCCGAGTGCTCCCGCTTCGAAAAAGCGGCGAGCCTCGAAGCCGAGATCGCCGATAGCAGCTACGTGCGTTGGAAGGCGCAGCGAGCTGCTGAGTTCCGCGACAAGTCCTCGGCGAAGACGGCCAAGGGCGCGCCCAAGGCGGCGACGATCGCCGAGGTTGAGGAGTTCTATCGCAACCATACCGACTACATCGCCCTGTCGACGGCCCCCGCGCGTCTTCGTGCACAGGCTGGCGTTTTCAAGGGGCTGGTCGAGAGCTTCGCGATCAAGTCGCGGATGCTCGATGCAGCCGTGCGCAACATGAGAGGCTACGAGGGCACATCGCGCACCGAGAGCTACGGCACCAGCGCGCGTGACTCGGCGCTTGCCGATATGCAGCGCGATGCACTCGCCTCGAGCAGTGCCATAGAAGCGGCGAACGCGCTCGCGTCCTCGCAACCCGCAGTCGTCGGTCCTCCGCCGCCTGCTCCCCCGGATATGTCGCGTAAGCCCCGACTCGAGAGTTGAAGGAGAAGATCGATGATGACGTTGCCCCAAGGTTGGGTCCTGCACCCTCAGGACAAAAACTACATGTGGAACCAGACGACAGGAGCCGTCGCGCCGCTGCCTCAGGCGGGCGAGGCTCCGCCGCTGCCTCAGCAGTACCAGCAGGCGCAGGCTCAGCAGCCCGCGCACGATCCGATGGCCTATCAGGTGCCGACAGCCGACGTCTACAAGCAGGCTATCGAACACACGGGCCGCGGAGGGCGCGATCACGGCAACCTCGGCTGGCTCAACTGGCCCGACCAGCAGCTCCGCCAGGGGCAGTCGGTCACGATGCGCATCCGCATCCTGCCGAACCTGGCCAGCAGACAGTGGTGGGCTGAGTCGCGCTCACACCGCGTGCCGGGCTCCCTGGTCACACTCAAGGAGGGGCAGGCACCGAAAAAGGTGTATCGAAAAACGTGCCCCAGCAAAGACTGTCCCCTTTGCAAGGCCGTCGATCAGGTCATCTCCGAGGAGGACGATAACTCGGAGGTCGTCAAGCTCGCCAAGGACTGCAGAGTGCGTCAGGCCTACGTCGCAGACGTCATCAGCATGGACGACCCGGCGGTGCACTGGACCAAGGCGCTCGATGGCCTCGGCAGCCCCGTGCTCAACCCCGACGGCACTCCTCAGTGGAAGGTCGCGCCGCTTTTCTTCGAGATGAGCAAGAAGCTCTATCGGGCTGTCCTCGCGATCGCTGCCGACCGTGTCGAGCAAGGGGACATCACGCATCCCGAGAGAGGGCGCGTCATCAAAGTCACCAAGACGAGCACGGGTCCCCTCGCGATGAACGTCGACTACGCAGCGCTCGACGAAAACCCTGCGGCGATCGACGCCACGCTTACGCCTATCCTCGCGACTAGGCAGGATCCGGCGACAGCGAACGCGCCGGTCTATTTGAGCGACCTGAACGATGCCGCGGCGAGCCTTTTGGCTCGTCGACCGAGCAAGCCCATGGGCGGCGGCTACGGCTACGCTCCACCTCAGCAGCAGTTCGGCTACCAGCAGGCTCCGCAGGCCTACGGCCACGCGCCTCAGGCGAATGGGTACGCAGCCCCGCCGCAGAACTACGCGCAGCCTCCGCAGGCTCCACAGCCGCAGTACCAGCAGGCGCAGGGCGCTCCCCCTCCTCCTAACTTCGCGCCTCCCGCGGGGGCTGTGCCCCCACCGCAGCAGCAGTTCGCGGGCCCCGCGGTGCCTTCGATGCCGGTGGTCCCTCCGCCGATGCCGGCCATGCCTCCGCCGCCTCAGCTCGCGCAGGCGCCTGCGCCCCCGATGGGGCTGCCACCGGCGGCACCCCAGATGACCGTCGGTCCGCCTCCTCACGGCGCTCCTGGCGGTCCTCCGCCCCCTCCGGGCATGCCTCCTGCTCCTCAGGGGCTGAGCCAGCAGGCGTTCGAGCAGCAGATGCTCCCGGGCGCCGCTCCGGTGGGCCCCGACGGCGTTCCGTTCTGAGGTCTCCATGGCGAACCGACCCAAGCTCTTGCGCGAGGACCCCAAGGCTCCCAAGCCGAAGACCTCGAAGACCAAGACCCCTCGCATCGTCGTCCCTGACGCGGGCGTCTACCTGCGTGCACTGCAGGGGATGAAGGGCGTCGAGCCTGGACGGTTCGCCATGTACACCGACGAGCTGGCGTACACGCATTCGATCGAGGAGTTCCTTCCGACGGGCTCGCTCGCCATCGACAGACAGCTCGATGGAGGCTGGCCCGTCGGCCGCATCTCGGAGGTGGCGGCATGGAGCGCGGTCGGCAAGAGCACGCTGCTCGATCAGTCGCTCGCCGAGGTGCAGCGCCTTGGCGGCGTCGCGGTGCTCAACGACACCGAGAGCGCGCGAGACGAGAAGTACACCGCCAAGCTCGGCGTCAATCTCGATACTCTGATCGTGCAAAAGGCGCTGACCATCGAGGAGTCGATGGGAGGCATCGATCGAATCCTTGCTGTGCAGGAGGCGCAGACCAAGCTCCTGGCGCCCAAGGGGCTGAGACCTCCGCCGATGCTTATCGTGTGGGACTCGCTCGGGGGCACGCCGGCCAAAGAGGAGCTAGAGGGCGATGCCGACGACGCGCACGTCGCGGTGGCCGCCCGCATCATCAAGCGCAACCTGCGTCGCCTCACGCAGCGCATCAGCAACGTGCGCGTCGCGGTGGTGCTCGCCAATCACTTCTACCGGCCGATCGGCAAGGGCGCGTTCGCGCAGCTCGAGACCTACGGGGGCGAGGGCGTGAAGTTCTTCGCCACCACACGCATCCAGCTGGCGCGCACGGGCTCGCTCAAGATCGGCGAGCACGTGGTCGGCCACACGATCGAGGTCAAGCTCCGAAAGTCGCGCGTGAACGTTCCGCGCGCGCCGGCCGAGGTCGCGCTCATCTACGGCGCAGGCCTGCACAACAGCTACAGCCTGTTCGTGTGGGGCAAGGAGTCTAAGCGCCCCGACGGCAAGCCTTGGATCAGCCAGCAAAACCCCTGGTGCTACCTCTTCTACGACGAGGCGGATATCTCGAAGTACGAGGGGTTTCAGCACAGCTACATGGGGCTCGGCGAGCTGTTCGGCCGTCGCCCTGACCTCTACGAAAAGCTCGCGCGAGCGTACCTCGCCGAGGGGAAGATCGATGTCTCGCTCACGAGCTGAAAAACAGGTGACTCAATGCGACCGAAACTGACGACGGCAGTGACCGACCCGTGGAAGATTATCGCGTTCGGCGATCTGCACGTCTCGCAAAAGACGCTCGACCGCGCGCTCGCCGTGCTCGCCGCTATTCGCGACGCGGCGATCGAGCACAGGGCGCAGGTCGTATGCACCGGCGACTTTTGGGATGCCCGCGGCGTGCTCAACGTGCGCCAAGTCGACGCTCTGTTCGATGAGTTCGATAAGTGGAAGGAGGCGCGGATCCCCGCGGTCTTCATCCCGGGCAATCACGACCAGGTCTCGACGTCGGGCACGATCCACGGCGTCCGCATCCTGTCGCCCTACCCGACGTTCGCCGTCGCGACTCAGCCGCTGCTCGACTACGCCAAGCGCATTGCGTACCTGCCGTGGCGCGAGGTCTCCGAAGAGCAGTCGGCGCAGTTCGATGCGCTCGAGGGCACGGGCTGGACCATTTTCGGTCACGCCGAGGTGAAGGGAGCGATCACCAACGGCAGCCACGTCGCGCTCGGTCGCGTGACTGTCTCGCAGATCAAGGCGCATGCACGCGCTTGCTACCTTGGCCACTACCACAAGCGACAGTGTGTCGATATCGAAGGGGCGATCTGGTACCTCGGCTCGCCCTTCGAGCAGAGCTTCGGCGAGATGGGCGACCCCAACAAGGGCCTGGCGCTCATCACGAGCGAGCAGGCCACGCCTGTCTTTTACGACCTTGAGCATCTGCCGCAGCACAGAAGGGTCATGCTCGGCGACCCGCTGCCCGAGCGGCCTATCAGGGCGCAGGACATCGTCGAGGTCTACGGGCACCGAGCGCAGATGGGCTCGGGTGAGATGCAGGCGTTCATCGCGGCGCTGCCGGCGACCGACGTGCGCCCGCTGCCGCTCAAAGAGGACGAGTCGACAGCGCCTCAAGCCTTCGCGCTTGACCTCGATCAAGCGATCAAGGAGTACGTTGGCCAGCTGCATGCGGAGGCCGAGAGTGCAGGAGCGCCTGCGCTCGTCGAGGGCGTCAGCCCTGAGGGCCTCGTGGCGTTTGGCACCTCGGTGCTGCGTGAGCTGCCCGATGCCACCAAGCCCTCGATGATCTCGCCCGAGGTGGATATCAAGAGCCTCTACGTCATGAACTTCGCAGCTGTGCGGGGCGAGGTGACGATCCCGCTACTTGATCAGGGGCTGACGCTGATCAAGGGACCTATCGGAGTCGGCAAGACCGCGCTCATGGACGCGCTCAGCTGGTGCCTCTACGGCGAGACAGCCCCGCGCAAGGCCGGCAGCCACGGCAGCTCGTTCAAGGGAGACGAGGTCATCAACGACCACGTCGACCGCTGCGTCGTCGAAGTGCGCCTCGGGCTCGGCTCGATGTGGCCCGAGCTGCTGATCAGGCGCGAGAAGCACCGAGGCAAGGGGGCCCAGGTCACGATCGAGGGCTGGGAGGTCGAAGACGGGGTCAAGGATGCCCAGGAGGTCATCAACCGCGTGCTCGGTCTCGACTACACGCTCTGGCGCACGTGCGTGAGCCTCGGGCAGGGCGCGGTCGGTAACTTCGTCACCGATGCCGATAAGCGGCGCAAGGAGCTGCTCTCGACGGCGTTCGGGCTCGATGCCTGCCCCATGGCGGTCGAGCTGCTGCGAGGGCGCCTCAAGGGCGTCAGGGCGTCTGTCCAGCGCGCGCAGATGGACGCGGACGTCGCGTGCGCGATGATCGCGCAGCTCGAAGGCGTCGACTTCACCGAGCAGCTCGCGCGCTGGGAAGAGCAGTGCACGTCGAACAAGCTCGCCGCAGAGCAGGCGGGGACTGCGGCCAAGGCGACGATCGCCGAGTGCGAGAAGAACCTCGCCGACGAGCCGAAGTGGCTCGAGGCCAAGACGCAGTACGATAATCGCCTGGTCGAGCTGACGTCGCAGCTCTCGAAGCTCACAGGAGGACACCGCGCTCAAGAGATCCAGCGCGAGATCGGCGCGGCCCAAGCCGAGCGGGCGATCGTCGAGCGCACGCAAACGCGCACCAAGGCAGAGCTGCTTCAGCTCGGTGCTGACTTCGATCAGGCGTCGTCGATCCCGTGCCCCACGTGCGGATCGCCGTGGGACGTGACCCATGCCCAGGCGCACATCACCGAGAAGAATAACGAGGTCGCCCGCGCCACGACGGCGATGCAAACGTTCGACGCGCGCATTCACAACCTGCGTATCGAGCACCAGAACATCCAGCAGTCGGGCGAGGCAGAGCGGGCGGCTATTGGAGTCGACATGCAGCACGCCCGCGATGCCCTCACGCAGACGGGCACAGCCCTTAATACGTTCACTCGCCTGCGAGCCAACAGAGGCGAAGCCGAGCGGCGTCTCGCAGAGGCCCGGGCTCGCTGGGAGGCCGAGGGCAAGGCGCTCAACCCGTTCGCGGCCGAGCAGGAGAGCCTCGGCAAGCGGCTGGCGACTGAGCGCGAGAAGCACGAGACGCTGCGCAAGAGCGCTCTGTCGCTGGGAGAGCAGGAGGACACGCTCGCGTTCTGGGAGGCGGGTTTCGGGGCCAAGGGGCTCCCCGTGCTCATCCTTCGCACCGTGATCCACGAGCTAGAGGCGCATGCGAATCGCTTTCTTTCGCGTCTACTCGGAGGGCGCATCTACGCGCAGGTCGAGATGGCCGGCGACGACATCAACGTGAGGATCTTCGAGCAGACCGATATCGTGCGCGAGCGCAGGTACGAGCAGCTCTCGGGCGGCCAGCGCCGCTGCGTCGAGCTGGCGTTCTCGCCCTTCGCGCTGAGCGAGATGATTTTCTCGCGCTGCGGCGTGAAGATCCCGCTGCTCGTCATCGACGAGCTATCGAGCCATCTCGGCCAAGAGGAAAAGCCGCTGGTCTGCGACATTCTTCGCTCGCTCAACAGAGGCACCGTGATGGTCATCGATCACGACGTGCTCATGCAGGGCGAGTTCGATAAGGTGCTCGAAGTGGGCAGGGACGACAGTGGGCGCACGACGCTGGGGGTATCGGTATGAGGTGGTGGTGGGGTAAGAAGAAGCCGAAGAGCGACACGCTGCGCCAGAAGGGCGACCACTGGTACGAGGTCGTCGACCTGTTCGACGCAAACCAGATCCAGGGCATCGGCGATCGAGTTTTCATCATGGGCAAGCTCGACGACGTCGTGGTCGTCGAGATGCCCAAGCACTTCACTCCTGAGCTGGCGCAGACGCTCGGCGACAGGCTCAAGCGCGTGGGCATCACGTCGGTGTGCTTTGTGGTGCCCGAAGGGGTGCGGTTTCTCAAGCTGAGCCCGCTCTCGCCTGTGGAAGAGGCCAAGCTCGATATCGAGCGCAAGCAGCAGCTCGAGACTGCAGGCCTGCCGCAGGGGCAAGCGTGAAGACCCACTACGTGATCGTGGGCCTCGACCCGGGCTTTGCAAACCTCGGCTGGTCGGTGATGACCTGGCGGGGCGAGAAGCTCGAGGTGGTCGACTTCGGCTGCTGGCACACCGTCAAGGCGACCAAGAAGGCTCACGTGCTGGCCACTGAAGACAACCTGCAGCGCTGCCAGGAGCTGGCCGGCAAGCTCAGGCAGTTCTGGAGCGACTACAAGGTTGCGGCGGTCTGCTCTGAGGCGATGAGCTTTCCGCGCAGCGCGAGCGTGGCGGCGAAGATGGCGCTCGTCTGGGGCGTCATCGCCGACATCACGTACTCGACAAACACGCCTATCGTCTCGCCCACGCCGCAGCGGATCAAAAAGGCGCTCTGCGGCGCGGGCAACACGGGCAAGGCCGACGTGCAGGAAGCCGTGTGCAAGCTCTACCCCGAGTCGCGCGCTCGCATCGAAGCCATGCTCGTGAAGGACCGAGAGCACGCTGTCGACTCGCTCGCGGCCATCATCGCGAGCAAGGACTCCGAGGTCCTCAAGCTATCGCGTAGGCTCTAGACGTGAAGGCGAAGACTGCGGAGCTAGCGGACAGGATCCGCAAGGAGGTGGCGAAGGACCTGCTCCTTCAAGCCGACTTGGTCGAGGTCGTGTTCGAGGCGATCGATGGCGATACGCTGCGCCCGAAGGTCTTGCTGCCTATGCGGTTCGAGACGATGGGGGTCGACCTCAAGGAGCGTATCGAAGCGGCGGTCGAGCGCGCCTCGGAGGGCCTCGAGTACGCCTACGTGGTCGACGTGCCGAGTCTCTCGAACGAAGACTACGCAGCACGCATGAAGGCCAAGCGAGAGCGGGCCAAGTAGATGGGCAAGTGGAAGCGCCCGCCCACGGTGAAGCCCTCGCCGGCCGATAATAAGTCGCTCGCCGTGCTCGTGCCCACCGTGCCCAAGAAGAGGAAGGCGACCGCTCAGGAGCTGGCGGCTCGCGCAGGTACGGGCACCATTGCGGATAAGACGCTAGCTCGCGCGGCGTCGACTCTGACACTCGAGCAGTGGAAGAACCTCGCGCTCATGGATTTCGTGACCGACCCGCAGAGCAGGCCCTTCACCTACCACTACCAGAGGCGCGATCGCGAGTACCACAAGCTCGTGGCCTACGAGGCCTTCAGCGTATGGTCGCGCGAGGGCAACTGGCACGATCGGCGCGTTCGATATTGGGAGGAAGTCGTCGCGCGCGTGCAGTCGGAGTTCGTCGAGCGTGTGGCGCTGCAGCGGATCAAGGAGATCGATCGCATGACCATCGCGGTCGACGCGATATCGGAATACGCGATGCCTCTCCTCGACGAGGACGGCAAGGTGGTCCGCCACAAAGATGGCGTGTTCCAGGGACTGCCGAAGTTCGCGCTCCCCATGCCCGACTTCGATAAGGTCGTGACCATGCTGACCAAGCTCCAAGAGAAGCTGCTGCTTTTGCGGGGCGAGGCGACGAGCCGCAGCGAGACGACGACCACGGGAGTCGACAAGGACGGCAAGCCCATAGGAGGGTCTCTCGACTCGATGAAGGGCAAGGTCAACTTCTCGGTGGATGAGATCCGCGCCATGAGCAAGCTCATGCTCGTGAGCCGGCAGCCCGAGCTGCTCGACGATGCGATCGACATCGAGGCCGAACTGGGTGAGGAGGAGGAAGTCCGTGGCAAAGAGTGATGCGCCTGTGCAGGGTCAGATGTTTAGGGCGAGCCCCGAGGGCTTCGTCGAGTTAGTGAAGGCGTGCAACGTCGCCTACGCGCAGGGTCTACGCCTATCGGGCGTCGTGCAGTTGGGCCCCACGCAGATCGGCGCGCTGTTTCTACGGCTGCAGGGCGGCGACGTTTCGTTCGATGAATAAGGGAGGGTTACGATGGGATTCAGATACACACTATTGGTGCTCACGCTGCTCGTGCCGAGCGCAGTGCATGCGCAGCAGGTACCGACCATGCGAGCCTCAGCGGCGAGGCCGGGACACGTGTTTGCGACAGCAGCCGACGTGCGCCGGCAAGAAGCGCGAGAGCTTCTTCAGCGGGGCGCCCCTGGGCAAGACCTCGACCCTGCTGTGGTGCTCGCGCGCGTGTGCGTGAAGGAGGCGGGGTTCTACTCGCCTCAGGACTGCTCGATGATCCGCGTGGTGCTCGAGAGAGTGGGCCGCGGCGATGTCGTACGTGGCGCGCGCGTCTACACCCCGAGCACGTTCCTCCCGCATAGGCTCGGCGCTCGGCCCTGGATCGCCTATCTGACCGGCAGCGGCGATCAGCCTCGCGAGTGGCCTCGCACGATGGACTGGGAGAGGTACCAGCAGGACTGGCTCGCGCTCGTCACGCACTGCAAGACCGTGCTCGGCTCTCCTCGATATTGCGACGCAGAGCATTGGGGGGACCACGGTCAAGATCGACAGCGTGCGCTTCGCTATGGCTGGATCCAGGTCGACTGCGGCGACACGCGCAACATCCCGTGGCGCCGTCCCATGCGGGGCGAGACGTGACCGACGCTCGCGCGCTTGCGCCCTCCTCGCTCAATGATCTGCGAGGCCCCAAGGGGGACTATCCAGTTTGTCCTGCCAATCGGCTCGCCATTCAGCGCGCCTGGCTCGACTACTACAGGCAGAAGCACCCGCTGGTGGATAACCGCCGAGACATCGCCGTGCATGCGCAGGCGGGGCAATGAGGCCGCTTCTGACCTCGCTCCTCGCTTCGAATGCAGGCGCGCAGATGCATCACGCGAGCTGGGAGAGGCTGCTCCCCATCGTCATCGCCGCAGGCGGGTGCGACCTGCTCGTCACGGATACTCCGTACTCGGCGCGCACGCATGCGGGGCACAACGACGTCACGGTCGGCATGAACGCAGGGCAGCTCGACGGGGCGACACGCCGCGAGCTGGGCTACTCCTCATGGGGCGAGGCGGAGGTCGATGCCTTCGTCGATGCCTGGGTCCCGGTGACGCGGGGATGGTTCGTCACGATCACCGACCACGTGCTGGGCCCGGCCTGGGAGCGCGCCTTCGTGAGGCACGATCGGGTGACCTTCCCGCCGCTGCCCTACTACGCGCCAGGCTCGCGCGTGAGGGCTCGAGGGGATGGCCCAAGCTGCTGGACGACCTGGATCGTCGTCTCTCGACCACGGCGCAAACCGTACGATCGGTGGGGCACCCTGACAGGCGGTTACCCGCTCCCTCCTGGATACTCGGAGCGCATGGAGGTCGTCGGTGGCAAGCCTCTGTGGCTCATGGAGAGGCTGCTCGCCGACTACAGCAAGCCCGGCGACATGGTGGTCGATCCATGTGCGGGCGCAGGCACCACGCTCGTCGCAGCGCAGCGCCTCGATCGCCGCGCCATCGGCGGTGACCTGCTGCTCGAGAATGCGCAAAAGGCGGCCAGACGCATCAGCAAGCCTGTGCAGCAGCTACTGCGTATCGAGCCCACACCTCGTGGCGAGCAGCAGCCGCTCTTCGATGAGGCATCACGTCCCACATCGAAAATCGCCCGCAACGGATAGCGTGAGGAGGAGCCACAATGCACTATGGACGAGTGGACCAGGCTTCTATCGCGCTTCTTGAACGCGCTCGTGATCGACTGATCGCGGCGGGCGCTGAGTTGCGCGCGGACGGCGAAGCCGACGCAGCCGACGCTGTCGACGAGGGCATCGCGCAGGTCCTGCCCAACCTGCCCGGGCTCATCGATGGGCGCCTGACGACGGCCAGCGCGCAGATCTACACGAGAGAGCAGATGCAGGCGCTCCTCGCGCAGTTCGCGATCGATGTGCTGCAGGTGCAGGGCGACTGCATCCTCGAAGCCATCGAGCGCCGCCGCAGTCGATGAACAAGCTCCTGGTCCGCGTGCGTATCGAATCCCCCAACGGGCTGACGACCTACGTGATCGTCGTGCCCGAGGGGGAAGGCTCGCTCGAAGGCAAGATCCACAAGACGCTCGGCGCCAGCATCGTGCTCGGTGCGTCTTTGCTCGATGCGTCCTGGGCGTGTGAGGGAGACTATCGCGTAGCTCAGGAGCCAGAGGTGCTCGATGACGACTCAATGGACGGCGGATAACTTCTCGCGGCGCAGGTACACGGTCGAAGGCGACGATCTCGATAAGGCCAAGCGCATCACGGTGACGATTCACGTGGACGGCAAGAAGGTGGTCGAGATGCAGGCGCGCGAGCCCGGCATTGTCGCCATCGTCAGCCGGCCGGCCGAGCAGGGCTTCGACCTCGAGATCGTCGAGCCCGGCAAGGGACGCTTCATCGACTACCAGATGATGACGGGGCAAAAGCTCGAACCCGTGGCTCCGTGGCAGCTCGACGCGCTTCAGATCAAGTGAGAGCCTTCGGGGCATGAAGAACAGGTACCTCGTCGGCTTTGTGGCGTTCACCCTCGTGGTGGGCGCCCTTCTCATTTTCGGGGTCTGCACGCATACCGAAGCGGGCCTCATGGAGATCTGCTGGACCGAGCGAGGCCAGGCGCTCTACGGCGACAGCGATTGCTCAGGCCGCGAGGTCGAGCCGATCCGCTGGGACCATGTGCCCATCATCGTCGGCGTGCGCTCGTACATCGATGACGCTCAGGAGCTAGCGCGCGCCGAGCGCATCGCGGCGAGCGAGGCCCAGCTGTGGAATACGCAGCTGGGCTTTTCGGCGTTCAGAATATCGACCGAGGAGTCTCCCGACGTGACGATCGTTTGGGGCACGCCGACGGAAGTGGGCGAGACGCAGGAGGGAGGGGCGGTCTCTCACCTGTTTCGCGGTAACCGCTTGACGGCCGACGTGACCATCTCGGCCATCGCGATCGACAGTGGCGCGGCGCGCGTGACCTTTCACGAGCTGGGGCACGTGCTCGGGCTGGCCCATGACGACTTCGAGGACAGCCCCATGTTCCCGACCATGACCATGAGCGAGGTCCGCGACCCTTCGACGGGGATCCCGAACCTGCCGTTCCAGCGGGTCACCGACGGGGACCGCGTTTTGCTGCGCGGGATCTACCTGGCAGACTAGGCCCTGCCTTGCGTCGGTGCAGTAGGGTGGCCGCGGCGAGCGAGAGTTTCGGTAGCCAGAGGTGCTGACGCAAGGCGCCTCAAGCGTGAAAGTGAAAGAGAAGCGATGAGCAAAGGCAACACTTTCGAAAACGAGCTGCTCCTGCTCCTCTTCCAGAACGCGACGATCGCCGATATCGGCGACGCCACTGGGGTGCGAGGCTCGACCGTCGCAGGCTCGCTCTTCGTGTCGCTTCACACGGCCGACCCTGGCGAGGCGGGCGACCAGTCGACCAATGAGACGTCGTACGGCTCGTATGCGCGCGTGGCTGTGGTCCGTTCTGCCGGCGGCTGGACCGTCACGGCCAACAGCGTCTCGCCCGCGGCGAACATCGACTTCGCGGAGTGCGCTTCGGGCTCAGCGACCATCACCCATTTCGGCGTCGGCACGCTGGCATCGGGCGGAGGCAAGCTGCTCTACAAGGGGGCCGTCACCCCGAACATCGCGGTGAGCGCTGGCGTCACGCCTCGCCTTACGACTGCATCCGCCATCACCGAGGACTGACCCCATGAGCATTGCATCACTCGCGCAGCGCACCACCAATCTCACGGTCACGCAGGCCTGCGTCGAGTGGCGCTCGCCCTCGACCGTTCGCGCCAAGGTGCTCGAGATCTCGATCATCCAGGCCACGGCCACCGCGCAGTCGCTCGGCGTCGGAAGGCCGCAGGCGCTCGGCGTGACGCCCGTCAACGTGCTCTTCCAAATGGACGACCCGGGCGACCCTGTGTCGGTCATGGCCGGCTCGCTGTCGTGGGCCACGTCGCCCACGGTCCCGCTGATCTTCCATCGCAGGTGGAACAGCGCGGCCACGATCGGCGTGGGCATCGTGTGGACCTTCCCGCGCGGTCTCGTGATCCCGGTCTCCAGCGCGCTCGTCGTCTGGAACATCACGACCGCGCTCGCGTCCGATATCAACTGCGTGATCGACGAATGAAGCCTGCGCCCGATGACGTGGTGGCGACGATCACCATTCGCCTGCACGCGCATGGGGCCATGAGCGTCAGCGGGAATATCGGCGACAAGACGCTCGCTCTGTCGATGCTCGATCACGCCAAGGACGCAGTGAGGGGCACGCGGTCTATCGGCGACAGCGTGAAGGTGCCCAACTACGACGTCGACGCGAAGCAGTCGCCAGCGTTCCCCACGCGGGAGCTTGGCGACATGCCCCTCGCAGACAGGGGCGACGACGCGTGAGCCAGCTGATCGGCGTGGTCTCAGGTGCGAGGGCAATATGCCCCAAGGACGATCGCAACGCGTGCTCCTGGTACCGCGACGACGAGACTGAAGGTGCCGGCGCCTTCGGAGACTTCACGTACACGACTCCCTGGTGGCCCTCAAGGAGTCTTCTTCCGGGCAGCGAGGGTGAGCTGTTTCCCCTCACTGGCTTGCGCAACAACGTCTGGCTCGCGTCTGGCTCGTCGTCACGCTTCGGTATCGTCGGTGTGACGCGCGACGCGTACGGGAGCGTCCTTCCTTCGGTCACCTGCAAACTGTTCCTTACCTCGACCGATGTGCTTCTCGATCAGGTGATCAGCGACGCGAACAGCGGCGGGTACCTGCTCTCGACGCCCTTCTACCCGAACGATCACTACGTGGTCTTCTACAAGGTCGGCACGCCCGACGTCTGCGGTACGACCGTCAACACGCTGATCGCGGGGTAGCGCCATGAGCGCCGATGGGCAGTGCGACGCGGCGCAGGCTACAGACGCCGCGCGACTGCGTCCCCACACGGGCGCTCGGGTCGCGTCCCGCCTCTTCGTCGCGACGATGGCGGGGTTCCTCTCAGCCCCGGTCGACGCGCCCAATACGGCGGTCTCTGCTGGCGCAGCGTCGGTAGTCGACGCGGAGGGCGTATCGGCAGGCTCGGCGACTGCCCTCAGTACGGGGCGAAGCACGGCTGCGGCATCCACTGCGTCTGCGGGCGCGGCTTCGGCAGATGCGATCGGCGCTCCTCGCTCCGCTGCCACGTTCAGCTCGACAGCCCTCGCTTCGGCGGCTGCGGCGGGGGCACCGAGAGCGGCGGCGGCTGCCTCATGCGCCGCTGTGGCTTCGGCAGATGCGATCGGCGCTCCTCGCTCCGCTGCCACGTTCAGCTCGACAGCCCTCGCTACAGCGGCTGCGGTGGGGCAGACGGGCTTCTCCTCCGTTGCTGCCTCAGCAGGTGCGGCTTCGGCGGCTGCGGTGGGGCGATCGACAGCTTCCGGGGCGGCTTTCTCCGCGGGAGCAGCAGCCCCCTCGGTTGTGGGCGCCACCGCGAAGACAGCTGCTGTGGCGTCGGGTTCGGGGGGCTCGTCGGTGGCGGGGGTGATCGTAGCGGTGCGCATCCTGCTCGTTGGGGGCTTCGCTCCCCCCTCGACCGATCGCGTGATGGCTCCCTCCTCAGCACGCATGCCCTTCGACGCCAGCGGGCGCCTGAAGGCAGGCGGCCCCGGGCCCTACCCGGAAGACTTCCTCGAAGCCGTCGACCTCAGGGGGCTGCCCTGGACCCGGCATCCGCGTGATGCGTGGTCCTCGCCTGCGCTCAGGGCCCAAGTGTTCCGCTGGGTCCGCGAGTTCATGAAGGCCCGAAAGACGCTGACTCGCTGGGACATCGCCGAGCGGGCCACGGTCCCGGGCTCGTCGCGCATGGCTCCCGACGACCAGTTCTTGCGCTTCGGGTTCACCAAGCGCGTGAACAAGAGCACGGTCAGGCGGGTGGAGGTCTCCTCGCCCTTCCCTGTGCTCGATAGGGCCGACCCCGCGCGCGTGCAGGCGATCCTCGCCCGAGTCGGCGTCGCCCTCGACCAGCTCCTCGCCTGATTATCGTGTAGAGCCTTTTCGGGATGCCGAAAGGAGATCGCACATGGCTCGCTTGAGAGGACCGCTCGTCGCTGTCGATGACGCGCACTGCATTCGGGAGACCGACAAGGCGCTCCTGGTTCGGTTTTGCGACGGCGGGCAATCGTGGGTGCCCAAGTCGCAGGTCTACGACGACTCCGAGATCTACGAGGACGGGGACAAGGGCAAGCTCATCATCAGCCAGTGGATCGCCGAGCAGAACGATATCGAAGGGGACGAATACGTCGTCTGTGACCCGAGGAGACAGGTACAGGAGGGCCTGGCTGTGTCTTTCACTCCGCGTCCGCGCATTGACCTGATTCTCGCTATCGCTGCGTCTGGGGCGCCTCGCTTTGCGGTCTGCGCCGAGTGCTACGCCAAGCTCGGCGTGGCGATCGAGAAGCTCGCGCCTGTTCCGCGTGAGCGGTACGGCACCGAGGCGGATGCCGAGTGACGACCCCTCGCTCAGAGAGACGAAGTGGCTATGGTGTGGCGTGAAAGGTTGAAGAACATGGAAGAGATGAAGACCGAAGAGTGGGGCTGGTGCGACGAGGATGGCGAGAATGTATCGGGGCCTTTTCCGACCAAGGAGGAGGCGATCGCAGACGCGACCAAGGTCTTCTTTGACGATCCCGAGCGCGACCGGACAAGCGAGGTTGGGGTGATGGTGGGGCGCTGCGTGCACTTCAAGGTGCGCCACTACTTCGATACGGCCGTCGAAACGGTGCTCGAGAACGCAGTCGATCGCGCGACCGATGACGGCTGGGACATCGAGTTTCACGACGAGGACGAAGCAGACAAGGCTCTCGCCAAGCTCATGGCGGACTGGGCCGCTACGCACGTGAAGGACCCGAAGCAGTGGCACCTCGACAGCAGTGAGCGAGTCGGGCTCACGGCGCCGACCTGATGCGCCTGGCGATCATCGGTAGCCGCGCCTACCCGCGGCTCGACATGGTCCAGGCCTACGTCGAGAGCCTCGCTCCGAGCATCATCGTGATCTCGGGCGGGGCCCTCGGCGTCGATACTGTCGCAGCGCAGGCAGCACGAGCGCGGGGCATGCAGGTGGTCGAGCATCTCCCTGACTACAAGACCCATGGCTCCAAGCGCGCCCCTCACGCGCGCAACCGCGTTATCGCGTCCGAGTGCGACTGCATGACGGCGTTCTGGGACGGCGCGAGCCCGGGCACCGAGGCGGTGATCGCGATGACTCGCAAGCTCGGCAAGCTCGTCCAGGTTATCGCGTAGAGCAGAGGCATGACCGAAAAGGATGCTCTCGCGGAGGCCGCCCTCCGTCTCACGCAGCAGGCCAACAACCTCCTCGATGAGGCGATCGAGAAGCTCTGCACCGATGGCGCGCTGCCCGACGACATCATGCTGCTTAACATGCCCGAGGAGCAGCGCAAGATGTGCTGGCGGGTGCTGACCTGGCAGGGGATCGCGGTCTACGAGGTCTTCGTTGAGCGCGACCATATCGAGGCTACGCTCGTGCTCGTCGGCCGCGGCGTGACCCCCGACAGCGACAGCGCCATGGCCGTTCGCAAGGCGCTGGCTGAGGAGCGAGAGGCCGATAAGCCTCTCGTGGTCCTGTGAAGTTCTGACGCAAGAGATCCCAACGCAGCGACGCTCGGGCCGCACGCTCGCGCTGCTCGAGGAAGCCGCTTCGCACGCCAAGCAGGGCAAGGTCGTGTTCTACGTGGTGCTCCATAGGCAGCACGCTGTTTACTGCGCCAACCTCATGCGCGAGCACGGGGTCATCGACGCGAACAAGAGTATCGGCAATGACCAGACCTACAAGTTCAACGGCGGGGGCTCGATGAGGTTCGTGTCGCTACCCGCTTCGCCCGATAGCCGGTATGGCGTGCTCGTCTACAAGGACCACGCAGTCGAGGAGCGCTCGCCATGACGATCCACCTGTCGAACAAGGAGTTCGCGCGCCTCATGAAGCAGAGGCGGGGCGAGATCGTCGAGCTGGATTCGAGCGGGCTATCGGAGGAGGAGCAGCCGATCGTGTTCCGCGCTCATGAGCAGGTTCGCGCGCTGCAGGCGATCGTGCAAAAGGACCTCGAGATCGATCCCGAAAAGATCGTGGTCCTCTACGGCGACGATCTTGTGGATCACGGCGTCTTTCGCTACGGGCTCGGCGCTCTCGCGCAGCAGGCCTTCAGGACCTATGACTGCTCGCGCAGCAGCGACGGTGCGTCCGCGTGGCGCATCAGGCTCGACGGCACCGATCACATGGGGCCTCTATCGGGGCGCATGGCGTGGGCTCCTGCGAGGATGGTGAATCAGCAGGGGATGACGTTCTTTCCCTCGCTCTGGTTCAACGCGGGCAGCTACGAGAAGATCCACCGACTGCCGGGCACGCTCGAAGCCAAGGTCAGGGTCGCGGCGACTTACCCGCTGATCGTGAGCGATGGCTTCCGGCCGATACTCCTCAAGGTGATCATCCCTCGAGGGTACGACCCTGATCGATTCGGTACACCTGCGCCCGCACCAAAGCTGTCCATCGAAGTCTCCGAGGACGCAGGTTCGCAGGCCACGCTCATCTATCGATTCCCGAACGGCACACGCCTTTACCCCATCGAGATCGGATAACCATGACCATCGCCAAGTACGTCAGCTGGAAGAACTACGCGGGCTTCGTCGTGAAGGCCACGCCAGCGCTGCCTGTGCAATCGGGTCACGCGCCCCTGCACCTGCACCGGGCGGTGTGGCTCGCCAGCCAGCTCGAGGGCGCAGCGTGGGGCACGGTGCAGAGCTACGACGGCGTCGCCATGAGCGGCGGGCTGCTCCACAACATCGCGATCGACAGGCACGGCAACCAGGGGTCGCTCTTCCCGCTCATCCGCGATATCCAAACGCAGATCTACACTCCCGTCGTCGAGGCGCTCGAGATGAACCACAGGTGGGTCATTACGCCCGATGGCAAGTTGCGCGATCGATACGGCAGGCTCGTACTCTCGCAGACGATCCAAGAGGCGTTCACGGGGCCCAAGGGGCTCACGCCGAAGTCGGGCGATCAGCACGAGCGCGCCAAGACATGGGCGCTCCTCTTCCACGAGACGCTCAGGCACTCCGCATCGTTCCCGGCGCAGGTCGACTACGCGGCCAAGTGGCTCGCGCAGGGCAACAGCAAAGCCGAGATGGAGGTCTACCAGTTCTACGCGCAGGGCCCTGTGATCGGTAAAGACCTCGACAGCATGATCGGCGTGTCCTCCGAGCAGCTCCCGCCCGAGATCGATCTGGCGATGTGCGTCTACCACGCGTTCAGCGTGAACGCGCCTGCGATCGCGCAGCGGGTGCTCTTCGACGTCTGGCAGAAGAGGGGCTCGAAAGCGCCCGTGCCTTTTGCTCAGGCGCTCATTCGCGCGCTCGGCAAGCGCAAGTTCGGCAAGTGGGCCGACGAGCCTGGCGACAAGCAGAACAGGTACGACCGCACGCGCAAGGCGCTCCTCGCCAAAAATACGCAGGGCTGGTGGGGCTCTCCTCTCATCGACGACCTTATGCCTCGAGATCTGTGATGGATGACCGCTGGTTTAGAAGCACGAATGACGGCAAACCATCGAGGGCCGAACGCAGGCTCGAAAAAGACGCACGTGTGGACTGCGAGGCTCGACGAGATGGGTATCGAAGAGTGCGAACGGTGCGGTATGCGCGCGAGCTGGCCGGGCTCGAGGAATCCTTGCGTGGCGATGCCGAGCAGGCAGTCCATCACCGCAGCGCGCGTGGTTCGACGAGCAAAGAGGCGCGCCGAGTCGCCTGAGGAGACGAGCGGATGAAGTTCTATGTGGAGTGCCCGATCGCAGGCTCGATAAGCGGTGAGGTCGAAGCGGAGAGCGAGGACAAGGCGCTCGAAGCCCTCCAGGAGATGCACGCCGCGGACGAGGCGTCGTGCGAGGTCGAGTGGGAGTGGATGGAGCCCGCCCGCCACCGAACCGATGCCGCACCCAGCGAAGCGGCGTTTGAAGAACTTGGGCCGGCAGCGCTCGGTGCGTGGATTGCGAAATGCACCCTCTCAAAGGCACACACTAGCCTCGCCGCAGAGATCCTCGGCCGCGTAACAGCAGGGCGACGATGTCCTGGAGTTGTAGCCCTCCTCCGAGGACTTCTCGGGCGCGTCGATTCACCCCTCGTTCGAGAGGGCGCTATCTATGGGCTCTCCTACCATCGCGACAGCGCCATCGACGCGACGCTACGTAGGCTCGCCGCGGACGACGCAAGCCCTGGTGTCCGTGAGGCCGCGGCAGAGATTCTTGACGCTGGCGCAGGAGCCGTGAGCGCGCCTCGCCGCTACTGCTGGCGCGTCGGCGGACCTGTGCGCGCAGCCGACGGCGAGCCATGTCCGGAGTGCGGCACCGTCGGCGAGCGCGTGCTCGACGAGCGCCAGTGCGGCGAGTGGACGCCGCACGCGCCGTGCGAGTGGCCCGTCGGCCACCCCGGACCCCATGCGACCGCGGTGATCGACGACCCCTAGCCCCGAGGTTGGCCTGGCTCAGGGGGTCGTGTACCGTCGGACCCAATGCCGACGGCCCCCACTACGATCCTCCACAACAGGCGTACCCCGTCCCGCCGGCCTACCGAGCCGCTCGGCACGCCAGGTACGCCGCGGCTGGTCAACGTGGGCGTCGCCAGCGCAAGCGTCGCTCTGACGACGACGTGCACTCGCGTATCGATTTCGTGCGTGGGAGGCGCGGCGTTCTACACGCACGCGCAGGGCGCGGCGCTGCCGGCGACGGGGCTCATGCACCGGATCAACGACGGCGAGCGCCTCGAGTTCACGGTGCCTGAGAAGACGATCCTCGCCGCGATCCGTGCAGGCGTCGACTGCGTCCTCTACATCACCGAGCTGACCTGAAGCCCTCATGAGGCTTCGTGCACTACGTCTGCTCGGGATGGGAGTGGGCAAGTCCACGCCTCCTCCGGCCAACACAGTCGCACCTTCCATCTCGCTGCCAGGGCTCTACGAAGTCGGCCAGACCGCCACCGTCAATCCGGGCACGTGGCTCAACGCGACGAGCTACGAGTATCGGTACTACTCCCGCGCTGTGCTCATCGCGGGCGCATCGGCAGTCACCTACCAGCTCCTCGGCGCAGACCTTGGCGGAACCGGCCCCGCGCTCACGGCGACGCTCTTCGGCGATGCTACGGGCATCGGCCCTCCGCTGACTGCGGAGGTGCGTGCGACCGGACTTGGAGGCACGAGCGCATGGGTCGCGACATCGAACAGCCTGTCGTGCGCGTGGAGCCAGTACAGCGCGGTGATCCCGTTCATCATGGACGAGCGGGGGCAGACGTACACGGGCGCGAGCCTGGACTCCTGGGCCAGCCAGGGGTCGGTGGCAGCGACATTCACTGCGGCGGGTGCTGTTCGCCCCGTATCGGGCCGCACGATCAATGGCTGGGTCGCTCCTGACTTCGACGGCTCGGACGATCGGATGGTTGTGGGGTCCGTTAACACGCAGGCCATTATCGGGACCAACCCCACGAACTTGTACATGTGGCAGGTATCCGAATGGGACGAGTTCAGCGCCGTCGCAACCGTGGGCTTCCGCCCCGGGTGGCTTCAGAACGTAGGCTCGGGGAGCTTCGCGGGGCTCAACCAGCAAGACAACGCAGGTGTGTTCACGGCGCAGTGCACCCTCAACGGAGGCTCGTACGTCTCTTCGACGCAGGCCACGGCGGGCGAGACGGGTATCCACGTACAAGAGGCGGCGTTCTCAGGGGGCGAAATCGTCGGGCGCTGGGATGGTGTGAACATCCCCGCAGCAACGGTCGCCTCGATACCTGCCATCAGTACGATCGGCGGGGCGCTCGGTACACAGATCGGCGCGACCTACGCCTCCTCTCCGGCTGCCTGGTTCAACGGGGCAACGGCCATGCTGCTCGCCGCAGTCTCCTCAACCCCGCTGACTGCCACGCAACTGAACACGATCCGCGCGATGGTCGCGGGCAAGTACAACGTCACGACTGGCGTCGAAGATCCCTCACTCTACATCACATCGATCGCGCAGATCTCGAGTGCCAACAGTTTCAACAGCGCGACTGCGACCAGGCCCACTGGGTCCACGTCAATGACGATTGCGGCAGTCTGCCGCAATCGCACGACGGCGAACCTCGTGCGCGAGTATCGGATCCGTCGATGGACGACAGCCACTCGCGGTTGGGTTTTCTACCCGATGCTCGACGGTGTGACGGCGCGGGCTCAAGGTGTAGTCGTCAACGCAGCGCTCGCAAACGTAGCCGAACCCAACACGTTCTCGCCGACACAGAACCTGCTCCAGCGAGTCGTCCTGGTGCTCGATGCAGACGTGCTTTCGGTGTATCGAAACGGCGCGCTGATGTCGACAGGAGCAGCCTGCGTAGGCTTCACAGCGCCAACATCCGAGTCGTTCTTCCTCCAAGGATCGGCCGTGCTAAATGACGAGTTCGAGCTTGTCTCGATGGCGCTAGCCAACTCGACGGCCATGAGCGCTGCGCAGGTCGCAGCGTGGGACGCAGTCGTCGTAGCTGGCGGCTCGCGCAGCTTCACCGGAGCAACACACCACTATGAGGCGGAAGACATCGTTGCGGGGGTGAACTGGACCGATCGCATCGCGGGCAACGTCCTGTCGATGGTGGGCGCGCCACTCAAGCGCATCTTCAAGCGGGTGTTCGAATGAAAGAGTCCACCGCCGTTGTGCTCGTGCGCGAGTTTGCGACGCGTGAGGGGGCCGATGCCTACGCTCGCGAGCACGAAGGCAAGACGTTCACGCGGTATTGGACCGTGGCCGAGATGCGGCAGCGCACCCTGAACTGGGCGCGTGACTACGCGATCGAGCAGGCGACGGGCAAGCCCGAGTGGGCCACGCGCATGCTCGACCTGTGGCTCACCGACGTGAGCTTCCGCGCGCGAGCAGAAGACCCGATCGAGCCCTACGAGGGCAAGGACGGCAAGTGGTACGCAGGCGTGCCCGATACGCTCAAGCAGGTGGAGATCTACGACTCTGTCGAGGAGCGGACCGTTACCATCGACGTCAAAGTCGTGGCGACCGACGCGCTGGCCAAGGCCGTCGATGCAGATGAGGTAGTTCTCGCCGGGGCTCGCCTTCCGTGAGGCTGAGGGCACTACGTCTGCTCGGGATGCAGCGAGGGGATATCCGCCTCCTGGCTCCCTTGCCTACCAACCTCGTCGCGCCGACGGTTTCGATACCCACCTACGAGGTGGGAGCGATCGCAACGGTCGACCCGGGGATCTGGGTCGACGCATCCGAGTTCCATGGGCAGTGGCACATCCGAGGGGTGCTGATTCCAGGCGCGGTGGGGCTCACCTACCAGCTCCTGGGCAGTGAGCTTGGGGGCATAGGCTCGATAGCCACCGAGGCGCTCTTCGCCGATGCGAGCGGCTTTCCTCCACTCACGTGCGCGGTCTACGGGATCGGCACCAACGGCACCAGCGCCGCCTCCGCGATCAGCTCGAACAGCGTGAGCTTTTCATGGAGCCAGTACGCCTCGCAGGTTGTCCTGCGCCTGGACGAGAGCGCCATCGCGTCCTCTGCAGGTAGGGTCGACTCATGGACCAATCAAGGCGCAGTGGCGGCGGTCTACTCGCACACGGGAGCAAACCGCCCGGCGACGGGCACGCTTGCGGGCTGGGCCGCAGTCGACTTCGATAACCCTGCCGATCCTTCGACGCAGGATAAGTTCCTTCGCGCGACCACTGTGCATATGCAGGATCTCGTGGGGGCCAACCCCACGAACGTCATCGCTTGGATGGTGGCCGACTGGCGCGCCTTCGACGTGGATTCGAGCGCAAGCGGCAGGCCCGCGATCATTTCTGACGTCGGGGGCTCGAAGTTCATCCTGGGCACGCAACGCAACAACGCAGGCTCTCTATCGGTCACAAACACCGTCACGGGCGTGACGAACACTGAAACGCAGACCAACAACGTCCTCTCGGAGACGGGCCTTCACGTGCAGGAGTGCAGGCTCCACCAGTCCCAGCTGATGAATCGCTGGGACGGCGTAGACAATACGGCCAGCCCGGGCGCGCTCACGGCAGTCACAAACATCACAGCAGTCAACGGGACGCGTATCGGCGCCGAGACCAACGTCACGGTGAACCATGCGTTGCGCGGGGTCATCGGCACTGTCGTTTTGTGGAACAGCGCGGCGGCCATCACGCCTACGCAGATCAACACGATCCGCGCCGTGCTCAAGGGCAAGTACGGCGCGCTGACGGGTATCGAGAATCCCGCGAACTACGTTGCTGCTGTTGCCCTCATCTCGAGCGCGAACACCTACAGCAGCTCGCTCGCAGGCAGACCCACGGGCAGCGCCTACTTCACGGCTGCGCTCGTGTGGCGAAAGACGACGGCAGCAGCTACGAGCATGGTGAGGAACTACTCGGCGGCGCGCGGGACCACCCTCACCTCCACCACCAGGACAGGGTTTTTGGCGAGGGTCAGAGACAACGCTGCTGTTCCAGGTAGCTCGGTTCGCTTCGGCACCGCGATCGGCCGCGCCGATACCACCACGCTTGCTACTGACGCCTTCCCGCTGATCACGCAGAACGCGATTCAAAGGACTGTCGTCGTCTACGACAACGGAGTCGTGTACATGTATCTCAACGGCGTGCTCGTGAAGACCGATAACCAAGGCACGCTGAGCGTCCCCGCAGGGGTTACTGGGTACAACCCTCCCGTGGCGGAGGCATTCCTGCTCGCCTCAGCTTCGGCGAGTGTGACCGATGAGTTCGAGCTGGTCTCGATGGGATTTGCCGACGACGTCGCGCTCTCAGCAGCCGAGGTCGCCGCGTGGGATGCCGTCGTTGCGGCCAAGGGCAGTCGCGCCTTTGCAGGGGCCGACTTCCACTGGGAGGGCGAAGACGCGGGCTCTACGTGGAC
>Ga0163148_10001387_pt1 | contig 31481 bp, 24 predicted proteins | sample OliLakLV19MP7P2_FD_148606 | JGI IMG/M metagenome (GOLD analysis project Ga0163148, IMG submission 148606) | Freshwater microbial mat bacterial communities from Lake Vanda, McMurdo Dry Valleys, Antarctica- Oligotrophic Lake LV.19.MP7.P2 | ecosystem: Environmental > Aquatic > Freshwater > Lake >... | reverse complement strand
ACCACTTTTTAAAATTACAAATACAAAAAATCGCCCGAAGGGCTTCCTCGCGCAGCCCCAGAGGGGCGGTAGCGGAGCGGGCGCTCCTAATCCCGTTCCACTAAACCGGTTTTCTACGTATATTCACGGGGGGTGGTATATTTGTAAAAATTTGGTAACTGGTCACCGCGAGTTTTTGTTAATTTTACTAATTCGTACATATTATAATGGCATTTCACTCTTCGCTTACCTGGGATCCTTTCTTGTCAGCCCCTAATCGGGGCAGTCTTTTTTGACCAGTTACTTGTTATCCCTCTCCGCCGTCGTTATTCGAACTATGGCGGGACCTATGTATAAAGGACTCCGCCGAAGCTTTAGCGAAGGCGAGCGGGGGTCGCTTCCAGCGGATAGAAATGCACCCAATTTATTAGTTTGCGATGATTCTTGCACACCCCGTGAACGCTTACCGAACTCCGATGACGGATTGCAACAGATAGTGTCTCGCTCGCGACTTTTGCAAACCGCTATAGATTCGCTGAAGGCGAATCAAAACAGCAACCTATAGCGATTAATTTCAAAAGGCTTGCCAATTTTATTGGCACCGACTTTTGATAATCGCTATAGTGCTCTGAGCGGCGATGTTTTCATGGTAATTTGCTAAGTTATGGCGCGGTTGGATTACTCAAAGTTTTCGAAGCATAAACTTGAGTTACGAGATTATCTGGCGCTTGAACGGACGATCCTCTCTAACGAACGTACGCTACTTTCCTATTTGCAAAACGCATTGGCGATTGGCGTTACTGGTATGACCTCAATTTACGCAACCGACTCTGTGTATTTCCAGTTATTGGGAATTATATTACTGGTAGTCGCTTGTATCGTCGTAGTGGTCGGAACGATAAAATTCAAAGCAGTAAAAGGACGCTTGGATAATGCGAGTCCGGCGGAGACCGCAGCGGTAGCGGTTGAGGAGATGAGTAGTTCACAGACAAAAAAGTAGACTATGCTTGCATCGCTTTCCTTCCAGCAGATATCGTTTTTCATAATTCTGCTCGCAGCACTTTTTCTATTTTTTACGAAGTGGGTGCGCAACGATCTGGTCGCTATCTTCATTATCGTTGCGCTGTATGCTACCCGCATTCTGAGCTCAGAGGAGGCTCTATCGGGATTCAGTAGCGAGCCGGCGTTAGTAGTTGCGGGAATCTTTGTGCTTTCTGGAGCGCTGCACGCTACCGGTGTGACAGATTCATTTGCAAGTATTATAGGGCGGGTAGCGGGACGCGGTTACTCTGTAATTACAGCGGTATTGATGGCGTCGGTGTCAGTGCTCTCTGCGTTCTCCCACCATGTGACCACAACCGCTATAATGGTCCCAGTCACTTTGACCATCGCAAAGCAGAGCCAGATTGCACCTTCAAAACTGCTTATGCCGATTTCATTTGCTGCATCACTCGGAACAACGCTTGCTATCATAGGTGCTCCGGCATTCCTCCTTGCAAGCGCAGTGCTACAGACCTTCGGGCGACCGCCCCTAGGAGTCTTTTCAATCGCACCAATCGGAGTGGCTCTCTGTATAACAGCGATTATCTTCGTGCTCACCATCGGACGTTACCTGCTGCCGGACCGCGCTGGTAACAGCGGGGACAGCGAATACTTTCGTCTTGATGAGTATCTGACCGAAGTGGTCATACCTGAGAGCTCGCCATTTATTGGGAAAACAATAGACGAGTTCGAAAAAGATAAGCGGTATTCCCTGCAGGTACTCGGACGGATGCGAAACGGACGTCGTCGCCGCAGGAATTCACGGCCACTACGCGCCGGTGATGTACTGTTGGTGCGGGCTCCCGCTGATGACTTGGTTGCAATCAGAAATGATCGTGATGTTGAACTCAATGCCGTACAGCAGTACGGAATGAGTACGATGCATGCTCCAGAGGAACAGGACGACGGAGCGGAGCGTGGGCAGTTTGTGCAGGCCATAGTTGCTCCGCACTCCGATCTTATCGGACGGAGTATCGGTGATGTCGATGTACGTGAGCGCTACGGAACGGTGATCGTGGGATTGTGGCGAAAAACTGGCTGGTTGAACGAGGAGTTATCTAAGATCCTCCTTCAGGCCGGCGATATCCTTGTGTTCGAAGGAGAGGCCGATGCAATTGAGCGGATGGGACGGGATAACGCATTTCTGCTATTGGTGCCGTTTCACGGAGCCCCGAAATTAAAGATGAGAGCGCAGTTGGCTACAGCGATAATGGCCGTGAGCATAGGGTGTGCCGCCTTCAATCTGGTAGCCCTTGAGATCGCGGCCTTAGCTGGCGCGGCGATGATGGTGTTAACCGGATGCATATCGCCACGCAAAGCATATGATTCGATCGATGCAAAGATATTCGTGTTCATTGCGGGAGCTATCCCACTTGGCCTTGCTATGGAGAAAACCGGACTTTCAACTATGATGGCGAACGGGCTTAAAGAGTTGGTGGTAGGATGGAATCCGTTTTTTATACTCGTAGTGGTATTCACATGCGTGGCGCTTATCACCCAGGTGATGTCAGATGCAGCAACTACTGCGCTATTCGCTCCAATTGCATGTTCATTGGCGATAGGCCTCAACCACAATCCTGAACCTTATGTCATCACGGTGGCGATGGCTGCGGTGACGGCGTGCCTTACTCCGCTCGGTCATCACGGTAATATGCTCGTCTACAGCCCAGGCGGTTATAAATTCTATGATTTCATACGGGTGGGCGCGCCACTGACCATATGCATAGGCCTGATCGTGTGTACAATTACACCACTTGTGTGGCCGTATTGATTACGACGCAGTATCAAAGCGAATCGTGTGCTGGTTTGTTTCGACGTGATGCCTATAGCGATTTGTAAAAGCTATTAAATCGCTCCCTGACTTTTGCAAACCGCTATAAATGCCCCTATACGTTTACCCTGTTATTCCCCGCAGTTCGCGAATCTCCATTACATTTGTCGCCCCCGGAGTGCCCACAGACACTCCGCCAGTTATTACTGCTCGTGATCCATCCGCTAAACGTTCACGTTGTTGAACAGCACTTAATGCAGAGATCAATTCATCCTCATGATTGCTGGATGCAATACAGAGTAGGGGATGAACACCCCAGTACAGACACATGCGTCTTAAAGTTGCTGGTGAACTTGATGCGCCATAAAGTGGCTGTTGCGGCCGATACTTTGCTACCAACCGCGCAGTATTCCCGGTCTGCGTGCAGGCAACGATCGCCGAGGCTGAGACCTTAACAGCAGCGGCGCAGGCAGCATAGGCGACAGCATCTGGGACCGTCGCGCGATCAGATTCACGCAAGCGTAATTTATACTCCTCGAATGCGAAGCTCTGCTCGGCTTCGCGTGCAATCTTCCCCAGATACTCCACGCAAGCAACTGGATGTTCGCCGATCGTTGTCTCCTCCGAAAGCATTAAGGCATCGGTACCACTCATAACAGCGGTGGCTATGTCAGACACCTCAGCTCGGGTTGGCCGAATTGAAGTAACCATCGATTGCAACATCTGAGTAGCAACAATAACGGGAATGCCGCGATAGTTTGCCTGTTCAATTAAGCGCTTCTGTAACATTGGAAGCTGTTCAAGAGGCAATTCGAGGCCGAGATCGCCGCGAGCGACCATTAGCCCATCGGAGACATCGATAATTTCAAAGATGTTATCTAGTGCCGTCTTACGTTCAATCTTGGAGATAATTCCGATCTGCTTGCCACGGCTGCTAAGGACATCTCGCAGTAACAGCACATCTTGAGCATTCTTAACGAACGAAATTGCAACGTAGTCGACATCGTGTTCAATTCCCCAATCAAGATCGCGCAGATCCTTGTCAGTAGTCGCCGGGAGATCGACATTTGAATCCGGAAACGCTATGCCAACGCGGGATCGAATTCGACCACCCTTAACTATCCGACATACTACGTGGTCATTGCGTACCTCTTGAGCCTCAAGTGCAATGACACCGTCATTCAACAGCACCTGATGTCCGGGACGTAAACTCTTTACTGGATTAACACCCTCGACGTAGATACAGGTCGACGAACTTTTAGAGCCGTCGGAAAATCTTAACTCAATTAAGTTGTCATCAAGTATCGGAGCAAAGTCTCCCTCAATTAGGGAGATGCGAATTTTCGGGCCCGAGAGATCCTGAAGAATACCAACGGGCATTCCAAGCGCATCAGATGTTACGCGTATCGTGGCGAGCACCTCGGAGTGTTCAGTATGCGACCCGTGCGAGAAATTCAGGCGAAATAGATTCACCCCGGCATGGATCAGTTGGGTCACCCGTTCTTGGGATCGCGAGGCTGGCCCAACCGTTGCGATGATCTTGGTTTTACGGCTGGCTTGAGTCGGTTTTGAAAAGAAGTTTGATGTCATATAACGCTGCAGATTGAGAAGGGTGTAAGTGATACTATCATTAATTTTAGGTACTTAGCGCAACTTGGAAACATTAATCATCGAAGCCAACGCTATTATAGCATCGCCAAGTAGCAAGGGCACATCCTACATTCAGCCTAAGTTCCGCAGTTGAATCGTAGTAGATTCAACTGCGAAATTTAGGTTCAAGTAGAACCCCAACAATTGGACGGCTATATGTCCCAAAAAACCAAGCAAAAGTACCTCACCAAAAGCACATCATTTGGCAATAAGAAACTTACTCTCTATAGCCTCGACGGTCTAACCTGGTCGAGTCGTTGTGACGAGTTAGAGGTCATTCGCGAGCGTCATGAGGCCCAGCGAATTACGTTTGCGCAGATCAAGGGAACCGTTAAGCCAGAAGAGGCGGATGATAAAGAGAAGGCAAAGGAATCCACTAACGACGGTGGACCACAAGAGCTTATTGCTGAGCTAGATGATGATGTGGCGGTAGTGCCGCAGCCAGCATCAAAGAAGCACGCAGTTGAGGCACCGGCCCGACAAACTAGTGTAGCTTCAAAGAAGGTGGTTCCGATCGGTCGCAAGGCAGCAAGCGCTACTAAGAAGCCAGCCGTGACAAAGGGTGCGAAAAAACCGCGGATTGCTTCGAAGAGTAGTAAGCGCCAAGTGCAAGGTCGATCTCGTAGGGCCGCCTAACCCTATAGCGGTTTGCAAAACTTTTACATCGCTCGCGACTTGTAACTGGTCAGCATGCTTTAACGAATTAACCTAATTTGGTGATTATCCTAGATGTTTACGCCTTTTTTAACTTTCAGATCTTTCTTGTCAGCCCCTGGTCGGGGCAGTCAGTTTTTGACCAGTTACTTGTTGTCCCTCCGGGGGCGCCTTCGGCGAATATAAAGGCACCCAATCTGTAATTTTGCGACGATTTTTGCACCCCCTGTGAACGCTTACATTTTTTTAGTGCTGACCAGTTACCGCGACTTTTGCAATCCGCGATAGCAGGTCAAGGTGATTGCCGAATCGTTTTATAGAATTACTGCGCCGGAGCAAGGGCACTTGATGCAGGCCCCCACATGGCCGCATCTTCGATGGGTCCAATCTTAACCAAGGTTGCCGTTGCATTTGCCTGCATACTGAGCAAGAAACCTCCGTCTCTGGAGACATCAATCTTTAGACCCGGTTCACCGTCAGGTTTGCGACCCTGTGCCGCCTGTAGCTCCACTGTGATTGAGGCGTTATCTATTGCAAATTGGGCCTTGAGCGTAGTCTTGGTTACAAGGCGTGATTTGTTATCGCGATAGTCGATGTACAGTTTAGCGATTCCGGTGCCAACAAAGAACCCGGGGCTTGCGGGTTCAAAGAGCACATCTTGAATCTCGATCTTCGTAATTACCGGCGCGCGTGGCTTTTTGGCGACGATCTCTGCGGTAGTCGGCAGGGGTGGGTCATCAACAGTTGCGCGCAGCTCCTTCACGAATAGGCGATCTCCATCCGTCAGAAGTTCGCCCTGCAGGTGTAGATTGCCTACGTCGCTCGCAATCTGATAGGTGCGAACCTTAGTCTTATGTTGATGTTGCGGTGGTATTGAGCTAACACTACTCGCGGCCTTTGGGATACTTGGGGTTTTTCCTACGGCAGCCACTTTACCGGTTATCGGAGCGACAGTCGCAGACTGTTCAACTATCGTGGTGCTATTGGGGGCCCCTGAGAAATACCACCAGTTACCAACTCCGAGAACAGCTAGAGATAAAGCTACTGGTAGGAGTACATCAAGTGGCAGGAGATCTCCCAGATTTCTTGACCCCTTGGCCTTCGATCTTTTTGTTTGCGGGTCGGCTTCGGCGTTCTGTGTCGGGAGCTGATCTTCAGTAGTTGGTTGTTCAGGATTGGACTTTGCCTCCAAAGATTCAATCTTTGCACTTTTCTCTTCAAGCCCCGATTCATTCGATTGCTGAACAGCCGCTGGTTGTTCGAATTCCTGGGATAGTTTTGACTGCGGTGGTGGCGGCGCCGCCTGTGGTTGACTCAAAGAGGCTGGAATCTGCGGTGTATGCGGTTGCAGCAGCTCCGGTGGAGCAAGATCGGCATCACTCCATTCCTCTTCAACTGACGGAATAACCGCGCTGTACGCAGCATCAGGTTCTGGTTCACTGATCGCGAAGCTACCAAAGTCTTGTGGCATTGGTGATTCAGCGGCTGGATTTTGGTTGTGAGGGGCGTTCACAGATTCTATCACTGATGACTGCTCACTTGCTGGTTCATCAAAGCTGAGACCTAAAGCTGAGGCTGGATCGTCTGATATACTAGCCCCAGTAGCTGTTGGCGTCGCACTAATCTCAATTCGCTGTGACTCATCAACTACGTCAATTGCACCGGAGCTAAGATCGAGTAGCTCATTATTAACTCGCGCAAGCTCAGCGGTGTCAGGTGTGGTTTCCGTCAACGACTCTAACTTGTCATCGTTCGAGTCATCGGAAAGATCAAGTAGTGGCGGTCCATCCTCCATCGGCAACTCATAGACTTTTGCCGGTCGCTCAGCCTTTGGTGGCTCAAAGCTTGTTGTGTCCATTTCAATACTGAACTCCAGTGCGGAGCCCTGGGCAGCTAGTTGTGATGCGTTAGCCTCCGTGGATCCGTTTGGAGCAACGATGTGCACCAGTGCGCCCGCTGAACTGAGTCGCTTGCGAAGTGGTTCAAGATCGTCTGCACCCTGCGCACTGCGAATTACACTCGGTCCTGAAGCTAGAATCTGTTGGGTCTGTTCAACGGAGAGATCAAGGTCAGCTAAAAACACGATCTTTATCTGACGCAGCGTATCCGGCGCATCATCGCGCGTTCCCTCGAACAGAAGGTGATACCCGTTTTGAGTTTCAGCGCTTGTCACTATCCTTGTCCCCAGGTCGTCTCGATCACCCTGCCGACTGCCATGTGGCAGCATGTTTAGTCTCAGCAGGGATAGTCGGAAAATTTAGTAGGAAACTTTATTACAGATTTTCCGAAGCCATATTACTAGAGGATTGTAAGCGTTCACCTGGGTGCAAGAATCGACGTAAATTAACAGAAAGGGTGCATTTTTATCCGCTGGCTTGTCTCGCCGTAGCCTTGGCGAAGGAGGAAAGCGGCCCCCGGAGGGATAACAAGTAACCGTTCACAAAAAATGCCCCGTTTAGGGGCGACAAGAAAGGACAATAAGCTCTTGAAACATAAAATAATCGTAAATTTGCAGAACATGGCAAATAATTTAACACCCAGGTGAACGGTTACAGAGGATTGGAGTAATCCAGCTAATTAGTTGAAAACAATAGGGATCTATGATTTCTGAAGTAGCAGTCGGAACGCCTGATATTAACGCAATTTTAATCGGGACACTAATCGCGAGGCTGAAGCTAGCTGAGCGTCGCATCGCCCAGCACCTTCGAATAGACTGCGCCCGACCTAAGGAGGAGTTAATTACTCTTGTAAGCTCAGTGCTGCCTGAGTTGGCGCTTGCACTCTCCGATACGCGAATGTGCGTCGATATGACGGATAAGATCAAACGGTGGCACGACACCGGGGTTACAGCATCGGTATTGGGACAGCCGGGGTATCCAGCAATATTGAGTACAATCGCCGACCCCCCGTGGGTACTTTGGCATCGTGGCACAATTCCAGACGCGATAGTATCAGCAGCGCTTCATGACCTATGTGCTATCGCTATTGTCGGTTCGCGTGATTGCGATCGCGAGGGCTACGATTTTGCCCTCGAATGTGGACGAAATCTAGCCGCGTGTGGAGTTGTTGTTATTAGTGGGCTGGCGTTAGGAATTGATACGGCCGCGCATCACGGGGCACTCGAAGCGGCCGTTGAATGTCCGACGATCGCCGTGTTGGGGGGAGGGCTAAATCGTCTCTATCCCGCCGCTAACCGCAATCTTGCGCAGGAGATTGAGACCCGTGGTGGCGCAGTCATCTCGCAATATGAACCGGATGCGCCAACTTTTCCTTCACAATTCTTAGATCGCAATCGTGTAATCTCTGGTCTAGCGGCCGCAACAGTGGTGGTTCAAGCATCTGCACGGAGCGGCGCCTTAGCCACAGCGCGTTACGCCTGTGAGTCCGGTCGTGAGGTGATGGCAGTTCCGGGATCGGTAAATAATCGACGTTACGCTGGTAATCACAGATTAATTCGCGATGGCGCACACCTGGTAACATGCGCCGGGGATATTATTGAGCTGCTGCCGCAGTTTGCTACACTAGCTAACCATCAAGCGACTCGCTCACCGGAATTCGAAAGTGAGCCGATTAGTGCGCTACAGCAGCAGCTTGTGAAGTTTTTAGGTACGGACGGCGCGCAACATATGGACCTTATACAGGCAAGATTCTCAAACCTGGAATTGCCGGGGGCGCTCCTTGACCTTGAGCTAAAGGGACTTGTACGGCGGACCCCGGGAAACTATCTTGAGGTTGTTTAGGACTATTTTCGGAGCAATCAAAATGTTCATGCACAGATATTCCGCCCAGACCTATGCTTTGATGCGAATTATCGTCGGCTTTACGTTTCTCTGGCACGGCATGCAGAAGCTTTTTGGATATCCCTTACCGATGCCGTTTGAGGCTCCTGCCTTCATCGTCTACATCGCCGGCCCCCTCGAACTTTTTGGTGGAATCTTAATAATGCTTGGACTCTTCACAAGTTGGACAGCATTTCTGTGCAGCGGCCTGATGGCCGTGGCGTATTGGATGGGCCATGGCACAAAAGCATTTCTGCCATCGGTTAATGGGGGAGAGCTAGCAGTGCTGTACTGCTTTGTATTTCTGTACATAGCCGCAGCGGGGGCGGGGATCTGGAGCATGGATTCAAAGCGCCAGAAAGGATAATGAGTAATTACATTCCCGTCAGCTCTTAGGATTAGGTTAGCATTGGGTACAAACTGTAACCGTTACCATAGGTGGCATAACATCTGACCTTCGGTCTCTTTCATTCAAGACCTCTTCCCACAGACTTCCCTTTCCCTATAGCGATTATCAAAAGTCGGTGCCAATAAAATTGGCAAGCCTTTTGATAACCGTTCACGTGGGGTGGGTATATTTAAAAACTTTTGGAGAATTGTCTCATTTTTTGACATTTCAATACCTATTGTCCTTTCTTGTCGCCCCTAAACGGGGCATTTTTTGTGAACGGTTACTTGTTGTCCCTCTCCGCCGTCGTTCTTCGAACTATGGCGGGACTGATGGTTTAAGGACTCCGCCGAAGCTTTAGCGAAGGCGAGCGGGGGCCGCTTTCCTCCTTCGCCAAGGCTACGGCGAGACAAGCCAGCGGATAAAAATGCACCCAATTGGCTAGTTTGCGATGATTCTTGTACCCCCCGTGAACGCTTACGCCTTTTGATATCAATCGCTTTAGGTATGAGCTTGATCATGCTCATAATGGTCTCCAAGATCTCCGATTTAAGGCCAGATTCATTGCATTTGCGGTCTAATGATCGGATAACGATCTCTCATAGGGCAACTTTCGCGGGAGCTAAGCATGGGCAAAAGCCTTCTACAGTCAGAACTTCCTAACGACCCCATCGTCGATCTTCATGAGCGATATACTCTCTTATCTGAATCAATTTCTGGGGTACTTTATGATTTTGATGTGGAGCGAGGCTCTACTATCCGCTCTAATGGTCTCTTTGGTCTTCTGGGATTTCGAGCTGATGAAGTATCTAGTTTGGTAGATTGGTGGAACGATCGAATCCATCCAGAAGATCAAGAACGAGTACGCGAAGCTTTTCAGAACGCACAAACGCACTGTGAAGTCGAGTACCGAATTCAACATCGCGATGGAAACTTTATTCATATTTGGGATAGAGCACTGATTCTGCGGGATCAGAACGGGACGATCAAACGTATCGTTGGGAACAATATAGATATTTCGCGACACAAAGAGGTCGAAAGATTTCTTGAGACGTCATATGAGATTGAGCGCTCGGCCCGTGAGGCGGCCGAAGCACGTGAACGTTATTTAGTAAGATTGCTTAGAATTAGCAATGCATTCTCAATGGCACTTAATTCTGATCAGATTGCTGAGATCGTACTGGGAGAGTTGTTTCTCGGTGCACAGGCCAATCGTGTAATGCTTTATAGATTTTCATCTGAAAGTCAGACCCTCAGTTGTTTGAGATTCCGTGGCTATACGGAGGAGGTCAGCAAAGAGTTAGAGAATATTCCTATTAGTGCCAACTTTCCCTTCTGTGAAGCTCTGCGTGCTACCCCAGCTGAAATAGATTGTGAGCTTGTTTGCAACATTGATGATTATCCGGAATATGCTGCAATAGTTGGGCGTTCTTGGAAGGGCAAGGTGTTGTCGCTTCCGTTAATGATCGGAGGTAGAGTTCTAGGAATTATAGTAATGGAGTTTAGATTCCCATTTCAGGTATCTGAAGATGAGCGGAATTTTTTTAGAATTATAACCTTAGCATGTGCCCAAGCATTTGAGCGCGCTCGCCTTTTTGAATCTGAGCTTCACGCTCGTGAGGAGGCCGAAGCGGCAAGTAGAGCAAAGGACGAGTTTTTTGCAATTGTATCTCACGAACTTCGATCGCCGCTTCAATCTATCCTTGGATGGATCCGCCTGGCGAGAACGGCCAAGCTTGATGCAAATGCCTCGGCACGCGCGCTCGAGGTAATGGAACACAATACTCGTTCTCAGGTGCAGCTCGTCTCGGATATGCTAGAGGCCTCACGAATTATTACCGGTAAAATTTCAATGTCACCGGAACCTACCTCCGTAGGGTTGTTAGTAGAAAGCTCTATTGATCTGATTCGTCCAACAGCAACCATTAAGGGCGTCAATCTTCATTACCAGGTTCAAGAACGCCTGCCTTTGATCTCGGGCGACGCAAATCGACTACAGCAGGTATTTTGGAATCTGCTCTCCAATGCGATTAAGTTTACACCTAAGGGTGGAGAGATTACGGTGAGCCTAAGATCGATACCTGGATACATTGAGCTGGTTGTAAAGGATACTGGGGAAGGGATTGTGCCAGAGTTTATTCCGATGATGTTTGAACGGTTTGCGCAATCTGACAAGTCCAAGGTGCGAGTGCATGGCGGACTTGGTCTAGGGTTGGCGATTGCCCGTCATATTGTAGAGCTGCACGGTGGAGAGATCTCCGCCGAAAGTGCAGGACTCGGATTAGGCACGGAGCTTAAGGTACTATTGCCGGTTTGTGACAGTATTCAGATGGATAGCTTGAAGAACAAGATTGCCTTAAGACAGCACCGTTCTTTGGAAAGGATTAAGGTATTGATTGTTGAGGACGCCGCAGATACCAGGGAGTTTTTAATGGCTGCATTGCAAAGTAGCGGAGCTGAGACGATGTGTACATCTACAGCTGCCGCAGCAATCGAGCTGGTAAAGATCTTTAAACCTGATATTTTGCTGAGCGATATTGGACTTCCCGATGTAGATGGCTATTCTCTCGTGCAAGAGCTACGCAAAAGCCTCACTCCGTCTGATCTACCAACTCTGGCACTTACGGCCTTTGCATCTAAAGAGGATGCCCAACGCACCTTAGACTCGGGATTTCAGTTACATCTTTCAAAACCCGTAGATCCTGACGAGTTAATTCGAGCGATTGCCGGACTTTTACCATTCAATGTGACAAGGCCTATTCCGTAAAGTTCTCGCCAGTAATGAGGGTTAAATTCAAAACGCCTTTAGAAGGTGGCTAGAGCGTAGGCGATTTAGGCCACCTAATCGTAGTGTTCAAGCAAAGTAACCGTTTTCTGGGAGTCCATAGCGGGTTGTGAAAGTCGCGAGCGATACAATAGCTTTTGCAAATCACTATAGCTTATCGGACTAGGCCTTAATCATTCTTCCCTATCGCCTTGATTCTCTCGGCTTATCTCCTCTACTACTCGAACAAACATACTGATATCTGATTGAACAGCGAAACGATTCATATGGTTCAGGTAGATATAGAAAGTCTTAATACTCTCCAAGATATCAAATGAAAAATCGTCGGCATTGCCCCCCCCCTTTTCACTAGAGAAATTGAGATTGAACTCTTGCTGCATATAATTTGATAGTTTTTTTACTATTCGATTACCCTCATAGATATGTAGAATAAGCTCCCTGAGTCGATCTGGCGGTGGAGAAAGGCGCGAAAGAAACTCTGATGCTTGGGTTAGTAACAATTTAAGATCTCGATTGTCAAGGTGGATATTCGCTGCATGGGCAAATACTGATGCAGCCCCCGAAAGCCCTCGAATAGGAGTAACAGTAGGGAGCTTTCCAAGAGCTGGATCTGAATTGAGGACAGTAGCAACGAATCGGCGCCAAATTTCACGTCCGTGCATTACAAAAGCACGAGCCTCGCGAGAGAAGTGACTACGTTTTCGTTCTCTTTGTTTTCGCGGATTGGCACCACGATGCTCAATATAGTAAGCCCGCACCTCGGGTGATTCGATGCCTGTAAGGACATCCACAAGTGATATTCGTTTGTCAGCAGGGAGATGCGAGTTAAATACATTGACAGCTAATAGTTCGTCGCTGCCATAATAACCAAAGAAGTATTCAAACCATCTGGGAACGGAAACAGTAAACTCCTCCGGACAGATCACCGCGGCCTTGCGCATTAACTCAATGATCTTCTCTCCGTAACGCTTTAGCTGCGCACGAAGGCCTGCTTCAGTAATGCCTTCAATGCCATAGGTCTCACCACCTAGACTAAATGGCCTTCTTGGACTCTTGTTAATTAGCTCTCCGAACTCTTCATCAAATGCTCCGAGATCGACAAAACTGACCAGAGAGTTTGCTACTCCGCGAATATAGCGACGCAGTGATTTAAGATCAGATTCGCGATCTGACGACGTACTACCGGACCTACATAACTCAATCTGCCGTTCAAATTCCGGAAGGACGACCTCCATTAGATACGGGATCTTCACAATGTCGGCTGCATCATAACTTGCAAAATATCGCATATGCAGCGCATCTGCCGCCAAATAGGTGAGACCAGCTAAAGGGGAGATCTGTAGACTGCGCGTCTTTCTGACTAATGCAGCCTCATCCTTATGATAGGGAAGCAGAGGAGAGATTAAAGCATCATCAGCCGTTGGGAGAGACCAGGCTAGTACAAAGCCGCATCGGCGCAACGCTGGAATAAGGTGGGAGTCTATTACCTGCATGATTAAGCGCGCTTCGACTGGAGCGACTTGAACGACTTCCAATACTCCAACCATGACCTCCTGGAATCTTTCCGGCAATGATGTTGATCGTTTTGGATGAAAAGTGGGAAGAGATCGCTCCAGGAAGCCGAGACAAACATCCATTACGTGCGCAGCTCTATCAAGATCTATTATTATCGCGACAGAGACCTCACTTGCTTTAAGGGTCAATCCTAGACCCTTAATCGTTCTGCGATTCTCAACGGTGCGCCAATCCGGATGGGAATCTGCCACAATTACCAGATCAGGATTGCGACTGCGAGATTTAATCATCGCTGGTAGATCTGAGTATTCTCTAACTGGGAATCTTTTCCCCACTAAATTTGACTGCGTCAGTTTAACTAATTCCACACTGTCAGGAGATGAAATGACACTTATATAGACATAAGAGCGTCTTAAACGGGTATAGCGTAGATCTCCCTCAACCATTGCCGTCCACGTATTGTTTGCGCGATCGAATCGGGGATTAATGCAGAGCTCTGGTTCTCGAAGCAAACGAAGAAGTTCTAGCGGGTACTTGAAAGCAGAATGGAAAACTGTCTCACCATTGATAGTGAAGGAAGCGTGATCTCGCTTTGGAAGTAGAACTAAATTGGCATTTGTCGAAGTCAACTGTTCATTTAGCCATGCAGTGGAATCGCTATGGGCTATTCTCAATGAACCTTGAAGATGAGATCCTGCAAGATCAATTGTCTCAAAAATTGAAGCATCTCGAGGTCCTCGTGTATTGGGACTAGATGGTTCGGGGGTCATAGAGTGTTCCAAGTTTCCAAGTTTCATAACTCATGTGCCCTACAGGGCGTTAGCGTAAAACTTCCAACCCATTGGTATGCTTTAGGAAAAAGAATTTACCACCGAGCACACCGAGAACACAGAGAAAAGCGAAAAGGACCAATAAAATCAGCCTTTCTCAGTGGGCTCGGTGTTCTCAGTGGTGAAAATAATTCTTACGCCCTATAGCGATTATCAAAAGTCGGTCTCAATAAAATTGGCAAGCCTTTAGCAATTAATCGCTGTAGTTTCCTAACAGATTGTACAATTCCGCCTCCGTTAAGAAAGACTTGAAGCCGTACTGTCTAAACGAGGTGACAGCTTACAACCTCTTCGAGGGCTAATGTGTAGAAGCTCGAATTCGATACGACAGACAGTGTCAGATCAGGCTGAAGTGCTTTCTCACCACAAAGGACACTAAGTTTAAGGCAATCTATACCTTTGTGTCCTTAGTGTCCTTTGTGGTCCAAACAAAGTTCTGAGTCGATCGTACACTGACTGTAAGATCAAATACTAGTTAATGCAGCTAATGCCTCACGCCAATGGGTAGACTGTGGCGCTAAATTGCCCAATTGAGTAGCAGCATACGCCGATTCTGTGGCAAAGCAATGTGGTTAGGCCACAAGGTAGTAGGAGGCCACCTTTAGTATCGCGGCCATGCAATTTACTCTGAAACGACCGCTATAGTACCTAGTTTCAAATGAATTTCGCACCCTCAAGCTTCAGCAATAGCTTCTTAATTCTCAAACCCCCGGCATATCCCGTGAGCGCGCCATTACTACCGATTACCCGATGACACGGCAGGATGATCGGCAAGGGATTCTGACCATCGGCGTGCCCGATAGCACGGGCTACCTGTGGTTTGCGAATTAAAATCGCTTGCTCTTTATAGCTCTTGGTTCCTCCAAAAGGGATCTTGGCCAACGCCATCCAAACCTGTTTCTGAAACGGTGTGCCCCGCAATGTATATGGCAGATCAAACGCATGCCTCTTACCACTGAAATATTCGGTTAACTGCTTTTTGGCACGACGCAATATCGGACTCTCATTCTCTATTATTTCCGGGAAGCGTCTCTTAACTTCGGGCCACTGCTGAGCAAAGACGATACTGTAGAGCGCTTTCTTATCTGCCACTAAGTAGATCTTTCCCGCCGGACTCTTTAAGGAACTGAATTCAAATTTCATTCTTAGATTCTCTCCTCTGCTTAAACATCTGCCACTCATCTTTGGTCAACTCATACACTTCATGCTGAGTCAGCGCCGGATCAACAAACTTTGCTGGCTCAGTTCGAATTAATCTAGCGCCGGTTTTCTCCTTAACACGCGCTGAGCGTGAATTTCCAACGGCATTGGTGAAGACAAGCGTCTCAAACCCCAGCTCGGCAAATGCATAGTCCATGACCGGCTCAACCGCTTCGGTCATGTAGCCCTTGCCCCAAAACTTGTGACCCAGCCAGAATCCGCGATGGTCCGGCTTTCCCTCACGCCAAAGTCCAATGCTCCCGATCATCTCTGAAGGATTCTCAGCAAGTGTGATCGCCCAGAACCACTTATCAATCCCTTGATATGGAAACACCTGGGAGAATAAGAATTCGGCCACGCCATTGTCTGGATACGGCCAAGGGACTATCGCTGAAAGCGTTCTGATTACCTTGTAGTCATTAAATAACCTCTGATACGTCGGAATATCCGACTCGCAAACTTCACGCAGTACAAGGCGGGAGGTATGGAAGGTGAGAATGTTGGCCATGGCGAGTAAGGTTACCGTTTCGGACCTTCCAGGGAAAGACGGGGTCCCCGAATCATAAACTAGAATTACGGTTCCTCACCAATAAGTGTGGGTGGTGCACTGTTGATCTCGGTGGTTCGGAGACTGCCGACTTAGATCGATTCAAGCGTCAGATGGGAGCGACAGAGTTTAGAACAACTTGGAAGGTTATGACGCGAAAGAGTAGGAAAGAGTAGATCGATTGATGGCTAATCCTGGTGGCCCTATCGACTCACAATCTTTATCACCAATCCCAATCCTAATCCTAACTCCAAATGACGAGGGTTCGCAGTAGCTCTCAGTCCTCAGTCGCTGATTCTAAACTTCGAGATATCGAGTGTTGTGCTTCCGGTACATACAAGTTCCGCGAGCGCTTCGCCTATGGAGGCTGAGTGCTTGAATCCATGGCCGGAGCAGGGCGAGGCGACAATAACCTGTTGAAACTTAGGATGTCGCTGAATAACGAAATCGGAGTTTGGCGTTGAGGTATACATACAGCTCACGGCCTTAACGCAGTTTCCCGAAAGCATCGGTAGGCGATCCTTTACATAATTCCCATACATATACTCAATTTCGTCCTTTGAGATCTCGCGCTTTACTTTCTCAGGGGTAGTCACAACCTCGTGCTGCTCGCTAGCAACCTTTACTCCCCCAGTTGGACCATCGATCGCCGGGAATCCGTACATTCCGTCCCCACCTGTGAAATTGAATGACCAGATAAAGATTGGGAATTCGGGTGCTAAAAAAGGCTCAATCGATTCTCGCGGCGCAAACCAGAATAGAACCTGGCGAAGGACCCTATACATAGTCTGTCGCATCCGCAATCCAATCACTGATCCATGGTCCTGCTGTAACTACTACCTGTCCGGCATGATTGACAGAATCTTCGGTGCTCACAGAAACAGTAACCGTTCACGGGGGGTGATTATATTTAAAAACTTTTGGTGGATTGTCTCATTTTTTGACACTTCAATAACTTTTATCCTTTCTTGTCGCCCCTAAACGGGGCATTTTTTGTGAACACTTACTTGTATGATGGAATCGGACGCTCGCTGGCTCGCCTCCGCCATGTTAGGGCCGATTGCGCTTCGCCTGAATAGGACAGATGCTCACTGGTTCGCATCAGCTATTGGGTCTTACAGTGCTTCGCACGAAAGCCCGCCTCTCCGGGGGCCGCTTCCAGCGGATAAGAATGCACCAATTTGTTAGTTTTCGATGATTCTTGCACCCCCCGTGAACGGTTACCAGAAACAACACTACCAGCAGAGGAGGAGCTAATATCACAAACTTTCTGGTTGACCTTCAGCTCCGCCCCATATCTTTGAGCCAGCATAAGTTGGGCTCGAATGCATTCCTCAGGCACTACGTAGCCAGCGCCTGGTTCGTAATAACCGATCTCGTTGTTAGAGATCTTAAACTGAGTAAACCTCTTGCGAATCGCCGCTGCATCAAGAACCTCATGTGGAATACCAAATCTCTCTGCGGCGTGAATTGTACCGTTTAGGAAGCCGGTCTTATTGTGATGAATCGCTGTGCTAGCAGGATCCCCAAGAATTAGACCTCCGACCTGGAACAACAACTTCTGACCAGACTTGCTCTCTATATCGCGCCACAACTGGTGAGAGCGCAGGGCAAATGGAACATAGACTTCACCCTCACCGATAGCCTGTCTGGTGATTCGCGAATCTCCGTGAGAAGAGCCAAAGGTATGCGGAGGGGAGAACTGATCAATTCCGAGAACCCGCTTACCACTCATTGCTAGGTGAAACACGGTAGCCGAGCCCATGGCACCAAGGCCGATCACAATTGCATCGTAGGATCTGGTGGTTGAGGACATCGAGACGACGTTAGCTGATCAACGATTGATTAGAAATGAGCTGTAGTTCGTAAAAGTCACTCGCATTATAATAATTTTGGCAATCTGCTATAGGACCCCCTCCGCATAGAAGGGGGCTCTACACAGGAGCAGCACTAGTGTGAGGTTGGGTTCCCTGTTCCCGAATCCTTCACCAATTTGACCTCAGGCATCTTCCACGCACCATCAATAATCGCTTCCTTCGGCCAGTAGAATCTCAGCATCAGCACAAACTTTCCGGCTGGAACGGGAAGCCAATTGGACTCCCTATCCTTTCCGGGTGACTCATGCTGTAGATAGAGATCGGTTGATCCATCGGCATTTTGCTTCAAATTATCCCGAGCACTAATCGCATATCGATTAAGTGGATTCTCAACAAAGAAGAAATCCGCATTATACATCGTCAGTGACCAGAACCCGTTCACTGGTGGAAGCTCGCCCTTTGGAAAATGCAAGACGTACTTATTTGCACCGTCGTAGGGGTTACCCGTTACCGAAACCTCACTAGTAGGATAAATAGCATCCTCAGGCCGATTTGCGCCCAATCCAATTGCCGTAACAAATGCACGTTGTAGGTACTCAGTGCCATAGCGACCGGTATTGGTTGTGAACACCCAACCATTGACGTCCTGATTAGCTCCCGCCGCGATTCCAGCCTTCAGCCACCCGATAATCTTCTCAAATCCGAGTTTTGGAACCCCCTTAAGAGCGGTTTGAGTCTCAGGATTAAATCCGTCGATCGCAAACGATTTGCCAGGAACAATTCCAATTTTTGCCATCTTGGCAAGCATTGGAGCATCCGCCTTTGATGGTGGATTGTCCTGCATTAATGATGCAAGACGATTGAAGTAGGTGGCAAACTCGAGGTTGTTAACCTGCGCACGTACCGCGGTCTTCATGTCAATCTTGGAATCAACATGACCCTTTGGAGCTGTAAACGGTTTTCCATAAGAGCTCAAAGGAACGATCGAGATCTTATCTTGCAGTGCATGCACTGCCGCATAATCCTCTGGTGTTCCGGTGCAGTAAATTCTTCCCAAGATCCACACCATATTGGTTGGTGACTTATACTCCTTTAGATCAGGAGGAAGCGTCCCGTGCCAATTCGGTCCCGTAATCACGTACTTCTGTGCTTTGGTACCGGTAGTTCGTTTCCCAGGAACCTCAAACACCTCCGTCCAACCATCAAGCATCGGGAAGAGGTAGTAACGATCATCAGCATCCGGAAGGCTTAATACCCATGGCTCCTTGGCCACGTCGATCCAGGCCGTTGTGTAGAGTGTGTCAGCGTTAGGCGCCGTCACATCTCGGAAAGAGGAGTTCGGATACTCACGCATCCGAATCAATTCACCCATCGGCGCGCGGGTTCCCACTGGCGTCTCAACGTTGGTCATAATCCGCCGAGTCATATCCATAGTGACAAGCGGATAGCCGAAAATGTAGGCCTCCTCTGCAATTGACTGCACCTCCTGCGCTGTAAGAGTTAAAACACCGGCATTCTCAGTTTGAGCAATGAGATCAGCTGGTGCTGCAAAGACCCCGCCTAGGACAGCGACGGTTACAGCCTTTAAAATATTTTTTGTATTCATAATAAATTTCCCAATGAAATTGTTAATACTCCAGGGAGACTATTGGCATATTATCGTTAGCCGATAAAATGCCCCGTTCGGTCGGAATTATAGGTGCCGATGGGATACTTCTTGGCAACCATATGTGCTAGATAATCAGATTCGAGGTTGAATCCTCAATAGGATAGTAGCAAGCAATCCACTCTCTCATCAGCAGAGGAATACAGCAGTTTAGGGGTAAAGAATTTATTTTTGACGAGCCAATCAATATGAGTAACGAAAGTAAATGCCCTTTTCACGGTGGATCGCTTAAGCAGAGTGCAGGTGGTGGTACTGGAAATTCCGATTGGTGGCCGAACCAGCTAAAGCTGAACATCCTCCGCCAAAACTCAACGCTATCTGATCCGATGGGCTCCGAGTTCAACTATGCTGAAGCGTTCAAAAGCCTGGACCTGGATTCTCTAAAGAGAGAGATCTTCACATTAATGACCACATCACAATCCTGGTGGCCAGCAGATTATGGTCATTACGGACCGCTGTTCATCCGTATGGCCTGGCACAGCGCAGGAACTTATCGAATCTCGGACGGTCGTGGTGGGGCAGGTTCCGGCACACAGCGCTTTGCCCCTCTGAATAGTTGGCCGGACAACTGCAACCTCGACAAGGCACGTCTACTACTCTGGCCAATCAAGAAAAAATATGGAAAGCGAATCTCCTGGGCCGATCTGATGATCCTCGCGGGCAACTGTGCTCTTGAGTCGATGGGTTTAAAGACCTTTGGTTTTGCTGGTGGACGAGAGGATCTATGGGAGCCTGAGTCGCAGATCTACTGGGGATCTGAAAAGGAGTGGTTAGGTGATAATCGCTATACTGGTGACCGCGAACTTGAGAATCCACTGGCAGCGGTGCAGATGGGACTTATTTATGTGAATCCGGAGGGACCTAACGGCAATCCTGATCCAGTCGCGTCGGCCCGTGACATACGTGAAACATTTGGCAGAATGGCGATGAATGATGAGGAGACCGTTGCGCTGATCGCTGGCGGTCATACCTTTGGTAAAACACACGGTGCTGGCGATCCGAGCAAGTTTGTAAGCAATGCGCCTGCTGCAGCAGGAATTGAGGAACAGGGTTTAGGATGGAAGAATACCCTTGGCTCCGGATGTGGCGGAGACACGATCACCAGCGGCCTTGAAGGTGCCTGGACCACGACGCCAACCAAGTGGAGCAACAATTTTTTCGATAATCTCTTCGGCTTCGAGTGGGAGCTGACCAGAAGTCCAGCGGGAGCTAAACAGTGGAAGCCAAAAGCGGGCGCAGGGGCTGGCACAGTGCCGGATGCCCACGACGCAACAAAGCGTCATGCGCCTATAATGCTTACAACGGATCTTGCCCTGAGATTCGATCCGGCCTACGAGAAGATCTCAAGGCACTTTCATGCGCATCCGGATCAGTTCGCCGATGCGTTCGCGCGTGCTTGGTTCAAACTGACGCACCGTGATATGGGGCCACGTGCTCGGTATCTTGGTACTGAGGTGCCCGCAGAGGATCTGCTCTGGCAGGACCCTATTCCAGCCGTTACCCATAAACTGATTAACGATCAGGAGATCGATGAACTGAAGGTTAAGTTACTGGCAACTGGCCTTACAGTATCCCAGCTTGTATCAACAGCGTGGGCCTCAGCAGCAACCTTCCGTAGCTCCGATAAACGGGGTGGCGCTAATGGAGCGCGTATTCGTCTTGCTCCACAGAAAGATTGGCAGGTCAATAATCCAACCCAGCTAGCCGTAGTATTGGCTAAACTTGAGGTCGTTCGAAAGGAGTTTAACGCTACGCAGTCCGGCGGCAAGAGGGTTTCGCTAGCAGATCTGATCGTACTGGGCGGATGTGCAGGAATTGAGAAAGCGGCAGCCAACGCAGGCCACAAGCTGAAAGTTCCATTCACACCCGGCCGTGCCGACGCATCGCAAGAGCAAACCGACGTAGCCTCATTCGCCGTACTTGAGCCAAGTGCCGACGGATTTCGCAACTACATGAAGTCTAGACACGCGACATCCGCAGAGGAGATGTTGTTGGACAAGGCCCAGCTATTGTCGCTTAGCGCTCCTGAGTTGGTTGTGCTCTTTGGTGGAATGCGAGTGTTGAATCTCAATTTTGATCAATCAAAACATGGCGTCTTAACCAACCGCCCTGAGACACTATCAAATGACTTCTTTGTGAACCTGCTAGACCTGCAGACGACGTGGCGCGCCACTTCCGAAACTCAAGATGTCTTTGAGGGCCGCGATCGCACCTCAGGCAAATCCAAGTGGACCGGTACCCGAGTAGATCTGATCTTCGGTTCGAACTCCGAACTCCGAGCCCTGGCCGAGGTCTATGGCTGTGACGATTCACAAGAGAAGTTTGTGCATGATTTCGTAGCGGCATGGACCAAGGTGATGAACCTAGATCGTTTCTAGTACAGATCGTTTGGAGGGAGACAGGTGGGACGCTAGGGCGTTAGCACTTTGCAAGCCGAAATCGTGGTCAGAATTCGTATTGGTCTTCAACCTAACTAGTTAATATCAATAGCGATTATTGAAATTCAGATACGGACAACGATTGCAGATTGTTTGCTTGGTATCTCAAGTATCTCTAAACGTATAGTGTTTTACTCTTGATTTATAGAGCGATAATAAAGCAATGTGATGCGCTAGCTTGGTATATAAGGAGTAATAATGCTATTCATCTAGCCAGATCTAGCAAAAAGGATCTCGCCGGGACAGCAGACGGGAACTGCAAACTAAGTACTACTTTAAGAGCAGCAGCTATCAGCATGAAACCTATGAACAGCATAACCAGAACAGGCCAACAGAGCGCTCCGCTACACCTGCCGTCCTTGAGAATTACAGTGATCATGGCAGTCCTATTGGGCCTTTTGGAACAATCACTAATGTTTCCAGCTCGAGCTTTTTCTCAAGTCGAGGCTCAAAGCTCTGAAGCAGCTACCGCTACAGACCCAAGCACCGTGATAGTGATTCTGCAGAAGCAACGCAATCCCGCTGATCTGCGCGCTGCAGGTGATAGGGTAGCAGAGCAGCTCGCAGCAAAGATTGACCGTAAAGTTGTAGTTCAGATCCCCAGCGATTATTCAGCCTCAATACAAGCATTAGTAAGCAAAAGGGCTGATATCGCTTATCTAGATAGCCTCTCATTTCTATTGGCAAAGCGCGACGGTGGGGCGTCAATTCTACTCGGTGAGCAGCGGCTTTCAGCAGCTGGAGTTTTGGGCACAAGTTATGATTCAGTGCTGGTAGTTAGGAAAGACTCGCCGTTAATGACCCTATCTGATTTAGTGAAAAATCGAGCCGAGCTAAGAGTCGCACTAACTAGTCGTACAAGTACCTCTGGATACCTATTCCCATACATGCAGTTTGTGAAGAGTGGAATATTGGCTCCAAAGCAGCCGATTGAGCAGGGATTTAAGAGTGTTACTTTTGCTGGGGGCTATGATTTAGCACTAAAGCAACTTTTATTAAACCGTGCTGACGTTGCCGCGGTGAGTTTCTATGCAGTAGAGGGAGCTTCCGCTACAAAATACCTAACCCCTGAAGAGTTGGCGCAGTTACGCATTTTAGCGCGAATTCCTGGAGTTCCAACCCATGTTATAGCGGTTCGTGATGGGTTAACAGAAGCTGAGAAGTTGAAATTTAGTAAAGCGCTACTCGAGCTCAGCTCAGAGAAGCCTGAACTCTTCAAAGATGTATACGGAGCCGCCGCGTTGGTTGCGGTAGATCCAAGCAAGCACGTTTTGGCGACGGAGCAGGCGGTTGAAGTGTTGGGGATCTTTCCAGGGTAAGGGTAATTTGGCATGGATCCAAATCTAATCAAGCTCGAGCCGTTAAAGGGCTTGCCAGCAGAGAGCGCATCTAGAAGTGGGCATTTGAAGTTGACCCCCGCAATTGACATATTCAAAGTTTGCTCGCGCTACGGATGTGGGCAGCCGGTAGTCTCGAATTTTTCCCTCTCAGTTCCAGTAGGGGAGTTTTTGGCTCTAGTGGGGCCTTCAGGATGCGGAAAAACAACTCTGCTTAAATTAGTAAGTGGGCAGCTGCAGCCTGAAAGCGGCACCGTAAGAAGCAACGGATCCGTAGCAGTAATTCATCAAGATCTGAAATTAGTAAAACAGAAGAGTGCACTACAAAATGTACTTTTGGGGGCATTGGGCCAGGCTTCATTTATTAGCTCTGTGTTTGGTTTCTCCAGAGCCGATCGCAAAAAGGCGCTTGAGTTGCTAGACCTCGTTGGATTGTCGCACCGCATCAACGCGAATGTGCACACCCTAAGTGGCGGCGAAAAGCAGCGCGTTGCGATTGCCCGAGCATTAATGCAAGACCCGGAGATCATCTTAGCCGATGAGCCGATTGCAGCGCTTGATGATCTCTCGGCAGTTTCCACAATGAAGTTGCTTGCTGGCGTGTGCAAGACACGAGGAGTAACAGTGGTAGCCGTGCTGCATCAGACCGGAGTGGCTTCTGCTTTTGCTGATAGAGTGGTCAGATTAAATCAGGCTACTTCAGAGGAGCTAGCAGCACGCTCCGAAGTTCGCGGTAGTGAGCAGGTTAAGTCTCAAGGCGGGAATCAACCTACAGCAGTTCGATTACGGCACACAGTCGGAGTATTGGGCTCATTAACCTCATGGGCGCTCTTTGCGCTAGTTGGAGTTGCAGTATTGGCTCTAACTGCAATTGATTTTCGTGGTGCGAGGATTGATCAATCCAGCTCAGAACTCGGTAAGTTCCTCATCGGTATGTTTCCGCAAAGTTGGAGTGAATTACGAGCGATTCCCTGGAGCTCTTTAATTGTCGGTTTGGTTGAGACGTGCCAGATGGCGTTAGTGGGAACTATCTTTGGGATGATAATCTCGATTCCAGTAGCTGCACTGGCCGCAACCAACATATCCTATCCGATACTTATCAAGCCGATCCGCCTTATGTTGAACGCGCTACGCACTGTTCCTTCACTGCTTTGGGCGCTACTTTTTGTTGCTGCGGTTGGACTTGGTCCACTAGCAGGGGTTCTGGCGTTAACCATATATTCGGTGGGATACCTGACAAAGTTTTTCTATGAAGCTTTTGAATCAGTTGAAGCCGGGCCCGTTCTGGCATTAAGGGAGATCGGCGCATCAAAGGCCCAGGCCTTCTTTCATGCTCTCTGGCCAGCATCTAAGGCCGCAATATTGAGTAGCAGCCTCTTTATGATTGAATACAATGTGCGCGCGGCAAGTATACTTGGAGTTGTAGATGCAGGCGGAATTGGATTTTATATCAAGGAGTTTATCGACTACCGCTACTTCCCGGCCGTAACAGCGAGCCTGGTTCTGATTCTAACAATAGTGTTGCTCTTGGATTGGTTTTCAAGCGCAGTTAGACGGAAGTTGGTGGTTTAATAGGTATTGGCTATTGCAACTTATAGCGGTTTGCAAAAGTCGCGAGCGCTATAATATCTTTTGCAAACCGCTATAGATTCGCTGAAAGCGAATCAAAACAACAACCTATAGCGATTAATATCAAAAGGCTTGCCAATTTTATTGGCACCGACTTTTGATAATCGCTATAGGATCAGGCACAACCCTAACTCTGGATCCTCCCCTGGCGGAAGGCAACAAACTCCGCTGGAAAATCGCTCGTAAACCAGTCGACGCGATTTTTGATAACTAATTCCCAGATCTCTTTGCGCTGCGCAGGGGTCCAGTTCTTAAATTCGCCTTGTGAGTCTGGAGTTACTTCATATACACCAAGCTCAAGCCCCTGTTGACGGGCCAGCTCCGCCCATGTTGGTTCATCGCGCAACATGAAGTCTGCAATCGTAAGCGTTTGAACTTGAAGTTTGGCGCATTGCTCAGCGATCCAACTCTCCTGTCCATGGTGATTGGTCCAGATTGCAAGAGTACGGGGGATATTGGGGAGCTCGCTTTGGAACATCTCAAGCATCGTCGGATTAAATGCTAACACTGCTATGGAAACGCCCGCCTGAGTGGCTGTGCGTAGAAGTGGAACCACAGCGGACCTAAACTGTTGAACGACGCGATCGGCGGACGGATCGCTCCAATACAGAGGATCAATTAAATCAAGCAGCAAGGTCTTCTCCCGCCAGGGCAGCTCCAAAATATCAGTTAGTTTAGGAATACGTTGCGCCGAGAAGTCCTGACCGAACCAACTTCCGCCATCGAGGGCACTAATTTCGCTCCAGGTTTTCTCAGCTATCCAGGCGCGCGCTTCATTACGCTTCGCAAGCCGTAGACATCTGAAATCTTCATCTGGCTCGAGCGTCTCCTGGTGAATCATTACGGCGATACCGTCTTTAGTAACAGTAACGTCACCCTCGATCATTTCAACCGGCAAGCTTTGCGCCCGGGAAAATGCCGCCAGGGTGTTTTCCGGAGCCAGACTTCTGGCACCCCTATGTGCAATTACACGAACCATATTCTAAGAGTTCTAGGTGTTATGGATGAACTGCACCATACTTTCGTATGAGTGTATAGTAGGTGTCTGGCATATTGGGATTGGTTAGGGCGTAAGAATTTTGTTACCACGAAGAGCACGAAGTTCACGAAAAGGCGCCCCTTCGAGGCCTTCGTGAGCTTCGTGGTGAACAAAAGATTCAAATTATTCTGAACTGTCAGATTGTGTCGATTACACTACTTTTGGCATCGCTGTCCGCAGATTTGGCAAATCTAAAAAAAGCCCTGAAATTTCTCAAGCCCCTCCCCAAGCGTGTGGCTGGTCATCACGAGAGGTAGGCACCGGTGGAGTTCGCGCTAACTCTGCAAGCACATAATCGCTGATATGCTTAATGGCGATCCCAATCTCTAAAGGATCTCTACACATCCCATAACCAATTCGAATATGAGAGGGGGCCCCGTAGTGACTTCCGGGCGTCACGATAACACCAGTCTGCTTTGCAAGATTCACCGCCATGGCAAAATCGTCCATCCCGCTCGGAAGCCGTATCCAGCCAAACACAGCGCCACGACCCGACCCCAACTTAAGAAAAGGGCTATTACTAATAGCCTGATCAAGCAAATCCCGTTTCAACTCAAGACCATCAGCAATTGCCTCCTGAACCAGGTGGCGATTCTCGATCGCTCTCTTGGCAACATGCTGCATTACCTGAGAGACACAGATGTACTCGTCGTCAGCAAATCCCAGCGATCGATCAATTACAGCTTCATGCGCAATAACGTAGCCGACCCTAATGTCTCCAAGCGACAAGCTCTTCGTGAGAGAACCCAGTAAAATTGTAGAGGAGAGGTTTAACCCTTCATCGGAGCTCATAAAATCGGAATCGCAGTGCGCCGATGCCCCATAAGATTCGTCCAAAACAAGCCATTTATTCTGTTTTCTGCAACGTGATTCAATTTCATTAATTAGGGGTCGTGGGAAATGGGCACCTGTTGGATTATGCGGATTTGAGATGAGCATCGCTCGTACTCCATCTTTCTCCAGAACAGTTGCATATCTTGCTTGCATCGACTCAATTTCGTTTCCAAAGTCGAGGTCCACAAAGATTGGCACACGACGGTTGCGATAGATCGATCCGTGGTGATTAAAGAAGTAGGGGCGGGTGGTAGCGATCTGCTCTCCTTCATTAGAGATCGTCTTCATCACAAGATTCCACGCGACATTTGCCCCCAACGTAATCAGGACGTTCCTGCTGGTTATCTTCTCCCCCCACAACAGTCGCCGCCAATCGGCAACAGCCCCTCGTAGCTGTTTTAATCCGGCGACCCGTCCCATTGTCCATGGTTCAAAGACCGCGGCAGCCTCTTGCAGCCAGTGACGGGCGAGAGATGTCCACTCTACAGGTGGGCGAATAAGCCCTTGATTGAAGTTAAAGACTGCAGCGCCGCTCTGGAAGCGCTCATCTCTAATCACATTCAGATCCTCTGCAATCGGTCGAGGACTAGAGAGCGCTACCTCTGATAGCGCGGGTAATCGAATAGCCGCCGCCGAGCAGTTGTAATCTGTTCCCTTCCTATCCTCGTGTGCATTAGGCATTGTCTAACAACTCCAATGCCTGAGTGTGGTGTAATCCTATTCTCTATTCAAAATGTAGGATTATATGGTATTATAAATCAATGAATTCTATTAAGTCCTATTATTTATGACATTATGACCCCTAAGCTAGATAAACGCGACCGCCAACTACTGCTTGAACTAGATCGAGATTGCCGCCGACCGTTGAAGGATCTAGCAAAGATTACCGGCGCAGCGATCGAAACAACGCGCTATAGGATCGAACGCCTGCAGCAACTGGGAGTGATTAAGAACTTTCTAACCGTTATCGACGGCGGCAGATTAGGATTCTACTACTATAAAGTTTTCTTTAAGCTCTTCAATGTCACTGAGCAGAAGATACGAGATATCATCGATGATCTGACCAACGAGCCGCGGATCTGCTGGGTCATTAGAGTTGATGGGAGTTATGACATTGGGTTCACGCCCCGAGTTCGCAACCCGCGTGAGCAAAGTGAACTCCTCGACAAGCTGAGATGGAAGTATGCCAAGCATATTAAGCGCTGGACACTGAGCGTCAATCTTCGCATGGATTTCTTGGCTCGTGATTACCTAGTAGGTCAGACCAATCGACTTGGTCCACTAGGTTCCTACTCCTCAGACAAGCCTACCCTTAAGCTCGACAAGCCCTCAGAACTGGTGCTGAATGAGCTTGCGAAACGACCAAGAGCAAGTGCGACCTCGATTGCCGAGGCTACCGGGATAAGCACAGACGTAGCTCTTAACCGCATCCGAACTCTTGAACACGAGAAGGTGATCGTGCGGTATTCCTTAGTCACCGATGTCCAGGTTCTACAGCATGTAAACTTCTATGTTCTAATCTATCTAAATAATGTCAACGCAGCTCGGGAGAAAGCATTCCGTCAGTTCTGCCAGAGGCAACCAAATATAATTTACATAATAAAATCGCTCGGCGAATGGGATTACGAGCTAAGTATCGAGGCCCCGACGGTTGCAACCTATCGAGAGGTGATGATGTCGATAGCACGCGAATTCTCAGACATTATTCAGGAATACAACGGAATGATGGTCGAGCGCCTAGCGAAGTATGTTTATCCGTGAACGGATACTATAGCGATTAATATCAAAAGGCTTGCCAATTCTATTGGCACCGACCTATGAAAATCGCTATAGTCCAGAATTATTCGGTAGCATGCAAGCAAGGATCTCTATGCGAAAAGCTCAAATTCGTCCAACTGACATCTGTTTCTGTGGAACAGGTAAGCAATATAGACACTGCTGTCAAAATCTTACGAAACTACCGAAGAATGCCTCTAGGGAGCTAAAGCGGCGTTTTTGGAGAAAAACTGTTGGCGATGCGGTGAACCTGGTTTCTCGATTCATCGAAGGCATTGGCGGAATTGAAGAATTTATTGATGAAGCGTTGGAGGATTTCTCATGCGATGAACATCTGGAGCTTGTAATACAACTATTGCGGGAGAACGGGCAGCTCAACGATTGTTTCTACATCTGGATGCTCTTTCACTTTTATGCTGATTTCGATGAGATCACAGATCAATCTTCTGGGTCGGCCTCGGCTGTCGAAGAGGGCGAAGAGGATGAAGTCCTGGCAATTCCGTTAGCCGTTGCAGCTATGACGGAGAATAATATTCGCTTGGGCAGCGATAAAGAGATCGCTTTCAGTCAATTATTCAAAGCCCCATTTAGTTTCTATAAGGTAGTCTCTGTTCAACAAGGGGAGTCTATAGTTCTTCTGGACCTATTCTTAGATACCGAAATCACCGTTCTTGATCTAGCAGCATCGCGATGCGTGGCGCCGGGTCTTATCCTTTATACGCAAGTTCTACATTTTGAAGATGTGTCGATTATGTTTGGCGCAAGCGAGATCCCACTACCACCAATTAGCCTAGACAGGATTTTGCAACTCAAGGAGTGTTTCCAGGCGCCCCTCAAATCGCCAGAAAAATTATCTCTTGAGCATATCCTTCTAGCAGAGGATCATATAAGAAGATTCTACCTCTTAATGATTACTCCGATAGTAAACCCGCGCCCACCCACCCTTACAAATACTGACGGTGACCCAATGGAACCGCGCACATTGAGCTATTCACACAGCTTTTCTAATTTCATGGAGGTGGTCACAAAACTAGATAAGATACTTAGTGATTCAGAGGAGTATCCACCATACGAAGTTATCAATAAGGACGGTGCGGGAAATCCTCTTGAAGTAATGGTTCCCTGGGTAGTCGCTGGAAAGAAAAATTCAACCTTTGAGACGATTCTAATTGCTCGCTTCGTTGTTAAAGACAAACGGATCGAAGTTTCAGTAAACTCCAAAAAAAGAGCTGCACGAGCCAAGAAATTTCTAAAGCAGCATTTCGCTGGGACAGCAAAGTACCTTAAGGAGATTGAGGACTCTATTGATATTGGGAAGACTGGGCCAAGTTCCAGTGGCCTGATAGACCAGAAGGAGCTATCCCCTGAGATGTTGACAGCTGTAGCGGAGATGATGAAGAAGCAGGAAAATGCCTGGATGGACATTCCGGTTCCGGCACTTAGGGGGATGACACCGCGTGTTGCCAGCAAGGATCCTCTCGGTAAGGAGTTATTGGAGGCCCTGCTCAATGATTACGATCTGCGGTCCACTGATATTGCCGAGAGTGGGTTTATGGGCTTCGATATTCCAGAACTGCGAGCACGACTCGGATTGACAGATCTCAATTAGATCCGGCGTGCGGGTGGAGTACTTGGCTTGCCGAGATTACACGGCAGTTCGGCGAACTACCTGGAGATAAGATTGAGCTGCCTTTTTTGCCGCCGGAATCCTGAGCGGCATTGATTGTTAATCCTAGAAAGCGCAGTAGAATCGTAGCGAGGTGACCGAGATGCGTGATATTCTTAATGTTCTTCGACGAAATTGGCACGGAACCCTAGCACCGCTAGGGTGAGTACCAATTTCTAGAAAACATTAAGAAGATCATGTAGATCGGTCACCGTAGCAGATTCTACTGCGCTTTCTAGGTTAATGAGCGTTTTTTGAAAATCGATTGGGGAATCTTGATCGAGTAGCAACACCTTGGCAGGACGGATACTGGATTACTTGAATGGTTTCTCCCTTTTTGATTTTTTCAGGGGAGGCTATAGCGATTATCAAAAGTCGGTGCCAATAAAATTGGCAAGCCTTTTGAACTTAATCGCTATAGGTTGTTGTTTTGATTCGCTTTCGCGAATCTATCTTGCAGATGCGATCGAAACTGCCTTTCCTGAATAATAATTCAATCGGTCCCTACGGCTGCCGAGCGTCACTGCTTTGCGCCAATATTTCAGAACATTTGTAAGCGATCGAATCCCGGCGTTACTTCCTAGTCCCTGCCGATATGTATTAAGAGAGGGCTAAGCTGCGTTCAAAGAAGTTTGCGTATTATTTTTGTCGAAGAGCGTTTTCCAACGACGTGGAATCAGCTCGTCGATTTTTGATATTGGATGTGAGCTGATTCTGGTAGTGACATCAGTAAAGTACCTCCATGGGTCGACACCCTGGAGCTGACAGGTGAGAAGTAACGACTGTAGGATTGCCAGGCGTTTAGCACCGAGTTCAGTCCAGCAAAACAAGAAGGTTTTTCTACCTAGCGCTAGTGGACGCACCTGGCGCGCAGTGTGATTGTTATCGATCGGCACATCTGGATTAGATAAGAACACCATCAACTCTCTCGTCCTAAAATAAGTCTACACAGTAGTAGTAGCAGAAGGGGGTTGAAGGGGGAAGAATCCACATGTGGATAACTTCCCTATTTTGCGCCCAATCTGCAACCGGTTTCTCAAGCAGCCTGTTCATACATCTCCATGGGGGTACGCAGTCCCAGGCTCCAGTGAGTTCTCTTGGTGTTGTATATTAACACTGCATGCGTCACCACTGCGCGCA
>Ga0163148_10001385_pt1 | contig 31515 bp, 28 predicted proteins | sample OliLakLV19MP7P2_FD_148606 | JGI IMG/M metagenome (GOLD analysis project Ga0163148, IMG submission 148606) | Freshwater microbial mat bacterial communities from Lake Vanda, McMurdo Dry Valleys, Antarctica- Oligotrophic Lake LV.19.MP7.P2 | ecosystem: Environmental > Aquatic > Freshwater > Lake >... | reverse complement strand
CCCCACTCCCGTTCGGCTGAGCGCTCACGTCGAAGCCCACTCCCTCCTCCCCTTCGACCAAACCCTCGCCAAATTGCGCGATCGCCTCCTCCCCCTCTCCCCTGTCCTCAAACAGCGCCGCATTCGCCTCCTCGGACACGCTCACCTCGACATGGCATGGCTCTGGACAGTCGATGAAACCTGGAAGGCTGCCGAGCGCACCTTTGAGTCTGCCCTGAAGCTGCAAAAAGACTTTCCCGAACTCAGCTTTTGTCATTCCACACCCGCGTTGTATGAATGGATTGAGCAAAACCGTCCGGCACTGTTCGAGCAAATCCGACAGGCGATCGCAGACGGATGGTGGGAACCCGTAGGCGGACTGTGGATCGAGCCAGAACTCAACCTCATTAGCGGCGAATCGATCGTGCGGCAGGTGCTTTACGGTCAGCGCTACTTTCAGGCGAAATTTGGCAGCATCAACCGCATGGCGTGGCTACCGGATAGCTTTGGCTTCACCTGGCAGCTACCCCAAATCCTCAAGCAGGGCGGCATCGATTACTTCGTCACCCAAAAGCTACGCTGGAACGACACCACGAAGTTTCCCTACGAAGTCTTTAAGTGGCAGGCTCCCGATCGCACCAAAATCTTCAGCCTCATGTCAGCGCCGATCGGCGAAGGCATCGACCCCATCAAAATGGCAACCTACGCCTGCGACTGGGAAACCAAAACCGGCATTCCCGATATCCTCTGGCTCCCCGGTGTGGGCGATCATGGCGGTGGTCCCACCCGCGATATGCTCGAAATCGCCCGCCGCTGGCAGCGATCGCCCTTCTTCCCTCAGCTAGAATTCTCCACTGCTCTCGACTATCTGCAAGACCTCGAAGCAAATTACGAGCCTGACATCGCTATAAGCTTAACGGTTGAAGCACAACGTGCGATCGCCCAAGCTCAGAGCATCGTGAACGAGCCTCTAACATTCACTAACGAGTCTTTGATACTCTCCGACGAGTCTTCAACATTCTCGAACGAGTCTTTGATACTCTCAAACGAGATTGCAACACTTACTGACAAGTCTTTGATACTCGCGGACGAGTCTTTAACACTCACCGACGAGTCCTTGATACTCACTGACGAGTCTTTACTACTCGTTGACAAGACTCCAACCCTCACCGACGAGTCTCAAACACTCGCTAACGAGTCTTTATCACTCACTGATGAGTCTTTGATACTCAACGACGAGACTCCAACACTCAATCACGAGACTCAAAACTCAAAACTCAAAACTCAAAACTCAAAACTCCCCACTCCCGACTCCCGACTCCCGACTCCCGACTCCCTTCCCACCTGGAACTCCGACCTCTACCTCGAATACCATCGCGGTTGCTACACTACTCACGCCGATCAAAAACAGTGGAATCGACGGTGTGAACAGTGGCTTTACTCGGCAGAGCTTTACGCTTCCCTAGCGACGATCGCTGCTAATGCTCCCTACCCCAAAGCAGAGCTAGAAGCTGCATGGAAGAAAGTGCTGTTCAACCAATTTCACGACATCCTTCCTGGATCATCTATCACAGAAGTGTTTGATGACACAGACAAGGCTTGGGAAGAGGTTGAGCAAGTTGGGCGTGACCTTATTGAACGATCGCTCGATACGCTTACATCTCAGATCTCTCTACCGCCGCCACCCCATCCCAATGCAAGAGCAATTGTCGTTTTCAATTCCTGTAGTTGGGAGCGAACAGCGATCGTAAGTACAGACATCACTCAAAAGCATATGAGTGTTGAAATGCTTACCGAATTTGAAGACCATGAGCAGGGTCGCTTTTATGACTGGCAAATTTGCGATTTAGACGGTCAGGTCGTTGAAGCCCCGTTCTGCATTTTCACAAAAGATGCTAGTAGCTACGGTTGGGGACTAACTTTTCTTGCTGAAAATATCCCTGCACTTGGTTATCGTTCCTTTTGGGTCTATCCTCATCCAAAGCAGCGTATTGGGAAGCTTCCTATAGAAGATCCCGTTTTAGAAAACGAATGCCTGCGTGTTGTAGTTGATCGGACAACTGGTGAGTTATCCAGCATTTTTGATAAATCAAACCAGCGCGAAGTCCTCAGTGGTGCAGGAAATCAGCTACAGGCTTTCAGAGATGAGGGACAGTATTGGGATGCCTGGAATATTGATCCAGATTACGAAGATAAGCCTCTGCAACCTGCTGAACTGCTAGAAGTTTATTGTTGGAGAAATAGCGTGCGACAGAATAATTCGCTGACAAACAGCGTTCTTGTTAGTCGTAAATTTGGTCAATCCGTCTTTGACCAGAGCTACATTCTTGAGAAAGGCTCTCCTGTCTTAAAGATTCAAACCTTTGTTAGGGATTGGCAGGAGCGGCATACGCTAATCAAAGCTGCTTTCCCATTGAATCTAGAAGCAGACTATGCGACTTACGAGATTCCTTGTGGGGTGGTTCAGCGAAGCACGAAGCCGGAGACTGAGGCTGAAAAAGCCCAATGGGAAGTACCCGCCATGCACTGGGCAGATCTCAGCAACGGCAACTATGGCGTGAGCTTACTCAACGACTGCAAATACGGCTACGACGCGAAACCCAACCAACTCCGTCTCACTCTCTTGCGCGGCTCCGAGTTCCCCGATCCAGACGCAGACAAAGGACACCACTCATTCACCTATGCCCTCTACCCTCACGCAGGCGACTGGAAAGCCGCTCAAACCGTCAGACATGGCTACGAGCTAAACATGCCGCTCTTAGCAACGGTCATCCCTGCAAACGAAGACTCCAGCAGTAGAACCCTACCGCCCACAGCTTCCCTTCTCAATCTGGGAGCCGACAATCTCGTGTTGATGGCGTTCAAGCAGTCGGAAGACTCGCCGGATGAGTGGGTGATGCGCTGCTACGAGTCTCACGGGGAAGACGCACAGCTAAACTTTCAGAGCGATCTGCCTTTGCAGTTGGAAGAGCGAGTCGATTTGCTGGAGCGATCGACAGACCCACAAACAACTCAGGGGCAAACCGCAACAGTTCGCCCCTGGGAGATCGCCAGCTTCAAAGTACATAGAAACCGGGTTTCTTCTATAAGCATTGCCTTAGCATCCAGGTGATAGCCAGAAACCCGGTTTCTCTCAGGATCAATCTTCGTGATCTTCAAACGGGTCATCCAACGCCTTCGACGGAGGCCCAAACGCCGTGTAGATGGCGTATGCCGTCAAGCCAACCAACGTCGCGCAAATCGAAATATTAAGAGCTGTTGCGGGTTCCATATGCGAGAAAAATTATGAGTGCGTTGCCATATAATGTTACAAACAATATACATGTTCTGTCGAGCTAAATATAGGTGACTCATGGCACAGCGGACTCGGTTAGGAGACATTCTTAAACCCCTGAACTCTGAATACGGTAAGGTCGTTCCCGGTTGGGGCACCACAACGTTGATGGGTGTTTTTATGCTGCTCTTTTTGGTATTCCTGCTCATTATTTTGCAGATCTACAACTCTTCGCTTCTGCTGAATGATATTGATGTCGATTGGACGGGGCTAGGCGGCTAAGCGCGATCGACCCCACAAGACAAATGACAATTCGGCTTCCCGGCTTGACCGGGATTTTTTGTGGCGCTTTAAACTGAGTTGCACTGGGGACAGTGGGCGATAGACTGGAGACTGTAGGTTGAATATGACGATATGATTTTCACATCAGAGTCGTCTAAAGGCTGCGTTTTTAGTCCAGCAAGCATTTGCAGAAGGTGATACGGTGAATATTTTTGGAATTGGGTTGCCAGAAATGGCAGTCATTATGGTTTTAGCGCTGCTTGTGTTCGGACCCAAAAAACTGCCAGAAATTGGTCGCAGTGTCGGTAAAGCGATTCGTGGGTTCCAGGACGCGTCTAAAGAATTTGAGGCGGAATTCAAGCGCGAAGCCGAACAGATTGAGCAAGCGGTGAAAGCGCCGATGGAAGCAACGCTAGAAACGCCCTCTCAGCCAACGTTGTCTCCTGTTTCTGAGGCAACGCCGATCGCCAAACCAGACTCGGAGCCTGACGCAGTAGTGGCTGACGCTGAGCCAGCGAAAGAAACTGCCCCGACCGAAGTTGTTAGCTAGCTCTAGCTTGCTCGATTTGCCTGGACGAAGCCAATGACAGAGGTGACTACTGCACAACCCTTTATGCCGCAGTTGATTGTCGGATTGGGCAATCCGGGCGCAAAGTACGATCGCACCCGCCACAATATCGGCTTTGAGGCGATCGACATGCTGGCAAAGGTCTGGCAGATCAGCATGGCAGAAAATCGGAAGTTTCAGGGCGTTTTTGGTGAGGGCGTTGCAGCGGGACGGGTTAAGATCCGCCTGCTAAAGCCCACGACTTACATGAACAACTCTGGACAGGCGATCCGAGCCGTCACAGATTGGTATAAGCTGCCGCCAGAAGCAGTGCTGGTGATCTATGACGATATGGATTTACCTGTGGGCAAGCTGCGGCTACGGCTATCAGGCTCGGCAGGTGGGCAGAATGGGATGAAGTCGGCGATCGCGCATCTTGGTACGCAAGCGTTTCCCCGTCTGCGGATTGGTATTGGCAGCGCGAAAGAAGGCGATCAGCAGGGAGATGCGATCGGTCACGTACTGGGGCGCTTCTCACCACAAGAGGCTGCGGTCATCGCAGAGGTGTTACAGCTCGTTGTTGGCGCAGTCGAACTCAGCCTTAAGCAAGGCGTGGATAAGGCGATGAGTTTATACAATAGCCGCACTGTGGGGCAAGCCATCTCCGATTAAGTGGAAGGCTCTTAGTGCAATTGATTGTGAGACTGACTGTTCGGATACTGAAGGTTAGAGCAAGGCAATGCCAAGCTGGGAAAGCTGATCGGAGCATACCTTGCGGGTCGATCGATCAGTGGATCAAAAAAGTAGGTTAAGATGCCATCTGAGTCTTTTGTTGCATAGCGCCCTATCAACCCTTCTATGACTGAATCGTCTTCGCCAAACAGCCAGGAACTGCTAACAACGCTGGTACAGGCAACCGCCGAACTGGCGCAGTCAAACAAAGAACTGGTGCAGTCAAATAAAGAGCTGGTGCAGTTAAACAAATATCAGAACCAGATGCTTGGCGCGTTTGGCACGAGAATCGACACCTTTGACGGGAAGATTGAAGCCATCGCAGACCAGATCGGTAAGTTGTCGGAGTCTATGACTGCGTTTCGTCTAGATCTTGATGAAATTAAAGAGACAACACGGCAGCAAGCTGAAACCGCAAAGGCTCAAGCTGAAACCGCAAAAGCTCAAGCGGAAAGCGTCTCGCAGTTAATTGCGCTGTTAGGGAAAAAATAAGGGTACGCCATTGAGGGTTGATCGCTCTCGGTAACGATACACCTTTTAGCCAACATATACGATCGTGGGTCGCCGCTTACCTGAAACTACTGCCTATGTCCGTGTCCTTCGTCAGTCCTGGCAGCAGGGCATACTCGAGGGTGAAGTGATTGCTAATCAATTTGAGTGGCAGTTTCAGTGGTGCTTTCAACGCGGCGAATTGTCGGTTGAGCCATCGCTCGGTCGTGCCCTGATCAAGGAACCACTCGGTCGTTTTCTAGAGCAACGCGATTACCAGTTAGAGCCAGGTGCTGATTACTCGTTTACCATTCGGGCGGATGTGTAATCTTTCTAACAGTCCTGGTAGTCGAATGGATGGTGTAGGCACCGTTCTAGTAGAGGCTAGCTGATTGTGCAACAGGGCAGTACTGTAGAGAGAGTCCGTAGACAGATGTAAGCGACTTGACAGGTGGTGTATCAGTAGTTTGTGTCCGCTTTGCCGTAGGAGCGATCGCGCCATGTTTGGCTTTGTGCCCAGATTCATCCGCTGTAGGCAGCGTTGGTTTCGGTATTCTTTAGCAAGAACTTATCAGGCGCTGAGTTCGGCATCGGTAGATGATTTGTGGCAAAAAATCGTTGATCTGACCGACGTGTCCTGGCATCCAATTCTCACCAGCACTAATGTCCCCAATGGGTTAGTGGCGAAACCAGGTCTGATCTATCAGGCAGTGACGCGAGTGAGTCCGATCCCCATTCAAATTTTTGTAGAGCGCGTACGTCCAGGAGAACTGCTCAGTGTGCGGATTCTTGTACTGCCAGGGTTGGAGGAACAGGTAACGTATCAGGTCAAGTCTACGGTCTGCGGCACCTGCGTCTCCTATTCTGTCACGCTAAGAGGGTGGCTGTCTCCCTTGCTTTGGTCGCTCATGCGCCCCTATGCAGCGCGGGTCGCCTCTGATCTAGTACGGGCGGCGGAGCAGAAAGCCTTGCAAGCCGTCTCTGGCAAATTAAAACGATCGGAGCAAAGCTGCCTTGATTTCTAGGTATTCACTGTACTCAAGCCAGCGTGCGATCGCTTAACGGTAAGATCGTCACATATGTCGATCGATTTTTCCCACTGGAGCCAGGGTTCACTATGCCCAATTGCCTCGATGCCAGTTCTGTCCTTGAAGTGCTTCAACCTGTACAAGACCCTGAACTCAACAAGAGTTTGGTTGACTTAAATATGATTCGCAACGTGGCGATCGCCGACGGCAACGTTCGCTTTACGCTCGTGCTCACCACACCCGCCTGCCCACTGCGCCAATTTATTGTTGATGAGTGCGAACGTGCCGTAAAAACACTGCCCGATGTGAAAACTGTGAGCGTTGATGTCACGGCTGAGACCCCTTCTCAGAAAGCATTGCCCGATCGCACTGGCATTGATGGCGTGAAAAATATCCTGGCGATTTCTAGCGGCAAAGGCGGCGTGGGCAAAAGCACCGTTGCCGTTAACGTAGCGGTGGCGCTGGCTCAGACAGGCGCAAAAGTCGGCTTGATCGACGCAGATATTTACGGTCCCAATGCACCCATGATGCTGGGTTTAGAAGGTGCCAAAATTACTGTGCGGCAGTCAGGGTCTCAAGAGGTGCTAGAGCCTGCTTTTAACCACGGCGTTAAACTGGTTTCGATGGGCTTCTTGATCGACAAAGATCAACCTGTGATCTGGCGTGGTCCGATGCTCAATGGAGTCATTCGTCAGTTTCTGTACCAGGTGCAGTGGGGCGATTTAGATTATTTGATTGTGGATATGCCACCTGGTACAGGCGATGCTCAGCTTACATTGGCGCAAGCGGTGCCCATGGCAGGCGCTGTGATTGTCACCACGCCTCAAAGCGTCGCGTTGCTAGACTCCCGTCGTGGCTTAAAGATGTTTCAGCAGCTTGGCGTACCAGTGCTTGGTATTGTCGAAAACATGAGCTATTTCATCCCGCCCGATATGCCAGACAAGCAGTACGACATTTTTGGCTCTGCTGGGGGCGAAAAAACCGCGCAGGAACTCCAGGTGCCGCTACTAGGCTGTATTCCGCTGGAAATTTCGCTGCGTGAAGGGGGCGATCGCGGCATTCCCATTGTTCTGGCAGCACCCGAATCCGCTTCAGCAAAGGCACTGACGGCGATCGCAGAACGCATTGCAGGCAGAGTTTCCGTTGCCGCGCTAACGTGAGCAAAAAGAGTTTCTAGTTGTTGGCAAGACGCAAAGGCTCTCTAAGCCGCACTCTTGCCTTCTCTCCCCTCACTCCTCTCCCGTTGCCTTTCAACTATGTTGCAAAAATCCCCTCGTCGCATTCGCTGGAAGTCTTTGGTGCAGCCCTGGCAGCATACCGATTGGCTGCTGTTTGTGCTGCCTGTGGGCTTGACCGCGTTTGGGGGCTTGATGATTCGCAGTACAGAGCTAAATCAGGGCTGGACAGATTGGTATCAGCACTGGCTGATTGGCGCGATCGGGTTTGTCATGTCTCTGGCGATCGCCCGTGTCCGTTATGACAACCTGATGCAGTCTCGCTGGATTATTTATGGGCTGACTAATCTCTCCTTGCTAGCAGTCATCTTCCTTGGCACATCTGCATTGGGAGCACAACGCTGGATTTCGATCGGGGGGTTTTATGTGCAGCCATCAGAGTTTGCCAAGCTAGGGGTCATCATCACTCTGGCGGCAATTTTAAGCGATCGTCCTGCTTCCACGTTGCCAGTTTTAGTGAGAACATTGGCAATTACTGCCGTTCCGTGGGCGCTGGTCTTTGTACAGCCCGACCTGGGTACGTCACTGGTCTTCGGTGCCATCATGCTGGGAGTGCTCTACTGGGGCGATGCCAATCCAGGATGGTTACTGCTCCTGGTGTCACCTCTGGTTTCAGCTATCTTCTTTAACCTGATCGGACTTTCACCCTGGTTTATTGGCTTACTCGCTGTTTGGATCGCTCTTACAGGTTTTGTCGGTTGGAAGACGCTACCTTGGCATCGGTTTGGTGCTGTCGGAGCCTTAGTCTTAAACCTGGTTGCAGGAGAGCTTGGGCATATCGCCTGGGGGGTTTTGAAGGATTATCAGAAAGATCGATTGACGCTGTTTCTCGATCCAGATAAAGATCCGCTCGGCGGCGGCTATCATCTGATTCAGTCACGGATCGCGATCGGAGCCGGAGAGCTATGGGGACGCGGACTCATGCAAGGCACGCAAACACAGCTCAACTTCATTCCCGAACAGCATACAGACTTTATCTTCTCAGCAATTGGCGAAGAACTGGGCTTTGTGGGTTGCTTTGTCGTCTTGCTCGTCTTTTGGGTTATCTGCCTGCGAATCATCATCATTGCTCAAAACGCACGCGATAACTTTGGCTCCCTGCTAGCGATCGGGGTGCTGTCGATGCTAGTCTTTCAATTAATCGTCAACATTGGCATGACGATTGGGCTTGCACCCGTCACAGGTATTCCGCTACCGTGGATTAGCTACGGTCGCTTTGCCCTCCTCACAAATTTTGTGGCGATCGGATTAGTGCAATCTGTTTCAAACTTTCGTCAGCGTCTGAACTTTAGAGATTGAGAGTGGAAGGGTGCAGAGGGGGAAAGGATAAGGTATAAAGTCTAAAGGATGAGACGGATAACGTCTAAAAGCTAAAGGATCAAGAAAGCGTTTTTAGCCTTTAGCCTTCATCCGTTAGACTTTCTTCTAGTACCCCATCGCACCCCAAGAAGCCATGATTTTGCCAGGTTCAGCCGTTAAAGTCATCAATGCCGAAGATACGTACTACGCGTTTCAGGGCTTGGTCCAACGCGTGAGTGACGGTAGAGCAGCCGTTTTGTTTGAGGGCGGCAACTGGGATAAGCTGGTCACCTTTCGCTTGGCAGAGCTGGAAGAAGTGGATGTCACGGCTGGGAAGAAAAAAGGAAAGTGAGGATATGAAAGTTTTGAGTTTTGAGTTATGAATTAAAAACAACTCAAAACTCATCACTTAAAACTCATCACTTTCTATGCGTCTTCCTCTGCCTCAATTTACCACCCAAAATCGTCCGCCAAACCACATCGCTGAGGTGATTGAGACCGCAACGACTGAGTTCTTGGCGCAATGTTTAGAACCAGAAAATCTGAGCTTTCCGGTGATGCCACCCTTTGGTAGCTGGGTGAAGTCGGTGGATGAAGAGTCGGGCAACCAGATTTATGCAGTGGTCTATCACGCCACTACCAGCCCGATCGATTCTGTGCATCGGGCGCGGGCGTTAGGGCTATCGCTGCAAGATTTGCGGGAGCAACAGCCCCAAATTTTTGCCATGTTGAAGACTGAGTTTCGGGCGGCGATCGTGGGGTTCCAGCCACCGTCTGAGTCTAGAACGAATGAGTTTGCTGAACCTGCCACCGTTTATCAGCACTTACCGCCTCGTCCACCCCAAATTCATCAGGCAGTTTACGTCTGCGATGTCGCCGAGATTCTGCACTTCAGCGAGACGTTGGACTTTCTGCGTACCCTGCTACAAATGCCCAGTGCGCCTGTGGATGCCCTAGCCGCCGCCACGATTCGCGAAATTTATCAACTGCGACAAGCCGATCGCGCCTGGTTAGTCCAAGCGGGACGATCGCTCAGCCTGTTGCTGAAGGACGATTACGATCGCCTACGGATCATCTTGAGCCAAATTCACCTTTAAGGAGATTTCTAGGAAACAAAATACCCACTGTCTTCGACTTCGCTCAGCCAGCTTGCACACTGAGCGGAGTCGAAGGGTAAAATCTTTTCTGGAAATCGCCTAAGCGAATCAGGGATATTGAGGTTTGAAGTCCAACGTTCGATGCTGTATGTCCAACTGCGAAGGGCGTTCTGGCAAGATCGTTCCTACACGCGTTGTATGCAACAGGTTGACTCCGTATAGTTCCACCTGTCTCAAGTCAACGCCACTGAGATTCGCGTCCTGAAGATCAGCAAACTGTAAATTTGACTGTCTTAGCTCTGCGTCTTGTAAATTTGCACTGATCAAACTTGCGCCACTCAGGTTCGCTAGCCTCAAATTGGCTCCCACGAGACCCGCGTTGGTCAAGTTGCTTAAGCTTAAATCCGCTCGCTCTAAAATTGTTGCTGTCAAATTGCTCCCCTGGAGATTGACCTCACTCAAGTTGGCGTTACCCAGATTCGCAGCTCGTAGGTTCGCGCCTTGCAAATCTGCCCCGAAAAGGTTCGCACCGTTGAGGTCGCAGCCAGGGCACTGTTTGGTGAGTAAGAGCCAGCGAACCAGCACTGCCTGCCGATACAGCAGCACGCTGCACAGCATGAGGGCAACCAGCACCGTCCACTTTAGCTTCACACGCCTCATCTGTTCACGTCATCCATACTCTAACGATTGTCGATCGACCGCGAATATGCTGCATGGGTCGATTGACAGCAGGCGGGCGCGATCGCTCCAAAGAATGAGCTTAACTGGATGGAACAAACGCTCCAAACACGCTAGGTTAAATTCATTCCTGCCCTCACCGACTTCGCCATGCACCTACTCCGTCGTCTCTGGCATGTTCTGCTCTTCCTGCTCATTAACCTTATGACAGGCACCATCATCGATCACGCTACTGTTTTGGCAGTAGAACTACCAGTCCTTAAAAATCTCCCTGCGGCAACGTCAGAGCAGCTAGCGCCAAATCGTCCAGTGGCTGATCCTAGCAGCATCCCCTCAGAAAAGGTCAGTGAATTTGTTCACGCATGTTTGCAGGTTGTCGCTCTGATTGAGCGCCGTGAAGGAGAACTCCAGGGATCAGAAACCGAGTCGGAATCACTGCGCGTTGAGCAAGAAATTGAATCTGAGGCATTAGCCATCATCCAAAAAGCCGGCTTAACGCGCCAGGAATACTTACAGCTCTTAGGCTTGGCGAATACCGACCCGGAGTTTGGTGAGCGTATCGCCGTGCAGTTGCAAGAGGCGACGAGTTGATTGATTGCCAAATCGTTTTATCCCGGCGGTTAAAACGGCTGCTACCTCAACAAAACCCGCCGCCGCAGGTTAAGGGAATCACGACTGAGTCTGCGGAGGCAGACTTCGTAGCTGTGGCACGGTGACGCAAAGAAAAGCTGTGTGTCTACAACCGCCAGCTACAGGAGTTTCGTCAATCAACCAGGGCAACGGGTTAAGCGGTAGGAGCGTTGTGAGTGATCAGAGAGGCGTTTTGAGTTGCAAAAGAGGAAAGCAGAGTGAAGAGTTTTGAGTTGATTCTGACCTCCTTTCTACCTTCTGACTTCCCAGCCTCAACGAATTTACAAAACAACCTTGCAGAAATTGGGATGAGTGATTAAATGGGAAACAGCAAGGCGAGTCGATCGTAAGGCAAAGCAAAAGGGCTTTGTTGCTGCGGCGTTCAGCTTAGGATGGGGTTGATGATTCGCTTTAGGCATGTTTCTGTTATCGATCGACGGTAGTTAGCAACGTCAGCGAAACCTTAAACAGTGCTAAGTGGTTCGGTGGTCAAAATCAGATCAGTTAGAAGACCAATTCGATGCTTACGAGTGAGTACGTAAACAATCTGGATGACTAGCAGTATTGCTTCAGTGTCTCGAACAGAGTTAGCGCAACGGCGACAAAAGTTACGCCAGCGTAGGCGCATCAGGTTTTTGCAGTCAAGCTGGCGTGTGCTGGCGATCTGTGGTCTTACAGCAGGGGTAGTTTGGGCTGCCACGCTACCGACGTGGGTCATTCGCCGTCCAGAACAGGTGCGCATTGAGGGCAATCACCTAATCCCAGTGCGCACGCTGCGATCGCTGCTGCCGATTCCGTATCCTCAATCGCTCTTTCGGGTCGAGCCACAGGCGATCGCCCGCGAACTTCAGGCAAAAGCCCCCATTGCTGAAGTCATTGTCAGCCGTCAGCTTTTTCCACCAGGGCTGATTGTGCAGGTCAAGGAACGGCTTCCGGTGGCGATCGCAGTCACAGCCGAGGGGAACCCATCAACGGCGGGTGTAACAGCAGCCGCAAGTGGGTTGCTGGACGAAAACGGGATGCTCATGCCATTAGAACGCTACACCTCGCTGGATCAATCGCTCAAGCTGCCAGCTCTGAAAGTCATTGGCAATCCCCAGAGTTACCGTCCCTCCTGGTCAAAGTTTTATCGAGAGTTAACTCAAGGTCCACCTGTGAAGGTCTCTGAGGTGGATTGGCGCAACCCAGCTAACGTGATTTTGAAAACAGACCTGGGCATGGTTCACATCGGTGCTTATAGCGCCCAATTCTCGTCTCAGCTTAGGACGCTCGATCGGATGCGAAAACTCTCAGCCCACTCAAGCTTCAGCCGTATTACCTACATCGATCTCCGCAACCTCGATGCCCCCACTGTTCAAATGACAAAACCCAAAGACCTGGTAAAATCTGGTACTCCTTAGCTTTATAAGTATGAGATTATGAATAACCAGCAGGTAGCGGGGTTAAATCTAGCAAGATGAATTAGAATTCAGTCTGTTGTAAAGCTTTCCCCGTGGTTGTTTCTTTTGCATCGCTTGCTTTATCGTTGACCACACTGTCTGAGCACTGAAACTTAGTTTATAACCGTTGCAATTCCAATGACTCTTAATAGTAATGCGGCTGCGATTTCAATGGCACTCAATGATCAGTTGAAAGACGCTCATGACGGCTCTCACCCCGAAGGACAGAACAACTTTTCACTGCCGGTGGAAGCGTCAAATCCGTTTGGCAACTCCGGACTACACTTAAGTCAACCTGCGAACGTAAAAAGTCTGCCCGGGGAAGAATCAAGGAGTGGTGATATTGTGCCCAGTAGCGTAGCCAAGATTAAAGTCATTGGAGTTGGCGGCGGCGGCGGTAATGCAGTCAACCGTATGATTGCCAGCGACGTGGCAGGCGTTGAATTTTGGTCGATTAATACAGATGCTCAGGCGCTCACCTACGCAACGGCGATCAACCGCCTACAGATGGGTCAGAAGCTAACGCGAGGCTTGGGCGCAGGGGGCAATCCCGCGATCGGTCAAAAAGCTGCCGAAGAATCGCGTGATGAAATTGCGACAGCGCTAGATAATGCCGATCTGGTCTTTATTACTGCTGGTATGGGCGGCGGTACGGGGACTGGAGCCGCACCGATCGTGGCAGAAGTCGCCAAAGAAATGGGCGCGCTCACGGTAGGAGTCGTTACTCGTCCGTTTACGTTTGAGGGACGGCGACGCACCAGCCAGGCTGAAGAAGGCATTGCCGCGCTGCAAAGTCGGGTCGATACCCTAATTGTGATTCCCAACGACAAGCTTCTGTCCGTAATCTCAGAGCAAACGCCTGTACAGGAAGCGTTTCGCGTTGCCGATGACATTCTCCGGCAGGGCGTGCAGGGCATTTCAGACATCATTACAATCCCAGGCTTGGTCAACGTTGACTTTGCCGATGTCCGTGCAGTGATGGCAGATGCAGGCTCCGCGCTGATGGGTATTGGCATTGGTTCTGGCAAGTCCAGAGCGCGGGAGGCGGCTATTGCCTCGATCTCATCACCTTTGCTGGAGTCGTCGATCGAGGGTGCTCGTGGTGTGGTGTTTAACATTACGGGTGGGACTGACCTGACGCTGCACGAAGTGAACGCAGCGGCTGAAATTATTTACGAAGTGGTTGACCCCGAAGCGAACATCATTTTTGGTGCAGTCATTGATGAACGGATGCAGGGCGAACTGCGGATTACTGTGATTGCGACTGGTTTCACTCACGAGGTCAGACCACAAGCACTGTCCAAACCAACGACGACTCCCCGACGATCGGTGGCACCACCGTCTGTGGGTAGCCCGCCGCCGTCAGAGCCGAAGAACAAGCCGCCTGGGTTAGATATTCCTGAGTTTTTGCAGCGGCGACGACCGCCTCGGTAGAGAGGTTTGAACGCTGAGGGCACAGAGAAAGGGGCTTTGTGCCCCTTTTTGCTGTTTAAGGGTTAGGCAGTGACGGGGTTGGCTTTGGCTTCAAGGGCTAGATTGGTGTCGATCGCTACCAAGCCTCCATCTTGCTGGTGAGCGTGATCGGTGTCAACGTGCTCTACCAGTGCTTCCTCACGAAACACCTTGAGGTCAAACCAGAAGGTAGTGCCGACTCCCACTTCGCTGACTAGCCGCACACGGCTTCGATGCTTCTCAATGATGTTACGCACAATGGATAAGCCCAACCCGGTACCTTCAAGGGTATGCACCCGGTTTTCGACGCGAAAGAAGCGATCGAAGATGGCAGCCTGATCGTCCGCATCAATACCGATGCCTGTATCTGTCACTTCAATGCGAACCTGTTGAAAGTCGGTCTCTGGATCAGTAAGGCATGGCTCAGCGATAGCGTCGGTAGGCGGACACAGGAACGGTTTCGCTTGGTGGTTGCTACCAGAACTGCCGTCGTGCAGCAGATAGGCTCGGATCGCAACTTTGCCGCCTGTTTCGGTAAATTTCAGCGCATTGCCAACTAGATTTGTAAAGACCTGAAGCAACAGATCGTAGTGCCCCAAAACAGAGGGTAACTCTGGCTCGATCTCTTGAATGAGTTCGATACCTTTGTCACGCGCATTTAAACGGTAGGTTCGCAGGGTTTGCTCGATCGGCTGCGCGAGATCCACAGCCTCAAAATTGTAGAGCTTGAAGGATTCCAGACGGGAAAGATCGAGTACATCGTTGACCAGGCGCGTAAGGCGATCGGTTTCACGATTGGCGGTTTCCAAAAACTCTCGTTGTTCCGCCACGCTTAAATCTTCGCCGTACTCGTGCAGCGTTTCAATAAAGGACTTGATGTTGAACAGCGGCGTTCTCAGTTCGTGGGAGACGTTGCTGATGAACTGACTCTTTGCCTCGTTGAGTTCGGCTTCACGGGTAATATCCTGAACGGTCATCGCAATGCCTTTCACATTCTCCCGCGATAGATCGAGGACAGTGGTGAGCAGGATGCGAACCGTGCGATCGAGCGGTTCTTTCAGCGCAATGCGGAACTCAGCGCCTTCGCGCAGTTCACCTCTGGCAATCTGATAGAGCGGTCGAGTAATTTCTGCCTGTACAGGTGACGGCAACAAGCGCAACAGATTGCCTCCCTCAACGGGTTTGCCTTCCCAACCAAAGAGGCGGCGTGCTGTGGGGTTGACCAGCACAATCTGCATGTCCATGTCCAGCAGCACTGCACCATCCGCGATCGTCGAAACCAGCGTTTCAAGTTTGGCTTTTTCGGCGGTCAGTTCTTCAATGTTTTGCTCTTCGTAGCGCTCTAGCTTTTCTGCCATCTCGTTGAAGCTGGCAATTAGTTCGCCCAGTTCCCCACCCAGAGGGAGATCGACCCGCTGCTTGAAGTTACCAGAGGAAATATTTTTCACCCCAAACAGCAGTTCTTTGATGGGTTTAGTGATCGTCAGCGCGTTAAAAACGGCACCCAAGATCACCATGACCCAGATCGAGACAAAGACCGCGATCGTCACGTCTCGCGTCAAATGAGAGGAGGTAACAACGGTAGGATTGGGATTTGTACCGATCGCCAGCACGCCTTTATGCACCCCTCCAGCCACCAGAGGCACAAAGACATCGGTGACTTCACCATCGGGTGTCATGTGCTGACGCACCATCGGCACGTCTGTATTTTCGGCGTAGTTGTCAGGCAGATGGATTTTGCGGCGGATCGTCAGCGAGTTTTGTACCTCTGACTCCGAAAACGGAATGCCAAAAAAGATATTGCCCTCAGCATCGGCGTACAGCATGTAGCGAATGCTAGAGGTGCTGCTGTAGAAACGGTGGGAGAAGCGTGCCAGTTCGGTACGATTTTCGTCGTCAATCAGCGGGGTCACATTTGCCGCTAGCAGCAAGCCCAGGTCACGACCGAAGCGCGTATCGTTGAGACGTGCGTCTTCCTGAATCGTGTTGACTGCCCAGAAAGTCAAGCCGCTCATGATTAACGAAACCACAAGCGTTGCCGCTGCCATCAGTTTGGTCTGGAGGGTAAACTCCGACCACCAACTGACAATAGCAGCTCGAATTTGGTTCAAGAAGGCAAGCACTGGCAGACAAGGGTTGTTAGTTGTTGGTTGTTGGTTGTTAGTTGTTAGTGATTGGCTGTTTTGTTTTAAAAACTAACCACTAGAAACTAACCACTACTTAAACTATAAGTTAACTGGAGGCGGACTCGGCAGTTCTCACGCGATAGCCAATGTCTCGACGGTAGTACGCACCTTCAAAGTGAATGCTGTTGACAGCGGCATACGCCTGGGCGATCGCGGCATCAAACGTATCACCCGTCGCCGTTACGCCTAAGACGCGTCCGCCATCTGTGACCAGCGCTTGCTGCTTGATTTGGGTGCCCGCATGGAAGACCATTGCGCCTTGAGCTTCCGCGTCGTCCGTGCCCGTGATGCGATCGCCCTTACGAAACCCTCCCGGATAGCCGTCTGCCGCCATCACCACACAGGCAGCGGCACCCGCTTTCCAGACTAGAGGAGGCTGGAAAGCTAACCGTTTCTGGGCACACGCCAGCAAAAGCTCATCCAATGGCGTTTCTAGTAGCGGCAGGATTGCTTGAGTTTCAGGATCGCCAAAGCGACAGTTAAACTCAATCACTTTTGGGTCGCCTTCTGGTGTAATCATCAAACCTGCGAAAAGTACGCCGCAGTAGTCGATCTTGCGGTTTTGCAGGGCGGCGATCGTCGGCTCTAGAATTTCGGTCTGGATACGGTGCATCAAAGCAGGCGTGACGATCGGCGCTGGAGCATAGGCACCCATCCCACCTGTGTTGAGTCCCGTGTCGCCCTCACCAATACGCTTGTGGTCTTGAGCAGGCAATAAGGGGCGAATCGTGATGCCGTCAGTCAATGCCAGCACCGAGACTTCCTGCCCAGTCAAGTATGCTTCGATGACGACGCGTTCTCCCGCTTTGCCAAACTGTCCCTCAAACATTGTCGCGATCGCGGCCTGTGCCTCTGCGATCGTTGCGGCAACCGTCACTCCTTTGCCTGCTGCTAGACCGTCCGCTTTCACGACGATCGGTGCCCCCTGAGCCTGCACATACGCTTGCGCCGCCTCTTTTTCGGTAAAAACGGCAGCCCGTGCCGTAGGGATGTTCGCCTCTTGCATCAACGCTTTTGCCCAGGCTTTGCTAGCTTCAATCTGAGCGCCCAGACGAGTCGGACCAAACACGGTCAGGTGTTGATGTCGCAAGTAGTCCGTCATGCCTGCTGCCAATGGAGCCTCAGGACCAATCACAATCAGACCCATGCCATTGACCAGGGCAAACCGTCCAATCCCCTCAAAATCTTCAACGTTGAGGGGCAAGTTCTGACAATGTTTTAGCGAAGCCGTCCCTCCGTTACCAGGAATGCACGTCACCTGTTGCACGTTAGGAGCTTGCAGCAGCTTCCATGCCAACGCATGTTCACGACCACCATTGCCAATGACCAAAACTTTCACGTCTTTTATCCCACCACTAGACTAACTGCGTCTCAAAACAGAGCTTGGACTGAAGCTCTAAGACAGCGCTTGTCACTCTCGCTTTATTGAGGTCAACACCGCTTCGCTCGTGCTCACACGGTCTTTCGCTTAAAGCTTAACGCCTTTAGTCTCCAAGTCCAGCCTACGACACGCAGCCGAAGGCGGTTTATTATGTCATCTTCGCTTACGTAATTGTTATCAAGTGGACACAAACGCCGCAGGCAACTTATAACGGAAACGTTGGCAGGTGCATTTACGCGATCGCAACACGAGAGGGTTGTAAGGTTGTCTTGGTGATTGCAGGTGCAGCAAGCGCTCAAAACAGCCTGTTAGCCAGCAAAGATTTGATGCGGTAGATTTCTGGAGAAGTCGGTTATGCCAACGCCTGGAGAAGATACGCGAAAATGCGAAACGCGCTATGTCGAGACGCAGAGACCCAAAGTTCGTGCCTTGACACCTTGTCTGATAGTCGGCTTTCGTCCCATCACTTTAGCGTTGCCATTGTTGTTAAGCCTCGGCTGTCTCGCGTCTCGCACCGTTGCTCAAGCGATGCCAGGTCAAACAGCGCCCCCTCCAGCAGCGACAGCACAGCCAGAGCAGACACAGCCAGAGCAGAAGCCAGCGGTAAAGCCAACTCAAAAACCTAACCCCGATGAGTTTCCAGCCAACCCCCTGGAGATTACAACACCCGATCCGCTGCTGCCCCTGAAAACTGATCAACGTCCCTTATCAGAGTTGGAGCGTAAGCAGTTAGCGATCGCGCTGGATGGGTTGCATAGTCAGGCAACCGCAAAGCTAAAGCAAGGCGATCGCGTGGGAGCGTTTGACTTATGGTATCGGGAACTGCGTCTGCGGCGATCGCTCGGTGCTATCGAAGAAGTGAAAGCACTGGGACGAGTTGGCGATATTGCCTGGAGAGAAAATCTCACGCCAGATGTCCGGTGGATCACCAAGCGGCTGGATGCAATTCTGGCGCAGAATCAGCTACCGACGGCTGCAAATCACTCAGCAAGCGATCCCAGTCCCCAACCTTCCTCCCCTCGCTCTACCCTTAGCAGCGGTGAACGTGCTAGCCGCATCGCTGTGCTAGAAGCCCTGGGTTTTGCCTACCAGCAAGTACGACTGCCACAGACAGCCGCAACCACCTATCAGCAAATTTTGGCTGATGCTAAACAGCGCCGTGACGAACAAAAAGTAGACGAAACGCTGATTACACAAGGTAAGCTGCACCTGAGCCGGTTTAATTACCCTAACGCCGCCACTACTTATCAGGAGCTAGCAACCAGGGCAAAAGCACGGAGCGATCGCCCCAACGAAATCATTTACCTGACGCAACTGGCATACGTCCACGAACAGGCAAAACAGCCAGCACAAGCGATCAAAGACCAGCAGCAGCTCGTCGCGCTCTATGAAAAATTGCCCGATCCCAAACCGATTCCAGCTTTAAAAATCAAGATTGCTGATAACTATCAGTTGTTAGCACGACCTGACCAGGCAGAGCAAAACTACCAGTCTGCCTATCAGCTTGCTCAACCGACGCTCCAGTTTGCCCATGCCAGCGAAGCCTTGCAAAAGCTAGGCGCACTTTATAGAGCGAACGATCGCCTCGATGCCGCGTTAAAGGTCTTTGAGTATCTGGTCAGCCTTGAGCAACAGTCCTACAACTACTACGGCATGATGAACGCCTACGACCAGATTGGTCAGATCCAGCTCGCTCGCAAACAAAACCAGCAAGCATTAGCCGCCTTTCAGCAAGGGCTCGGTCTGGCAAAACAGCTTAAGTATCGGCAAGACTACTTCACCGCTCAAATTCAGAAAATTGGCAAGTAGGGGAAAGGATGAGGGATGAGGGATGAAGGCTAAAGGAGTTGTTGGTTGTTAGTTGTTGGTTTTTAGAAGCAGGCTGACCACTGACCGCTTAATCAACTTAGAACTCAAAACTCAAAACTCAAAACTTCAACCCCTCAGTCCTTAGCCTTTCCCCCTTACCCGCTGTCCCCTGGAATCTGATAAAATTTTGAGTTCGCACAGAACTCGACCCTCGCAAGGAGACTCCCACTATGGCGCGGATGTATTACGACGCGGATGCCAATTTAGATTTGCTGGCTGGAAAGACGATCGCGATCGTTGGCTACGGTTCTCAAGGTCATGCCCACGCGCTAAACCTGAAAGATAGCGGCATGAACGTCATCGTAGGACTGTATCCCGGCAGCAAGTCGGCGATTAAGGCAAAGGAGTCTGGGCTAACGGTGTATTCGGTTGAAGAAGCGGCAAAACTCGCTGACTTCATCATGATCTTGCTGCCAGATGAAGTGCAAAAAACGGTCTATAAAAACGAGATCGAGCCACATTTGACCGAAGGCAAGGTACTGGCGTTTGCTCACGGCTTTAACATTCACTTCGCTCAAGTCGTCCCGCCTAGCAATATTGATGTCGTGATGGTAGCGCCTAAAGGACCAGGGCACCTTGTACGTCGCACCTACGAGCAAGGTGAAGGCGTACCGTGTCTGTTTGCGGTGTTTCAAGATGCATCAGGACAGGCGCGCGATCGAGCGATGGCGTACGCCAAAGGCATTGGCGGTACTCGTGCAGGCATCCTCGAAACCACCTTCCGCGAAGAAACCGAAACGGATCTCTTTGGTGAACAAGTCGTACTCTGCGGCGGCTTAACGGCTTTGATCAAAGCTGGCTTTGAGACGCTCGTCGAAGCTGGTTACCAGCCCGAAGTGGCGTACTTTGAATGCTTACACGAAGTCAAGCTGATTGTGGACTTGATTGTGGAAGGTGGGCTTGCCAAAATGCGTGACAGCATCTCCAACACCGCCGAGTACGGTGATTTTACGCGCGGTCCTCGCATCGTCAACGACGAAACCCGCGCTGAGATGCGGAAGATTCTGCACGAAATTCAGACGGGTCAATTTGCCCGCGAGTTTGTGCTGGAGAACCAGTCTGGTAAACCTGGATTCACTGCTATGCGTCGTCGGGAAGCTGAGCACCCGATCGAAGCGGTCGGCAAAGACCTACGCGCCATGTTTAGCTGGCTGAAGAAAGCCTGATGAAGATAGCGCATTGATTGGACGGCAGCCTGCTGACATTATGGGCAGGTTGTCGCCTTGTCCTGAACATTGCAAATTGACCATGAAGAATGAAGGTAGTCTCATGCCTCAAGCGTTGGAACTCTGCTAAGGTTTAGCGAAAAGTGGGTTGGGAGGTCTTTAGAAATTACCTTTCCGCTGTCTAAAGCTGGTTTAGCACTGCGATCAATTAAATTAAAGCCTGCTTTATCGTCCTAGTGATCCAGGCATTGAGTCATTTATCAAGAGAGCGCTTTCATGACCGAGTGGATTACCAATACAATGACTTCTCTGGGCTATCTGGGGATCGGTCTGTTAATGTTTCTGGAGAACCTGTTTCCGCCGATTCCTTCAGAACTCATCATGCCGCTAGCAGGGTTTACCGTCGCACAGGGCAAAATGAGCTTCGTTCCAGCCGTCCTTGCTGGCATTATTGGCACGATGCTGGGGGCATTGCCCTGGTATTACGCAGGCAAGGTTGTGGGCGAACAGCGGCTCCGGCGCTTAGCCGATCGCTACGGTCGATGGCTAACGCTCTCTGGCAAGGATATTGACAAGGCAAACCATTGGTTTAGCCGTCACGGTGCCAAGACGGTGCTGTTTTGTCGCTTGATTCCGGGCGTGAGAACGCTGATTTCTCTACCAGCAGGCATTAACCAGATGCCGATCGCGCTGTTTCTGGTGTATTCAACGGTGGGTACAACGCTTTGGGTCTTGCTGCTGACCGCCTTGGGGTATTTTCTGGGTAACAATTACAGCCTCGTCGAAACCTATCTGGCACCCGTTTCCAAGCTTGTCCTACTGGTCTTGCTCGTGGCGTTGGTTGTTTGGGCAGTCCGACGCAAAAAGCGCCGAGCGACTTGATGCGAAAGGCATCTAGATAAGTAGTCCCGCTACGTTTTGTGAAGCGAACTCCTGATCAGACTGAGATGATCGAAGCTAGGGCTACGCGACAATCACGCTCCCTCTTCAAAGAGATGATTTAGGGTGGGGGCAACGACTTAAAAAGCGCTAATCAGGAAGCTGAAAAACGATGGATGACCACTTAAAACAACTCCTGACATCCTTGGGGTATTGGGGTGGACATCTAGCGCTTTGGGCGATCGTGTTCGCAGAATCAGGCTTGCTGATTGGCTTTTTTTTGCCAGGAGACAGCTTGCTGTTCACAGCAGGCATTCTGGCATCTCAAAACTTCCTTAACATCCAGCTTCTCGTAGTCGGCGCTTTTATCTGTGCCGTTGTGGGGGATAATGTTGGCTATCTCACAGGTCATAAGTTTGGTCGTCGCCTCTTCTGCAAGGAAGACTCCTGGCTCTTTCACAAAAAGCACCTGACCACTGCCCAAGCGTTCTATGACAAGCATGGCAAAAAAAACAGTTGTACTGGCACGTTTTATGCCGATTGTCCGTACTTTTGCGCCGATCGTCGCGGGCGTTGGTGCCATGCACTATCGCACGTTCATCGCCTACAACCTCATCGGCGGTTTCGTCTGGACGTTTGGCATGACGCTGTTGGGCTACTTTCTGGGAAAGTATATTCCTGATGTCGATAAGTATCTGTTGCCAATCATTGGGGTGATGATCGTTGTCTCAGTTGCCCCCTCGATCTTGCACCTCTATCAAGAAAGCAAATCAAACAAACCTTGAACGCACGCGATCGCTACTGGCAGCTTCTTGATTACATCCGACCGCATGGTCGCACGATCGTTCAAGCACTGCTCTGTACGCTCGTTTTTACGTCGATTTGGCCTGCTCTGGCGTGGATTGCAGGCAGAATGGCAGCGTTAATTGGGCAGGGCAACGTGCTAGCGATCGCGCAATTGGCTGGCGCAAGCACGATCGTCTTCCTGGCGCAAAAACTGGCTCAGTATGGTCAAGATTCGCTCATGGCGAAAGCAGCCCTGGCGATCACCCTTGACTTACGTAAACAGGTGTACGCCCATCTGCAACGACTTAGCCTGAGCTACTTTGAGACGGCTCAAAGCGGTGACCTTGCGTATCGCTTAACGGAAGATGTCGATCGCATCGGTGAAGTCATCAACAAAGTCTTTCATCAGTTTGTGCCCTCTGTGCTGCAACTGATTGTGGTCTTGGGGTACATGGTCTATTTGAACTGGCAGTTGACGCTGGCAACGCTGATCATTGCCCCGCTCATGGCAGTGTTGATTACCTGGTTTGGGGAGCAGCTCCGGCAACTTTCCTACCGCAGTCAAAGCCGGGTCTCTGACCTGTCGGCTCTGCTAGTGGAAGTATTTAGCGGGATGCGACTGGTACAAGCTTTTGCCGCCGAAGATTACATGCTCGATCGCTTTGGGCGCGAAGCAGAGCGCAATCGACGGGCACGCTTTCGTGCCGAGCAGTTGAAAGCAATTCAAGTGCCAGTCGTTGGCTTTTTACTGTCTCTCAGCCTGTTGCTTGTGCTGTTGTTAGGTGGCTGGCAGGTTTCGCAGGGCAACCTGACGGGCGGCGAGTTTGTGAGCTATCTAACGGCTGTTGTGATGCTCATTGACCCGATTTCACTGATCACCAGCAATTACAATGAACTCAAGCAGGGAGAGGCATCGCTCGATCGCATCTTTGAGCTAGTTGATATTCAGCCCACGGTCATTGAGCCTACGGGCGTTGTTGCACTGCCATCGGTCACAGGCAAAGTGGAGTATCGCCATGTGAGCTTTGCGTATAAACCTGATCAGCCCGTGCTAAAAAACCTGAGCTTACTGGCACTACCCGGTGAGGCGATCGCTCTGGTTGGCTCTTCGGGTGCGGGTAAAACTACCCTGGTAAACCTGCTGCCCCGCTTTTATGACCCGCAAGAGGGAAACATTTTCCTCGATGGGGTTGATGTCAAGGATGTGACGCTCAGCAGCTTACGCCGTCAAATTGGCATTGTGCCTCAAGAAACGATTCTTTTTTCGGGTACGATCGCCCAAAACATTGCCTTTGGGCAAGCCGACTTGAATCTGGATGCAGTGCAGAACGCTGCCAAAATTGCCAATGCCCACCAGTTTATTGTGGAATTTTCGCAAGGCTACCAAACCTGGCTCGGTGAACGTGGCGTTAATCTCTCAGGCGGACAACGTCAACGTCTGGCGATCGCCCGCGCGGTGCTGCTGAACCCGCGCATTCTCATCCTGGATGAAGCCACGTCTGCGCTCGATTCTGAATCCGAAGCGTTGGTGCAAGAAGCGTTGGAACGCCTAATGCAGAATCGCACCGTCTTTATTATTGCTCATCGTCTAGCAACCGTTCGCCGTGCCGATCGCATCCTGGTGCTGGAACAAGGACAACTCGTTGAATCTGGCACTCACGCCGAGTTGCTCGATCAGAGCGGACGCTACGCTCGCTTCTACGCGCAGCAGTTTCAGGATTAGTTAGAACTCTTTTAGTTTGCCCCGTCGAGCTGCTCCAGCAGGTGCGAACAGCCCATCGGTGGATCAAACATGTGTAGTTCAAACTGGCGAGATAATTCCTCGCAAACTTTGATGCCCCTCACACTGCTGCCGTGCGCGTCGAGCGGTGGTGAAAAAACGGCAATGCCAACCTGCCGTGGAACGATCGCAATCATGCCGCCCGAAACCCCGCTCTTAGCTGGAATGCCGACCGTATACGCCCACTGCCCCGCAAAATTATACATACCACAGGTATACATCACGCTGAGAATGTCGCGGATATACCGAGTGGGAACGGCACGATCGCCCGTCAGAGGATTCACGCCTCGATTTGCCAGCGTTGCCGCCATGACGGCTAAATCGCGGCAGTTCACCATCATGGAACATTGCTGAAAGTACAGATCCAGCGATTCATCCATACGATCGTCAATCATCCCAAAGTGGCGCATGAGCGATGCCATCGCCCGATTACGATGCCCAGTCGATCGCTCCGACACAAACACCGACATATCGATATAAACGTCGTGCCCGATGTAGCGACGAAACATAGCGAGCATCCGATTCAAGCGATCGGTTGGACCGTTGCCCTTGATTAAGCTAGTTGTGGCGATCGCGCCTGCATTAATCATGGGATTGTCAGGACGTTTCGAGTATTCATCTAGTCGAATGATTGAGTTGAAGGGATCACCCGTTGGCTCAACGCCCACCTTCGCCAGCACCGCTTCACGCCCGTGATCCTCCAGCGCCAAGCCGTATACAAAGACCTTCGAGATCGACTGAATCGTAAAAAGCTGTTCTGCGTCTCCCACCGCAAACGTGCGACCGTCTGCTGCCACCACACAAATGCTGAACCAATTCGGGTTCATCTTCGCCAATTCAGGAATATAGCTTGCAACCTTGCCATCGTCTAGCCCCTTGTATTTGTGATACAAGTCATCTAAAACGGCTTGAAACGACTGATTTGTGGCACCCATAGCATTTCTGTAGTGGAGCTTGAGTCAATGTTCGTTGCACTGTAAGCGGCGATCGACCTCCGAGCCTTACCACTCACTGGCATAGACGCTAGTTTACGCCGTCTGTGCTTGGCTATAAAGTATGGAGAGATGCCCTTAGCACCTAGACTACCCAACGATCGTTGAACGAGGATGAATTCTGCCTTTGAGGTGAAACCAAGTCAAAGGGGTGAGCTAGAATAAAAGAAATCTGATCCCCAGCCGCATTTTTGCTTTTATCCACCATACTTCACGGCTACTTACGCTCTCAGCCTGCATTCTCTCGGTACACACTAGGAGTTGCTTGTCAGCATGCGTGAATCCGACAAAAATCTGGATCACGACACGACAGGTGCAAGCCATCTGAAACCTGCCCAAGCGCGTGCGCTATCGACAGCGGCTGAGAAGACGTATCATGCCACCGTTTCTCAGTTTCCCAACGATACTCAGTCGCAAGCTAACTCGCGTGCCCCAGAGGAGCCACTTTTTCAGCGTCCTGCTATCCACACGTCTCCTTCACCAATGTCGGTAGAGTTGCGCGATCGTGTCATTCAGTGGCTTGAAAAGCAGGTTCCCGCTAGCAGGCTACAGCACATCTTGCGAGTGGAGCAACTATCGGTTGAGCTTGCCAAGCGTCATGGTCTCGATCCAGTGCAAGCGGCTCAGGCAGGGCTAATGCATGACCTCGCAAAGTTTTTTAAGCCGCAACGCTTGCTGCAAATGGCTGAGGCAGAAGGCTTACCTCTCGACCCAGTAGATGTGGCGAATCCGCATTTGCTTCACGCGCCTGTGGGCGCGATCGTCGCTAGAGACGAGTTTGGCATCCACGATGAGGTAGTGCTGGATGCCATTCGTCACCATACGTTGGGGTGCCCTGGTATGAGCGGCTTGAGTTGCGTCGTTTTTCTAGCCGATAGCCTGGAGCCAGGTCGTGGGGACACGCCTGAATTAGTTGCGTTGCGTCAAAGTAGTCACCAAGATCTCTATCGAGCCGTCTGGCTGACCTGTGATGAATCTTTGCGCTATTTGCTGTCTCGCTCTCAACAAATCCATCCCCGTATGGTGCTAACCCGCAATTGGGCATTGGCATTGGCTTACAAAAAACCACAGCCTTCCCGTACTCATTAACCGCGATCGACGACAATCGCCCTCAACATGTCCATGCCGATGAATTTTTTAGATGATTTGATACGACCCTTGCCTTCCCTAACGCCAACTCTTTAACTACCTACACTGGAGATTGAATGCCAAATTACGCCCAAGAATCCCCTCTATCTTCCGTCGTAACAACCGCTAATGATGGTGTACTGCTGGCTGAGCGCGATTCGAGCCTGCAACTAGCGATCACTGCTGCCACTGCTGCTGACGATCGCAAAGCCGCAGACATTACCCTCCTGCGGGTTGCCGATATTTCTACGCTGGCAGATTATTTTGTCATCGTGACGGGCTTCTCCAAGGCGCAGGTGCGGGCGATCGCGGGCTCCATTAAAGACAAGGTAGAAGAGGAATTACAGCGTACCCCCACCCGTACAGAAGGGCAATCCGAAGGTAGCTGGACGCTTCAAGACTACGGCGACGTGATCGTCCACATCCTCATGCCTCAAGAACGGGAATTTTACAACCTGGAAGCCTTCTGGGGTCACGCGGAGCGTATAGATTTCACGGCGATCGACCAACAGGCACACATGTCCCGCTAAATAGGGGCATTGAAGGAACCTCAGTGACAGCGATCGGCTAAACTAGGCGGGCAGAGTTAGGTGTAGTCACAAGAGTGCCTAACTAGCCTTTCATGCCTTTCTTGTTCCTCATCGTCTTCACTACTAAGGAAGACCACACCTTAGCAAACTCTGTCATCACGCCCTGGCAAAACTTCGGGCAGAACTTGCTCAATGCAAATTCAAGCGCCAGACTTTTTAAATGGAAGTAGCACGACTCAGATGCTACTTCCATCAAGCTTAAGGATCACGCAGTACGATAAACTGCTATTGCTGTGCTGTAGAGGAAAGATCTCGCAAGCGAACGCTACCCATCCCGATGGTCTCCAACTCTATACCAGGCACTCAAAATTAAGCCTGATGATGTCTAAAGACATTTAACAGTTGAGCAATGCCTTAGCCAGACATGGGCAGCTTATGGAAGCGATCGCCCCGATTCATTTGGGTTCGGTCAAAAAGTCGGAAGCAGAAATCTTGGCGATGCTTAAAGGTGAGTCGTCTTGAACTAGAGTACTGAAGCATCAGAGTTCAAGACCTCAACTTCCTTCCATTGTTGTTGTAATCCGTTGTTAAACCGCTTGCTGCCTGTACCAGTCGATCGTTTTTTGCAACCCGACTTCAAAGCCGACTTGCGCGGTGAAGCCAAACGCCTGCTCTGCTCGTGCTGTATCGAGACAGCGCCGGGGTTGCCCATTGGGCTGGTCTGGTTGCCAGACCACGTCACCGTCAAAGTCCATCAGTTGGCAAAGGAGCGTAATCAAGTGTTTGATAGAAAGTTCCACGCCCGTGCCCAAATTCACCGGTGCGGGGCTGCTGTAGTGCTGCGTCGCCATCACAATGCCCCGTGCCGCATCCTCTGAGTAGAGGAACTCACGCGTCGGGCTGCCATCACCCCACACCAACAGTTGACGTTCACCCCGCTGCTGCGCCTCATGCACCTTGCGAATGAGCGCCGGAATCACATGGGAACTGCGGGGGTCGAAGTTATCCTCCGGTCCGTAGAGATTCACCGGCAGCAAGTAAATGCCGTCAAAGTCATACTGCTGCCGATAGGCTTCGAGTTGCACTAAGAGCACTTTCTTGGCGATGCCATAGGGCGCATTCGTTTCCTCAGGATACCCTTGCCACAGGTCAGCTTCCTTAAACGGCACCGGCGTGAATTTGGGATACGCACAGATGGTGCCCACACAGGTAAATTTCTCGACCCCCGCTGCCGACGCCGCGTGGATCAACTGCGCGCCCATCATCAAATTATCGTAAAACAGCTCAGCCGGCTTCTCGCGATTCAAACCGATGCCACCCACATGGGCGGCTAAGTGAATCACAATGTCCTGTTGGTCGACCGCCCGCTGGCAGTGCTCTAGTTGGCGGAGGTCACAGTCCTGCGAACGCGGCACCGTAATTTTCTGCCGGTCAGCACCCGCCTGGCACAGTTGCGCCACCACCTGCCGCCCTAAAAAACCAGCACCGCCCGTGACGACAATGCGCTTATTTGTTAGATCCAATGCCGTGGTCATGGTTTACCTCCTGCGTGCTCAAGCTGTACATTCTTGTAGAAGACCCTCGCGGCGCGTCGGTGCCCGGTCGGGCACCGACACCACCCACGGGTGATAGCCCCAGTGTCGGGGCGACGGGCTTTAGCGGACTGCTGCCAGGTCGCGCTGCGGCTGCGGCACACTGCCCTGGAGTGGCACTAAGCCCAACGCTTGCAAGGCGGCTGCCACTAGCCCAAACAGCTCGAACGACCCCGCCTGGTAAAAGCGCACTTCCAGACCCGTGCGCTGCTGGTAGTCGCGGACCGCTTTGAGCAGCCGTAAGGTATTGGTGCCCACTGTACCGACGGTGGACTCGGGCGCATCAAAGCTGACGCGGACGTGCGACTGGGCACCCAGATTGTACAACGCGTGCGGTTTGACGGCTTCGAGCAACCGCCGCAGCGTCGTGCCGTCGTTTAAGTCGCCGTAGTGCAGAAACAACCGCGCTCCGACCTCATGTGGGTCTTTGTACAGGTGCTCCAGTTGGTCGGTGTTGAACGTGGACGTGCGTCGGATGCTGCCATGCACTTCGTACCCACGCTCCAGCAGCAACGCGCTCAGAGATGACTCATCCTGTCCCGTAAGCCCTGTCATCAAGGCGCGTTTTACTTCCGTCATATCGTTTTTTGAATTTTATACTTTATGTAAAGGGATCGGAAATTGCGGGTCTCCGCCTCTAAGCCCACGAAAACTACAGATAGAGGCTTTTACTGCAACTCTTGCGAGTGAACATTTTTGGGAGAATCTAACAACTGTTTGAGAGCTAACCATACAAAAATGGGCATTGTACTGCTGTAGCGCCCCCACAAGCGTTTTGGTTCTTGAGCCAATCTGTAAAGCCACTCAAAGCCTGAGTTCCGAATTAACTGAGGGGCTCGTTTGTGAATTCCTGCATACACGGGGAATGCTCCTCCTAGCCCAACCATGACAGCTTGAACTCTCCCGTGATGCTTAGCCATCCAAATTTCTTGTTTTGGACAACCTAACGAGACCAACACTAAACCGGCTCCGCTAGCGTTGAGCGTTTGCACGATCGCTTCATCCTCGGCTTCAGTCATTGGGCGAAATGGCAAAGGTTCCATCCCAGCAATCCTCAAATCTGGAAAATCTACTTCCAGTCGTTTTCTGATCTTTTCAAGAATTACTGTCTGAGAACCGAGAAAAAAGATACCAAGGTCTTCGGAACATGCTGCTTTGCACAACGCTACAAGCACATCCATACCTGCAACTCGATCCTGCTCATTGGCTCCCATCAGCTTGAGCATCCACACTAAGGGCATCCCATCTGGTGCTACCAAATCTGCTTTGTTCAGTACGTTTGCAAAATTTGGGTCACGATGGGCTTCGGTGAGCATATGAACGTTAGCGATACAGACAACCTTACTAAGACAATCCTTAGCCCATTCCATCATCAACTCTATTTGAGCATCAAAGGGAAGGGCGGCTACTGGGCAACCGATGACATTCCGGAAAGGGGGATGGTTTTCTGAAGTCATAGCTGTATGTGACTTAGGAGGTAAAGGCTTCAGTGGTTTCATCTCAGATAACTTAGAAGTATTAAACATTCTCCCTACCTATTTCTGAACTCAGACACGGAGGATGCACTGTACTGATCAGGGGACGACAAATAATCTGTGAACACATTCACGCAAAAAGATCGTTTAGGCTATTAAGAACAGCTAGGGAATAACCTTCGCCGTAAAACTGGTATTTATCAATAGTGGCTCTCCCGGCTTTGCGCTGATAAGACAACCTTATATCAAACTATCACTGGGTTTCAGCCGTCGATCGGGCGGCATTTTGTAGCCTTTCATACGATTTCAACCACAGATCCGGAAGAGCCTCAATAGTTAAGTCCCTTGAATCTAAGATAGTTGCTTCGAGCTACAGCAATTTTAATAGCGCTTCAATGCCTGAAGAGTAGTATCAGCAACCTGAGTGACCATCCTTTTTCACTGTTTTTCCACCAAAAGCAAACGCCTAAAAAGCCTGCACGCTTCAAGGACACCATCACTTGGCGTATGCCCAGGAAACTATTTTCTCCTAACAAACAATCCTTAGTTAGCGCTACATAACCGTTACCTTAGCCACTTTGATTGCGTATTACCTGGCAGTTAGTATTACCTAAACTTGACAAGTTAAACATATTCTATTCTTCAAAAAAGAAGCAAGCGGTTAGCATTCTTTTCATTACTCCTTTACACCAGCTTCATATGGCTGTCCAGAGCAGTGAAAACTCGTAGGCTATTCAGGCTATATGGCTGATTGATTAGAAAGCTCTTTTACTGCGACAGTTAAAATCGCCGCCACACAGCTAGACACACGGACGCAGGTGAGCTAAAGATTGGCACCATCTCGAAGACAGGCTTTACAAATGACAGTGCGATCACTTAGAGAGAAGCCGCTTTGCGTCTGCAATAGCTAACCGCAGGACTTGATCAGTCAACTTGGGCTATAAGGATAGGCTCAGGCATGAGCTTGAAGCCAAAAAGTGAGGTTCAAGTTTTTTTGGTTGTGGGCTAAACTGTTTTTCGGCATTAAAAAAGGGTCATCGGAGCTTGGATAAATTCGATTTAAACCAGGAGACTTTTGGTTTAGCGTCCTCTGCACGAATGCAGCAGCAAGAACATAGAAGTACTACAGCGGATTTCATAATTATGAAGTACGGTTAGTAACTTAGCGCAGCCACCAGTAGAGCCATGAAATCCTACTCCCTTGACTGACGCCAAAAAGTGATTGAAACCGACGCAAACGAACCGATCTCACAGCGACAACTCGCCAAACGGTTTCGGGTCGCTCCAAGTGTCGTCACCAAACTTCTCAGACAGGATCGGGAAACCGCTCAACTCGCCCCGAAGCCCCGACCGGGTCGCCCGAAAAAGCTCAAACTAGAACAGTTTCAGGTCGTCCAAGCCCTCGTCAACGCTCAACCCGACCCCACGGGTGAAGGGTGTCAAGCGCTGCATGAGCCAGTGGGCAGCAGCGTCAGCGTACCGACCAGGTGTCGAGTGCTCAAGCCACTCCAACTCACCCGTAAAAAAATCCCTTCCTCCCAGCGAGAAGCAAAGTGAGCGGGTGCAAGGCTGACGCCGTGAGTACTGGGA
>Ga0163148_10001380_pt1 | contig 31620 bp, 31 predicted proteins | sample OliLakLV19MP7P2_FD_148606 | JGI IMG/M metagenome (GOLD analysis project Ga0163148, IMG submission 148606) | Freshwater microbial mat bacterial communities from Lake Vanda, McMurdo Dry Valleys, Antarctica- Oligotrophic Lake LV.19.MP7.P2 | ecosystem: Environmental > Aquatic > Freshwater > Lake >... | reverse complement strand
TGGTAGTCGGCATGCAATCGGGAAGCACTGCGAGGGGATGAGATCGGCGCGGAATTGAGAAGCACGTTTATTGGTTTCGTCCGGGTCTGAATTGCCAAAGGCATTCAGGGTGGGACAAACCTGGGATGTTGAACGTGCAAGACTATTTGTCGATTCGAATCGCGCATCAGAAGAAAGAATCCAAACGCTCGATCGCGCGGCGGCTGCATCATTCGCAGTTGACGGTGGCGACGGCGATCGCCTCCGAGACGGGTGTTCCCGCAGGCTACAAGCGGTCAAAGCCGGCGCCGCATCCGAAGCTGGGCGGGTTTATGGCGCGGATCGACGCGATCCTGCTGTCCGACGAGTCGGCTCCGCCGAAGCAGCGTCATACGGCGATGCAACTCTACCGTCGGCTGGTGAACGAAGACGGCTACCGCGGCAAGTACGATCAGGTGCGGCGGTACGTGAAGAAACAGACCCGGGATCGGCGTGAGACGCTGGTGCCCCTGGATCACGCGCCCGGCGAGCGGATCGAATGCGACTTCGGTGAGGTTGCCGTGGACTATCCGGACGGCAGGCAGACCCAAGACGTGCTGATCGTGACGTGGTCGTTCAGCCACGCGGTCTTCATGATCGCCACGCCGAACCAGCGTACGGAAAGCGTACTGCACGGGATGACCAGTGCGTTTGAGTTCTTCGGGTGCGTTGCCACGGAAGTCTGGTGGGACAATCCCAAGACGATTGCGACGACAGTGCTGCAGGGCCGGGAGCGCAAGCTCAACAATGACTACGCGGCGTTGGCGAGCCATTACCGCTTCGACCCGCGGGCGTGCATGCCGGCGAAGGGTCAGGAGAAGCCCGACGCCGAGAGCGGCGTGAAGGCGATGCAGCGGCGGGCGTGTACGCCGGTGCCGCAGGTAAAGGATGATGCTGAGTTCAACGCCCACCTGTTGTCGTTCTGCAAGAGCGAGATGAATCGGAAGGTGAGCGGCCAACAAGTTGGACCGTCCGGCCAGACCCAGACCATCGGCGAACGATTCGAGATCGACAAACGACACGCGGTCGAACTCCCGAGACACCGCTTCGACCCCTGCATCAGCAGGAGCGTGCTGATCGACAAGTACCAGACGGCGACGTTCGAGAACAATCGCTACAGCGTGCCCAAGTGGGCGGCGTTCCTGACCGCATCGGTGAAGGGGTATGTCGACCGGGTCGAGATCATCCAGTCCGACCGGGTAATCGCGCGGCACGCTCGAAGTTACAAAAAGGATCACTGGATCGTCGAGCCACTGCATTATGTGGCGGCATTGTCTGTCCGGCCGCACGCGCTGGACCACAGCAACGTCTTTCGCGACTGGAAGCTGCCGCCGATCTTCAATGAACTGAGACAACGACTGGAACGCGAGCACGGTGCGAACGCGGGGATCCGGCAATACATCCGCGTACTGCAGATGCTCACGACGCATTCATCCGAGCGGATTGCCGAGGCGGTGAAACGGCTCTGGCACCGGGAACACCTGCGGGGCGAGCAGATCCAGGCGAAGGCGGACGAGATCGCCGCTGCGAACACCCGCGAACCGGCGCGGGAAAAATCCGAACGACCGCCGGCGCGCGATTCAGAAGCAGTGCCGGGGTGCCGGGGTGAATCAACGCAGCGCGGCGGTGATCCTCTGAATCCCAACGGCGCCGTTGAAAACACCGTCATCAATGGCGCGGTAAAAAACGGTGCGACCACCGGTGCCGATCCTCCACCCTCCACGCACCCTGCGGTCCACGTGCCCAGGCCCGACCTGAGGCGATTCAACCAACTTCTGTCCTCTTACAAACCTTTTCAACAGGGAGAACTAATCGATGAATGCAGCTACACCCAACCCCACGCGTCAGTTGCTGCTGAAGCACAACCTCAAGGCATTGAGATTGCCCACGATGCTGGCCGAACATGAGAAGCTGGCCCGGGAAGCAGCCGATGCCAACGAGGATTATCACGGGTACCTGCTCCGCCTCAGCGAACTGGAACTGACCAGCCGATCGAGCAACGCGATCGCCGGCCGGATCAAGCAGGCCGGCTTCCCGGTGAGCAAGGAGATTGCCGACTTCGACTTCACCCTCACGCCGGGCCTGAGCAAGCCGCGTGTGCTGGAACTGTGTAAACCCGACTGGATCGACCGCCGCGAGACGGCTTGCCTGCTGGGCAACAGCGGCACGGGCAAAACGCACCTTGCGATCGCCATCAGCCTGTGTGCCGCCCGCGCGGGTAAACGTGTGAAGTTCACGACGGCTGCGTTATTGGCCAATCATCTCGAAGAATCGCAGAAGAAGTACCAGCTGGAGCGGGCGATGAAATCGCTCGAGCGGATCGATCTGCTCGTCATCGACGAACTCGGCTACCTGAGCTTCAGCCGGACGGCGGCGGAGCTGTTGTTCCAGGTCTTCGCCCATCGATACGAACGCCGCAGCATTCTGGTGACCAGCAACCTGCCTTTTGACGAGTGGGCCACGGTCTTCCAGGGGGAACGCATGACCGCGGCATTACTCGATCGATTCACCCATCGCTGCACGATCATCGAGATGAACGGCGAGAGCTATCGATTCCGCGAATCCACCGGCACCACACCCAGGCGGGCCGTAGTAAAAGAACGAACAACGAGTAAAGAGAAAACCGCCGAGCCGCCCACAACTGGTTGAGAAACGATAACGAGCGTGTAAGTTACCCAAGGCAAGTGCTTCGCAAGTCCGCGTCGTAGTGCTTCCCGATTACATGCCGACTACCAAAAGATGTGGGTAATTGAAAGGTTGGCGTAACGCTCACGTTATTTGCGGCTGATTTTCCCGAGAAATCATTTCAGTCCAAGAAGGAGCAACGTTCCAAGCCAACTGGAGATTTCTATGAGGCTGGATCAACTGCGAAACAGGGAAGAGATTGGAAGGGCGTCCGCAGTCGCGGACGGATGCCTCGCAGGCTCTGCGAATTGGCGTCTCCGCAGGGCAAATTCAGGGCACGGCTCAAAACGACGAACCGACCAAGCCATAAGTGTTGGTCGGTTCATAAGTTATGACCGCGTAACGATTTGCAACGGAGAGGGGGGGACACGGTTAGAACTTTTCCTCGCTGGCGTGGCGGAAAACGCCGATCTGCTCGCCGTGCTCACGGAGGCGCGAACAAGTTTGTAGCTTCCGGATTAACTCGGAGGTAGTTGTCAATCCCCGCGTATGCTGCGTCGAGGTATGCCGAGACGGCCTAAACAGTGGTGTTCAGGTTTTCCAAATCCACACGCTTTGGAGCATTTTCAAGGTGCCGCAGTCCATTCTTATCGGTTGCATACCGGAACGACTGACCGTCGGGATCCAGCTTGTGGAACTCAAGAATCAGCTGCTCCGCAGCCCGAAAGTCATCGTCAGGGGCGTCGGGCCAAGCCTCGCAGATTAGCCGGGCAACCCGATTCCAAAGTTTGTGTATGTTGTGACCATTCAGAATGTCATCGCAGCTTTCGATTGCCCCTGATCGCAACCCAAGGCGCACCAACCCCTTGAGCATCAACTCCAAGTGATGCCGGTACAAGAAAGCTATCGCGAAGAACAGATCATCGGGGTTACGGTCATCGGCTTTCGCTGCGTCAACAAGCATGTCTCCAGCGCGCTGAAAACCGACGAGGTAGATGCCGTCTGACGGCATGATGAACGCCTCGATCCGTCCCCGATCCGGTGACGCATGGAACGCTCGGTCGCCTGTCCTGGGCCAATTTATGGGTGTCTCCGACATTGCAAACTCCGGCGTTACTTGATGCGCTTCACGAAAATCATGTTCGAGACCCCGTCTTGTACGCAGCACTCGCCTTGACAATCATCACCTTCGGCCGGAAGGCGTAGTGGTATGTGTAGGCATAAGTGACTTGTTGCCAAATCTGTCCATTTGCCAATTTGAAGACCGTCTCATCGTCCCAACCCTCGAAATCGGCGTCAATCTGAGATTCGATCAGATCAGGCCCGTCGCCCGCTGGTGCAAGTTCTGCAACCAACTCTGCCAGCTTCTTTATCGGTTCGGTTTGCGGTCGCCGGCTCTTCGGCTGCCAATGGGCTCTTCGCGATTGCGGGAGACTCAGCGGGTATCGCTTCGCCCCTTCCGGGTGCAGGCTCATCGCCAGTGACAACGTCAAAGTACAAAATTCGATACTCAAGTTTGGTCCGTGGTGCATCCGCTGGACCAGAAGTCAGTTTTTGTACACTGTTGTCCACTGCGCCTTGGACTCGCTTGGCCAGCCCCGGTGCGATCACCTCTTCAAAGGTGACTTCGCACGTCTCGACAGGCTGTTCATCAGCGTCGTAGAAAACCACAAGGCAGAGAACATTTTTCACCGGATCACGCAGTTTGTTTCGGAGCGAAAACGTAAAGCGCCCGTAGTCATGGCCGGGCAAGGTCCACAAGAATTGCCCCGCTGTAACGCCATCGGTGTTTCTGCCACCCATATCTTCCAGGATGGACTTCGCCTTCGGATCCTTCGCAGCTTCGGTCGTCTTCGAAAGCGGCACTGCCGGTTTTGCCGCTGATGCCAGCGTCGAGACATAACTGCTTGGAATGGCGAAGTTGAGATTCTGCCCCCCTTTGAACGTGGCAACGGCGACTCCTATCACCTCGCCTTTGCTGTTTACTACTGGGCCGCCGCTGCTGCCAGGCGAAATCGGTGCAGTGATCTGGAGAAGTGAGTCGTCGCCGACCTTGCGTACGCTGCTGATGATTCCTGCGGAGAATGTTCCCTCCAAACCACGTGGGTTCCCGACCGCGTAAACCTCATCACCCACAGCAACTTGCTTGCTGTCTCCCAACGTGAGCGCGGGTACCTTTAGCCCCTCTATTGCCAACAACACGATGTCCCGCGCAGTATCTGCGGCAACCGTTCCAATGATGTTGTGCTTTTCCTTGCTGTCAGCGAGCTTGGCATATCCGCGCGACGCCCCTTCGACAACATGCAGATTCGTCGCGACGACGCCGTCTCTGATGACAAACCCGCTGCCCATCGCCAACGGTTGCCCGTTACTGTCTTCCATGACCAACAGGACGACGCTCGGTGAAACGCGCGCAGCAATTTCGCGAGGACTGTCCGCTCGGCAAACGAGCGGCCCGCCGAGCATCAAGCCGATGACAGGCCAAATGACGGAAGTTAGAAATGATTTATTCATGCCGATATGTAAAAAGATACCGCGCCACAAAGGGATGGCAAGCCTATTCGCCCGCCGGTTGCGAGGCGGCTGGCTTTGGACCTGCGTTCCGTCCTCAGCATTGGAGGAATGTTCAAACGGTTAGAACTTTTCCTCGCCGGCGTGGCGGAAAACGCCGATCTGCTCGCAACGCTGACCAACGCCACGCCGACAGCATAGCCCCTCTCCTGCCCGAGCGAAGCAAGGGCGCGTCCGTTCGAAGCAGCCATCCAAAAGCTTGAGGCTCCGAATACCGCCTTTCTTCGAGTTGGTTTGGCGAGGGACGCAAATCTCTGACCAGGCAACGATTTCAGCCACGGCGTCTCCTATTCAGCATTAGCGTCCTTTCCTTCGTCGCGTCTGCTTTGCTTTGTTGCTCAACATCGTCCGCACCAACGCCGCGTCCGCTCGGATCGAAGCCGAAGATATCGCCGGATCAACCTTCGGCAGTTCAAGCATTCGAACGCGAGGATTAACGGTCACATTCTTGTTTCGCATACTTACTCGATAGTCGATTTCGTACCGTGACTTTTTCTTCGCGATTTTTGTCCTTGGCAGACTGACCGCGAAGAGGTACAAGCCCGCCCGAACATCGAAACAAAGTTCCGTGCCACAGGGTCTCGTGACCGCTGTGGCACGGTGCGTTTTAGGACAACGGAGTCATCCATGGATAAACCCCAGAGGCGCAAACCTGACCGATCAAGGAAACAGAACCAACCCCCGCAGCCGTCGCCTGGCAGCCTGCTTCATGTCAGCGGTGCAGATTACCGCCGGCTGCCGCTCTCGCAGTCGCTCCAATGGCTGACCGACCTGTGCGGCGGAATGGTTGTTCTGGGCGGCGTCTATCTCCTCGGGGGCGCACCTGGCGCGAACAAATCGACCCTTGCGCGCCAGATCGCTCTGGACCTCGCATCCCAAGGGCATCGAACCCTTTTCGTATTGAGCGAAGAACCCGCGTATCGGCTCAAGGGGTTTCTGACTCGAATGACAGCAGGATGGTCGAAGGCGCAGGTTGATCGGGCGATGTCGAACTTGCTGGTTGAAACGAACGTCCATGACCTCGCCTCGCTTCCCAACTTTTTTGCGCGAAATGTTCTTAGCCCCGATGGCCCGTACCAAAACATCAAGTTGCTCGTCCTCGACAGCATTCAAGGCAACGGCGTCTCGCACACAGCCACCGAAAAGTGGGCTGCCCTTCATGAGTTTGGCGATCTCACTCGAAGGGCGTGCATTACCGCGTTCTGGGTCAGTCATTTGAACAAAAGGGGCGAGTTCAGCGGACTCCGCGATACCGAGCATGCCGTTGATGCTGCGATCATGTTGCGCAAGGCGGGACTCAACCGGCATGCAGGGGTTCCTAAAAACCGTTTCGGCAGCGAAGTCCATCGGTTGATCGCGTTGGAAATCAATCGTGAGACGGTCACCCTTCATCCATCAAGGCGTGCGCACATCTCGGCAGCCGTCGCCAAGAGCTTCTTGCCAGGGATTGGCGTTGTCGAATTGCAGGGCGCGGTCACCCTGCCCCATTGGGGTTCGCGCCCTCGCGTCATGGCACCTGGGCTGCCGCGTCGGGAGATCGAACTGCTTGTCGCCTGCTTGGCGCAGGTCAATGGGGTCGAACTCGACGACCTCAGCAGCACGATTCAATGCACGCTGCCGGGCGACGGTCGGTATAGCAAGCTGTTGGGTTTGCCGCTCTGCCTTGCGCTGATTGCGAGCGTGACGCAACGACCCTTGCCATCCAATCAACTTCAGATCGGCGAGGTCGATCTGACTCGGAACATCCGCGATGTGCCAGAGCTTTTGCTGACCGAGCTGACCCAAGCCATCGGCAATGGCGATCTGCCGCTGCCATTGCGTCTGATCGTGCCCCCCTCGGCCATGGCCCAGCTGCCCCGCAACAAACGGGTGGAACTGGTTCCCGTTCGAACTTTGGATGAAGCCGTGACGGCGGCGTTTGAGGAGGGCAACTGACCATGCAGGGACGCAAACAAATGACGGATCAAATCGTGAGCGCGGAGGATGTTCGCCTCGTCATGCAGCGATTGAGCGGAACTGGGTGGCGGCATGCCTTGAAGGAACTGGAGCGGATGGAGCCGTCATTGGCGGCGTACATTTCGACCGCTGGCAACGCGGCAAAGATGAGTCTGCACGGCGTCGGGTACTCGAACGCCCAAGCGCATGAGTTCGAGCAGTACTTTCTGCACTCGCTTGTTGTCATTCATGTTCTGACGCGAATCGCCCACCGTCGCTTGCTCGATGACTTTCTGCCCGCTGACGACAAGCTGCTCGGGAGCGTGGAAGGGAAGGGAGAAACTGCATGAGCGAGAATCGAAAGATCATGGCAATGGATGGGGTAGTTTCGATTCCAGACGGAATCGCATGGATGATCGAGCTGCAAAAGGAACCGCCGCTCGATCTGGCTTCTCGACTTGCAGAGTACGAACCAGCAGTAGTTGGGGTCGCCGTTCGTCAGGCCGACAACCTCAGAAACAGAATGCTTCGTCATGGTGCGCCGTCGGGACTGGCCACCGAAGCAGCAGACAGCGTTCTGCTGACGGGCCTCATGTGCCTGGAACTCATGCGGAGGGGGCACGCGAAGGCATGGGAGGATTTCTGGCAGCCCGAAGATGCCCCAAAAGGAGACCAAAATGGAAAGTAGCCCGAAAAAGATTTCAGCATTTGCGCTTGCGAAAGAAAGTTTCTCGATCTGTGCCGAAATTGGGGTGGATGAAATCCTTCAAATGCGCCCCGATTGGAGCAGCGATCAGGCTGTCGCATTTCTATGCCAGCATGGTGACAGCATTGGGCGCGAGATGGCGATCCATGGCGCGGTCATGCTCGCGGCGATGCTTGCAGGAGGTCGAAATGGAAATTGACCAGGACGATTTACAACTCGAACTCCATGCCGAACGATTTCACATCGTAGATGCCGGATCCGCCAATTTTTTGGTCCGCAAGATCATGGAGGCTCGGAAGTACGCGGAACGAGTTGAGGTCTGGGCTGCCACCGAGATCCGTCGAGGGGAGCGACAAGAAGCATTCTTCCTTGGTCGCTGGGGGCTGGAATTAGAGGCATTTGCGCGGCGCAAAATCGCCCAGCAATTTCGTGGCAAGTCGTTCTCGCTGCCTGCGGGCACGATTGGTTTTCGCATCGAACCACAGCGAATTGACTTTCAGGATGAGCCTCGCGTCATGGCATGGTGTCGAGCCAATCTTCCCAGCGCGATAAAGCGAACTGAAACGCTGTTGAAGTCAGCCCTGTCGGAGCATCTCAAGACAAGCGGCGAAATCCCCCCAGGCGTTGAAATCAGCGGCGGGAATGAAAAGTTTTTTGTTCGTTGAAAGAAGGAGTCTTGTCTCATGTCGCTGAACACTAAATGCGAAACTGGACGACAAACCAGTGCGCCCGTTGAACCAGCCCCCATGCGGATTGGTTCAACGGGAGGTCGGAGATCGCGGATGACCTATGCCGTTTCGATGCGGCGGCAGTCAGCCGAACAACAGCAGAAGTTCATGGCGACAATCGAGCTGTTCGTCTCCGAATTGGTTCGTCAGCATCTGGAACATAAGGAAATCTCATGAGCGCTGAAGATCGACTTCGGGGGAAGAGATACATCGCGTTGGCGCGATGCTCAACAAATGATCAAGCAGAAACGAGCCTGCCTGGTCAGCTCACGCTGCTACGCTCGTTCGGTGACCGCCATGGCATGATCTACGTTGATGAGATTGCCCGCGATGTCACGGGATCGCTGCCAGGGGCGCGAACTGAGTTTGCGGAACTGATCCAAAGAAAGACCGAGAAGGACGACTTCGATTCAGTCCTCGTGCAAGATGCAACGCGCCTCACTCGAAGCGGGGTCCAACATGCATTCTCGATCAAAGAAAAGTTGGAGGAAGTTGGCATTGAAATCGTCTACGCCAGCGACCATCGGCCAGAAGGAGATTTCGCTGAGATTATTGAAGCGGTCGAGCATTCAGCGGGCAAACTGTACAGCAAGAAGCTCTCGCACGCCGTTGCTCGCGGCCTTATGCGGAGCCTGGAGCAAGGTCGCATTCCCCACACCCTTTGCGTCCCGTACGGCATTGATCGCCTCTACGAAACGCTCGACGGACGCCCGCTGCACGTCATCCGCAACTTGCCTGACGGAACACAGGTCAAGCTCGACCCGACGACGCTTGAGGTGATTGAGAAATACCCTGTCGGCTGCCGCCTCCACTACCGACAGCAGTCAAACGAAAAGGTCGTGCTCATTCGAGGCGAAAAGGAGCGGCAAGACATCATTCGATTGATCTTCAGTCGACGACTGGTAGATGGTTGGGCGGGGTTCAGAATCGCGCGGGAACTCAACCAGTTGGGCTACCGCTCGTGCAAGGGACGGGCTTGGAGCGTTAGCAGCGTTCGAAACATCCTCTGGAACACGGTCTATACGGGGATCGGAGTCGCCAATCGCAAGACCTATGCTCGATATTCCTGCCGTGCCCATGCGGAACCCAAGGCGATCGAGCTGGACAAGCGGCTGTTGAAGAAAAAGAAACTCCCAGGAAGGCTCCGTCCGCCCAGCGACTGGATCAAGATTGAGCATAGCCATCTCCGCGATTATTTGGGCGCCCTCCGCGACATGGCTGTGGAATGGCAACGGGCTGAATGGGCAAAGCATGCCAATCCAGTTCCGAACAAGAAAAGGGGCGGCGACAGTCACGCAGGGAGCAGCTATTTTCTGAAGGGCATTCTTCGAAGCAAGGAAGGTGGTCACGCTCTGAGCGGTCGCTGCGGCATGAATGGTCGCCTTGGCATGAACGGCCAGAAGACGATTCACCGCTACTACGCAATACATCGTGGGTTTACCGTCCCAGTTGGCGGGGACGACAAACACATGCGGAGACTCATTCCCGCCACCGAGTTGGAGAGAGTCGTAGTCGGTCAGCTCCGCGACGTGCTCCTCCAAACGCCTGACCTGCGCGAAGTCATCGAGAAAACCATAAGAGCCGAACTCAAGCGTCGTGCCAGCCCCGATGACGAATTCAAGCGTTTGGAAGGACGCAGGAAATCGCTCGGACGGCAGATCGATGTCGTATTGGATTCGCTTACCGACGTGGGTAGGGATGCCGCCAAGGAGCGGTTGCAGCGGATTGAGAGCGAGTTGACGGAAGTAACCGCTCGGTTAGCCCAACTCAAGGCAGACGGGGAAAGACAGGTTTCTGATCCCTCAAAACTGGCGGAGGAAATTGTTTCAAAGCTTCATGACCTTGGAGAGCGATTGGACCAGTTGCCGAAGGAGACGTTGCGACGACTGTTATCGCTGTTCGTGGCTCGCCTGGACGTTGAGATGCGGACGAAGAACCTTGAAGTCGAGTTTGCCCTTCCCAGTTGGGCTGTGTTGGCCGCGATGCCAAAGGACGATGTTCGCCTGGCTGCCCAATCTGTTCACGCATCTGGCTACCAGGCAAACATGGAAAACATGGAAAACAAGCAGATAATCGCGGCTTACAGCTGCCGTGGGTTCGACCGGCGGCATCTCCGCATGACAACCTGCTTCGAATGCGAGCGTCGAAAGGCGGCATGAGCGATCCCGAACGTCGTTCCTGTGAATGCATTCATCTGATTGACGCACGGCAAGGTCGTAACTTACACGAGGAGTCCTCCATTTGAGACGACGGCTTGCTCGACGATTTCAGCAACCTCGTCCAGAAATCGCATTGCGTCTTTGCTGGCCTTGTCCGATGGGATCGGCACAGCGTGGTCATAGATGTCCCGCATGTCGTGCGCCCGTACCCGCGTCGATCCAGTACCCGAATGCCCATACGCTTCCGCCCATTCTCCCAAGTGTGCGGCGAGAAGCCGCTGCGGCGCGATTTCGTGCAATCGCGCATGCACCGTCGTCACCACGGCTTCGACCGCCTTCTCCTTTGCTTCTTCGGCGACGTCTTCCGAGGACACGGACTTTTTATCGTCGTCTACCCAACCGATGGGATGACTCAAGAATGCCTGCAATCTCTCCTGAAGGCATTCGATGAGGTCTGCGACGGGCATCAGCCCGCCAAATTGGTCAGACCATCGATTGGCCAGCCGCCTTGTCAGTGCTTTGACGGTCTGCCACGCCGCCCGGTGATAGACGGAATGTGATTGGAACCCGAGAAGGGCGAGCCACCTCTGGTGAAAATCCTGCGCCGCGCCCTGTACAGCGAACCCCAAGTGCTTGTCGTGATACACGCCGTGCAGCTGGGGCTTCGGCTTCGGCTGCATCCGTTCATCAATTGCATTCGCCAGCCGCCGGAACTCGGCTATCGTCAATCGACCGATGCCGCTCTTCGATACTTCGTTCTTTCCATTCAGCCGCTTGTCGAGGTGCCCAAAGAAAAACACGCGGTTCGGCAGCAAGCGGCGCAGAGCTGTTTCGGCAGTGCGACCAGCAGAAGATTTCCCAATACTGGCCACAACATTATCAACGGATGTAAGCAGTCGATCCTTACGCGCGTCTACCGTCCGCAGATTATTGGTGTCCATCAGGTCGAAGTGACTCAAACAAATCATCAGCTTCTGCGCATGTCCGCTTGAAGCGATGTTTCGCAGCGCAGCCGCCGTACCAGCGTGTGTCATCCCCTGCTTGGCACTGTCAACCAAAATGATCACATCGACATGCTCATACTTGCTGGTAATCGAAGTGGGCACCGCAGTGGCGGTCGCCGGATCGTGACCCAACCCCTCGGTGTCGTGAATCACCCAGCGCGGCAGTTCGTCGCCCTCAAACCAATCAGGGCGAAATGGTCCCTTAACTCGCAACCCAGAAACGATTGGCGTCAGGAGTGTCCCCCACCGCACCGAGCTAATGCTGGTGAACGCCTTCAAGGTCTTGATGAGCATGTTCTGATCACGATGCTTGGAGTGCCAGAGAACGGGCCAACGGTCGCGCGTTGACTGCATCTGCTCAAGAAAGGGCTTGAAACGCTTCTCAATGTCACGCTCGATCCCATCCACAATGTCGAGGAATGAATCGTCGTCGCGGACGGAGGATTCGAATGCGTCCATCACCTCATCCCATTGCTCTCGCTCGGCATCGGACGTCTTCGCGGGCGTACGCTCGGGCATGCGCGACCACGCCTCGGTGGCCAGCACGTTGATCGCATCGACGTGCTTGCCCAAGTCCTCGCGCAACGTCGCCCGTTCGCGGTCGTCAATCGCGCCGTCGTCGTCGGAATCAACGACCGGATCATCAAACTCTCCGACAACTTCCTTCTCCCCCCTGGTGAGCAAATCACCGAGTATGTAACGCAAGCGAAAGCGTTCCTCTGTGTGCTCAAGCAGTTTCCTCACCGGCTCGTGTGGATCCGTTGACTCCACACGCGCTCTGGCCGCCGCGAGCACACAATCCTCGATCAAATCGCGCACTTGGTCGCGCGGCAGAAATGTTGCCACCGCTTCGTACTCGCCCTCATCGATGATGATCTCCGTGTCGTAGGTCGTCGTCTTTGCCGTCGAGGTGGCCGGAAATCGTTGCGTCTCGGGATCGGTTCCGAGCAGGTGGCGTTCTAACGTGCTCTTTCCAGCACCCGATGCGCCGACGAGCAGGATGTTTGCATACGGGTTTTCAGCTTGGCGGTCGGGTAGGGGAAGGATCCGGTCGCGTGTGCCCTTGTAGTCCGGTGCCGTGGCTTCCATCCCCTCGTAGAAGATGGAAACCGCCAGCTTATCGTCGAATTTGCTCTCCGCTTCGAGTTTGCGATCAATCGTCCACCAGTACTCATCCGAGAGGATGCCTTGGAGATCGGCGAGCACCGCTTCGGCGGACTCGCGCTCGGTGCCAACGCCGCGACGTATTTTCTTTCCCAGTTTACCGTTGGCATCGAGCCGTTTGGGGTGACGAAACTCGACATAAAACCCATTGCGATCACGATTTTGACCGATCCGAGCAACACGCACTGCTTCCATTGGCATCTCCTGTTGGTGTTCCATGGTGTGGCAAGCATAGCCATTCAAGACGGGCGAATCAAGTGAATTCTGGAACACCGTGGAACACCGTCAAGGTGCGACGAAGCATGCCGCCCCCTTTCCCTGGCGGCGTCCGGTCTGGACTGTCTTAAATTGAAGCTCGCGTGGCAGGCTGTTTGTTCATCGCGCCAAAGTCCGACATCAATATAGGTCGCGTGACATGACGACGGAAATTGCTCGTGTGCCATGAAGGAATGCAACGCAGAATCTTGAATGACAAAGAGCCGTAGCGAAAGCTGCAGAAATTCTGCCCCGCGATTCCTTCATCGCACGAGCAAGGGCTGCGACGCCATGTAGAGTCACGCTACATGGCGTCTTTTATTTTTGCGCACTTGCTCGTCAGCCAAATTGAAATTGACAGATGCTTAAAGGCAAATCCTGTCGGCGGCGAAAACGAAGGCTTTACTGGCTTCCACCAAATCGGAAGAAACCAGTCGCATGCCAGCTACCATCAACTATCCGAAAGGGCTTGGGCTGGAAGGTGGACACCGTTGGACAGACACCACCGCACGCATAATTGCTGCCTCATGCGTTAGTTGAGCCTCAACCCTCAACATAGGCGAAAAGCGGAGCAGGGACATCACACTTGCTCAGGTTTCAAGGACGAAACGGCGACGCTAACAGTCGGGCGAACCATAAGCGACTGTGGGAGTTTTCCCAAAATGTGTTGGGAGTTTGTCTGTCTGCATCACCCCCAATGGGCTGCTGTGGGTCGCGTCGCATCCATGCTCCGCTCCCGCCGAGAGAACCGAGATGATCGCGTTCGCATCCATGCTCCGCGAGAGTACGCCGTGAGTACACGGCGTATCGGGATTTCAAATACTTCGGTCACGTTGTTCAAAATGGAAGATTGGGGAACAGGAGCAAATACAAGAATAATATTGATTTACTTACCAGATCCAAAATGTTCTTGCACCGTTTGCGTGCAAGAACATTTTTCTTTGAGGTTCAATGCCCGCCGAACGAAGTTCGCTGCGTACTCGCAGATTCTCGTTTGTTTGCGAACATCATGCGCCTGTTTTCGGGGCTGGTTGTCTTGCCAAATCTGTCAAAACAAATGCGCGCGGAAGAATGACCCTGCCTGCCGATGCTTCGAAACAGTCGCTGGGTTGGATGAAGCCTGAGCGATCCGAGTTGCCGCCTCTATACAGCTTGCCGGTCGCGCCCATCCGGCGGACAATGCTGTTATGACGCAGCCGATGGAAGCAGACCTCGAAATCGAAGGCATCCCATTCCACAGCGTTGACGAGGCGATTCAGCATTCCAACGCATCTGGTCGGGGCGTCGTTGTTTCAGTCGAAGGGATTGACGGCTATCTGGTCGTTGAGCAGAAGGTTGCAGATGCGATTGCTTCAACCGGCACGTTCTTCGCGTACTTCTTCGATCATGAAATGCCGGACGGGAGAATGCGAGTTCTGTCTGTCCCCGTGAACGACTGATGGGAGGTGCTTGCGCAGATGAAGTTCGTTATCATCGAAATCACGAACGAGAACGAACTTCTCGAAGCGAATGTCAGCGCGTCGGACAGCGGCCTTCGCCCTGGTAAGCCGACTTACCATCTCGTGCTCGGCCCGGCGCCGAACCGCGACATCCTTCTAACGCCTGCCGAGGTATTGCGGCGGCTAGGCTGGGCGATTGCTGACCAACTCCGCGATGAAGAGGAAATGATCCGTCGAGAAGCCGAGGGGGCGCGGTCGCTGATCCTCGGACTGCACGAAGATGGTCAAATCGTTCTTCGCTTTGACATTGGGATAACCAAGGCAGACGCGATGGACGCGCTAATCGACGGCGGCTTGGAGCGCAAGAGCCAGGATGAAGACGCAACCGGGTCGGGCTGATTTGCCGATCACGCCAACGCAGCGCCGGACGCATGGTTGGCAGAAGCATCCCCCGCCAATAAACTTGCACCAGATTGAACAGCCTGTTGAAGAAACATCACCCCGCCCGCTTTCCGGGAATGTCGCCCTTCATGAGCGCAATCGTCGGCTATTTGCTCGGCGAGCCGCTGACTGACCCCGAGATCGCAGAACTTACAGTCAGCGAGAACGAGAACCTCGTGTACATCCGCAAGGCGGGGGAGGTCGGCTTCGACGGCATCCAAAGCCTGGGAGACATCCGCATGAATTGGAACCGCCTGCTCGATGTCGCCGGGCTGACGGCTGAAGAGCGAAAGGAAGCCGTGCGATTATTCAACTCGAAGGTTGAACGGGTGCCGGGAACCGAGGTTTAGGTCGCAGCGGCATGCGCGCCCATGCCCAAGCTCATCCGCACTGGCGGCTGACCCACTTCCGCGATATTCTCACGATCACAACGCGGTTAGTTCTTTTTTCGGGCGCGGATTTTGCCAGAATGCGCAGCGCATTAGGGCGAGCTTTCTCTTTGAGCATCAGCTCCAGCTTGGATTCTCGGCTCCGCGCCAGTCACCGAGGCACGTCATGCCCCAGATCTTCGACAACATCGAGCAAAGCCTTCTGCCGACGCTTTGCGAGGCAATGGGCTTGTCGGAGCGAGCGGACTTCTGCGTTGGCTACTTCAACCTGCGAGGATGGCGGCAGATCGACTCGCTCGTGGAAAAATGGTCGGGGGGCGACGGCCACTGCTGTCGCCTGCTCGTTGGCATGCAGCAGATGCCCCGCGATCAACTCCGCTCCAACTTGAGCGTCTTGCATAGCGACGAGCCAATCGACAACAAGACAGCAATCGCTCTCAAAAAGCAGCTCGCCGAAGATTTTCGCGAGCAGCTGACATACGGGATTCCGACGAATGCTGACGAAGCGGGTTTGCGCCGATTGGCATCGCAGATCAAGGCGAAAAAAGTCGTCGTCAAGTTGTTCCTTGAGCATCCGCTCCATGCCAAGTTGTACCTGTTGTTCCGACCTGACCCCATCAATCCAAAAATCGGCTATTTGGGCAGCAGCAACCTGACTCTCGCGGGCCTCTCGAAGCAAGGCGAATTGAATGTGGATGTCATGGATCATGACGCCTGCAACAAGCTCGCCAAGTGGTTTGAAGATCGATGGAACCAGAAGTATTGCATCGACATTTCCGCCGAGCTGGTCGAGATCATCGAGAACAGCTGGGCCCGAGAAGAGTTGATTCCCCCTTACCACATCTATGTGAAGATGGCGTACCACCTCTCGCAGGAGGCACGGGCAGGCTTGTCAGAGTTCCGAATCCCCAGCGACTTCGGCAACAAGTTGTTCGAGTTCCAGAAGGCCGCAGTCAAGATCGCCGCCCATCATCTGAACAAACGCGGAGGCGTCGTCATCGGGGATGTGGTCGGCCTCGGCAAGACTCTTATGGCGACGGCCCTTGCTCGCATCTTTGAAGACGATCATGGCGTTGAGACGCTGATCATCTGCCCAAAGAACCTTCAGACGATGTGGGAGGATTACCGTCAGCGGTATCGACTTCGCGCCAAGGTCATGTCGATCACGAACGTGCAGCGAGAGTTGCCCGATCTGCGCCGCTTCCGTCTCGTCTTGATTGATGAAAGCCACAACCTTCGCAACCGCGACGGCAGGCGATACCGTGCCATCTGGGAATACATTCAGTCCAACGACAGCGCGGTGATCCTGCTCTCCGCGACGCCGTACAATAAGACCTACCTCGATCTTTCAAACCAGCTTCGACTGTTCGTTGATGAACATGCAGACATCGGCATTCGCCCGGAAGCGTATATCCGCGAGAACACCGAATTGGAGTTGCTGCGTCTGCAAGTTCCGCCGAGATCTCTCGCCGCATTTGAGAAGAGCGATCATGCGGATGATTGGCGAGAGCTGATGCGGCTCTACATGGTTCGGCGGACCCGCAGCTTTATTCAGGATAATTACGCAAAGAACGACCCGGTCAAGAAGCTCAAGTACCTGGAGTTTTCAGACGGGCGCCGCGCGTATTTCCCCAAGCGCGTTCCGAAAACAGTCAAGTTCGAGATCAACGAAAAAGACGCGAAAGATCAGTACGCCAGGCTGTTCGCCGACGACGTGGTGCATATCGTCGATGATCTAACCCTGCCGCGTTATGGGCTGGGGAACTATCAGAAACCGTCGCCACATAAACCGCCGTCGAATGACGAGGGGAAGGTCTTGGGCGATCTCTCGCGTGCGGGCACGCGACTCAAAGGATTCTGCCGAACGAACCTGTTCAAACGCCTCGAAAGCAGCGGCCATTCGTTCATCCTCTCTATCGAGCGGCACATACTTCGGAACTACATTGTTCTCCATGCCATCGAGACGGGCGATCCGCTTCCCATTGGTACGCAGGACATGGGCTTGCTCGATACATGGGCAAATGACGAGGACACTGATCTTTGGGATCCAGCTACTGATGGTGGCGACAATGAGAACGGCGACGATCCGACGAAGCAGATCGGCGAAGTGCTGACCGAGGCCGACTACAAACAACGCGCCGCCGAGATCTATAGGAAATACAGCACCCAGTTCCGCCGTCGTTTCAAATGGCTTCGCCCAGCGCTATTTGAAGACTTGCTTCAGGAGCATCTTCTAAAGGATGCCAAGGCGTTAATGGGCGTTCTGAAATCTTCGGGCGCATGGGATCCGATGCGCGACACGAAGCTTCAGGCGCTCTTTGAGCTGGTAACCAAAACGCACCCCACCCAGAAAGTGCTGATCTTCACGCAGTTCGCCGATACTGTCGATTACCTCGAAGGACAGCTCAAAGGCCGCAAGGTCGCTCAACTTTCTGGCGTGACGGGAGACACCGAGAACCCCACTGACATCGCTTGGAAGTTCAGCCCCGTCAGCAACGAGAAGCGTGACCGCATCAAGGCCGAGGACGAACTGCGAGTTGTCCTGGCGACCGACGTGTTGAGCGAAGGCCAGAACCTTCAGGATTGCGCCGTCATCGTCAATTTCGATCTGCCATGGGCGATCATTCGGTTGATCCAGCGCGCTGGACGCGTGGATCGTATTGGTCAGAACTCCGAGGAAATTCTCTGCTATTCGTTCTTACCCGCTGACGGCGTTAATCGGATCATTCGCCTCCGCGAGCGGGTTCGTCAGCGCCTGAAGCAAAACGCCGAAGTCGTCGGCACGGACGAAGCGTTCTTCGATGACGAAAAAGACGACACGCCGCTGCTCAACCTCTACAACGAGAAGGCGGGCATTCTCGACGGCGACGGCGACGCCGACGTTGATCTCGCGTCCTACGCCTATCAAATCTGGAAGAACGCCATCGACCGAGATCCCGAATTGGAAAAGATCATTCCGTCGCTGTCGAACGTGGTCTATTCGACCCGTCCATTTACACCGACGCTCGATCAGCCCGAGGGCGCCCTCGTCTATCTTCGCACCGCCGAAGGCAACGACGCCTTGGCATGGGTGAATAAGGAAGGCAAGAGCGTCACCGAGTCGCAATTCACGATCCTCAAAGCGGCGGACTGCGCGCCCGAAACGCCGGCTCTGCCCCGACTCGATCAGCATCATCAGCTTGTCGCCCAAGGCGTTCAGCTGATCGTCACCACCGAAAAATCGGTCGGTGGTCAGCTTGGCCGACCAACCGGCGCACGCTTCCGAACGTATGAGCGTCTCAAATCCTACGCCGAGTCGATCAAGGGAACGCTTTTTGCCACACCCGAACTGCTCAAGGCCATTGAGGACATCTATAAGTATCCGCTGCTCCAGTCCGCGACTGACACGCTCAATCGCCAACTGAAAAGCGGAGTCAGCGACCCGTCGCTGGCCGAGCTGGTCGTCGCCCTACGCGAGGACGGTCGGCTTTGCCGCATTTCCGAGGAAGAAGAACAGACCGAGCCGCAGATCATCTGCTCCATGGGACTGCGCAAACCTGACGGAGGGGCCGCTTGAAAATCGACTTTGCCGAAGTTCGTAAATGCCTCAAGGCTTTTGATTTCCCCACGCTCTTCCGAAGGCAGCTCGGATGGGACAATTATCATGGCAAGCTCGACATCTCGCTGAATGGTACGACCTATTCATTGACAGCCGTCGCCGAAAAGCGCGGCTTCGTCGCCTATATCTGCCCTTCGATCCCTGATCGTTCCATACGCCTGAAGCTCGATCATCAGGTCACCAAGAGCAGCCGCGAGCATTTCATCGTCTATGCCGACAAGAACGCTGGCCAGCAGGTTTGGCAATGGGTTCGACGCGAGCCAGGCAAGCCGATGGCGAGCCGCGATCATCGGTTTGATGCCAAACAGTCCGGCGATCCCCTGATCCAACGGCTGGAGCAGATCGCCACGGCGCTTGAAGAAGACGACAAGCTGACCGTCGTTGATGTTGCAGGTCGTGTCCGCGCCGCCTTCGATGTCGAGAAGGTCACCAAGCAGTTCTATGAACGCTTCAAGGCCGAGCATGCTTCCTTCCTCAAGTTCATCGAGGGGATCAAGGACGATGCTGACCTTCAGTGGTACACGTCGCTCATGCTCAATCGGCTGATGTTCGTCTATTTCATCCAGAAGAAGGGCTTCCTCGACGGCGACCCTGACTATCTCCGCGAACGTCTGAACCGCATGCAGCAGGAACGAGGCAAGGACAAGTTCATCACCTTCTACCGCTACTTCCTGCTCCGACTGTTCCATGAAGGGCTGGGCCTGGCTCCGAAAGAACGTGATGCCGCGCTCGACGAGCTGCTCGGCAAAGTTCCCTACCTCAACGGCGGCTTCTTCGAGGTCCATCAACTCGAAGAGCGGTACAAAGAAATCGAAATCCCTGACAAAGCGTTCGAAAACTTGTTCGCCTTTTTCGACCAGTATCATTGGCATCTCGATGAGCGTCCCCTCCGCAAGGACAACGAGATCAATCCCGATGTCGTCGGCTACATTTTCGAGAAGTACATCAACCAGAAACAGATGGGGGCTTACTACACGAAAGAGGATATTACCGGGTACATCGGAACGAGCTGCATCATCCCCTTTCTGTTCGACGCCGCCGAAAAGAAATGCCCCATCGCCTTCAAGCCTGATAGTTTTCTCTGGCGGCTGCTCAAGGATGACCCGGATCGCTACATCTTCCCCGCTGTCGGGCACGGGGTGACCTGCGATTACCATGACAAGGACAAGAAGCGACTCGACGAGCCGCTGCCCCTCCCTGCTGAAATCGAGCGAGGCGTCAAAGATGTCGCCAAACGCGACCGCTGGAACAAACCCGCCCCTGCGGAGTTCGCGTTGCCGACTGAAACCTGGCGCGAAGTCGTCGCTCGCCGAACGCGATGTTTGGAATTGCGCGAGAAGCTCAAAAGTGGTCAGATCCACAACATCAATGATCTGATCACGCTGAACCTTGACCTCTGGCAATTCGCCCGAGATGTGATCGTCAACAGCGAAGGGCCGGAACTCCTCCGCGCCTTCTGGCAAGCGATTCTGAAACTGACCGTCCTCGATCCCACCTGCGGATCAGGGGCATTTCTCTTTGCCGCGTTGCGTATTCTCGAAACGCTCTACAGCGACTGCCTGGAGCGGATGGAACGATTCATTGAAGATCTTGCGGGAAAGGAACATCACCCAGAGAAATTCAAGGACTTCAAGGAAACTCTGGACCAGATCGACAAGCACCCGAACGAAAAGTATTTCATTTTCAAGTCGATCATCATCAACAACCTGTTTGGCGTGGACATCATGGAGGAGGCGGTCGAAATTTGTAAGCTCCGCCTGTTCCTCAAGCTCGTCGCCCAGGTCGAAACGGTGGACGAGATCGAGCCGCTGCCTGACATCGACTTTAACATCCGCGCGGGCAACACCCTCGTCGGCTTCGACACCCGCGATCAGGTCCGCAAGTCCATGGAAGGGACGCTGGGCTTTGCGGAGAAGCAGCTCGAGAAAATCAACGAGGATGCGCTCGCGGTTGAATGCATCTTCAAATTGTTCCGCGAGCAGCAGACGAAACACGGCGGTAGGGTTACGGGCAAGGACAAGCGCGAACTACGCAATCAGCTCGCCAAGCTCGATCTGGAATTGGATCGCTATCTCGCAGGCGAATACGGGATTGACGCTAAGAAGACTAACGAATTTGAGCATTGGCGAAAGAGCTTCCAGCCATTCCATTGGTTCGTGGAGTTTTACGGCATCATGCGCGACGGTGGCTTCGACGTGATCATTGGTAACCCGCCATACGTGGAGTACCCAAAGGTTCGGGATACTTATGAGGTCATTGCCTGTGAAACAGAGCCATGCGGCAATCTATACGCATTTGTTCTTGAGCGAAGCATTTACCTTATGGGGCCAAGTGGCAGGTACGGATTTATCGTTCCAATTGCACTTTCGAGTGTTTCCGAGACGATGACACTGCGATCCGTATTGCTGAGGTTTTCATCCTTTGTCGCCAACAGTAACTTCGCAATCCGCCCAGCCAAACTGTTTAATGGCGTCGAGCAACGGCTTACGATCTGCATCGGAAAGCGCAAGGCTGATACGCCGCTTCGCGTGTTCTCGACTAAGTACCATCAGTGGTATGTGTCGGAGCGGCCTCATCTTTTTTCGTCAATTCAGTACACAGAAATTACCAGCTTATCGTCCGCTCAGTTGATACCCAAGGTGCCTTCTGATTTGGCGCTTTCGATCCTGAGCAAGCTTGAGCGGCATCGTGATGTTCGAGTAAGTCAGTTCATTTCAAAGGCAGGTAAATCGGCCCTGTTCTTCCACCGCACTCCAGGTTATTGGATCAGAATGATGGACTTTGAGCCGTACTTTCGTTCGCCCACGGCAACAAGATCGGTGCACCACATTCGTGAACTTCACCTCACCGACCCCTCCACAACCAAGTTTGTTGGCGCTTTGGTTGGCAGTTCGCTCTACTTCATGTGGTTCTTCGCTGTTGGCAACTGTCGGAACTTGACGCTTGAAGATGTCACGGAGTTTCCTATTGGGCGGCCAAGCAGCGCGGTCCTCAGCGAGATTGGGACACTTTTCGACAGGCTGATGTCCAGTTACCAGAAAAACTCGACGGTAAAACACCGAGGCAAGACCGAGTTCCAAGAGTTCAATTGGATCGCCGCTAAACCCCTCATAGATGAGATCGACCGAGTACTTGCTGTTCACTACGACTTGTCGAACGAGGAACTGGAGTTTGTTCAAAACTACGACATAAAGATTCGCCTGGCAGGAGGCGACGCCGACGAAGGAGATGCTGAATGATTGAAAACAACCCCACCAATGTCTCTTCGGCATTTGAGATGCTGCTCGAAGAAGTCGAGGCGGAGATCGATTTTACGAACGGCGTCGGCTCAAAGGCGTTTGAGGGAAGGGACTACGATAAGGCGAAGGAAGCCTTGGAGTCCTCGGGACAACTCACCGCGTTTCGGGATAAGGTCGCGTCGCTGCGGAAGGAGTGGGAGGATTTGGCCGCGAAGGCGGAGCGAGAAGAGGACGAAGAAACCCGGGCCGAGCGGCGCAACCTGGGCAAGCTTCGCAAGGGGTTGAGAACCCCAGAGTCATCGTTTTACCTGCCGCTCCTTCAGGTACTTGACCAGATGGGCGGGCGCGGCAAGGTCGCCGACATACTTGATCGCATCAAGAAGGCAATGAAGCCAGTCTTGAAACCCGTGGACTACGACCCTCTCGCCAGCGGCCCTGACAACCCACGCTGGCGCAACACCGCCCAATGGGCGCGGAACAGCATGATCCGAGACGGTCTGCTCAAAGCCGATTCGCTGCGCGGGTTCTGGGAGATCGCGGACAAGGGCCGCGAGATGTTGAACAAAGCCAAATGAGGATCGCCGATTGGGCGCGCAATCCGCACAGCTGAAAGAACGGTTATGAAGGTCGATAAGCTCAATCTCGAACGAATCTTTGAGCGAACCGAAAGGTTGGAGGCTCCGCTGTTTCAGCGTCCTTATGTATGGAAGCAACGATTGAACTGGGAGCCACTCTGGGAGGCAATTCAAAAGGTCGCCGACGCAAGGCTCGCAGGGCAACAGCCTCGCCCATGCTTCCTGGGCGCAATCGTTCTTGACCAACTAAAATCTTCGACTGGAAAGCTCCATGCTCGCCAAATCATCGATGGGCAGCAGCGACTGACCACGCTGCAACTCGCCATTACCTCCGCACGGGACATTAGCGCCAGCAGGAACGAGGCGGCATATGCCGAGTCCTTCAAAAAGTTGGTCTTCAACCATGTCCCATTGAGCAAAGACGCAGATGAAGTGTTCAAGGTGTGGCCGACGAACGCCGACCGCCCGGATTTTCGGGACACGATGACTGCGGGATCGGTCGATGCAGTCCATCAGCATCCACATGCCGACAAAGAAGATGCATGGCTGATCCCCAATGCCTATCTGTACTTTGCGGACAGGTTCGTTGAATGGATTGGGCCGGCCAGCGGAGAGGATTTGCAGTCCCGACTCAACGCTTTATATTTCGCCATAAAGGAAGACCTGCATCTTGTCGTGATCGACCTTGAAGAGCAGGACGACGCACAGGTGATCTTTGAGACGCTCAACGCGCTTGGAACGCCGCTGCTTCCGACCGATCTGGTCAAGAACTTTTTGTTCCACCTGGCCGAGTACCAGAAGCAGGATACCCAGGCGCTGTACGACGAGCATTGGGCTTCCTTTGACACCGACAAGCATTACTGGCGACAAGAAGTCCGCCAGGGGCGGCTGAAGCGATCTCGGTTGGACTTGTTCCTGAACGACTATCTAACGCTGATGATCGGCGAAGAGGTCAGCGCGGCGCTGCTATTCTCGACCTTCCGCGATTTCGTCGGAAAGAATAATGGACAACTCGCCGCCGTCCACATGGAGCAATTTCGCTCGTATGCGGATGTCTATCGGAGTTTCGGAGGTTTCGCGCCGGACACGAGGGAGGGACAGTTTTTCTACCGGCTTGAGCAGTTGGATACGACGACCGTATTTCCGCTGCTGCTCGAAGTTTTGAAGCAACATAATAACCCCAAGGGACGGAACGAGCTTCTCCAAATAGTCACGGATCTGGAATCATTCCTTGTTCGCCGCGCGATTTGCGAGCTGACGACGAAGAATTACAACCGGCTCTTCGTGGATATGGTCAAGTCGCTGCGTGCAGACGGGAGCTTTTCGGCGAAGGCGATCCGCGAGTTTCTTCTCGCTCAAACTCAAGACACGAACCGTTGGCCGAGTGACGAGGAATTCAAAACGTCCTGGACGGTAATCAGTTTCTATCGGCGCCTGAAGAAATCCAAGGCGAGGATGATTCTCGAAGCAATCGAATGCTCAATGTACGACTCCAAGACCGAGAAGGTCGTTCAAGTCGAGACGCAGCTCACCATCGAGCACCTCCTGCCAAAGGAATGGGAAAAACATTGGCCGCTCAAATCAAAGTCGGATGCACACGAGGATGTCGAGACGGCCAAGGAACTTAGGAATGAGATGCTGCATACGGTTGGAAATCTGACGCTCCTGACCAAACGACTCAACCCGTCGATTTCAAATGGACCGTGGGAGAAAAAACGCGAGAAAATACTCGAACATAGCGCACTGAAATTGAACCGGCACTTTCAACGGGTTAGCGAGTGGAACGAACCGCTGATATTCAAGAGATCGGAGGAGCTGTTCAAACATGCGATGCAGCTCTGGCCAAGACCAACCACATCGTAGCGGATACCGAGGCGACGTATGGATCTGCGCCAGATACATCGTGTTGACCCCGAGTATCCGCCGTCGCTGAGGGCCGAGCTTGATGCTGACGCACTACCGTCGTTTGCAACAATCGGAAACACCGATATCTTGTCTGCGAACAGCATCGGCCTGATCTGCTCGATCAAATGCCCAGGCGCGATCATCATCAAAACCTACGACGCGATCCGCGAGATCCGAGACGAAGGGCTAACCGTCGTCGGCGGATTCCATTCCCCTATGGAGAAGGAGTGCCTTGCCATCCTCCTTCGGGGGAAGCAGCCCACGATCATCTGCCCCGCCCGAAGCTTGGACGGTATGAGGATTCCGAAGGAGTGGCAAAAGCCCATCGACGACGGGCGGCTGCTGATTGCTTCCCCCTTCGCTGCCAGCAGGCGACGCGCTACCGCTGACTTGGCCGTTGTTCGCAATAACTTCGTCGCCGCTCTCGCATCGTTCGTCCTGATCGCACACGCCTCGCCCGGTGGCAAGGTGATGGCGTTGGCAACTCGACTGGTTAATCAAGGCAAGCCGATCTTCACCATCTCCGACCCCGAAAACGCTTCGCTCTTGGAGCTGGGGGCAAAGCCGCATGGATTACTGCTGCGACGAACGGCTAACCTCGATGGAAGCTGATTTTGGTTCAGTAGTCACCTCTCTCCGTTTGGCCGAGATATTGCTCTGGTAAGATCAGGCTCTATCTGCTACGGTTTGCCTCCGATCAGGAGTTGGAGCCATGGCACAGCCGAAGGTTGATCTCCGCCGCCCGAGCGGCAGCTATTCGACTGGCTACCGCATCGATCCCTCCCTCAGAGCTTTCTTGCCCCCGCTTCTGGATTCCGAGCGAAGCGACCTGAAACGCAGCCTGCGCGCCGAAGGGCGCTGCCTTGACCCCCTCGTGGTTTGGGCCGAAGAGCGCGTTCTTGTTGACGGTCATCATCGCCATCAACTGATTCGAGAGTTGGCGGATGAGGGAGTGGAAATCTCTAAACCGCAGATCGTCCACAAATCGTTCCGCGATAGGTTTCAGGTTATTCGGTGGATGATCGAATTCCAAAATGCACGAAGGAACTGGACGCCCGCGCAGAGAGCGGCGGCGGTGCTTCGAAACCAAGACCTGATCGAAAAGCTCCGTGGAGAAGCCCGGACACGAATGCGCCGTGGCAAGAAGATGGACCCCAAGGCGCATGCGCCCAAGGGTAGCACGCGACAATTCCTGGCGCGCTTGGCCGGAGTTGGCGAGGGAACAATCTCGGCGGTTCAGCGGGTACTCGAAAGCGGCGAAGCGGAGATCATCGACAAATTACTCGTCGCTCGGAAACTCTCCGTCCGCGAGGCCAAATGGGCAGTCGCAAAGGCTCAGCGGTTGGCACGACTTCGGGAAAGAGCGGGCCGTGCGTCGCAGCAACTGCCGCCGCCGGATTCAAGAGGCAGTTCCATCGTAAACAAGATCGTGTTGGCTGATGTGCTCGGTGGCCTTGCGGCGGTGGATCCGAACAGCGTCGCGCTCGCATTCACATCGCCGCCGTATCCCCTTGCGTCGGTCAGATACCCAAACTTTGAGTACGGTGGAAACTACGAAAAGTACCTCGACTGGCTCAAGGAGGTGTGGCGTGCGGTGGCCAAGACCTTGCGGCACGGTGGGCGATTAGTTGTGAACTGCGACGCCACGGCAAACTGCGATCCCGATTCAGCTCACGCCGATCTTCTGCGACCGATGTTTGCGAATATCGTAAATCAGATGCGCGACTTGGGGCTGCTGTTTCTCGCGGAGATCTGCTGGTTTCGACAGCATGTGGCGAGGAGCCGTCCGAGATCGGGCACCTACGGCAGCTGCCGGAGCCCGCGAATGCGCCGTAACCACGAGTTTCTATTAGTATTCGGCAATGGGTCAGGGATCCTCGAAGGCGATCCGAATCTCTGCGACTTGACCCCCGAGGAATACGACAGGTGGACAATCGCACATTGGCAGTTGCAGCCTCAGCGTAAACGCTTCGATGGACATCCGGCGGCGTTTCCCGAGGCTTTGGCGGAACGAGTGATCCGCCTGTTCAGCTACGTCGGGGATACAGTTCTCGACCCGTTCTGCGGAAGTGGGACGGTGCCCGCAGTCGCAAAGAGGTTTGGTCGTCGATTCATCGGTATTGATAACGCCGAGAGCTACGTGACGGCAGCACGCGCGAGAGTTGATGCAATCGCCGCTGAGTAGCTCGCTATTGTTTGGCGCCGTTGCGCGACTTCTTTCGCCTCGTGGGATAGAGGGGATTCCCGTAGAGATTTCCGAGGGTTTGTTTAGAACGAAACCGCTTCCGAACCTTCAGGAACTCGGCCAGTCGCTCTGGTTGGTCTTTCAAATCCTCATTCGGCGACTTCGAGACGTACCATGCCATGTGCCTCCGATGTTCTTCGCCGTCGATTACTTTCACCTGCGCATACCCGCCCGTAATTTGAAGCCAACGGTATTCGATCTCTTTCGCCTCCGTAGTCCACCCCTCCGCCAGAACGTGAATGTGCGGGTGCCAGGACTGGGCGATAGCGTCGTAGGGCGCGTGGATGCACCGAACCCCTCCGAAGATCGAGTTCTTCCACGGCGCCAGAGTCCGTAGGCGCTTGAACGCCTCAATCAGGTCTTTTACCTGTCGCTCAAGGCACGCAGTCGAGGGCGGTCGCGTGAGGGTTATTGATAAAAGATTGAACGTTTCGACTGTCAGGGTATCGACGGTACCGACCATCTTCTTGGACTTGATCCATTCGCACACTTCGCAATCGGGTCGTCTGCATCGTCCATGATTGTCACAGGAAACGTACTCACTTGCGATCTTGACTATACAAGATGGATCGTTTTTCGGTGGATCGCCTAACCGACTCTGTTTGATTGGTGCGTTCATGCCAGGGACTCCTCATCAGGTTCCTGCGCGGCGGGTTTGCGCGGCGCAAAAACGAAGCAGCCTCGCGCACACCCGCGAGGCTGCCGTTGCCCTGGCTGAGGGCGCCGCAGTTGCTGCGGCAATATCTTCTTCGGAACTAAAGCGTCGATCTCCTTCTTCGCGGTCGCCATCAGCCAGTTGAACTTCGGGTGCGCGTTCATCACACTATTCGACAGTCAGGACGAGTTATCCTCAGTCCGTCACACTCTCTGTGGAGCCTCCAACCGCGTCGATCCTCCAACAAGCATCGAATGTACGATGCTCGTACATTCGATCCGTGGAACGCATCGGCCAGCCGCATCCCGTTCCCTCCTCAACCGTCGCGCGATGCCTCGCCTTGGCCTCCTTCCCAAAGGCGGGCAGATGAGTCGAAGCGATCTCGAATTGCGTTCCATCCTTCCTCGCCCCCGCTGGAGTCAAGGTAATCGCCAAAGAGTTTCGCTAATTCAAATCCGTTCATAATCGTGAGGAACCGCTCCGTGTCATTCGTCACAAAGATGCTGCCGTCGTCCCAGGTCATTCAATGTCGATACTGTGTTCCATTGATAATCATGATTCTCACCTCGTGTTAGTAGTTGTCCCGGCGGATGACTTTCATTTTGATTGCCCCGTCAAATGCGCGCCGTCGCTGGCCTTTCGTGTGCAGGGCGTAGCCAAAGAACTCGATCAATCTTTCCCATTCGATTTCAACTTCAACCAACCCTTTGCGTCCGGCAAAATCCACCTCAACGTGCAAGATGCGGTCCGGCTCGGGCCTGAAAGCGATGCTGTCAGCCATAATCGTCTCCTTTCTGTTCAAACGTTTTCGGGAACTCGGGCCAGCCCTTTCCAGCGGCTGGAAAATCAGTAGTTCATCCAAATCCTTTCAATTCGTTCCGGTTTGTATTGTTGGTTGGCGTACGTACTGCGCGTGCGCTTCCGCTTGGGATTCCAGGCACGCAACTCCTCGGCGTATAATTTGGACGCATAGCCGGACACCATCACGCGTCCCTTCAGGGACTTGATGAAGCGGAGAAACCGCAAGTGCTCTTCTGCTTCGCCCATTTCGTGCCAGTAGCTGTTTCTACGTCGGCCGGTGCCGTAAAAATATGGGGGGTCGCAATAGAAAAATGCATCGGGCGCATCGTGGAGCAGCATCGCAGTCCGGTAGTGCATGCAGGAAATCTCGACACCGCTTAACCGCGCTGCGGCTGCCGGGAATTGAGCCAGCGCCGAACGAAATGCATTGGCTTTCTTGGCGTCCCACGTGGACGTTCGCGGGAGACCTCCGAAGCTCTGGCGGTTGACGGTGAAATACCTTCGAGCCGCTTCGATGGGGTCGCCCACGTGACGAAACGTTCTGTGTGCCTCCGTGAAGAAATCGCGGTCGTAGTCGTGTCGGCAGACTGCTTGGAGCAGTCGCCAGTTGTCTCTCAGTTGCGTCAGGAAATTGATCAGGTTGCGGTCAATGTCGCTGATCACTTCGGCCGGCGAACGCGCATGCCAGAATAGCGTGCGGGCGCTGCCGCAGAACGGCTCACCGAAGAGTCGGTGTGTTGGGAAGTTCTCGACGAGCCACGGCGCGATTCTCGCCTTGCTGCCGTAGTAGCTGATTGGTGGGCGGCTCATTTCGCCCCCAATTCTGCAATGAGCGATAGCAGCCGGTCGGCGATGGTCTTGAGCTCTCCCAGCTCCTTCGGATCCGGTTTGCGCTCGCCGTGCTGAAAGACGGCAAGCGTTTCGTACGCGCTGGCCAGCAGTTCACGCGCCTCGATTGTCGGCGACTTCTGTTCTCGCTCGGCGTGCCCCTCAACCGATTCTGTGCTCGTGGATTTCTTCTTTACTTTGGGTTTTTTGCCGCAGAACCTGTCCTCGCCCTCGGTGATGGTCATCTCTCCGAGCGCGGCTTCATCCTTCGCGCCCTTGAAGAGCGCGATGTAGCGACTGGCTGTGCCACGGTTCCACTTGTTATCGCGTTGCCATTGGCACCAAGCGCCAGCAGACTTGAGCATTTTCAGAATCGCGTGGAGGGCAGCGCCAGCGCGAAACGCGTGGACAGCCATCTTACGCTGAAGCCCCTCAATGGCAGCCTTCTGCTCATTCGCAGTAACCGTGAGATCGTCAATGGACAGCTTCTTACGAGGCTTCGGTGCTTCATCGCCCGGAGAGGGCCACGGTGTAATTCCTGATTGGCTCATACTCGAGATAATGCAGTGGCGACCGGCACGAATTCCAGATCTGGACTAATCGTTGTCGGGAGGCGTCCATTCGACTTCCCACGGTGCATCCGGGTCGTAGTCTGCGGGGTCGGGCAATCCGGTAGGCAGGGGTACCCGAAAAACGACGAAATTAAGGGCACAGCTCCTGCAGGTTGCGTTGTAAGTGAGTATGCGGTCGGAGCTTGTTCGATTGTGCCCGCAGCTTGTCAGCATGGTGCCGCAATGCGGGCAACTCGGCTGCTTTGGCACAAACCAATCGGAGATGTCTTCAGGCCCAGGCACACTTACTTCGCACTGGGTTTAATCCCGTGAGAAAGTTTGAAGTGGCCGCTGACGCTAGCGAGAACGCGATTTCGAGTGCAAAATGCTGCACCAACGGCTCGCACATGTGCGCGAAAGGCGGTCCAGCTTTCGCTTCGTCTGTTGGCCCATCAGAAAGGCAAGCACAAATGCGCACCTACGCATACTCAGATAGATTGCGCTGGTCGATGATGTCGTTTGACGGCTTCTTTCGTTCTAAGATCAAAAGTCGAATGAGTGCCCATCGTGTGACAACTCATGAGCTGGCTAAGGTGCTAAACGGCAAGGTGTCGCGCCGCACGTTGTTCAATTTTTTGGATCAGCAAGGAAACATCACCCTCAGGCGTCTGGAAGCGATTCTCGGCGTCCTCGATCTAGACGTTGTAATTGAAGTCCGCACGCACCTTGGGCCTGATCGACGCCTGAAAGAAATGCCCCATTGGCGTGATGCCGTTATCGCGTACGACCGTCGAAGAAAATCGGCGCGTCGAAGCAGTTGAGGAGTAGACGCTGAGTTTGCCCGTAATGCACGATTTGGTCAACCGGCTTCTTCACGTTCCGCTCTCTTCACGAAATATGAGACGGCTTCTTCCGCCGTCCCTTCGCCGCGTTCCACAAAACGATCTATGACCTCGCCCAATTCTCTGTCCGACCACGCATGCTGGCAGTACCCCTCCTTCTGATTCCAGTGCCGGACCATGTAACCGCGACCATCTCCCCAACGCCACCAGTCGAAACCAGCAGCGTTCATTCGGGTCAAGAGTTCAATGCGACGGGGATTTTCATCCCATTTATAGTCTTCGCTCATGTTCAGTCTCCACTTGGTTGTCCTTGCGTTCGCTTGTCTATATGAAGTATACGCCGGTGCATCAGGAGGCATTCCAGATCTGGAATAGGGACTGCAACACGGTGCTACAACGCGGGGATGGCTGATCCAACCGACCCTCCCGCCCCAAACCAAAGACTTCCTGCTTGGATTACCGCCGAGTTGCAGGCGGAGGCGCGAGAGGTCTTTCAGCCGTATTACGAGCAAGACTTGACTCCTGGCGACATTCTGGACCTCCTGCAAAACCTCGGCGGAGTTTTTGAAATCTTGTACGGAGATCTTGCTGATGATGATGGCATCTGCACAGTCGAACTCGAAAGGCGGAGGTGAGAACTCAAAGCAATTCATCGCCCTTGCGCGTGTTTCCAGCGTCGCGCAGAAGGAGGAAGGCACTTCATTGCAGGTGCAAGAAGAAGCTCTACAAGCCTATGCCGAAAGCCAGGGCGGGGTCATCGCCAGGATGTGGAAGATCGCCGAGACTGCGAGCAAATCCGAGCGTCGGGTCAGCTTCAAAGAAATGCTCGCTTACGCGAAAGCCAATTCGCACAAGATTGACGGCCTTCTGGTGTACAAGGTTGATCGCGCCGCGCGAAACCTTGTCGATTACGCCAAACTGCTTGAGCTTGAGGTCGGGCACGGTAT
>Ga0163148_10001378_pt1 | contig 31661 bp, 23 predicted proteins | sample OliLakLV19MP7P2_FD_148606 | JGI IMG/M metagenome (GOLD analysis project Ga0163148, IMG submission 148606) | Freshwater microbial mat bacterial communities from Lake Vanda, McMurdo Dry Valleys, Antarctica- Oligotrophic Lake LV.19.MP7.P2 | ecosystem: Environmental > Aquatic > Freshwater > Lake >... | reverse complement strand
CAAAAGCCACAACACTTAAGCGCAACGCCTACTTCAACAATCTTCAATCATGTACTCGCCATTCGTCAATCAAATAAAATTCTGTGTTTGGAGATTTAATCTTCAAATTTATATGCGTCTGCCCTGGGGGGCAGGGACCCGCCAAGCTTAGGTTGCCAGCATTTTTCTCAGGATGAAAGGGGTATTTCCTTTAATCTACCCGAGCCGCCAAACGCGGAGCATCCCCCTTTGAAGGGGGGCAGGGGGGATGACACCCGAGATTACCTTCTTTCTCCAAAATTCAAACCTGCGCCCCTATCTTTGTGAGCGCAGATTATGAATGAAGAAGAACCCAACATAAGCACACTACAGGAAGCAACCGCTGCTGAACACGACGATCACGCACAGGCTGCCCACGAATCGCCCGCCATTCCTGGGGGGGAAGAAGACCGTGTGATTATTGCACGTTCTTATCGCAACCTGCTAAAATCCCTCAAAACCAGCCTCAACGCTGAAGACCACAACAATATCCGTGCAGCATTTGAACTCGCGGCTCAAGCCCATCAGACCCAGCGTCGCAAATCCGGCGAACCCTACATCACCCACCCCATCGAAGTAGCCCGGATTTGTGTAGAAGAAATCGGGCTTGGCCCCACCGCGGTCATTTGTGCCTTGTTGCACGATGTCGTGGAAGATACCGATGTGAGCCTCAAAGAAATCCACGACCAGTTCGGCGACAAAATAGCCCGTATAGTGGATGGCCTGACCAAACTCGATGGCCTACACGATTCAGAAAGCCCACAAGCCGAAAACCTTTCCAAAGTATTGAAAGCCATGCTGTTCGATGTCCGCGTGGTGCTCATCAAAATGGCCGATCGCTTGCACAACCTGCGAACCATCAAAAGCATGGCGCAGCACAAACAGCTCAAAATAGCCGCCGAAACCTCGTTCATTTATACCCCTTTAGCACACCGGTTGGGACTTTATGCCATCAAAAACGAGTTTCAGGACATTTGTTTTAAAATCACGCAAAAGGAGGTTTACCACGATATAGCCTCCAAACTTTCCGAGTCCAAGCGTTCCCGTCAAGTCTATATTGATAAATTCACGCTGCCGCTTGAAAAATCGTTGAAAGAGCTTGGCATCCCTTTCGAGATCGTTGGAAGGCCCAAGAGCATTTTTTCCATTTACAATAAAATCAAAACCAAGCACGTCCCTTTTGAGGACATATACGACCTATTCGCGGTTCGGATCGTGCTGGATGTGAAGGCGGAGCAAGAAAAAAGCGCTTGTTGGCAGGTCTATTCTATAGTAACCGACACTTACGCCCCCATCACCCAACGGATCAAAGATTGGATATCTATCCCGAAAGCAAATGGTTACGAATCGCTGCACGCCACAGTAGTGGGGCCAGGAGGTCGCTATGTGGAAGTGCAGATTCGTTCCAAACGCATGGACGACATCGCCGAACGGGGTTTTGCTGCCCACTGGAAATACAAAGGAATAGAAGGAACCGCCACCCGTGCCAACAACTATGAAAACTGGTTGGGCCAAGTACGCGAATCGCTCGAAAACGAAGAGTCCGGCAATGCTGTAGAATTCCTGGCTGATTTTCAGAGCAATCTATTTGCAGAAGAAGTCCACGTTTTTACCCCAAAGGGCGAAATGAAAATCCTGCCCGACGGCGCCACAGCGTTGGACTTTGCCTTCAGCATCCACTCAGATATCGGTTGCACCTGCCGTGTAGTGCGGGTGAACAACCGCATTGTCCCTTTCACCTACCGCCTTGAAAATGGCGACCAGGTAGAGATCATCACGGACAAAAACCAAAAGCCGAGTGAGGATTGGCTTCAATTTGTCGTTACTTCAAAAGCCAAAAACCGCATCCGATCCGCCCTTAAAGAGGTGAAGCGCGAGCAAGCGGCTTATGGCAAAGAAATTTTAGAGCGCAAACTCAACGCTTTTAAAGTTCCGGTGGAGGAAAACTGTGACTTGCTCGCTAAATTCTATGATTTTCCCAACCGCATGGAATTTCTCAGCGCCATATTTTTGGAGCAGGTGGACCTTCGCAAAATAAGCAAGCGATTCCGCGCAGATGGCATCCATCTAGTTGAAAAACAAGACGTTGCAAAAAGGTTGCCCCGCAAACTCAAGGCTCCAAAACTGAATCCAAAATCAATAAGCAAACCCGAAGTGTACCTCAATGGAGAACCTGGCAACTTGTATAAATACTCCTTTGCCGGTTGCTGCAATCCCATGGCGGGCGACGATATTTTTGGGTTTATACTTGTGCAGGGCGGCGTTAAAATCCACCGCGCAGCCTGTCCAAACGCGGATCATCTCTATGCTCAACACGCTCACCGTATTCTCCCGGCAGAATGGGGCAATATCTCCAAAAATGATTTTCTCGCCGAAATTATTATCAACGGCATTGACATCGGCTCAGGGGTTATCAGTCAACTGACCAATACGTTAGCCGACTTGGGGATCAATATCCGTTCTTTCTCTATTTCAGGCGAAGGCGGCTATTTTGAAGGGCGCGTGTCTATGGTGGTGGCAAATACCGACCACCTGCAACAGGCGTTGCTGGCACTCAAGAAATTTGACTGGGTGAATAGTGCCACCCGGGCGGAATGATTTACGATTTTGGATTTACGATTTACGATTTTGGATTTTGGATTTACGATTATTTTGATCCGAAAAATGAATGAATCATGCCTTTTTCGGATCAAAATAATCGTAAATCCAAAATCGTAAATCGTAAATCGTAAATCCAAAATCGTCAATTCTTCCGAAACTGCTCCACCATAACTTGCCCTACCGCAAGCCGAAGCACATACGCACCCTCAGGAAGTGCGGCGATATGGATGGGTTGCTCGGTTGTTTCGGCGAACATTTCCCCAGAAAGCAGAAGGCGACCATTCATGTCGTAGACTTGCCAGATACCGTCGTCTTTAGCCGGTTTTTCTAATTGAATAAGGAGGGTTTCCGTAGCCGGCATAGGCGCAAGCGTCATGAGGCTGGCTTTGCCAAAAGTTGCCGTGACGACAGGGCTGTAGGTGTATTTTCCATCAAAATCCACTTGCTTGAGGCGGTAGTAGTTTTTGCCTTGCAGCGGGCGCTCGTCTGTGAAAGTGTAGTCCTGCGGCTCGTAGGATGTGCCCGCGCCTTTTACCTGGCCGATTTCGGAGTAGTCTCGGCCGTTGGGGGAGCGTTGGATGGAGAAGTAGTCATTGTCGATTTCAGTGGCCGTGGAGAAAGAGATCTGTGCGACAGACACATAATTAATTACTTTAAAACTAACTAATGCTATTGGCAAAGCAATGCAGTTCCCGGTGCCTAAATCAATAATAGTATTACTTGTAGTCCAGCTTGATGCCTGTGTAATATCGCCACCATTATATATAGCATTATCAAAATCCCCTAAATTGACTGATTTTGATTCTATCCCAGCTAATGAACCTGTTCCACCATTTTTGATTGCAAAGGAAATATCATCTGTTGTAACACTACCGTTTGTTGTTGAAGGTACAACAGAAAGTATATATATTTCTTCACCATCTGTAGCCAATGCGGGCGTTCCTGTCACAGTTCCACATGTTTCAGTAATACCTTGAATTAAAATTGTACTCCCATCTGCCAATCCTCCTGCAGGTGCCGTCCAAGTAAATTCATCTTCGTTCAAGTCATTAAAGTCTTCATTTGCAGAACTCCACTCATTATCTGTGATATAAAAAACAGTCCCTCCAGAAATGTCTCCTATTACCCTAAATTTAATTTGGTCGGGGTTATCACTATTAAATCCAATAATCTGTAGACTTTGGCTAAATGAGACTTGGCTTAATCCTATGCAGAAAAGAGCTGCTAAAGAGATGATTTTCATGATTGAGATTGAATTTTATTATGTTGTTCGTTTTCAAAAAAGAGGTTTCAACCTCGTGACCGCCAATTACTAAGGGGCTTCACACCAGTACTTATTACATCCCCAAAATCTCCCCCTCAACCTCCCCAAACCCAACCCTCGCCCCTTCCTCTCCCGCCCAAGCCCGCATCGTCAACACATCCCCGTCCTGCAAAAAAGTCCGGGTGGTGCCGTCGTTCAGCGTGATCGGGTTTCTGCCGCCCCAGGAAAGTTCGAGCATCGAACCGTAACTGTCTGGAGTTGGGCCACTGATCGTTCCGCTGGCCATAAGGTCGCCTACTTGCACATTGCAGCCGTTTACGGTGTGATGCGCCAACTGTTGTGCCATTGACCAGTAAAGGTATTTTGTGTTGGATTGGCAAAGGAGTGTAGCAGCATTGGTTTTGGGTGAAGTTATCGTTACGGCAAGTTCGATGTCCAGATTCTTCAAACCCTTGGTTTTCAAATACTCCAGCGGGGCTGGTTTTTGCTTTGGGCTTTTCACACGGAATGGCTTAAGCGCTTCGAGCGGCACAATCCAGGGCGAGATGCTGGAGCCAAAATTTTTGCCCAGAAAGGGGCCGAGCGGCACATACTCCCAGCGCTGGATGTCGCGCGCGCTCCAGTCGTTGAAAAGCACCAGTCCGAAGATGTGTTCTTCGGCATTTTCCAAGGTGATCGGCTCGCCCAGTGTGCTTTCTTTTCCGATTACGAAAGCCATTTCCAACTCGAAGTCAAGTTGTCGCGTAGGCGCGAAAATGGGCGTATCGGCTTCGCCACCTGGCACAAGGATCTGTCCGCTGGGCCGCCGAATTGGCGTTCCGCTTACCACGATGGACGATGCCCGACCGTGATAACCCACTGGCATCCAACGCCAATTGGGCAGCAAAGGATTGTCGGGGCGGAACATTTTGCCTACATTGGTGGCATGTTCGATGCTGCTGTAAAAATCGGTGTAGTTAGGCACCCGAATGGGCATCAGCATCGTGGCGGTTTTTCGGTCTGCAAGGATTTGCAAGGCATTTTCGGGGGTCGCAGACCGCTCGAGCCATTCGCGGACTTTGCGCCGGATACGATTGGTGACAGGTTTTCCGAGGGCTATAAATTCATTGAGCGTAGCTTGCGCGAATATTTTTTTAAAAAAACGGCGTTTACCAAACAACCCGGTCTCGGCAGCAACTTCCAAGTCTATGATGTGGCCACCAATGGCTATCCCTGCGCGGGGCCGGTGGTCGCCTGTATGGAAAATGCCGAAGGGCAGGTTTTGAAGGGAAAAGTCGGAGTCGGGCGAGACGTGTAGCCAGGGCATAGGTGGTGATTGGTGATTGGTGATTGGGTGAGGTTGGGTTTTTACCCGCCGAAGCTGAGGCGGAGGAGGGGGTGGACTGGCGGCAAAGTTCGACAATTCGATGGAAGTGGCTTAAAATTGCTGCCGGAAATACAAAACATGAACATTATTTATCGGCAATTGTCTGGAATTGGGGAGCAAAATTGATTTTTGGACTTACTTATTCGTCAGACGACTTTGAGTCGTCAGACGAGGCTGCGACGCGATCTGACGACTCAAAGTCGTCTGACCGCTATAACAATACCCTTCTATTCGAAAATCGGAAATCAAACAAACTGGAAATCGAATTGTACGGAGCAAATAACCAAATCCTCAAATAACCAAATCCTCAAAATACAAACGATCAAATTCCATGAAGATAGATATTCTAGAAACCCTCAAAACACCTTTTCTCGGTCCCGAAGGTGCTACTGTGCGCAAACGCTCTTTCCGCAGCGTAATGCTCTATGCCATTGCCTACCCATTCAGTACAGGAATTGTGATGTATGCGGGCTTGATGACTTTTTCAATGGTTTTGACCAATATCACGGGTTTTTTGCCTCAGATTGCCAAGGATTTGTACGAAGGGCAATTGAATACGGCTGGCTCGATTTTCCTGTGGCTGTTCGCGTTTTTCCTTGGAGGCTTTTTTGCCGGCATGTGTTCGGAGCGCGAGAAACTCATGAAATGGCAATACCTCCATTTACTGCCCCTGCTCACGGTGGTAATTTGCTACTTTGTCATTGCCGTTGCTGGTATAAACCCAGACACGCTCGACCCAGTCCTTTTTCCATCCTTGATTTTGTTCACTATCGGTGTGCTCAACGCAATGGTAAGCCTTACTACTTCATCGCTCGTCAAAGCCAGCCAAATGACTGGCATCGTGGTCGAATTGGGCGTAGACGTGGCCGAACTCTTTCATTCTGAGGGAGAAAAACATCGGCTCATTCGCCGGGAGGCTTGGCTGCGCATCGTAGTTATGTGCAGTTTTATAGGGGGTGCAATGATGAGCGTAGCATTTTTCCCAGTTATCGGCACCAAGGTGTTTTTTATCCCTTCAGGAATTGTACTAGGGGTGATATTGTATGATATTTGGAAATTTTAGGAGTTGGGGATTTGTTTATTGGGGGAGTTGGGGAGTTGTTTATTGGGGGAGTTGGGGATGGTGTATATTCTGACGTAATCTATACCACCCATTCCAGAGGAAACTATACCACCCTAAAGGTCAATGTCGTTGACTTAAGGGTTTTTAGCCACGTAGTGGCGACACCGTTTATAGAAAAATCGGGTATATGAACGAGCCACGTAGTGGCGGCACCCCTGACAAATCGTGCCGGGGCTACGCCCCTCCATAAAACACGCAAAATATTGTTCTATAAACGGTGTCGGGGCTACGCCCCTTTTATACACACAAAACCTTAAGTCAACGACTTTGCCCTAAAGGGGAGCAAATTCGAATAGGTGGATAATTGTTTGTTATCCATTGAGTTATGCACTCGACGGAATAAACTCCCCTTTAGGGGCAGGGGGTGTAACCGGCAGTTGACACAGATTTTTGACTACCCTCATCCTTAAATGCAGATACAAATGTCCAGCGTTGGGCCCATCACCAAATCCCCAAATAAACAAATCCTCAAATCCTCAAATAACCAAATCCACTATAACCATTGTCCCAAAAAACAAACTCGCAATGCCGTTGGTGGTGAAAAATGCCATGTTCACCCGACTTAGGTCATTGGGTTTTACCAAAAGATGTTGGTAGAGCAAGAGGGCCAGGAAAACGCCTGTGCCGATCCACAGCAACCAGCCTGTTTGGGGCGCAGCAGAAGCCAGGTGCCGGGCTGCCAAAACCATCAATACAGCAGTGCCCAAATGCATCCACTCCGATATGCGGAGGGCTTGTTTTTTGCCAAAAAAAGAGGGCATAGAGTAGAGCCGCTGTGAGCGGTCGAAATCCTCGTCCTGAAGTGAATAAACAACATCAAATCCCGCCACCCAAAGCAGCACCGCCAGGCCATAAAGTATTGGCAACCAATCGAAATGTCCCGTGACGGCCAGGTACGCGCCTACTGGTGCCAGGCTCAACCCAAGCCCCAGCACGAGGTGACAAAGCCAAGTAAAACGTTTGGTGTAACTATAGCCCAGCACCACGGCCAATGCTATCGGCGAGAGCCAAAAGCACATTGGGTTGATAAACCAGGTGGTTGCGATAAACAGCAGGCAATTGGCCATCACAAATGCTAGCGCCGACTTTGGGCTGATAATGCCTGCCGGGATTTCCCGGACTTTGGTGCGGGGGTTTACCGCGTCAATGTCGCGGTCGAGCCATCGGTTGAAAGCCATTGCTGCGCTGCGGGCAAATACCATGCAAAGCAGTACGAGCAAGAGTTTTTGCCAACTGAGTCCGCCTCCCGCCACCGTGGTGCCAATGAAAAAGCCAACAAGCGCGAACGGCATGGCGAAGATGGTGTGGCTGAATTTTACGAGCGAAAAGAAGTTTTTCATCGGCAGCAAAGATGAGAGGCTTGGACCAATTTGTGTGGAGAAAATTGTCCCGTCGAGAAGTTCAAATACTTTGTCAAGAAGTGGGGTTAGAGAAAATAGCAACGCACAAACATTTACCTTTGCATTCTTAGAAAAACGGTCATAATTACATAGTAAACATCATCTTTTTTGCAAATCAACAGTTTGGCTATGAAAACACAAGTCAAAATCAAGGGACAAGCCCGTTTGTTCAAAAACCCAGCCCTTGAATATCTCACCAAATCCTCTTTAATCGAATCCACCATTAGTTCAGTTGCAATCTCTGTCATTTGTATCTGGGCAGGTTATTGGATGGGCGCTCAACACACAGCAAAACAGGTTGCAATTTGGTTTTTGGGCGGTTTTATAGCCTGGTCATTTTTTGAATATCTGCTACACCGTTACTTTTTTCATATTGCGGAGACGGCATTTAAAGGAAGTGCACGGCTTCAATACATCATCCACGGGGTACACCATGAGTACCCGAACGATGCCCAGCGCACCCTTTTGCCTACGGCCCCAAAAATCATCCTTACTATCCCTTTCTTTGCGCTCTATTGGCTGATTTTTGGCAATGCGGGTGCTTTTTTCGCTTCGGGTTTTTTGATGGGCTATTATGTGTATTCGCTGATTCATTACAGCATCCACCGTTATAAAGCGCCCAAATTTTTTAAGCCCCTTTGGGAGCATCACCACCGCCACCACCATTTGAACGATGACAAGGCATTTGGCGTGTCATCCACCATTTGGGACCATATTTTTAACACCATGCCGCCACAAAAAGAAGCGCATAAAGTAGCAGAGGTAATCAACAAGTCTGATGCATAATAATCCCTCTCAGTTCCACACCTAATACTATCAATTCAATGGGTAAGATTCACGCCGCAATTACTGGCGTAAACGGCTGGTTACCAGAAACCAAACTGACCAACAAAGACCTTGAAAAAATGGTGGATACCAACGACGATTGGATCCAATCTCGCACGGGCATCCGGGAGCGTCGAATCCTCCGAACACCAGGCTGGGCCACCTCTGATATGTGCGCAGAAGCCGTGAAAGGCTTGCTCGAAAAGACAGGGGTAAAGCCCGGCGAGATTGATTTGATCATCGTAGCAACTGTGACCGGCGACTTGGTTTTCCCCGACACCGCCAATACGGTTTGCGACAAAGTGGGGGCAAAAAACGCTTTTGGCTTTGACCTCAATGCTGCCTGTTCCGGCTTTCTTTTTGCGCTCTCCACCGGTGCACAATTTATTCAAAATGAAACATATAGCAAAGTAATCGTGGTAGGCTCCGACATGATGTCGTCTATCATTGATTACACAGACCGCAACACTTGCGTCATCTTTGGCGACGGGGCAGGAGCGGTGTTGCTCGAACCCCGAAAAGACGGGACGGGAGTGCTTGATTTTGTGCTACGGGGCGATGGCGCCGGACGAGAACTGTTGCACATGAAAGCGGGTGGCTCTAAAAAACCCGCCTCCGCCGAAACCGTAGCCGCCCGAGAGCACTATGCATGGCAGGATGGGAAACGGGTTTTTGTCCACGCCGTAAGGGGCATGACCAGCACCTGTGAAGAAATAATCCGCCGCAACAGAATGACTACCGACGACGTACAATGGATCGTACCACACCAGGCCAATATGCGTATCATTACCTCCGTAGCCGAGCATCTGCACTTCCCCTTGGAGCGGGTGATGATCAACATCGAACGCTATGGGAACACGACCGCCGCAACACTACCACTCTGTCTGTGGGATTATGAAAAACAGTTGAAAAAAGGCGACAACATCATTCTGACGGCTTTTGGCGGTGGGTTCACCTGGGGCGCGCTTTATTTGAAGTGGGCGTATTGAGGAGATATTGGGATATTTTTACCCGCTGAAGCTTTAGCGAAGGAGGGGGATATTGGGATATAGCGAAATCAGCCCAACGATTTTACCAAAAGCCAGGCCAGCACCAATCCAATCACCACTGCCATAAAGACCAATGCGCCGTTGCCGCTATTTCTTCTTGCCAATGGCCACTCTGTTTCGATGGCTGCTTCTTGTAAAATTTCACGGGCCAGCTCGGCATCTGTCGGGCGTGTGTGTAATCGCACAATCCCTTGTAAATGAGGCACCACTGACTGAGAAATAGAATTAGCCAAAAAACAATGTATCCCCTCCGAGCGCAAACGCGCGGCAGCGACTTCGGCTTCCATCGAAGAATAAAATTTTGCCACAATCTCGCCTTCACCGGCCCAATCAGGCAGGTCTTCAAAGTCGAAATTGTCTAGGATATCGGGTGGGTGCATGGGTAGTAGCAGTTGGCAGTGGCAGTTGGCAGGGCAGCTCTAAAGCGCATCAAAAATCAACATTCATGATTAAACATCGTATCTAATGCAACAAAGCCGTCCTTGAAAGCGGCAATAGAAGCTGCACCCATTCCGTATATTGCTTTGCGGAAGGGTGTAGTCCATCAAAAGCAACCAAGTCAGGTTCGGAAATACCGCGACGTGAAACGCCTGTGACGTTCAAATAATGAACATTGTAAGCCTCGGCGATGTTGCGATTTGCGGTATTGTATTGGTCAATTTCCTGGGAAATGAGCGTCGGATTCCCAGAACCCTGCCCAAAAGTTGTAAACGCCCAATCGGGGATCGAAAGCACTACCACACGGTTTTTTCGACCGCCTGCGCGAGCGATGGCGTATAGGAGCAGTTCCTCAAATTGCTTTTTATAAGTGTCAAAATCAGCGTTTTGGTACTGATTATTCACCCCAATGCAGAGGGTAACGAGACTGAAGTTACTATCGCCCAACACAGGGGCTTGGCTGGCAAGGGCAGATTGGAGATTGTCGGTCCGCCAACCTGTTTGGGCTACCACATGAAGCCCGGCTAAATCGAAGCCTGCTGCGTGGAGACTGTCGGCCAGTTGCTTCGGGAAATTTTGTTCCCATGGTACGCTTTCTCCTTTGGTGTAAGAGTCGCCCAGTGCAAGAATGTCAATTCGTTCCATTACAGGCTCTGGTTGCTTTGGTATTGGATCTTCTGCCAAGTGTCGGCAAAAGAACAGTGTCGGGAGAAAAAGCAAAAGAGTGATTGGGCGCATGCTGGATTTTGTGGAAATGAACAAGGAGATTTTACAAATGTTTTCGCCACCCCTAGACATGACTTGGGTGTGGCGAAAAACAAGGAGCCAGTTTTCAACCATTTAAATAAATGTCATTCAAAAAAATTGTCAAGTCGCTCGCCATTCTGCTCACTTTGATTTTGTTGTCGGGCTTTTTTGTGGTGGAGCATGTACTTCCGTATTCAGGTATAAAGCCCTTGCGGCACAAACCTGAAGATTTGTTGTGGCTCCTGCCCAAAGGTGTAAAACCAGAAAACTACGGTCTCCACGCCAGAGCACTCCATATTCAAACGCCCGACAGCCTACAACTCAGTGCCCTGCTAGTGGACTCCAATACTGATTCCACACTGGCCACTGTGGTGCTTTTGCATGGCATTTCGGCATGCAAAGAAGTGGAACTGGAACGTGCTAAGCTACTCGCGGACGTAGGCTATGCCAGTCTCTTGCTCGACCTTCGCGCCCACGGCCAAAGTGAAGGCGAATACTGCACATTTGGCTATCACGAAAAAAACGACTTGCGTGCAGTGGCTGATACCCTGGAACGGTTATTCCCAACACGAGCTATGGCGATCTGGGGCGCATCGTTGGGCGGGGCAGTGGCATTGCAGGCCATGGCAGTGGAGCCTCGGTATGCGTTTGGAATCGTAGAAAGCACTTTCGACGAGTTCGACAAAGTCGCCATGGAATATGGGGCAGACTGGTTTTTTGGGTTGCGTAGTCAGTGGCTGACCAACAGGGTGATAAACAAGTCGGGTCGAATTGCCCATTTCGAGCCTGACTCCATAAAACCTGTATTGGCCGCGGCTCAAATTGACCGCCCGGTGTTGTTTATCCATGGCGACAAGGACGCAAGGATACCAATGTGGTTTGGCGAGCGCAATTACATTGCTTGTCCTGCGCAAGGCAAACGCTGGTACAAGGTATTGGGAGCGGGCCACAACAACCTATGGAAAATAGCGGGCGATTCGATGCGAGCGGAGGTGCTCCGATTTTTGAAGGAGCAAAGTGGAGGTTGAATGTATCTTTGACAGGTCATCCAACTGCTTGTCCAACGCTATTTGGCCGCATGGCAGATTTCGATTGATTGAAACCTATAAGGTTTCCAAAACCTTATAGGTTTGGATGCCAAAAATGAGATAACCCTTTGATGCGTCCTGTTTCTATCTTCTTTTTCTTAATTTTTATCTCAAAAACTTCCCTTTTCGCTACCCATATCGTAGGCGGAGAAATCACCTATCGCTGCATGGGCAACAATTTCTATGAGATTACGCTCACGGTCTATCGCGATTGCCAGAATGGTGTTCCAAACTTTGACATTAACGCAATTATTGGTATATATGAAAATGGTGTCGACAGTGTTTTGGTCAAAAAACTTTCACTGCCGTACAACGACAACACCAACGATACCCTGCCAATTATCCTTACCGACCCTTGTTTGACCATCCCTCCCGATGTCTGTGTCCACAAGGCTACTTACCGAATCACGACGCTTTTGCCATTTAATCCCAATGGTTACATCCTTGTTTATCAACGCTGTTGCCGCAACAAACTCATCCGAAATCTGCCCGATCCACTGAATACAGGCATCACGTGGATGACGGAAATTTCTGCTGAAAGCCAAATGATTTGCAATCAAGGCGCGACGTTCGACAATTGGCCACCAGTCGCCATTTGTGTCCATCATCCCATTGATTTTGACCATTCCGCCTCTGATGGAGATGGTGATTCGCTCGCCTATAGGCTTTGTACTCCGTTCAATGGCCCTGACTCGCTGCACTCAGCCCCCAATCCGCCTAATGACCCGCCTTATGACGAATTGATTTGGCTTGAGCCCCCGTACAACCTGTCCAATATACTCGGTGGCGACCCACTTACGATTGACCCTTATACCGGGTTTATAACCGGAGTGCCGAACACTATTGGCAACTTCGTGGTGGGTGTGTGCGTTGACGAGTTCCGCGCGGGCGAATTGCTCTCTACCACCCGCCGCGATTTTCAATACAATGTGGCCGATTGCGGCGAACCAAACGCTGCTTTTTTTCTGCCCGATATATTATGCGACACCCTCAGCGTCCAATTTGTCAACCAAAGCACCAATACCAACTTTTTCCGTTGGTATTTCGACTGGGAAAATGACCTGAGCCAAACTTCCACCAATTTCTCCCCTACTCATACTTACCCGGATACTGGTCTTTACACCATCGCCTTGATCGCAGCGCCGAGTTTCCCTTGTTCCGACACCTTTTTTCAGCAAATACATTTATTGGAAACCATGGGTACGCTCTCCATTTCTGCCACACCAGAAGAGGTCATGGCTGGAGACGATTCGCAATTGGACGCCTCTTTTCCTGGAGCGATCAGTTATGCCTGGGTGCCGGCAGGAAGCCTTTCTGACCCCAACTTTTCAAATCCTGTAGCCTCGCCGCTTCAAACTACGACATACACGGTGACGGCATTTTTGCCTAATGGCTGTCAGCGTTCAGCGGAGATAACAGTACGTGTAATCCCCTTACCATGCGAAGAACCATTTGTGTTTTTTCCAACCGGTTTTTCACCCAATGGCGATGGGGAAAATGATGCCTTGAAATTGGAAGCCACTGTGCCGCCCGCCGAGCTTTTCTGGGCAATTTACAACCGCTGGGGAGAGAAGATTTTTGAAACTACCAATTTCAACGATGCCTGGGACGGCACTTTCCGGGGGCAAGAACAGCCAATGGAGACTTATGGCTATATACTGCGGGTGGTTTGTACCGTTGGGCAGGAGCCGTTGTTCAAGAAGGGGAATGTGACGCTGCTGCGTTGAGAAGTTCAACGAACCAGACTAAACGACCCCGTTTCAATAAACGTCGTCCCGTCAATCCGCTCCAGTTCGGCCCAGAACATATAAGCTCCTGGGTGCATCACTTGACCTCGATACATGCCATCCCAGCCACCGTCGGGATAACTGGGCAAAATGTCTTTCACGTCGAAGAGCAGTTCGCCCCAGCGGTCAGCGATGAAAAGTCGGCGAATGATGCGAACCCCATTGTCGGCACCGAGGAAAAAACGGTTGTTCGGAAACCTTGCATCCGGATTGAAAACAGTTGGAGCGTACACCCGGTTTTTGTTCGAGACCCGAATCTTGATCTCGTCGGTAAGCACACAACCCGTTGAATCTACAGCAGTTATCGTAAATGAAAGCGATTGTAGTGGAACAATACATTGGCTTTGGCAACTTGAATCTGGGCATGGCGGCCTGGGCGACCAAGTGAGACTCACGGGATTCATGCCGTATTGTACTTCAATACAAATCTCGTCGCCTTTGATGATTTCCGTGTCTTCGCCGATGTAGACCCAAAGCTCCCGGAAGGTGATATTCACCTGCACCAAGGAGTCGCAGCCATTGCTCCCGGCATTGGGCAATAGTTCGTAGCCCACGCGGTTTTCTTCATTGTAGGTGATGCCATTGATTACGATAGATGCGCCTGGGCAAAGCGTGTCGTTCAAGACCCGAAAAGGGATTGGAAGGGAGGTGAGTTTCACCTGAATGATACTGTCACAAGCCCCGTTTGAAATTACCTCCGTGCCTTCGCGGTTAAAAGCAGTATATATATGCCCGTTTACCAAAATTGAATCGCCCTCGCAGATAACTTGGTGGAAATCATGGACAACCTTTCGGAAATTGAGATTGACATGGATAATGCTGTCGCAGCCATTGACCGATCCACTTTCGATAAATTCTTCGCCAATGAAGAACCCTGAGTGGTAGGCGGTGCCGTTCACCCAAAGCGTGTCGCCCTCGCAAAGCGTTTGGTTGAGTGTGGATTCCATGGTCGAAAAGAACGTAAGTTCGACATGTATTACGCTGTCAATCCCTCCTTGCGCAGCACCCGTCAGCGTGACGGTGCCGGTCGGGTTGCTAGCATTAAAAAATTGGCTGACGACGAGTACGGTCTGGTTGTCGCAGAAAGTGTCTCGGAAGGTCGAATGTCCAGGCTGCGCGAATGCTGTACTGGCAAAAAACAGGAGGATAAAAAGTGTAATTGTGTTTGGGAACATACGGCTCGACATTTGGAGGCGCAAAGAAACGCCAATTTCTTACGCGAAGTGGGGATGGATTAGGGTGAAATATAAATCTCAAATTACTGCTTCTTCAATACCGCTCGTTGAAATACTGAACACGGAAAGGTCTTTACTTCCGGGATTTCTTCTTCGCCTTGCTTGGTATTTCCGGTGGTGCTTACCGCAGTTTCCGTGCCAGAAATCACTTCAAAAACCATCGTGTCGTCGCTTGTTTTCTCATAGGTACAAAGAATACGGCTGCCCTGCACCGTGAACCAGCAAAGCAATTTAGGTCCGAACAAATAGCTTTCCATTGCGATGGAATTTTTCTCGTCTACCTTCCACACGCCTTTTTCCGGGGCGACTGGCACCAGTTCGTAGGGCCGCCAATCTTGCTCTTTGGATCCATAAACCAGTCCGAATGTATAGCGACCTTCGCTGGAGGTATCAATTTTGTGGATTTCCACGGTCATCTCCACCGACTGAACCTTTCCATTGCCATTGAAAATATCAAGCGTTCCGTTCCAATTTCCTGCCCAGGATTCGGGGAATATTGATAGTTGGCTATTGCCCGGTTTGGCTACTTCAGCCTGGCCGAAAGCGGGTGGAAAGCTAAAGAATGAGAGTATCAGGATAGAAAAAAGTGGTCTCATGTATTCGAATTTGAGACAGCAAAAGTACCCAAGTTCTTGTTCACCTAGCACCAGCTGAATTTTCCGAAAGATTTAAACTTTCGGGAAGTTTGTTTCTTGCGCCAAGTTTATTAGGTGGCATTGGAGGCGTTAAGTAATTTTTGCCCTTCAGCCCCCACATCACTTCATCACTCTATCACTCAATCACTTCATAACCATGCACCTGCCTACACCTGGCTTTTTGATCTCCGCCTTTTTCCAAGTTTGCCGCCGATTTCCAGGCACCATGCTTTGCACCCTGCTGGGCACAATAGCCTGTTTTGCACTCATTGACAACAGCGGCCCCAGCGATAGCGAGGAGTTTTTTGCCCGCAACTGGATAACTTGCCAACTTGGCTTGCCGTTCCTGACTGCGCTTGTGGCCTATTCTGAATCAAAGGGTTGGAGCGAAAAACGTGGCTGGCTGTTGCAAATAATTGGCTTTTTAGCGCTGGTGGGTTGTTGGTTTTGGCTTGATACAAAAGCGGCGGATTTTCAATGGCGGATACTCCCGCAGTATCTGGCTTTGATGATCGTGATGCACTTGGCAGTGGCCGTTGCGCCATACCTAAATGCCCGTTCTATACGCGATTTTTGGGAATACAACCGCCAACTTTTTGCCAACCTTGTGGTGGGCGCTGCCTTTACCCTGATATTGTTTGCCGGGCTTGCATTAGCGTTACTAGCCGTAGACAATTTATTCAATATCAATGTCCAGGAACGAGCTTATGCCAAACTTTTCGTACTCCTTGCGGGCATATTCAACACGGCTTATTTTTTGTTCCATTTCCCCCCCGCCTTCACCTCGATCAGGACTTTGACCAGAGAGGAGGCTGTGGCGGATAATCCAACTGCTGTCTCTGACCCCGCCTATAACTGGGTTTTTCGCAATCTCTGCAAGTACATCCTGATTCCCATCGTGATTTTGTACTTTTTGATTTTGTATGCATATGGCGCAAAAATCGGAATACAATGGTCGCTCCCAAAAGGCTGGGTAAGCTCGCTGGTCATCGGGTTTTCTGTAGCGGGCATTTTTACCTACTTGCTCAACTTTTATTTAGCCGAGGAAGACAACAGCATGATTGTCAAAGGGTTCAAACGCTGGTTTTGGTGGGTAGTGTTACCGCTCACTGTTCTGCTTTTTGTCGCCATCGGCAAGCGCCTCAGCGATTATGGAGTCACTGAGGAGCGTTATTTGGTGGCAGTACTTGGCCTATGGCTCGCAGCGGCCTGCCTGTATTTTTTGTTCTCCAAAAACGACAATATCAAGTTCATTCCCATTTCACTGGCGCTATTTGCGCTCGTTTGGGCCTTTGGGCCGCTCAGCGCATTTGCAGTTTCAGAACGAAGCCAAAAAGGGATTTTGACTGAAATTTTGGAACGAAACGGGCGATTTGAAAACGGGAAAATAAAGCCCGGAACTGCACCGCTCACCGAGCCTGAGCAAACGCAGGCAAGTTCGGCCATTCGATACCTTGAAAAGCGCAACGCGCTATCTGATCTTCTGCCAGCACCTATTGACAGTGCTTTGCTTGAATCTAATGGACTATTGAACTGGCTCAATATTGGCGTGGCTACCAGTGCCAGTATTAGTAGCCTGAATATCAGTCCGCAAAATTCATCTGAGCCTTTAGACGTGCGTGGATTCGACATGGCATATAAGGCCGAACTCAACCAAAACAAGGACAAGGAAAGTGAGGAACCAGGCTATTTTTTCTGCCTTTCCGACGATGACAAAATGCTCGAATGGCGGCAAACTAAAGATGGGAAAACGACCCTTGTCGAAATGTTCAGCCTTAGCCCAAGCATCCAAAAATGGTTGGAAAAAAAGGACAAAAACGAATCTTACACCCACCTAAGGTTGCCCATAAATGAACGTACCATTACATTTAATGGCCGAAAGGGCACCCTCCGTTTCATTGTTCAGGAGCTACATATTGAGTTTACGGGGCAAGAAAAACGACTGGTCTATTGCAATGGCTGGATACTCTTGAAAGAAAAATAGAAAAGGATGTTTGCTAAGTTTGCCCTTTCATTCTCCATACTGTCTATGAAGTATTTGCCGTTCGCACTCTTCTTTTTCTCATCGGCCTATTGTGTTGCCCAAAACAACAATCACTACTTCCAACAGGAAGTAAACTACCGCATCGTCGCCACGCTCGACGACGTGAAGCATACGCTGAACGGCGTTATCGAGTTCGAGTATGTGAACAACTCGCCCGACGCACTGCCACAGATTTGGGTGCATCTGTGGGCAAATGCCTTCAAAAACCGCCGTTCAGCTTTCTGCAAACAAAAACTCCGCGATGATGACGGCAAATTCTATTTCGCAGACGACAAGGATTTGGGAGGATACAAAGACCTTGATTTCAGTGCCGATGGACAAAAAATCTCTTGGAAATACGACCCTAAAAATCCGGACATAGCAGTGCTGAACTTGCCCCAGCCGCTCACCCCAGGGAAGCGCATTCGCATTTCCACCCCTTTTTTGCTCAAAATACCCGCCTCGTTTTCGCGCCTCGGTCACGTGGAAACCAGCTATCAAATGACCCAATGGTATCCCAAGCCAGCGGTGTATGACCACAAGGGCTGGCATGCCATGCCTTACCTCGACATTGGTGAGTTTTACTCGGAATTTGGCTCATTCGATGTGACGCTGAGCCTGCCTGAAAACTACATCGTAGGCGCAACAGGCGTACTTCAAACTTCTTCCGAAATCGAATTTTTAAACAAAAAGGAAGTCGAAACGAGGGAGAAAATTCGAAAAAGTGAGCGAGTGACTTTAAGTCACCCGCTCACTGGAAGCGACACTTTTCCGGCTTCAAGCCTGAAAATGAAGACAATACGGTACATCGCCGAACGGGTACACGATTTTGCATGGTTTGCGGACAAACGCTTTTTGGTGCTGAAAGACACGGCGCGTCTTGCTTCTGGCAAGATGGTGGATTGCTGGGCAATGTTTCCTCCTTCCAAAGATCCTTCAGTGAAAGGAGCACAGTCTGCTTTGTGGAAAAAAGGCGCGTTCTACGTCCGCCGATCCGTGGAGTTTTATTCCGAAAAAGTCGGCGAATACCCCTGGCCACATGCAACAGCGATACACTCCGCCCTGAGTGCGGGGGGCGGTATGGAGTACCCAATGATCACCGTCATCGGAGACGCATCTTCCGCTCAACAACTCGATGACGTAATCACGCACGAAGTAGGCCACAACTGGTTTTATGGAATCCTTGCCTCCAACGAGCGAGATCACCCATTCTTGGACGAAGGGATTAATTCTTACTACGAGTCGCGTTACATGAAGGAGTATTATGGGAAGTATATGCCTTTCGAAATCCCCAAATTTATACTGGACGAAACCCGGCAAGGCTCCTTGATAGAAAACGGTTACCTCCTGTTGGCCCGCAACCACCAGGACACGCCGCCCGATACGCATTCCAACGAATTCTCGCCAATCGCCTACGGCTTACAGGTGTATATGAAAACTGCCCTGTGCCTACATTGGCTTGAACAATCCGTTGGAATGGAAAAGTTCGATGCAGCCATGCAGGAATACTACCGAAAGTGGCAATTTAAGCACCCTTATCCGGAAGATTTTCGAGCGATTTTGGAAGATAAAAATTTAGAGGCTGGGTGGTTTTTTGAAACTGTGCAAACACAAGAACAAGTTGATTACGCTTTGAAAGGCGCGAGATTAGACAATGGACAATGGACTTTGGACATTAAAAACAAGGGCTCGTTGAACACGCCATTTTCCGTAACCGCTTTTAAAAACGGCGAGCCAAAAGAGACGAAATGGTTTTCGGTCGCAGATTGGCAAGCTCGAAACAGCGTTTTATTTCCGATAGATTCTGCAGACGCTTTCGAGATCGACTGGCCGCGCAAAACCTTGGATATCAATCGAAAAAACAACTTCCGCCGGACTAGGGGAGTTTTCCCAAGCATGAGGCCGATTGAGTTCCGGCCCCTCGCCATTTTTCAAAATGCGCGCCGCAACACCCTTGCGGTGCTGCCCTGGGTTGGCTGGAATAACTACGACAAAACGATGTTGGGTCTGTTGGTTTACAATGCGCCCCTTCCGCAGCGGAAATTGCAATACTACCTGTTGCCAGGTTACGCAACAGGGTCGAAAAACTTCGTGGGCTTGGCGGATGTGCGCTACAAATTTTACCCCGGCGGACTCGTGCCAAAAGTGACGGTGGGTGTGGGAGCAAAAACTTTTGACTTTGACTACAACGCGGGCGACGACTACTATTCAAAGTTTTACCGAATCGCGCCACAGGTTACAGCGGAGTTGCGAAGCCGTTCTATGTCGTTCCGCCACGCGCTGAATTTCAGGACTTTATTCATCGGAAGGGAAGAAGATTTGCGCAGCATCGAAGGTGTTTATTTGGGGAAATCCTGGAAAAAAAATACAATACACGAACTTCGATACGAGGGAGAACAATTTGCTTTGCCCAATCCGTACCGCTTTCAAATCGCCTTGGAAACACAAGACTACCGCGACGTTTTCGACCGTCCGGCCAACTACCTGCGCGGCAATGCGGAGTGGCGACAGAAGTTTTATTACAAAGACAAAAAGAAAGTGACCATGCGGCTGTTCGCTGGGTATTTCATTCAAAGCACCCAACGCAATCGGAGTGTAGAAGAAACCGCGTTAAGTCTTAATCCTCAAGGCTTTAACGACTACAAATTTGACCAAACCTTTTTGGCTCGATCCGGTGCCGACAATATTATGGGGCGACAAGTGAGCCAGACGGAGGGTGGTTTCAAGGGCGCATTTGGCGAGGCTTTTGCTGGCGTAGTTGGCAACTCAAACAATTTCATCCTCTCGCTCAATCTCAAAGCCGACCTGCCGGTGCGGCTCCCGCTTGGCATTCCGGTAAAGCCCTATTTCGACCTTGGCTATTTCGATGATGCTACAATACTTGGCAAAGACCGCCCAAGCAGTGAGCAACTGCTTTGGAGCGGCGGTCTACTGCTCGAGTTTTTCAAAGGTGGGCTGGAAGTCTATTTCCCGCTTGCGAACTCAAAAACCTTGAAAAATCTCTACTGCGAACAATCTGGCGGCACCAATGCTTCTGCCATTTTCTGTGGCGGAGATTACCGAAAAATGATCTCCTGGAGCATGCGACTGGATTTTTCTGACCCTGTAAAAATGATAGAGCGTACCGTGCGGTAGGAACCTTCGATTTACGATTTTGGATTTACGATTTACGATTTACGATTTACGATTTACGATTTACGATTTTTTTGATTCGAAGAAGGCAAGACCTTATCTTTTTTCGGATCAAAAAAATCGTAAATCCAAAATCCAAAATCCAAAATCCAAAATCGTAAATCGTAAATCCAAAATCGTAAATCACAATTCCTCCGGCCCTTCCCCTACCCAGTCCTGCTGCACAAAACCACCCTCGCAATGCTCTATGAGGTGGTCATCAATAAACTTTCGCACATCTACAACCAGATCGCCAGGATAGAGCAGATGCACGTTTGGTCCAGCATCCAGGGTAAAATACACCTGGTGTCCAGTATCGGCGCGGTACTGCCGAACCTTTTCCATGATGGCGAGCGAATCCGGGCGCATGAGCGTGTACGACGGATTGCTGCACATCATCAGTGCATGGAGCGTGAGTGCTTCGTCTTCCACAATTTTTCCAAATTCGGGGAGATCACCCGTACGCATCGTATCCAATAAAGTAAGAAGTCGGGCGCGGGCTTGCGCATAACGGGCTTCTGCGAATGGGTTGCCTTCCATCAAGGCATGGCCATCACGGCTGCTAACGGCCTTTTCTTCGCGACTCACGATAAGAATATCGTCGTGGAAATCTTTGAACGTTTCATGGATGCGGTCTTCCATCGGAACGGCAAATTCGTCGCTGCTGCCCGGCACCTGAGTCGTAGTGCCCCAAAGAGCCGCATAAGGAAAAATGCTCCTGCATGCCGAACCGCTGCCCAAACGCGCCAACATGGATGCTTTTTGATCGAATGCATCTGGGTCTTGTAAAGTCCCAAAAAAGCGATCTTCCAAAGAACAAAGACATAAGGCAAGGGCACTCATACCCGATGCCGAAGAGGCTATACCTGCTGAATGAGGAAACGAATTGCCCGTTTGGACAGTCAATTTCAGTTGTTTTAAAAACGGCATAGAAGGCAATAACCCTGTCAAATATTGCAGCACTTTGGCGCGAAAAGCCTCGTTTTCCTGTTCATGAAAAAAAAACGTGAGATCAATTTGGCCATCGTCGGGGCCTTCACGCATTTCGTATTCAAGTTGAGTGTCGGTACAGGAAGATGCCAAGCTGAGGCTCAAAGAAGGATTGCGAGGGAGTTGCAAGCCATATTTGCCCCAGTATTTTATCAGGGCAATGTTGCTGGGCGAACGCCACAGGATGTGACCAGGTTCTGGCGGGTTGGAGGAATCGAGGATAAGACGGGACATGTGATGGTGATTGGTGAACTAGTGATTGGGGCAGCAAAGAAAAACAAGGAGTGAAAAACGGACGTATTTTTTTAAAGAGGTGCCTACATTTGCCAATCTCAACTGGAGGTTTTCCCAATCACGAGTCCACCAGCAACCAGTCAACCAATCACCAATTATCCAATCACCTATAAAGATGTGGCAAAAATTCCGCCGGTTCGGCGTTGAACTGTATGCGTTTTTCACTACGCCGTTTGTGTTGAAAAACTGTCTCGGAATGGTCGGCTTTATGACTGGCCTGCTGATGCTCACGTTTTGGTGGCTCAAATGCTACACGAATCATGGGGAAAGCGTACAAGTGCCCAATTATAAAGGCATGAGCTTCCGCGATGCAGCGCGCAAGGCGCGGTCACGCGATTTTGGGGTAGCGGTGAGCGATTCGATTTATATCCCAGGCGAACCTCCAGGGCAAATAGTATCCCAAGACCCCAAGCCCAACAGTCGGGTGAAAGAAGGCCGCACCCTCTATTTCACTGTCACAAAAAACAATCCCGACATCCTAAAACTCCCCGACCTTAAAAACGGCGACGACTACGAAATCTATTCCCGAAGGCTCACCCGAATCGGCCTAAAGCCCCGCATCGTAGCCCGCGCTGCCGACCCAAATGTTGGGCCAAATACCATCATTGATGTTATTTACAAAGGCGATACCATCACTGAAAAACTCCGTTACAACAGTGTGCCTGTAGAAATGGGCGCGACCATAGATTTCGTTGTGAGCGAGGAGGTTACGCTCACCGTGAATATGCCCGATTGTGTATGCCACACCCTTGGAGAAGCAAAATTTCTATTGCAAACCAGCGAACTCAGCATCGGCACAGTCATAAAAGACGCGACCGTGTCCGACGAAGAAAACGCCTTCGTATGGCGACAAAGCCCAAAGTACGACCCATTTGGCACGATGCGCAAGGGCGAGCAAATTGACTTGTACATCACGCAGGAACGGCCAGCCAGTTGTGGGGGTGAGTAGGCAGGGCTTAGTGGTCAGAAGACCTTGGATCGTCAGACCGTTAATGGCCTCGTCTGACGACTAAAAATCGTCTGACGAGTAATCTGCCAAGAATCCTGCGACAGCCTGCTGCTACTCCCAATCTAATTACATCCCATCTCAATTCTGGACAGCGGGTCATTATTAGGGAAACAATTTCCAGACATTGTACTTGCTGGAACATACCGCTCCATTTCGGCGTCGAACAATCCATTGGCAAGGAATTCCGCCAAGTCGTCTATTTCCCGCAGTGTCATTCTCAACGGACGTAAAAACCCTGAAATCTGGCTTGCAGGAACCTCGGGGTTTTCGGGAACACCATCGTTGAAGTATTCAACCACTTCTTTCAAGCTATGCTTGCTGGCCCCGTGAAAATAGAAACCAACATCACGCAGGTTGTACAACTGCGGCACTTTGAATTTGTGCATGTCTTCTTCCCTGTACGTAAAACCGCCTCGACCTAGATTGCGCCGGTCATTTGGCCCAGTTCTAAAAACATTGAACCCACTTTGATAAAGGTTGTTGACGCCCAAGGCAAAAAACTCGTGCGGATGACTGTTTAGTGAGGGGCTGTTGTGGCAATTGGAGCAACCGGCCTTTCCAAAGAATAAAAGCGCCCCTCTTTTCTGTTGTTCAGTCATCGCTGACTTCTTGCCTTTCAGCCATTGTTGAAATGGCGCTTGATTGGTCAAAATAGTGCGGAAATAAGCCGCAATCGCAAAAGAGCCTGTTAATCGGCTGTAACGCTCATTGGTTGGGATTTCAGGGAAAGCTGCATCAAACAAGGCTGTATATCCCAGCGAATCAGTGACGTTTTTGTTGATGACTTGTCTGTGTACCGCCAAAGCCCGCGCGTTGTTCGCTTCCAGACCCTTCAAGCCCTTGAAATTGATTTCGATGAGCGTGTCTTGATTCCACACGGATTCGGTTCCTGTGTTTACATCAAAGGAGCCGAAGGAGCCAGCCCAAAGCGCGTTTGTAACATAGGTTAGATTGACCGTCGGCAAAGGTCTCGCACCTTGTGCATCCACCTCGTCACCAGAATAAATCGGGTGTTTAGACCGCAATTCCCCGCTTTCACCAAAGCCTACAGCGCCATCCGCAATTCCTTGAAAACGGCCTGCTGTAAAGCCTCGCGAAGGCACGTGACAGCTGCTGCAGGAATACGCAGATTTAGAATCCGGGTATTTGTTCTCCAAGGCAAGCCCAGTCTCATAAAACAGCATTCGGCCAAGTTCAACCTTGGCTTCAGTAACTGGATTTTTCTCATCCTGATTAGGCAACAAGGCATAATCATTGCTCTCGGGCATTATGTAACCTTGGTAAGAACCGGTAGAGGACCGGAGATTAAGTTGATCTTCCAACAGCCTGTCATAATTGAAGTCGGGATCGTGAACACAAGATAGGAAATAGCCCGTGGAGGCAATCAAAAGGAAAACTGTAAAAGTTTTATTCATGATGGATGACAAACAAACTTGATTTAGAAAAATGTAACAACGCAAAACAGGCCTTATTCGACTTCAACAGTCCGAAAGGGAATTAAATTTAAGGAAAGCGTTTGTTAAAATAATAGGAGCAAAACCGATGCCAAGACCCGTTAACATGGATTCATTAAAGATTGCAAGGGCATTTTAATTTCATTTTAATTGCTTGGCATCTGATTCAATTCGTCACACTTGACCTCGACTTTGTTTTCGTTCGATAAAACTTCAAAAATTTTGTACGCTCCTGAAAATGAGGCAATTATCGGTTCAATGCGCTCGCGCTGGGAGTCGGTGATGAATATTTGCCCAAAGTCCTGCCTAATCAATAAGGCCACCAATTGGCGCACACGCTGAATATCCAATTTGTCAAAAATGTCATCCAACAGCAAAATTGGCGTCACCTTTTTTTCAGTGCGAAGCACTTCGTACTGAGCAAGACGGAGCGCCAGCAAAAAGGACTTTAGTTGGCCTTGCGAGGCAAATTTTTTTACTGCCTGCCCGTCCATGAACAAAGCCAAATCGTCGCGGTGGGGGCCGACCGTGGAGCGTTGTAAGAACCGGTCTTTTTCCAAAGCCTGCCGCATCATTTCGGAAAAATCTCCTTTCCCCAAATCTGATTCATAGCGTACCCCAACGGCTTCACGACTGCCGGAAATACTGGCGTAATATTCGAGGAAGATGGGCTGGAAGGTTTCAGCAAATTTTCTCCTTTGTTCGAAAATTGCATTTGCAGGAGCGGGCATTTGACGATCAAGGCTTTCGAGCAAGACCGGGTCAATGTGCTTTTGTTCCGAAAAATGTTTGAGCAGCGCGTTACGATGCTTTAATAACGCATTGTAAATCAAAAGGTTTTGTAAATATTCGGGCGAAATCTGCGAAAGCGTGGAATCCAGAAATCGGCGACGGTCTTCGCTGCCGTCTTGCACAAGTGTTATATCGTCCGGCGCGATCATCACTACCGGAAACTGCCCGATATAATCCGAAAGTCGCTCGTAAGTATTGCCATTGCGTTCAATTTCTTTGCGCTGCCCGGCCTGAAATTTGGCGGCGATTTTCACAGAGCCTCCTTCCACTTCAAATTGACCTTCCAAGCGAAAAAAAGATTCACCGTGCCGCACCAAATGACGGTCGTTCAGTCCAGCGTGGCTTTTACACAGACAAAGAAAATGCACTGCATCGAGCACATTGGTTTTGCCCACGCCATTGAGGCCAGTCAGGCAGTTGAGGCGCGGCGAAAAATCGAAGGTTTGCGCCTCATAACTTTTAAAATTGCTGAGTTTGATCTGGGAGAGATGCACAGCGCGAAGGTAACGATGAACGATGAACTATAAACGATGTTCATCGTTCATCGTTCATAGTTCATCGTTAGTTTTGCGCCATGGATACGATTCAAATTTCGGTGCTGGACCGCGAGGGAGAACTACACTCGCTGGAAGCACCTACTGATATGGCCTTGAGTATTATGGAATTGTGCAAAGCCTACGAACTCCCGGTAGAAGGCACTTGCGGCGGAATGGCCTTGTGCGCCAGTTGCCATGTGTATGTTTTGAGCAATCACGAGCTGCCCGAACCCAGCGACGACGAGCTGGCCATGCTCGATTCGGCTTTTTTTGTGAAAGCCAACAGCCGACTTGGTTGTCAACTCAAAATCAAGGAGGAAATGGATGGGTTGAGATTGGAACTTGCGCCGGTGGGGGGCTGAGAACAACTGAGTGGATTCAAAGGGATGGAACACCACGTCGATGGAACACGGATTGCACGGATGAGACACGGATTTTCACAGATTTTTATTTTGACAGGATAAAATCTGTGAAAGTCCGTGTTCCATCTTGACCCAATATATATTATTTTTCACCAAAACCGTCTTTTCAATTGGTTATGAACAATCTACGCAATAATTCCCTTGCCTCAAGAAGCCTGATAGTATTTGGACTGCTCTCCTTTTTTACCGTTGTACCTGCGTTCGCGCAAGTCACTTGTCTGCCCGTTTTTCCCAATGCAGACGACAACGTGACCATCACTTTTGATGCCACACAAGGCAACGGAGCACTAGCGGGGGTAAGCCCTGTGTGGGGACACTTTGGTGTGATCACCAATTTGAGCACTGGCCCGAGCGACTGGAAGCATGTCACAACCAGTTGGGGGCTGAACAATGCCGCCGCGCAAATGACCAATGCCGGGCCTAATCTGTGGAATAAATCCTTCAATATCAACACATTTTTCAATATTCCAGCCAATGAGACGGTACTCAAACTGGCTTGTGTTTTTCGCGACGCTTCGGGCAATACGGTGGGTCGTGCCGCCGATGGAGGCGATATCTTATACGAAGTCTATCCCGTTAACGCACCCCTGCAAACCCTGTTATTGTCGCCTACCGCTTCTCTGTTTTTAGCCAATATTGGACAACCAATTCTGGTCAAAGCAGCATCTTCTTCACCCGCCACCCTTTTTCTGTACGACAACGGTATCCAGATTGCCACGACATCCAATGCCGAACTTTTGCAGCACACGCTGAACGTGAGCACGACAGGTATTCACAAAGTCGAATTTGTGGCCACCAATGCTACCGAAAGCGACACTTCCACTTTCAGTTACATCGTCCCGGGCAATGTCGTTTCCCAAGACCCGCCCGCCGGGACGGAGTGGGGCATCAATTATTTGACAAATACCTCCGTACGCCTCGCACTGTACGCACCAAATAAGCAAGTGGTATACGTGCTAGGCGACTTCAACAATTGGCAACCGAATACATCACAGCAGATGAAACGAAGCCTCGACGGCAAGCTCTGGTGGCTCGACATTACAGGCATTCAGCCCGGGCAACCCGTTCGTTTTCAATACCTTGTGGATGGGAACTTGAGAATCGCAGATCCTTTGAGCACCCTCGTCCTTGACCCTTGGAACGACGGTTTTATTCCGGCCTTTACTTATCCAAACCTCCTCTCCTACCCTGTTGGAAAAACGAATGGCATGGTGAGCGTGCTGCAAACCGCCCAGACGCCATTCAATTGGCAAGCTTCGGATTACGAGCGACCCAAAAAGACTGATCTGGTGGTGTACGAACTTTTAATGCGCGATTTTCTCGCCCGCCACGACTACCCTACCCTGCTGGACACCCTGGATTATCTGGAAAAACTGGGTGTGACGGCCATTGAGCTCATGCCGGTGAATGAATTTGATGGCAACATCAGTTGGGGTTACGGACCCTCTTTCCACAAGGCGTTGGACAAATATTATGGCACTGCCGAAGCGCTGAAAACCGTAATAGACGAATGTCATAAACGCAACATCGCGGTCATTCTCGATGTGGTGTTCAACCAAGCCACCGGGGCAAGCCCTTTGGCCCAACTCTACTGGGATGCGGTCAACGATCAACCTGCTGCGGACAACCCCTGGCTCAACCCCGAAGCGACACACGATTTCAACGTATTCGAGGATTTCAACCACGAATCGCAGGCCACGAAAACGTATGTAAAAAACTGTGTAAAGTATTGGATATCACAGTTTAAAGTGGACGGATTCAGGTTTGACCTTTCTAAAGGATTTACCCAGAATAACACGGCGGGGAACATTGCTGCATGGGGTGCTTACGACACGTCGCGGGTAGCGATATGGAAAGATTATGCAGATTTTATTTGGGCGATTGACCCGGAGTTTTACGTTATTCTGGAACATTTTGCAGACAACTCCGAGGAAAAAGAACTCGCCGAATACGGCATGATGCTTTGGGGGAAAATGTATGAAGCGTACAAAGAAACTGCGCTCGGCTATTCCATCTCCTCCAACCTTACAGGCATCTCGTATAAAGAACGAGGCTGGACAGTACCGCACCTCATCGGTTACATGGAAAGCCACGACGAAGAACGAATTGCTTACGAATGCAAAACGTTTGGCAATCAAGTGCCCTCGCACAACATTCGGACGCTACCTGTGATGATGGAACGTATTGCCATGCTTGAAAACCTGCTTTTTACTGTTCCTGGCCCCAAAATGCTCTGGCAATTTGGCGAACTGGGCTACGATTTCCCGATCAATTATTGTGAAGATGGCACCATCAACAACAACTGTCGTATTGTCCCCAAACCCATCCGTTGGGATTATTTTGACGATCCTTACCGCCGCAAACTGCACAATGTGACGGCTGCGCTTTTGCAGCTGCGCAAAAATAACGATGTGTTTGAAACGCCTGATTTTCAATTGAATATCACGACCGGGCAGGTACGCAGCATTTTCCTGAACCACGCGGATCTAAATGTTGCTGTATTCGCCAATATCGGTGTATTGGCTATAACCGTGACCAATCCGGGTTTTCAGCATATAGGAGAATGGTTTGAGTATTATACGGGCGACACCCTGTTGGTGACTTCGGGATTGCCAACATCGTTTCCACTTCAGCCAGGGGAATACCGCCTTTACCTCGACAAAAAAGTGGCCTTGCCTCCAGGCATTGTCATTTCTGCGACCAAAGAGTCGGTAGGCGTTGTGGATTATTTCGGGATTCAGCCTAATCCGGTTGGGGATATTTTGTCGGCACGTTTTTCGCTGCGGGAAGATTCAGACATCCAAGTAGAAATCTCAGACATTGCCGGGAAAATCATTGAAAAACAAAGGTTTGTGAACCTTTTGGCTGGCGAACATCAAATTCAGCTTGAATCAACAAGTTGGCAGCCGGGTATTTATTTCGCAGTTTTGCGCGACGAAATGGGCAGAACTTTGGCCAAGAAATTTGTAAAAATGTAACAGTCTATGAAACGTTATCCAAGGCAACTTTCTGCCGGAGCGAACAATATCGTCATAGCGTTGAATCAATTGGAGGTCGCAAAAATTTATGAAGATGAATTGGCGCAACTCCATAAAGCAGGCTTTGCCCATCGCGACATCTTTCGTCCCTCCGATATGGCTGGTGAGCGGTATGACAATGTTTTCCTCACAGACAAAGGTTTGCGATTGATTGATGTGGGTATTTCTGCATTACGTAGACAAGTAGGCGGTTCGTTGTTTGAGCGTTTCGTTGAACAAGAATTGAAAGAGGTCGCCGAGTTCAAAGTGTTTTTTCTTAATCGTTGAATCAAGATAGCGGTGGAACCCTTGCCTCTGAGCGGGGCCGCCGTCGTTCCATCCCGACACGTCGGGATGTCTCCATACTTGGGGCGGGCGAATACAATCGCTCGCCCCTTTTTGTAGACCGCTCTAAGGTTTTCGAAAACCTTAGAGGTCTCGACCGTATAAACAGCGCTACTTTTGCACCTGCTTCACAAAAACCTTCCCACCCACTTGTATTTTTAGCCAATACTGCCCCGCAGGTAGATTCTTTGCATCCACTGTTGCCTTGTTTTCGAGCAGGAGTAGCCTGACACCCAAGGCATTAAAGAGTTCTATTTTTTCTGGCAAAACCGCGCTTTCGATCTGCCATACGCTGTGTGCCGGGTTTGGGAAAACATGCACAACGGGTTCATTTTCAAAAACTTCCACATTTTCAACAGGGGCACATTCAAGTTGATTCAAGTAACTCCACAAATCATTGTCAAACAGGATCGGCACTGAATTGCCCCCGGCATTGGTGTAACCCGCGTCATTGCCCTGTCGCACCACGACCCAGCCTTTCGACGGCACGACGTGGATTTTTTGGTCATTTTTCCCTAAGGCCGAAAACATATCGTTCGGGGCGTTTGGAATCAATTTGAAGGGAAATACAACCTGTAAGCCCGGCAACATAAAACTTTCCTGTCCATTGAGCCACCATAGGTAACCGTAACTTTTATTGAGGTTTTGGGAGGAGTGGGTCATGTCGTACACATACTGCTGGTCGTGCAGCAGCGTGTCGCCGTCCCAAACGCCCTTGGCCAGCCCAAGCAGTCCGTAGCGAGCCATATCACGGGCTTTGCTGTACAGGATATGATTGATCCACACGGCTTTCATACCAGTTTGGTCTAAAAGGCGGGTTTTGGTGAACAGGTTGAGGGTAGTTCCACTGGCCTCTTCCAGCACATCGTGTATGAGGTGGTAGGGCGCGTTGTGGTAAGCCCACCGTGTGCCAGCGTCTGCCTTATACGTCAGGCAGGACGGGTCAGTGCAATTGTCGTCGGGCACGGCATCGTCCAGGCCATTGGTCATGGTCAGTTGGTGCCAGATGGTGATGAGGTCTTCCTTCGCTGGCGGCTCGGAAGTCCAGCCGTTGCCGAGGTATTGACTGGTTTTATCCTGGATATCAAGCAGTCCCTCCTCCTGCGCCTGGCCAACCAAAAAAGCCGAGAGTGATTTGCCCGCCGAGGCCCAATACCAGATGGAATCTTGCACGAAAGTGCCAAAATATTTTTCCAGCACGATTTTGCCGTCTTTCAAAAGCAGGAACGACTTCGTGTTTTTCACTTCCAGAAAGTTGTAGAGGCTGTCTATCCTTTCCTGGCAAATGCCGAGACTAGCGGGGGAAGTAGTTTGCCAACTGGTGCCGGTTTTGGGCGGGAAGTATAAGGCTGTACTTTGGGAAAAAAGGGCTAAAGTGCTGAAAATCAGCCCCAGTGTTGTCAGGATTTTGGCGGCAAAAACAAGTTGGCGTGAAGTAGTAGGCAATTTTGTCATGGGTGCATTTTATTTGTTCCAAAAAAGAACGTGCTTTGACTGGGAAAGTTGGGAAAAGTAAAGCCGAGGGACTGTACGATACTATAAAAGTATGTTTCCATACCTTTTTTACGCAGAACCCAAAAAAGAAATGGCGATTCAAAATAAAATGCGATTTTTGTGCTGTGGAACGGGTGAATGCTTATATTTTCTCCAGATTTGAATCAATCTTCAAATCCATATTTTTTCATGGCCGCCAAAACCAGCCCCCTTTTTGCCTTGGGGATATTGCGCAGGCCCAAAAGTATTTTGAGGAAATTGGTTCGGTCCATACCACACTCTTTTGCAAAGGCTGTGTGGTTGATAGCGGGGCGTTGTTCGAGAAAAATTCGGAGGGTTGCTTCGAAAGACATAGCGTAAATATACGCAATTTTGACTACAATTGTGTGGTCAGAAGTACGGGAAACAATAGTTCTTGCCAACGAGAATAATAAAAAATGAAAATAAATAAAACAACATGAAGAAAAATCTCTTTGCCCTAATTTTCACAATCGTTTTGGCCGGCTTTTTCCCAAATTCACTTGGTGCGGTATCGAGT
>Ga0163148_10001372_pt1 | contig 31723 bp, 26 predicted proteins | sample OliLakLV19MP7P2_FD_148606 | JGI IMG/M metagenome (GOLD analysis project Ga0163148, IMG submission 148606) | Freshwater microbial mat bacterial communities from Lake Vanda, McMurdo Dry Valleys, Antarctica- Oligotrophic Lake LV.19.MP7.P2 | ecosystem: Environmental > Aquatic > Freshwater > Lake >... | reverse complement strand
ATCATGTTCCAAACAAAAACGATCATGCTTTGAATGGGAACGATCGTGCTTTACATCGGAACGATAGTGCTTTGAATGAGAACGATCGCATTTTGAATGGGAACGATCGCGCTTTAGGTTAAAACGATCGCATTTTGAACTGAAATGATCGCATTTTGAACGAGAACGATCGTAGCGTTAGACAACGCTGCTGCCCTTCACAACTCCAGCCTGATCAGTTGCCAATTGCATGAGAGGCTATTTGTAGCGATCGCTCAACTATGAGTCTTTGCGTTCTCAACGTCTACATCCGTTTCGTACATTTTCCATCCACTGTCACGTTGCCGCTACAAGCCATTTCCAATCAAGATAAACGGTGCCCAGTAGTAGGGATGGGAAAAATCGCTGGACTGCGCTCGCTGTGATGGTGGCACACCTTTGATAATCAAGGTAGAACTTCTTTGAGGCGTATCTTTAGCAGTCAACTTACCTTGCAGTAAGCTCAGTTGTGCTTGTCGCAATGCCTCGGCTTTGGTCATTTTGCCTGTTGCGAGGTTTTTGTAAAACTGCTGCATCAGCACGCTGGTACTGGCATCGTTCACCTGCCAGAGCGATGCAATCACAGCTTTCACACCTTTTTCCAGGAAGGAGTAGCTGACGTTGGAAATTTCAATGCCATCGGCTCCCCGATCGGCGAGTGCCGTTTGACAGGCGGACAGCACGACAAGCTGCACCTTACCTAGATCGCTGAGTCCTTTAATTTCAGCAATGGGCAGTTTTTCTCCCGTACCCAGCAGGATGTATGATCCATCAGCTTGATCACGCACAAAGGCTCCGTGTGTGGCAATGTGGAGTATGGAGTAAAGGGAAATGTTCTTTTGCAGATTGAAGAGATCAAACTGTTGATTGAGCAACTCTAGACCGGGATAAACGCCCAATCGCGTTGCTTTTGATTGGACGATCGCTGCCAGTTCAAGGGGAACATTACTCAGCGCCTGAAAGTTTGGCGGCGCGGCATTAGAAAGCCTAGCGGCGAGAACAGTTGCCGTTTTGGGATCGTAGTTTGGTCGATCGGTGGTGGTAAATTCAGCCGAGACGATCGTAGCAACAGTGTAATTTTCAATCAGATATTGTTTACCATCAAACGAGGCGCTCATGGGAATGTAGCGCGTAATTCGGTCTTGCGCGAAGACGAGATGTTTGATTTTGCCTTGCAATTCTTGTTGGAGCGGTTTGGGAAAGAGCCAACCGTAAAGCTTCTGACTGACCGCATTGAGTGCTGCCGTATCGTTGGCATTGCACGATCGCTGCTCACATTGTTCCATCAGTTGGCGAAACTTCACGACCGTACTGTTTAATTCCGTCTGTGAAACTTTAACTTCAAACTGACGCAAGGCTTCACCTTTAGTCGCTAAGACGAGCCAGAGTTTATCGTCTGTCACCAGCGAGTAGATCAAGGCAGAGTTGGGTTGAGTTTCGAGGATTTCCTGTACCTTGCCGCTGAACCGATTTTTGGGATTGAGAAAATTGTTTTCGTCCTGCTGTTTGCGGGTTTTGATGGCAGCTTCAAACGTTTTAACCGCCCGATCGTACTCGGCGTTAGCAGCCGTTCACAGTTGAATGAAGCGATCGTACTCGGCGCACGGCGGTTTACTTGCCTGACACCCACGCAACTTTTGTCCAAAGGCAATGAAGCTACCATATTTATCAACGATTGCCTGTTCTGTAGGATCGAGTGCAATTTTGCCGTTGTCAATCTTGGCTCTGGTGGTGCGATCAAAGTCTTTCAATTCCTGCACTTTCAGCAGTTCCAATACCTCCTGCGCTTCCAAAATGCGACCTTTGGCAAGGAGTAAATCAGCAAGGTTGCGATAGGGCACAGCAGGGGTTTGGGTGTAGGAAGCCTGGAGATCACGGGAAAGTGAGCGAGTGTCTTGGCGAAGGGATTCCCTGACGTTAACGGATTGTTTGTAGAAGACAATTGCCAGTTCCGGTTGCCGCTGTGTAGAGAATATAGCACCCAGATAGCTCAAGGCAAGGGATTCTCCGCGGCGGTCTTTGGTTTTGCGGGCGATCGCTAAAGCTTGTTCGTTTAAATCAATGGCTTTGCTATTGTTGCCCAACGCATAGTAAACAAGTCCCAGATTGCCCAAAGCTCGTCCTTCATCCAGTCGGTTTTGGAGTTCCCGAAAAATGGCTAAAGCTTGTGTGTGATACTCAAACGCCTTGCCATAGTTGCCTAAATCATTGTAGGCAAGTCCTAGATTGCCTAAGACTCGTCCTTCATCCAATCGGTTTTTGACTTTCCGCGCGATCGCTAAACGTTGTTCGTAATACTCAAATGCTTTGCCATAGTTGCCCAGCACCAAGTGAGCATTACCCAAATCGAGCAGGGCAGTTCCTTCTCTTTTTTGATCGTTGCTTTTCCGAGCGATGGCTAAAGTCTGCTGGTAATACTCGATCGCTTTGCCATAGTTGCCCAACAAATTGTAGGCACCCCCCAACGCCGTCAGAACTTGTGTTTCCTCATTACGGTCATTGGTTTGCTGAAAGATGAATAATGCTTGCTGGAAGAAGGCGATCGCTTTGTCGTACTGGAAGAGGTTACTGTAAGCAATGCCCAGATTTTTTAGTGCTACTGCCTTACCACTACGCTCTTGGATTTGTCGGTAGATGGGCAATGCCTGCTGGAAGGTGGCGATCGCTTTCTCATGCTGTGAGAGGGCATCATAATCATTGCCTAGACTAGTTAGCGCATTTGCCTCTCCCTCACGGTCATTGACCTGATGGAAGATAGCCAGAGCCTGTTGGTTGGCAGCGATCGCCTTATCATATTGTTTGAGTCTGCGATAGGTAATACCCAACCCTTGCAGTGTGGTTGCTTCACCTTGGGGATCTTTGATTTGTTGATAAAGGGATAATGCCTGCTGAAAAGAGGCAATGGCTTTGTCATACTGGGAGGAATTCCTGTAAGCTCTGGCTAAATTAATCAGCGCGTTTGCTTCGTTCTGATGATCGTTAACTTGGCGAAGGATGGGTAATGCTTGTTGGAAAGAGGCGATCGCCTTGTCGTACTGCAAAAGGTTTCTGTAAACAATGCCCAAATTAGTCAGCACCAACGCTTCGTTCTTGCGATCGTGGATGTCCTGGTAAATTTGGAGTGCCCGTTGCCAAGACTGCGAGGCTGCTTCAAATTGGTTGGTTTGAAGTTGCTTCATGCCCTGGTCAAAGAGTCGATCTGCCTCCGCTTTTCGGTCTTGTGTGGTGGTGGATTGTGCCAGGACGGGCGATCACCAGACGGTAGGGGCGCAGAGGGCGATCGTCGTTGAGCAAATCAGCAGCAGTGTTAAACCAACCGACTTCAGAGCAGGGCGCATTGAACAATCCTCCGGGAGCAGAGAAGCTTACCAAGTAACCTATCACTCTGGGCGATCGGAGGTTATGCACTCCTTACCTTCTCCAGCTACCCTACGGCAAACTCGGTAAACTGCCGCTTAAACGGAGATTGAAACGCCAACACAATGTCCGACTTGGGTATGCCCCGATTGAGTAGCTCATTGGCAATCCCAATATCAGTGCCATCATGCTGAATCCAGATCTTGCCATGCTGAAGATCCATTTGCACCACACAACCGTAGACTCGCCGCTTATTCGACCAACCAACATGAACCAACTGGTAGCGATCGCGCTCCTGATCAAAAATAAGCTGTGCCTCCACATCTTCGTTACTCCCGCGGATTTCGCTGTAGGATTGCAACACCATTTGGATCATTTCTCGATACTCATCTATCGTTGCCATTTCACAATCACCTCATCTTCTGGTTCGTAAACAAGCAAATAAACTTGATACCGCTCAATCAACCGTCGCGGTAATTCTAAACTGAAAAACGATTGGTACACATCGAACGGAATTGCTAGATACAAAATGCGATCGCATTGCTCTTCCTCTAATGCCAGCCGATATTTCAGAAATTGCCCCAAAGCTGTACTAAATTCTGTCGTTGCAGATAGTCCTGTAAAACTCTTGATTTCAACAGCAATCTTCTCACCATCCCGTTCTGCAACCAGCAATTTTTCTGCTTCCAGGTCAATGTACATATCAATGCCGCCAAAACGGATGAACAGAGGATCAGCAGTAATGATCCAACCATCCTTTTCAAGGGCGTGTCTTACAGCATCATGAAAAACGTCTTTTGCTGGCATCGGAGTTAATCTATCACCGTTCACCCTAATTCTAAAGCCTGTTTTCAGGAGCGCCATACTGCGATCGCTCCATTGCCCACCCACGCAGTAGGAGCGATCGCGTTGGCATCATTCGGTTGCTTGCATCAATCCTTTGAGCAACGGCTGCACTTACTGCACAACCTGAAACACAGCCGAGAGCGCCGCCAGCTTGCCAGCATCGATCGCCGTGTAGCTGGAAGGAACCCTCAGGCTCGTGCTGCGGGACGTGCGATCGATGTCTCCCAGCAAGCTGCTGACAACCGTATCCGCTTCATTGGCTTCTAAACCTGCTGGAGCACCCTTACGAATGCCACGTGCGCCGGCAATATTTTTTAGGGCGCGGAGGGCATCCCGCAACGGTTCCCGACTAAGGAGAATCAGCGGTTCAAACGATCGAGGTGTCCCGTAGATTTCAAACGGGACTGGAATGACAAACCCATCCTCATTCGGTTTTGTGGGTGCGACAAGGGAGGCAGCATCAGGAGCCTCATAGCCAAACGGAAACAGTACGCCCATTTCGCCAGAGTCAGAAATGACAAGTGTTGCCACATAGAGATTCTGTGCCTCGCTGTTTTTGATGCGTACGCCTAAATTCGTACCCAGTTTCAGCGGTTGCGTTTTGATCGACTGGGTTTGAATGGCACCCGCCTGGACACCACGACTTTTGAGTGTTCTGCCCGCTCCCAGCGGTTTGTTGGCAGCATCAACCGGGAAAATATCGGCACTGACTTTCAGCGGTGAGCTATCACCCAGAATCGCTTTCAGCACCTGCGCTGCCAACAGGGACTTCAGGCGAGGGCGGAGTCGAGCAGCAGCAGCGTTGATGGTTTCGTTCGATGCACCAAAGGAGTCGGGGATAGGAGTCAAGTCCGCAGAGAAGAGACTGATTGCATTCGTGGGCGGTAGTGCCTTGCGGTTGGTTTATAGCCGCTGCCCATTCTCTGCCGTCATGCGTCCGATGATGTAGTCGATCGACTGCTTTTGGTTCACGGGCGAGATGTCGAGCCAGCTTAACCCACTGAGCGCTTGTTGCACTATTGGTAAGGACTCACCCAGCGAGGGGTCAAGTCCCAACTTCAGCTTGGCGTTGGGAGGGACACCGCGAATCTGTTCGCGTAGCACATCCCTGTCGTCAATTGCACTTTGCTGCCCGATCGCAGCTTACCTGCTGCCTCCAGCCCCACGCGGGCAGTTGTTTGCTCTAGTTCGCCGATCGTTTGCCCCTGAGCATCAATAAGATTGAAGACTGCACCCGTCTGATACGAGGCTAAGGCAGTAGGCGATACCCCGACCAGCCAAAACTTGATGGGTTGTCCCGGTTGGGGGTCTTCGTGAATGACCGCTTCGGCAGCGGGTCGTGATGCAGCCGCAAAAAAGATGGGTTGCTGATTGTTAGTACTGCCCACTCTCACTTCCTGTAGCGGCACCTGTGTACCCTTGGAGAGCAGTTGGGTGCTGAGTACCAGATTTGTGAACAGCGTGTCGAGCGGTTGAGGTGTGGTGGTGATAGGCAATTGCCAGAGATACCGCGTGAGCAAATAGGTAAAGCCCCCGGCACTAAACCCCTCAAACGGCACATCTAACGACTCCTGATTGGACTGTGCTGCGCCAATGCCAGCCCCCTTTGCAAGACCCAGTTTTCGCTGTTGCTTAAATTGCGCCGCCGATAGCCCCAGCTTGGTCAGCCAGGTCTTCTGGTACGCCAAATCCTCCGAAGGTGTCGTTGGAATGACCTGTGGACTATTCGCATCCTGTTTAAGTAGCAGCTTTAGTGCCCGTACTTCGGTGTTACCGCGAAGTGCACCGCCAGCGTAGCAGCTATCGAGTAAAACCGTGACGTTTTCGGTTTTGAGAGCAGACATGAGCAAGAACAGGGTGTGCCCCATAATGCTGCGGAGGCTACCCATCTCACCTTGCTCCACATCATAGGGAAGAATCACGCCATTGACACCTTGTTCTTTTCCCTAGTTGTTTATTGTCGAGCCGGGATTCGGGTCGGCATCGAACACTCGTGAACCATGACCGGAGAAGTGAAACACAACCACATCACCCGGTCGCGCTTGCGCGATGAGATGGGTTTCAAAGGCAGAGAGAATGCCCTGTCGCGTCGCTTGGGCATCGGTGAGCACCTTAATATCTTTGGGGTCAAAGCCGTAGCGATGTTCCAGCAACAGTGCCATCGATCGCACATCGGTGACACAACCGTTCAGAGCATTGCCACCAGAGTAGGCGTTGATGCCCACCAGCAGGGCAAATTTGCGAGAGGCAGCTTGGGCGTTGACCCGATCGAACTGGTTCGCTTGCTGTAAGAAATCAACCTGACTGAGACCGATCTCGGCAAGGGTGGCACCAGCAGACTGGATGAAATGACGACGTTTGATGGGGACATCACTAGACTCCTCTCAGGCATAGATGGATGAATTGAATCGATAGCATTGCAGGCATTGGCACAACCTTGCAGGCAGCAACGCGCACAGCATGACAAAGTGCTGCCTGTCACAGTTAATACCATGTCACTCTCACGCAAAAGCGGTTATGCAAGTTCAGGCGATGCAAGTTTACAAACTGTTGCCAATGAGAATGAACGGTGCCCAGTAGAAAGGATGGGAAAAATCGCCGTTAGTGCTCTGACGAGTTTGAGGGCTGCCTTTGACAATCAGAGTGGCTCGATTGGGAGCATCTTTGGCAGTGAGTTTGCCTGTGATGAACTGTTGCTGCACCATCTGCAACGCTTCCGCTTTAGTCATTTTGCCTGTTGCAAGCTGTTGGTAAAACTGTTGCATCATCAAACTGGTGCTGGCATCGTTGACCGACCAGAGGGATGCCATGACCGCTTTTACCTCGTTTTTGAGGAAGAAATAGCTGATGCCGGGAATTTCGATGCCATCGCTGGCACGATCGCCCACAGCGGTTTCACAGGCAGACAGCACGACGAGGTGAATGTCGCCCAACCCATAGCTACCGAGTTGGTCAATCAGGGCTGTGGTGAGATTTTGTCCACGTCCCGGCAGGAGGTAGGAATCTTCAGGGCGACCGGGTTGAAATTTACCATGTGTGGCGATGTGCGGCACTCGATGCCCCTTCAGGTTTGCTTTCAGCGCCTCAAAATCGAATTGCGTATTGAGCAGTTCAACACCGGGATAAATGCCTTGCGTCTTGCGGCTATTGGGGAGTTTAACAATGGCATCCAGTTCAGCAGGCACATTGTCGAGCGGGTTGGCGTTGGCAAACGTTGAGGCTCCGGCTGCCAGCAAAAAGGAGGCGGTTACAGGCAGTTTGGCAAAGGTTTCGCTGGTGTCGGTTTTGCTGGCGGCGGTGATGGTGCTGATGCTGTAGCGTTCAATCAAATAGTGTTTGCCATCAAAGAGTGCCGCGAGAGGAATGCAGCGAGTTGTGCTGTCGGGTGCGAAGACGAGATGTTTGATAGCGGGATTATTGAGTTCCGGTTCCAGTGGTTTGATCAGCCAGGTGTAAAGCTGCTGACTGGTGGCTTGCAGGGCAGCAAGATTGCCAGGTGACTGCAATTGTTGCCGGAAGGTTTGAATAGTTTTGAACAAGGTTTCGGCACCGACGCGCGTTTCAAACGGACGGAAGGTAACGGCTCCATCGCCTGCTTTGAGTGCCAGCAGAAATTGAATTTTATCTTTAAGCACGAGGGGATAAATCAACACTGTGTCAGGTTGAGCATTGACGATGCGACGCGCTTCCGCATTGAGTTTTTCGGGCACGAGCGTGGCGCTTTCAGTGGAGAAATATTTGGCTAAAACGGCACGCTGCTGGCTGAGTTCAGCAGTAACGGCTTGATTGAGCCGATCGCGCTGGTCTTGCAACTGCTGGAGTTCGGGGCAATGCTTCTGTTCGCACTCAGCAATTTTCTGGCTAAATGCCCCAACGTTTGTGTAACGTTGCAAAATTTGCTTCAAGGCAGTGGCTTCAATGTTGGCAAGGTTGATGCCGGGGCTGTCAATACCTGCATCACGGGTGAAGTCGCGCAGTTCGCGCAGTTTCAGCAGTTCGAGGATGGCTTGCGCTTCGGGGAGGTGACCTTGTTGAATCAGGAGATCGGCAAGAGAACGATACGTACCTGCAACAGATTGAGCGTAGGATTCTTGAGACTCACGCGGCAGTTTGCTAATGTCTATCCGAATCTTTTCGTGCACATTGACGGATTGTTTATAGAAGACGATCGCCAAGTCTGGGGACTGTAAATTAGTTTGTGTCAAAGGTCAAAACAAGATCTAATGAACTCATCTACCGAGACCCCCAGCCATGACCTTTCGACCTGAACTGATTGACGAGTTGCTCAAAGAAGACCGCAGCCCCGCAGACCTGATGGGAGAAGGCGGGATCTTCAAGCAGTTGACCAAAGCGTTAATTGAGCGCTGCTTGAGTGCTGAGTTGAACACCCATCTAGCCGAGGAGAAGGCAGAACCAGAGTCCAGTCGCTCCAAGAATCGGCGCAACGGAACCAGCAAGAAGACGATTAAGGGAGAGTTTGGTGAAGCCGAGATAGGGGTTCCCCGTGACCGCAACGGGGCATTTGAGCCGCAGTTAATCCAGAAAGGACAGACCCGGTTCAACGGATTCGATGACAAGATTTTGTCGCTGTACGCTCGTGGGATGACGACGCGCGACATCCAGGCGCAGTTACAGGAACTGTATGGGGTGGAGGTGTCCCACACCTTGATCTCTAACGTGACTGAGGCAGTAGAGGCTGAGCGCAAGGCGTGGCAGAATCGCAGCCTGGATGCGGTCGATCCCATTGTTTACCTGGATGCCCTTGTGGTCCAAGTCCGGCAGGAGGGGCGAGTGATCAACAAAGCGATTCACTTAGCCCTGGGAGTCAATCTAGCGGGACAGAAAGAGCGATTGGGACTGTGGATGACCCAGAATGAATCCTCCAAGTTCTGGCTGTCCGTACTGACGGAGTTGCAGAATCGGGGAGTCAAAGACATCTTCATCGCCTGCTGTGATGGCTTGACGGGATTCCCAGAAGCCATTGCAGCCGTGTTTCCCCAGACTCAGGTGCAACGCTGCATTGTCCACCAGGTGCGCAACGCCCTCAACGATGTCTCCTACAAAGACCGTAAGGCGGTGGCGGCTGACTGGAAATCCATCTACTCGGCGGCGACGGTCTCTGAGGCAGAGCAAGCGCTGATAGACTTTTCCCAAATCTGGGACAAGCAATATCCCACCATCAGTCAGTCCTGGCTCAAGCACTGGAACCAGGTTATTCCCTTCTTTGCCTTTCCCCCCGATATTCGCAAGGCAATCGACACCACCAATGCCATTGAGTCCCTGAACATGACCCTGCGCAAGGTGTTACGCAATCATCGCTCGTTCCCGACCGATGAATCGGCGTTGAAGGTGATCTACTTGGCGATCCACAATATCTCGAAAAAATGGACAATGCCCATTCGGGATTGGAAAGCGGCGTTGAATCGATTTGCAATTGAATTTGAAGGCAGGTTTCCGATCTGACCTTCCTCCTTTGACACAAACTACTTTACAAACCCTATTTCTTCCGGCGAGATAATCTTGCGACTTGAGGTAGCTTTCAATACATCAGTACTCTTTGCATCGATCGCATTATGGAATCGCGTCCTCAGAAGCTGCTCGATCGCACACGTGAAACCATTCGGCTCAAGCACCATGACTTAGGCGTCGTAAGCGTCCATTGGTGGACAGGTGCAGATGAGGTTGCGATCGCCATACGCCTGATCGATCCGTCCTACAGCCGCCCAGAATTTGTTGTCGCGTGTTCATGCCGTTGGATAGGCTGCTTGCTAACGTGTATAAGGACGATTCCAATCATCAGTGCGATCGCCCCTCGCTGTAGGTTGGGTTGAGCACCGTCAAGCTGTTTAGCCATGCCCGATCGTCTCAAGCGAAACCCAACATCTACTAACTTTAGCTCGGCTTGAATGTTGGGTTACCCTGCGGGAAGCAAGCTACATGCTTCGACCCAACCTACGAGGCGGGCGATCGCACTACCAGCTTCTGCGTGCCCCGTTAGAGGAGATAAAATGATGACCTTTAGCCTTGCAAAAACCGTCGTTTCAACCGATGGTGAACCACTCTACACCTTTGAAGCGGCTGCCATCCTCACCGAGACTTCGCTGACGGTAGTAGAGGTTTATGTTGAGTTAGGCGTGATTGACGCGATCGGCTCAATGCTACACGCCCGCGAACTCGCTCGCATTGCCCTCTGAAACCACTCGTCAACCACTAAAGCTTCAATTGGTCTAATTTGGTTTGTAGATTAGTCCAATGAACGCCCATCAGGTTGGGTAGAACTATGTGGGCAGCGCCAAGGCGATCGCGACTACCAAGTCCAATTGCCCACATACCGCCAGCGATCGCGGCTTCAACCCCAACCGGGGCATCTTCCACCACCACACACTGAGCAGGGTTGAGTCCTAACTGATTCGCGGCATACAGAAAAAGATCAGGGGCTGGTTTGGGCTTTTCAACGCTGTCGCCATCGGTGATCACATCAATGCGATCGGCAATCCCTAGCTTCTCAATCACGGTTTTGGCGTTCTTGCTGGCAGACCCGATCGCAATTTTCATGCCCGCTTGCCTCAGTTCGTCTAAGAGCGCTACAGCACCGGGCAGTAGATCCTGCGGTGTGATGGTTTGGATTGACTCCACATAGTAGCGATTTTTGCGCTCCATCATTTCTTGTAGCTGGTCTTCTGAGTAAGAGCGATCGCCCACAATGATTAACAGCGAGTCTCGTCGAGCCACGCCTCGCAATGCTTCATTTGCCTGTCGATCGAAGGGCAAGTTTTCTTCGTCAGCCAATCGCTGCCACGCACGGTAGTGAAACTCAGCCGTATCCGTGAGAACACCATCAAGGTCGAAGATAAACCCCTGAATGTTAGGCGCATGAGCGATCGACACTTGAGACGGTGAGGGCGACAGATCAAAGCTGTGCCAGGTGCCGCGCCAGTGTAGTTTGAATTTGAGCCGCGTCCAGGTGGGTGGGAGGTGAGGAGTCGCAACGGGACCATCATCCTTCAGTTGAATGCCGCCAAAGCCGAACACCACTGCTTGCCAGACTCCGCCTGCTGAAGCCGCATGAATGCCATCTTCTGTATTCCCGCGATTATCCTCCAGATCAACCATCGCTGCCTGCATAAACTGCTGGTAGGCAGCGGCTGTGGCACCCAGATTGGCAGCAAGGAGCGCGTGAATGGCTGAAGTCAGGGATGATCCGTAGGTGCTGTCTGTACGGGGAGCGTAGTAGTCCCAGTTTTTTTGCAACACGTCATGGCTATAGGGGGCTGCTTGTACGCCTCGCATCAGGTAGAGGAGCATCAGCACGTCGGGTTGCTTGAGCACCTGCCGCTGATTTGTTGCATCAATACCGAGTACCGCTTGGATTGATCGATCGCGGGGTTCGTATTCGTTTAAGTCGATATCCTGGAGCTGGAAAAACCCCTCGAACTGCTCGATTAGCCCTGTTTTAGCATCGTAAGGAATGTACAGCTTTGCAATCATGTCTTGCCAACGCAGCCGCTGCTCTGAAGTAAGTTGCAGCCGTTGTGTCAGTGCAATTGCATGATTCTCATTCTGAGAGGCTTCGCCAACAGGAAACGTGAGTTGCAGCCACTCATAGACAGCCACAGCCGTTTCGAGATGCCATTGCACCATGCGATTGGTGAACGCATCGTTATTCACCTGCTCATGGTATTCATCGGCTCCGATCACCCCGCACAGTTCATATCGCTCTTGCTCGGCATGCCACTCCAACCGACTCATCCAAAACAGCGCTGTGTCCAGGATGATTTCGGCTCCGCAGTCGCGCAGCCAGTCGTCGTCGCCCGTTGCCTGCCAGTATTGCCAGGTAGCATAGGCAATGTCGGCGCTCAGGTGAATTTCACGATCGCGGCACCAGATGCGTACCGCTTCCGCATAGGGATCAGTCGGGATCGACGTTTTGGGCGTTACTTCATCGCCAGTGGCAGCGCTTTCCCAGGGAAACATGGCTCCCTGATACCCACTATGCGAGGCTTTGCGCCGTGCTCCTTCCAGAGTATGATAGCGATAGGTCAGCAAGTTGCGGGCGATCGCGGGTTGCGTCAAAGTGAAAAAGGGCAGCATGAAAATTTCGGTATCCCAAAAAATGTGCCCCCGGTAGCCGAACCCCGACAACGTTTTAGCAGGAATGCTGACCCGATCGTTATCTGAAGAGGCACTGATGAAGAGTTGAAACAGGTTGTAGCGCACTGCCAATTGCGCGGTGCAATCGCCCTCAATCTCGATATCGCTATGCTGCCAAACTGCATCCCACGCCTGCTGATGAGCAGCGAACATCACGGCATAGGCTGGTAGGTCAGCCAATTTGTCTTGAGCCGCCTGCACTGGTAGTTCGGTCTCCTGGGAGGTGAACACCGTCACCACCTTTTCCACGCTGATGGTTTGCCCCGCTGCTGCCATGAAGGTGGTCGTCAAGGTGTGATAGCCAGGAGGACTCGCTACCTGGAAGGATGCCTCGGTGCCGATTACAGCGATTTTAGCTGCCATGACGAGTTCAATGTGGGAAGTGCGGGTACGCACCTGTAGCAAAATTCCTTGCTCAATTCCCTGTCCAAGCTCGCCTTGATCGAGCTGCTCCCAGTGGTCAAAGCCTTGATTTTCGGGATACCCATTGAGGCTGGATTGTACCTCGATTTTCCAGGGAAAGGGCTCCGCCAACGTGCCGCTGCAATCGATCGGTGTAATCTGGCAGCGCAATCCCATCACCTGTCGATCGGCTAAACTGGCGAACCGCTCAAACCGGAACTCTAAGGTCTTACCCGTGGGGCTACGCCAGCGCACGAAGCGGCTCAGCACTCCATAATGTAAATCGAGCTGTCGTTCGTAGTGGAGAATGTCGCCGCGATCGAGCCGAAACTGTTCGCCGTTGACAATCACTACTAAGGACAGCCAATCAGGACAATTTGCCAACTCAGTGTAGATGACGGGCACATCGTCATAGACTCCATGAATTAAGGTGGCTGGCAACGCCTGCGGGTAGCCTTCCTCAAAGCTGCCCCGTGTGCCTAAATAACCATTGCCGATCGTAAAGATGGTTTCTCTAGCCCGCAACTGCTCTGGATCAAATTGAGGTTCGATCAGTGTCCAGTCTGTATAAATCAAGTCACGGTCAATCGAATCACGAGAGCGTGGAATGTTCATTAGGGTGGGGATTGGAGGTCTGTTTCGCTCAAGGAATGCTGCGCTACCTGAGCATTCAGTACTTCATCAAATTCAAATAGGGTGCTGGCAAAAATTGTCTGAGCCGTTAACCAAAGTTGCCTTCAATGTAGTCTTTGGTGGCTTGCTCTTGCGGCTGCTTGAAAACGCTTTCGGTTTTGTCGTATTCCACCAGATAGCCAAAGCGATCGCCATGATCGGCTTCTTCAGCGTTAAAGAAGGCAGTGCGGTCAGCAATGCGTTTGGCTTGCTGCATGCTGTGCGTCACGATGACGATCGTAAACTTCTCTTTGAGTTGCTCTAGCAAATCTTCGATTTTTTGACCAGAAATGGGGTCAAGCGAAGAAGTGGGTTCATCCATTAAGATCACTTCTGGCTCTAGAGATACTGCCCGCGCAATGCACAAACGCTGTTGTTGTCCGCCTGACAGGGACAAGCCGCTTTCCTTGAGTTTATCTTTGACCTCATCCCAAAGGGCGGCTTGCTGAAGCGATTTTTCGACTAATTGATCAAGATTTTCTTTACGGTTAATGCGGGCACCATAGGCAATATTTTCGTAAATCGATTTGGGAAATGGATTGGGCTTTTGAAACACCATGCCAATGCGGCGACGCACCTCAACCGGATCGACGCTCGATGAGTAGATGTCTTTATCACGATAGAATGCTTTGCCTTCAATGCGGCAATCATCAATCAGGTCATTCAGCCGATTAAAGCAGCGCAACAGTGTACTTTTACCGCATCCAGATGGACCGATAAAGGCGGTGATTTGGTTTTTAGGGATGTCGATCGAGACATCCCGTAGCGCCAGCTTGTCGCCGTAAAATACCTTGAGCGCTTCTGTGCGTAAAACAGCTTCAGTTTGATTTTTAGCTTGTTGATCAGCAGATTTTTTTTCGGTTTCAGGAGGCATTGTAGAAAAGGATAAAGGACATGGAAATGAGTTACGTGGAGGCTGATTGATTTGCTGGCTTATTGCGATTGGCTATAGAAGCTCTTGCGAGTAATCCAGCGAGCGAACAAGCTACTCAATAGCACCAGAAGCACTAATAGTAGGGAGGCTGCCCAAGCGATCTCCTGCTGGTTCTGGAATGGCACGGTTGCAAAGTTATAAATCAGCACTGCTAAGGTGGGAATCGGCTCAAATAGCCCTCTCGGCCAAAACTGCGAAAATAGCGTGGTGAAAATTAACGGTGCTGTTTCGCCTGCTGCCCGCGCGATCGCCAGCGTGATCCCAGTTAAAATTGTGGGCAATGCCGCCGGTAAAATGACTTGTAAAACCGTTTGAAACTGAGATGCACCTACAACGGCTGAAGCCCATCTCACATCTTGGGGCACGAGCTGTAACGCCTCATCTGTGCTTCTCACAATCAGTGGCAGCATCAAAATTGCCAGAGCAACGCCACCTGCTAAGGCAGAAAATTTGCCGATTGTCACGACGAACATGCCATAGGCGAAAATGCCAACAATGATGGACGGTACGCCGCTCAAAGCGTTGGTGGCAAACCGAATCCAATCGGCAATATTTTTAGAGCTGAATTCTGATAAATAAACGGCTGCCAGAATACTCAGTGGCACACTGATTAATGTTGCGATCGCCACAGTTAGTAAAGTACCCGCGATCGCGCTACCCACGCCACCTCCGGGCTGAAGCGCAGCGGGAATTTGCTGGGTAAACAAGTCTAGATTAAAACGTCCAATGCCTTTGAAAATTACATATCCTAGAACCAGCAGTAAGGGTAGTAAGGCAATGCCCAGCAGCGTAAAGGCAATGCCTGTCCAAACGAGATCCATTAAGGTTTGCGGGCGGGCAAAAGAGCGATCCATACCCTGAGCCGCCGATTGATCTGAGTTTTGAGTGGGAGCGATCGAAGTCATAATCTCATTCCCTGCATTGGATTTAGCACATTAGCACTCGAAAATGTCTGGCTGAAATTTCAACTTACTACTACTGTTTGACTTTTCGCACAATGATTAATGCCCAAATATTGACAATCAACGTAATCGCAAACAGCACCAAAGCGGCATACATCAATGACGATTTTTGCAGCCCTGTAGCTTCGGAGAATTGGCTCACGACTAGCGAGGAAATCGTATTGGCAGGTGCGAGTAGCGAAAAATTTAGATCGTTGCTGTTGCCAATGACTAATGTGACAGCCATTGTTTCTCCCAACGCTCGACCCAGCGAGAGCATAATGCCGCTGACGATGCCGGAAAAAGCGGCAGGAATTAATATCTTAAAAATCGTTTGCCAGCGGGTTGAGCCAACACTATAAGCACCCGATCGCAAGTCACTGGGGAGCGATGCCAGCGCATCGCGAGACAAGACAGTGAGAATCGGCAAAATCATGATGGAGAGCACGACCCCCGCTGGCAGCATCCCCGGACCGATCGGCGGCGTACTAAACAGCGGCAACCAGCCGAGATATTGATGCAGCCAGGTGCCGATACCCTTGAGGAAAGGAATAACGACAAAAATGCCCCAAAAGCCATAGATAATACTGGGAATGGCTGCCAGCAGTTCAATGAGAAAGACCAGCGTTGTGCGAATCGACCGGGGTAAGAAATTCTCGCTCAGGACGATTGCTGACGCTAACCCAGTAGGCACTGCCAGCAACAGGGCAATCAACGAACTGACTAGCGTGCCATAGATCATGGGCAGTGCCCCAAACGTTTCCTTTGCCGAATTCCACTTCGTCCCGGTCAGGAAGCCTAGCCCAAATTTTTGCATCGCTGGCAAGGCTTGAATCCCAACGACGATCGCAATCCAAACCAAAACGGCAGCGACGCTAAACGCACACACTAGCGTCAGACGTGAAAAGCTCTGGTCAAGCAGTTTGTCGGTTGATGAGCGGGGCTGAATATCGGCGTTACTGGTTGCAGCAGTCATGCTAGTTTCCCAATGGGCTGAGTGAACAATGAAATGATCAAGCTTGAATTTTCGCGAGCGCGGCTTTAACTTTCTCAACCGTTTGCTGAGGTAAAGGCACATAGCCCATCTCTTCACTTAGCTTTTGTCCCTCGGTCAATGACCAGGTCATCACTTCTTTTAACGTTTTAGCTTTCACCTTATCTTCGTACTGCTTTTGTGCCATGATCCAGGTGTAGGTGACAAGCGGATAAACGCCTTCACCTTCCGGGTCGGTAATAAATACCCGCAAATTATCTGGTAGCTTTGCCGTAGCTAGTGCTTTGAGTGCTGACTCAGTATTCGGCTCAACATATTGACCCGATTTGTTTTCTAAATTGGCAACAGGAATTTTGGTCGGTTTAGCGTAACCATATTCGATGTAGCCAATCGCGCCAGCAATTTGCTGTACTAGGGCTGCAACACCTTCATTTCCCCTGCCGCCCACGCCTGTTGGCCAATCAACGGCTTTACCATCCCCTACTTTTTCCTTCCATTCAGGGCTGATTTTGCTTAGCAGTTTGGTGAACACAGCAGTGGTGCCGCTGCCTTCTGATCGGTGAACCACAATAATTGGTAGATCTGGCAGTTTGGCATCAGGGTTGACTTTGGCGATCGCTGGATCATTCCATTTTTGCAGCTTGCCAAGAAAAATATCTCCTAATGCCTTGCGTGAAAGCTTCAAGCCCGTTTTTTGATCGGGTACGTTATAGCCAATAACAATCGTTCCGGCTGTCATTGGCAGCAGCACCACTCCTTGTTTGACCTTCTTGATCTCGTCATCCTTCATGGCGACATCACTAGCACCAAAATCGACTGTACCTTGAGTGAACTGTTCAATTCCAGCACCGCTACCAACTGCCTGATAGGCAACTTGAATCGCGGGCTTTTGCTTGTTATATTCCGAGAACCAGCGCTGATAGAGCGGAGCCGGAAAGGTGGCACCTGAGCCAATCAGGGTCACATTGGGTTCACTTCCTTTCGCTAAACCGAGGCAGGAAGTTACAGTAAATGTCAAAAGAACTAAGCCTAGAAATAGCGATCGACGAGAAGCAAGCAGTTGGTTAATCATAAAAATTGCTAAACAGTTTTTTGCGCTCAGGGATGATGTTTTGATAAATGTCGCCCAGCCTAAAATAAAACAACACTTGATTTTTTGAGTTAGACAAGTGAAGTTATCTTGAATTAATTTCGCTAAAAACTTAAGTAGATAATAAAATCGGAAAGACCTTATCAGTTGAACTTGCTAGCTGAAGAGATATTTGCGAAGATACCGCGCCTTGAATAGCTTCTGAGTTAACAAACAATTAAAAGCAGCTATTTCTATCTTTAGAGCATCAAATTTTAGCGAGATACTAGTTTCATCTAGCTAAAGAGTGAAATATGAGTTGAATAATGAAAAACTTGTTGAACATCCCGCTCAATTGTGCCACCTATGCTATAAATTCTATGCCAGAAGGTAGCGATTAATGCGTTAACTTAAGCGTATTTAATCACAGCGAAGTTGAGTAAGCATAAAAATTTCGGTTTCCAATTTATAGTTTTAGACGGTCGAAACTGGACGCGATCGCGCTTTCTATGGTCAGCTTTTAAGAAAGACATTGATAGTTTGATGCCGACATAAGAAAGTTCTTCTGAGTTGAAAATTTCTTACATTGCAGTTACAAGTAACGTTAATAGAGTAACGTAAAGCCAAGTTTAACAAAACATTAACAATCCATAATCTATCTCTATAGGAATAGAGAGGCTTTGATTTCTTCAAGTTGGAAAATAACGCTTCAGATGAGCAGGAGTTTATTTCTTTTAAGAAAATGCAGTTTTATTGAGGTTATGAAGAAAAACTTTGTCTCTTTTACTACGGCTTCCATTGACCAAGTTAGTACAAAAATCTCAAACAGAGCATCAGGAGTTTCAGGCTCCTGATGTCCAGCATATTCAACTAGCACACCCCTTAACGTGAGGTTATGCTTGACTGCTCCTCAAACCCCGCCAATGCAGACAGCGATCGCGTTGACTACTTTTGTCGTCTTTCCCTCCTTATGAGCTTTTAATAACCACAGAAGGGAAATGTCATTGCTCGCTCCAGGCACTTTACACTCTCTGGTTTAACAGACCGACGTTTGTTTGAACCACGATCTTTTACGATTTCCAAGCTTGATTGTCAATATTTAGTAAAGCTTTAAGACGTTCTAAGACAAATCAATCAATTCAAACGCTTACACAAACACGAATTCAATCATTTCTATGTCATCTTAAGCTAGTAAAGCTGATTGCTTAAACGCTTCTCTTGATCTTAAACGGATGAATATTTCTTTCATCTCACACCCGTCATTAGATAGAGTTCGCGATCGTAATAATTGTGTTAATGTGACTAAATGATTAGGTTTGTCTGTCCGCGCTTTTGCTTACTTTGCTTTTGCTTACTTTAGATACAGCGCAAGTAGTAGGGTTGGTTAATAACACTAAGTTTTGGAACCAAAAAAGTAGGTTAACAGAACGCTCTACTGCACATTCGTTATCAAGTGCAAGCCTTTTAACTTGACCACCTTAAATCAGCCTTAAGCACCCAAAGGTACCTCCAGTGAACTCACTTTCAACACTTCAATCAGCATTAGACTGGTGGGTAGAAGTCTCTCTTTCTGCCCCCCAAAAAACGTATCACCTGGGTCCATTCAAGAGCCGAGAAGAGGCAAAGCTTTCTAGAGGCACTCATGTAGACGCTTTATATCACCAGAAAACGAGAGACATTGTTGCTTTAATCAAGCAGCATTAGCCTTGCGTTTTTCTAAGCAGAGAGCTATCGTATTGCGTTCAATGCAATACCAGACGGCACAAATCAAAGCTCCTTTAAATGCAACTGCTAGAGCCTGCATTGAAGGCGGAGATGGTAGCGGCACTGTCCGCCGTTAGCTAGGTCATGCAACAGGATTTAACAGCCTTTTAGCAAAGCTGGTAATTGCTTCATCAGTCTTGGCTCGCGTCAGGTCTTCGTTGGTCGTCGGGATATTTATTATCAGGAGAATAGCTATGTTGGACATCGATGAAATGAGCAAAAGAGAGATGCATAATCTCTTACAAGAAGTAGGACATGGTCACCTCGGCTGTGCACTGGAAGGGCACCCCTATGTGTTGCCCATGCATTATTATTTTGACGAGCCAGATATCTACATCTTCACCACGGTGGGGATGAAGACCAAGTATATGGATGTGAATCCAGAAGTCTGTTTGCAAGTGGAAAAAGTCCGTGATCTAAAGCATTGGCGCAGCGTGACTGTCATGGGTCAAGCTGAACACATCACAGAGCAGCAAGACATCGATCGCGTGATGCAAGTGGTCAAAACGCGGAATCCACCGCTTTCGCCCGCCATTAATCGCACCTGGATTGATGCTTGGGGACGTGCAGAGGTCATGGCGCTCTACCGTATCCATCCCAGTGAGATGACTGGACGCACAACGGATGGAGTTAGCAGTCAGTGAGCTTTGATCGGGGTTGAGTTAAACTCAGCGGACGTTTCTCTTTCTCCCCCTGCCTTCTTTGGTCAAGAGTGGACGTGTTGATAGAACACTCGTTTTACAGTTTCGGCACAGATAATGTAGAGTCCGACGATCGCCGCCAGCACCAACAGAAAGGCAATTGGCAATGGCTGAAAGCCCAACAGTCCTGCGATCGGGGTGTAGGGTAAGAGGAGCGTGATACAGACGATCGCGATCGTTGCCATCAGCAAGTACTTTCCTGGCTTGCTTTTGAGGATGGATTGCCGTGTCCGAATCACCAGCACAATCATGGAGGCAGAAATCACTGACTCCATAAACCACCCGGTTCTAAATTGCGTTTGGTCGGCGTGCAGCAGCAACAAAAGTGCGCCAAAGGTAAGGTAATCAAACACTGAACTGAGTAACCCAAACACCAGCATAAAGTTGCGGATAAACGTGATATTCATGCGGCGGGGTTTATTGACCAGTTCCTTATCCACGCGATCGGTGGCGATCGTCATTTCGGGGAAATCGGTCAGGAGGTTGGTGATGAGAATTTGACTGGGCAGCAGTGGCAAAAAGGGCAGCACCAGCGAAATGCCTGCCATGCTAAACATATTGCCGAAATTAGCGCTCGTTGCCATAAACACATATTTGAGCGTATTGGCAAACGTAATCCGTCCTTCTTTCACACCTGCAACCAAAACATTCAGGTCTTTTTGCATCAGCACAATGTCGGCAGCTTCTTTTGCCACATCCACTGCGCTTTCAACCGAAATCCCCACATCGGCAGCATGGAGCGCTGAAGCATCGTTAATACCGTCACCCAGATAGCCGACCACGTTCCCCGCTTTTTTCAACGCAATGATGATCCGCTCTTTTTGGTTTGGCTCCACTTCCGCAAACACATTGGTTTCCCCCACTTGATGCATGAGCGCTTCATCACTGAGCGTTTGCAATGCGGCACCCGTCAAAACTTTGGGTGCTGGGAATCCCACTTGTTGAATGATGCTGATGGCAACGGCTCGACTGTCGCCCGTGATCATTTTGGTGGTTACGCCGAGTGACCTCAATTCCTTGAGCGTGTCTGCAATCCCGGCTTTGGGGGGATCGAACAGGGCAAGATAGCCCAAAAAAGTCATGTTCGTTTCATCGTCTTTGTTAAAGGACTCACCCTTGAAGTTGCGGTAAGCCACGCCCAACACCCGAAAACCCTTGCTGCCTAAGTCCTCAGCCTGTTGTTGAAGCTTATCCCGCTGGTCTGCGATGTCGATCGTCTTCCCCTCGCTCATTTCAACCATTGAGCAAACATCGAGAATTGGCTTCAGTGCGCCTTTCGTCACAATTAAGTGTGTATTGTCTTTCGCAAAGAGAATGCTGAGGCGTTTGCGATTGAAATCGTAGGGCACTTCATCCAGCTTCTGATACCCAGAGATGTCAAATTGTTTATGTCCACGAATGGCAGTATCGATCGGGTTGGCATAGCCTGATTCCGATGCGGCATTGAGGTAAGCGTAAAGCAAAACCCGATTTGCCTGCGTCGAGGCTTCGCCAACACTCTCTTTCCCATTCACATCCACCGCCGCGTGAATTTTCACTTCTCCTTCGGTCAACGTGCCTGTTTTATCAGTACAAAACACATTCATGCTGCCAAAGTTTTCAATCGCGGGCAGTCGTTTGACAATCACCTGTTTGGTTGCCATTTGTTTGGCACCGCGAGCCAGGTTCACGCTGACGATCGCGGGCAATAGTTGGGGTGTTAGCCCCACTGCTAAAGCGAGAGAGAAAAGAAAGGATTCCAGCACGGGGCGGTGTAAGTAGACGTTGGCGAGAAAAATCAGCACCACCAAAATCAACGTGACTTCCATCAGAAAGTAGCCAAACTTGCTCAGTCCCGTTTCAAATTCAGTTTCAGGCGGTCTGAGTTTCAGGCGTTCGGAGACTTTACCAAATTCAGTCTGCTTGCCGGTCTGGACGACGATCGCTTGCGCAGTCCCACTGATCACATTGGTGCCCAGATAAAGCGTGTTGGTGCGATCGCTGAGTCCGGTTTCGGCAGGCAGCACGCCACTGATTTTGTCAGCAGGATAGGTTTCTCCCGTCAGCGCGGCTTCATTCACCGACAGATCTTTCGACTCTAAAAGCAGGCAGTCACCAGGAATACTATTGCCAGCAGCCAGCACCACAATGTCACCCGGCACCACGTCCTGATTAGGAATCGCTTGCGCTTGACCATCTCGCAACACGGTGGCTTTCACCTGCACCAGCGCCAGTAGCTTGGCGACAGCATCGCTGGCTCCCCGCTCTTGCCAGAAGCCGAGAAGTCCGCTGATGAGGACGATCGCTAGGATAATCACCGTATCAATGACATCGCCCAGGAAACCGGACAGCATTGCCGCTGCCGTCAAAATCAAAATAATCGGACTCTTGAACTGGCTCAACAGCAGTGTGAGTACATTTGACTGTTGTTTTTGCTTCAGGCTATTGGCACCGTACTCGCTGAGGCGTTGCTGCGCCTCCTGACGGCTCAGTCCCTGATGACTACTCTTGAGCTGCTGTAACACCTGTTCGGCAGACAGACTCCAAAATGAAGAGAGGGCTTGAGGCATAAATTCAGATTACTACTGTGATAAAGCTTTCAATGGAAAGGAACCGCGATCGCCTTTTGCTTAAGTCCAATCAATCATCTCATACACTCTTAAAATGAGTTTGCTTGCACATTGGAACATCATTAAAGGAGCGTGGGTTAATTAACCTGAACCACTTTTCCTGTGTAGGGACGTTCCATGGAACGTCCCTACTACAGAAAGAATTGCACCTTATTAAAGCCGCTTTCCTAAGGCTGTTTTCGGAGTCAGGCTGAAGCATCACCGAAACGCTTTAATCACGGCATCAAGTTTCACTTTGATGGCTTTGTCATGATGTAGGATGAGTGGGATTTCGCGATCGATGCCCAGCAGCATAGACTGCCATCTGTGCCACTCGGATGGAATACTCAACAGGATCAGCACCATGAGGTGGGGTTGGTTTGACAGGACGTGCGATCGATGCTTGCTGTGCCATATCTGTGCTCTTGGGCGAAAGTAGTTTTTGAACAGCCTGGGGCTTTTGCAAAGCTCAGTCAGTCGCTCTGTTGTGCCCCTTGCCGTATGCACTCAAACGATGCGTTGAAACAAAGCTGTGCCGCAGAGTTGCTTGAAGCTTGACGTAGCGACTACAACAGCCTTAACGGGAAGCCAGAGGCTCCGGGTGTTTTGGTTCCAGCAAGAGCGCACACAAGCGCTCGGCATTTTCTCTTAAAACATGCAGAATGCTCCCGCGCACGACCGTATCTAAATACAAGCGCTCTGCTAAATGGGAAGCATGTCGAGGAGTCGGCTTTCTCACAGGTGCTGGTTCGCCTGCGATCGCAAACTGGTTCGGCACTTGACTGAGCACCTGGGCAATGAGCTTTTGCCAAAACTCGTGCAGAGAAAACGCGACTTGATAAGGATGTTCTGGGTATGCTTCCAAGACAGACTCAATTTCTTGAACAATCAATGGCAGGGTTAAGTTGCTCAACTCGTAGGGCATATCTTTTTCTCATTTAAGCTGGTTGAGTCCGAACATTAGGGCTGGCTAGCGTGGCTTAGACAGGCATCTCGTCATGGCATTGGTGACAACGCCAGTAAAGCCCAACCGCATCTGTCGCAGTAAAACAGTGGCACAGCAAGGACAGGTGTGACGGCTGCTCATGGAAAACTTGATCGCAGATGTAGATAGAAGCGGTTGACCGCATTGCAGCTTAAGTGCTTTGGCAAGAAGATAGCATTGGTTAGTAGAGCCTTCATCGCCTACCCTCATTGGATCAAATTGCCGTATCGCCTCTGACCACAAAGATTCACGGGTAGCTTGATGTGGTTTTCTGCTTCAAACCTAACAACCAGACGGTTGAGAACGAGTATACTCAAGAGCCTGATTGGTATGAATTGGGTTAAATATTTACAATTCTTGATAAAGTTTCTCAGCCAAAAAGTCTGAAGTCTCAGCGTTATTGCCAGTCCCTTGCTTCGAGTGCTTGCTGCGGCAATAATCACGTGGCTTCAATTGCTTGCCGGATCGTGGCGATCGCTTCACAGTGGCTGTGTAGACAATGGAGTCTGAAACGAGATCGAGTGTTGGTGGCGTTCAGCAAATCAAACGCTATAGTTACATGCTTTTAGCGATCGTTAGCTTTAGCAGCACTTCAAAGAGCGAACATTTACTGTCTGCTTACCCAGCCTCCTCGAATCTGCCATTCGGCATGACCGTCCCGTCGAAATGAGTCCCCTTGAGGTTAGCACTCTCTAAGTTGGCAGCTCTGAGATTAGCGCCCTCTAAATGAGTGCCTTGCAGATTGGCATGACTCAGGTTAGCGCCAGCCAAATTAGCACCAATCAAATTCGCGTCTTGGAGGTTAGCACCACTGAGATTTGCTTGCAGCAGTTTGGCTCCAACCAAATTGACTCGTGCCAAGCAGGTATTCCGCAAATTCACGCCCTCCAAATAAGCACCCTTGAAATCGCGCTCACCGGCTTGATAGCGCGTGAGCAATTCACGTGCACTGTCTACAGGTTGATTGAACATCGTTACTCCAACGTCAAAGGACATCACTTGTGGCGATTGTTGACTGTTCATGGCTCCCCTTCAGCCGTACATTAGCGCTGTTTGCCGTAGGAGTGAAGCGGTTCGGCATCTGAAGCGTGAGGGACCCGACTCAGGGAAGCTTGGGCAATCTTCCTTGAGCATCACATGCTGGTTTGCTTGCCAGGGTTAGTTGTCTTATTACGACACAAACCTGAAAAGGGTAAGCAGTTAATGTCTTTAAATAAGCGTGATGATTTTTTGGTAGGTCTTTTTGTCTAGGATTGCCTATTGGTTAAAAGACTCAAAGGCAGAGGCTTCAAAGCTAATCCGCCGACTCATTCCAACTCCTCAAGGTTAACCGCAATGAGGTTAGTCCCGTTTTCGGCGTTTTCTATGGCTCCAAGCAATCGTCTTTGATTCGCCTCCGATCGCGAGAGGTAAGCGGTTTCATCAACATCGTAAACAACGATCGCAATCTCTTTGTCTTGAAAGAGAGCCTTAAGCGATTCTAGACAATGATGATCTAGATCCTTTGCGTTGAGGCGATATGAGGTATGCATAGTCGTCGAACCGCGAGACGTAATTTCATTCGTTATAGGTTGCCAGTTTTGTGGTCTACGCTGCTTCCAGCGATCGCCCTTCAAACAACCGATTGCGATCGCCCCTTTCACCCAGACCCACGATTGTGAAACGTCTGCAAAGCAGAATCGCCCTCAGTAGCCATCGCCCGATCGCCTGTTGCCAAGCAAGATTTCCGCGATCGCACGACAAAAACGACGATCGCGGTTGAGATGGTGCGTTCTCGTCAAGACTTGCGATTTAAGATGAAGCATTGTTTAGAGGAATGCATATTGCCAAAGGGGCGACTATGAGCAATTGCGAAAGCTTAGCCGATGGCAAGACAATTCGCTCTAGGGGTGTTCGACTCGACAGCAATCTTTCACGTATCTGCCTGCGGGTAGCGTGCTTTCTGCCCAGCAACAACTCCCTAACATCGCTAGATAAACTTTAAACCACTTCCCTCACCTATAGCCATAGCCAGCTAACGATTGCAATCAGCGGATGCAGATCACTTTTGCATCATCCCCAAGTCTGGATACAGTCCGCTGCGTTGCACTTGTTATACGGCGATCGCTGAGCGACTTTTTTTAGTGATCGTCGCCAGCATACATCCACATTGGCTCTGTTTTCCCAGCCCTCGTGAATCCACATTTCTCATAAAAGGCGATCGCTTCGCTGTCAGCCACAAGCATATGCATATGCATTCCCTCATATCGCTTCTTCAAAATCTCCATGATTCTTTTGCCAATACCTTGACCTTGATAATCTGGGCTAACTAAAAGATGTGGATAATAGACAACTAGAAAGCCATCCGAGATTGCATTACCAATCCCGATCAGAATTTCGCCATCCCATGCCGAGACAAGTGCGTGGGATTTGAGTAATGCTTGATGCAAAACTCGAGGGTTTTTAGCCGAGGACCAAAGATTAGACTCGTAGATTGGAAGAATTTGCTCAATTGCAATATCTCGTCTCTCAGAAAAAGTAATCATTCTCTACTGTGATTGCCCTACAACTTCGTAATGGATGACTCTGGGTTCAAATTCAAGCAAAAAGTCCTGGTCTTCTGCATAATATTTCGCAACCCCTACATCTTGACCAGCAAAGTCTTGAATCACATCCATATTCTCCCAAAATGAGAGCGTAATAAAGTGCGTGATATCACCTTCAGGCTGTTCAAGGATGTAAACACTGACGGTGCCCTTAACAGATTGATAGTCTGGAATTGCCCGTATGTTCAAAAACTCTCTGTATGCTTTGGCTTTAGAGGTAGGTACTCTGCCATGCCACATTCTTGAAATCATCTTACATTCTTCTGGCGTTAGATGAGATTATGCTAAATCAGTTTTACCACATGTATCGAAAACTGAATGACCAACAAGCCTTCTTTGAGTACTCCATCATCGAGCATCGTAGCTGTATAACGATTGAGATGAGCCGCCGCAGATAACCTAGAACACCCAGTAAATAACCTCTCGGCGGTCGGCTCCATCGATTTGTGTACGCCCAGCATGGGCGTGAACTAATGGGGTGAAAGTCCCCTGGAGGAGAACCAGCGTCCAAATGCTCGAAACTCTTGGAGCCGAGTGACGTATCACTCCTAGCTTAAGGCAAGGGCGCTTCCGTGAGGAAGGGGCTGAAGGAAGCCAGCGGCAAACCGACGAGCCGACGAACAGAAATGTCATAGAAGGCTAAGACCCCTGGGTGAGCTGGCACAATACACCGAAACCTGTGGTTCAAGGGGCACAGTAAATGACGCGGTTGCGGCGGGACCGTTCACGGTCTTATCTGGGGAGATCTGTACGGTTGCGGTCGAGGTGGCAACGGGAGTCTGACTGCGGTCTCGCGGGAAACGGCGAGGGAGCCACAGAACCCTAAAGTCAGCGCGACAGCGCAGTTGAAGGTAACTTCAAGTGTTCTCCGTACAGAAGTCAGCCGAAGCCATAGTAGTCCCATTGGGATGAAGGGCTGAACATGAACGAACTAAGGAGGAGCGATGAACAACTCAGACTCATCGCTGAACCCGGACGGGGGAGATGGCGTTTGGCGTGCTGACAGAGAGCCAGCCTTAGACAACTTGATGGCGCGAATCTTAGCGCGCGACAATGTTCAAACAGCCTGGAAACGGGTGAAGTCAAATAACGGTGCGCCCGGCAGTGACGGGATGACTATAGACGACTTTCCCGCCGATGCCCGCGAACATTGGCAAGAGATTCGCCAATCCTTACTTGATGGCAGCTACCAACCGCGCCCCGTGCGACGGGTGGTGATTCCCAAGCTGCGAGGCAAGGGCGAGCGCAAGTTGGGAGTGCCAACGATATGTTCATATTGCACCTCTTTCAATGAGTCTTTGGAATATCTGAGCTAGCTGCTGATTAACAGCAACGGTCAACAATGAGATCGCATCAATGGACAGGAGTAAATCAAAATAATTTTCAAAGCCCCTGTTCACTCCTCATTGAGAGGGACACGGCGAATCTTTTGTCGCAAAGATTGTAAAACTTCAGGCGTGACTGGGTGCCACCAAGGTCCATGCGGAGTCTCTCGGATAGCAGGCACAAGCCCCTTTTCTCGCCAATAATGAATGGTGTGAATCCCTACTCCCAATTTTTGAGCAAGGGCACTGGTGGAATAACATCCATCTTCTCGAATGCCTAAGTGAAAGGCAACGCGATTATCACTTTCTGGTTTGGGAATTTTGAACTTCAGCCGAATCCAGGATGCAGATGACGCTGTAAATAAACGTCCTGTTGCACTGGTTAAGCCTCTTTCATTCAGGGCATGTGCAATTTCAGTGTCAGTGCGTCCATAAGCTAACTCACGAACTACTTGAACGACAGCTCCAGGCGTGCCTAAGCGTTGTTGAATGGTCAGACGTTTAGCTGTAGTTTCAGTTGTACTGCCTGTATGCCAAAGCAATTGAATTTTTGTCTGCCGTTCTGGTTCATCAAGCGGTGTCAATGCCATTTGTTTAACTAATAATCCCAACAGCTCTTTTCGTTCTTGCACTGTGGTTGTCGGTGCCTGCCAAATTGGCGGCAAATCTTCAGCAAGTTGCAGAATTTGCTGACGTTGCATATCCGATAGTTCTAATCGTTGGACTCGTCGCGCTTGAATGTAAGCTTGGTCTAATTCGGCAAGCTGTTGTAACTTCTCATTCCAACGTTTTTCTAACGTTCGAGCCACTAAACGATTTTCTGGTTCCACTGCATCAAATTGACGCTCAGCTCGTTCGGCTTCATAGCGTGCTCGCTCCAGACGCAGTTGCCACTGTCGATGCTGTTGTTGAGTAATTTGTTCTAACTCCTCCAGTACCGCTAGAGACAAATTCAGTTGACTGGTGGTGACAGCTTCTAACACATGTTCAGTGACAGCCGCTTCAATGGCGGCTCCGGCTACACTCCAACAGATTCCACTATCGCCATCCTTTTGCCGGCGTTGGTCGCATTGGTAGGTGACCCGTTTGCCGCCATTGCCATGGTAGCGCGGACTCATCCGTCGTCCACACTTGCCACAAATAATTAATCCTTGCAAAAGAGCACTGCCCTCACGAGCACTGCCCTGCCGCCCCTCTGGACTCAGGGCAACATTGTTGCGTTGCAATTGAGCTTCGTTGTCCAAAAATTGCTCCCAACTAATGTAAGCTGGATGCGTATTATGAATCACAACCCGCCACTGGTCACGGGGCAGTTGTTGTGTTCTCACACGAGTCACTTGCCCTGCTTCAATCATAGGTTGAGAGCGGTGTCTGCCATACACACACGTGCCTGTGTAAGTCGGATTATGCAGGATGGCTAAAATGCGTCCGAGATTTAAGCTGCCCCAGCGCAGCACTCCCATACTGCCAGATTCCCAAACTCGCCTTGGAAATGGCAGCTGTTGTTGGGCGAAGTAGGTCATGACTTTGAAGGCGGTTCCTAACCGCTGAAATTGTTCAAACAACAGTTGGATCGTGGCGACGACTCCCTCATCTGGATCAAGCACCAGTTGCCCACTGTTGTCGTACACGTAACCCGTCGGCGGCGTACAGCGAAGTTCCCCTTTGTTCACTTTATGCAGCTTCGCTCCTTGCAGGCGTAGGCGGATGCCGTGCAGTTCTGTATGGCTCCAAGTGCCCTTAAAGCCTAAAATGACCCGGTCATTGAAATCATTAGGATTGTAAATTCCATCATGGTCAATCACGAGGGTATCGGTCAGCGCACAAATGTCCAAGAGCTTATGCCAATCTGCTTGAGAACGGGAAAGCCGCGATGCCTCCAGGGCAAAAACAGCACCGACTTCTCCTAGCCCAACGGCAGCTATTAGTCGTTGAAAATCCATTCTGCCAGTTGTACTCTGACCACTCTTACCCAGATCACCATCAAAAACTTGAATCTGGCTGGTGTCCCAACCCAGATCGCGAGCACGTTGAGCCAAAGCATACTGCCGCTCAGTGCTTTCACGATTGGACTCCACTTGTTGGGGCGTGGATTGTCTCAGGTATACAATGGCTTGTTGTTGTAGATGCGTGGGAAGAATTTTGTGATTCATCGTTTGAGTCTCCTGGTTTCAACTCAGCTATGGGCGAGGTATCCAGCATTTTGCTTACCAAACGAGCAACGAGGCTAATCAGGTGTTGCCGTTGGGCGCTTGGCTCGTCGCAAAGAACGACGGGCGGGGAGTGCGGAGGAGGCATGAGGGTTGGGTTGAGCGACCTTTCCATCCTCGAATTCAGGACCAGAGCTAGCGGCACCAGGAACGCTGACAGGCGTACTCCTGCAAGCGTGAACAGCCATCCAATCGGTGAGCGCCAACAACTGCTCCACGGTGAGTAACGCTTTGCCATGAAACGGATTGGGATACTCTTGGCTCGCAAGGCTGGTTTCACCAGCAGGTAAGGCGAAACTGCCTCTATCGAGATGATTCACACTAATTTGTAACGTTGCACCCAAGCGTCGAATCCTACGGACCGTTACCGATTGACCAAACAAAGGATGAATGGGGTTCGTGATAGTTACACTTCCCGAAGAGTGGTTGGGGGGATGTGCAGTTTCCTTGTAACGTCCCAGGACTGACTGACCGAGCGATTCAAGCAATGGTCAAGAATGCGCTTGAGCCTTATTGGGAAACCAAGTTTGAGGGTTCCAGTTATGGTTTCCGACCGGGACGGGGCTGTCATGATGCCATTGCGGCAATCTATAACTCTGCCAGGGGTCATGCCCGAAGTAGAAGGAAGTATGTCTTAGATGCAGATATCAAGGGAGCCTTTGACAACATCAGCCACGCATACTTGTTAAAGACCATCGGCAACTTCCCCGCAAGGGCGCTTGTCAAACAATGGTTGAAGGCAGGTTACGTGGAATTTGGAGAGTTACATTTAGTTGATAGTGGCCCTCCTCAAGGTGGTGTGATCAGTCCGTTGCTTGCTAATGTTGCACTTCACGGCATGGAGGAAGCGTTAGGTGTCAAACGAGTCTATATCAAGCACAGGGATGTGTTCGAGGTACAGAGTCGGAGAGCTTTGGTGAGATACGCCGACGACTTTGTCGTTTTTACGGAAACTGAGGCAGACGCTGAAGCGTGTCAAAGGATTCTGACAAGATGGCTAGCTGCACGTGGTCTTCAATTCTCTGAAGCGAAGACGCAAACAGTGAGCCTCAAGGATGGATTCAACTTCCTTGGCCTTAACGTAAGACGCTATGAGGTTAAGGATAGAAGGTCAAACCTGAAGCTCTTAATTAAGCCCAGTCAAGAATCGGTGCAGCAATACATGGATAACCTTAAAGCTGAATGGAAGAAGGTACTGGGTCATGATGTCGGACGTGTCATTAAAGTACTCAACCCTAAAATAAGGGGCTGGGGAAATTACTTCAGAATTGGAGTGTCGGCTGAAGTCTTCGATAGTCTAGATCGTTGGATGCTTGGTAGATGTTTGCGGTGGGCAAGGCGGACTCATCGAACCAAGAGTCTCAAATGGCTTCGACGCAAATATTTCAATGTTGGGTTTGAACACGGCAATAAGTCATGGCGGCTTCTTAGAGATAAGGAGCACGGTGGCAAACTGCTAGAAATAAGCTCAATCAAGATCCAAAGGCACGTTATGGTCAAAGGAACTCACTCACCCGACAACCCGGCACTGAGTGACTACTGGAAGACTAGAAGAAGTAAGGAAATCAAGGCATTGCCGAAGGGAAAACGAACCTTAGCCATGAGGCAACAGGGTAAATGTCCTAGATGTGGGGACTGGCTACTCAACAAGGAGGAGCTACACGTTCACCATAAGGTTCCTAGAAGCGAAGGTGGAAGCGATCAGTATGACAACTTGGAGTTGGTACACCTTTATTGCCACCAGCAGGTTCACTCGAAGAAGGCTTAGTAAGCCCGTAGAATGCTTGAGCCGTGTGCGGTGAAAGTCGCAAGCACGGTTCTTAGGGGAGGGGGTTGCAGTGATGCAGCCTCCTTACCCGACCCACTAGTACACCCTCTTAAACACAGCTTTCTGTGCCACCGCTCCTTTCACCCCTCAGCTCCTAACCTAAAGATTGTCTTCGAGGCCTTCTTGCCACAAGGGCGTGACACTGCTAAACCAGAATGACAGGTGATTGAATCCAGGAGCCTTAGGGCGTGTCATCAATTAGCTTTAGATCCAGCTATGGGTATGGTGTGAAATGTCAATTACATAGACCGCTTTATTGCAGCAATGCTCTCCTCAATTTAGCGACAAGCTTAAACTTGAAATCGATGGCATCGGATCGCCTCAAAAGCAAAAGCGAGGTGTAGATCGCGACC
>Ga0163148_10001369_pt1 | contig 31765 bp, 27 predicted proteins | sample OliLakLV19MP7P2_FD_148606 | JGI IMG/M metagenome (GOLD analysis project Ga0163148, IMG submission 148606) | Freshwater microbial mat bacterial communities from Lake Vanda, McMurdo Dry Valleys, Antarctica- Oligotrophic Lake LV.19.MP7.P2 | ecosystem: Environmental > Aquatic > Freshwater > Lake >... | reverse complement strand
CCGTCGCTGTCCTTCCAGCCCTGCCCGCGCCCGCAATCGCCGCGTGAGGCCCGATTCCTCGCGCTGCAGGATGCCGAGGTATAATCGGCTGGATGTTGAAGCAGTCGACTGGACCGCTCGCCTCGACGCGATCGTCTCCGCAAGCCTTCGACGTGCTGGAATCGTACAGTGAAGTACATCCTTGACTCGGTGGCGCCCGCGTCGCGCAGGATGTCGCCGCCTTCGGCGAGGTGTTTGTTCATTCTGCCAAATCTCTCGACGCCGCGAGTTCGATAGAGCCGTTCCAACTCTGGCTTCTTCTGCGCTTACAACGCCTTCAAGTAGCGGCAATGCGTTTGCCTTCGCACCTGTTTGGCTACCGCAACTCGTACTCGTCGAGCGTCATCAGCGGGCATGTGGATGTTGCCGTCATGCGTTCCACGGACGGCTTGTCTTTAAATCCGGTTCCGGTCACCACGCACACAACCGGTTCCAGCCGATCGACGTCGCCGCGCCGCGCCGCCGACAGCGCCGCCGATAGCGCGATCGCGCCCGCGGGCTCGGTGAAAATACCTTCTTCGCGCGCCAGTTGTGCCTGCGTGCGCCAAGTGTCGTCATCATCCACGAGGTGGCCGGTTCCGCCCGATTCCCGGCAGACTTGAATGACCGCATCGCCGTCGAGCACGCTCGCCACCTGCAGGCCGCTGATGCGCGTGGAACACTCCACTGCAACAGCGCGGTCCTGCCCCGCACGCAGTGGCGCGGCGATGGTCGCGTTGCCCGTGGGTTGAACGCAGTGGACCGAATGTCTGCTCCCTTTTAGCCCACGCGCCACCGCAAGCGTCAGCCCGCCCCCGCCGGCGGGGATGAAGACGTGGGCGCGCTCCTCATTGAGCTGATCGAGAAGTTCGTAGCCGATCGTCTGCACGCCCGCCATGCCGGTCGGGCTCATGCAGAACGCGCTGATCTGCAGCGCGTTGCCCGGCAACGAGGCCCGTCGACGTACGGCGTCGATGGCACGCCGGGTGATGTCGGCGTCGGCGCCGAAACCGTGGATGCGGACGAGCGCCGCGCCGTAGGCCAGCATCTGTTGCAGTTTTTCCACTGGAGCGGTTTCGACGACGGCGATCTCGCATGCAATTCCCGCCGCGGCGCAGTAGGCCGCCAGCGCCGCGCCGGTGTTTCCGCTGGACGTGGCCACGCAGCGCCGTATCCCGCGCGCCAGCATGTCTGCGACGGCGGCGGCGGCGAAGCGATCTTTGTACGAACCGGTGGGGTTGCCGGTTTCCAGCTTAAAGAACAGTCGCATGCCATTTGCGGGCCCGATGTTCCGCGACGCCAGCAGGGGCGTCTGGCCTTCGCCCAGCGTGATGCGATGCGCAAGGGGCGGCGAAGGAAAACGGTCGGCGAAGCGCCAGATGCTCACGTAAACTCCGTCGGCATGATTTGTGCACTGATGTTGCGCGGGTAGAGGCTGGCGGTCCACCCGCCGTCGATCACGACGGTGGTGCCACTGATGTATGCCGCTTCGTCACTGGCCAGCCAGCCGATGACGCGCGCCACTTCGTCGGCGGTGGCCCAGCGGCCCAGCGGGATCATCTGTTCTGAATACGTTTTGAGCGCCTGGTCGGCCGGGCCGTAGTCGTGGCTGGTCGGGCCGTCGAATGCGCCGGGCGCAACGCCCACCGCGCGCACGCCGCTGCGACCGTAGAGCACGGCAAGATCGCGCGTGAGTGCGTCCAACCCGCCCTTGGCCGCGACGTATGCCGGCGCGATGCCGCTGGCGCGGTCGGCCATGATGCTCGACACGTTGACGATCACGCCTCGCTGCTGCCGTTCCATGTGTGCTGCCGCAGATCGCGCCAGGAACGCGGGCGCGGTCAGGCCGATGCGAAGCGTTTTCTCGAATGACTGCGGCGTGATCGTGCGCAGGGTCAACAGTTCGCGCCACGCGGCGGCGTTGACCAGCAGATCAATCCGCCCGCACTGCGCGACGACGCGGTCAACCACGCGTTCGACGAACGAAAGCTCAGACAGATCACCGTCGATGAAGAACGCATCCGACGGAAGGGCGTGCGGCGCGGCGAGGTCTGTCAGCGCCAGCTCGTAACCGCGCGACGCGAGGTCACGGGTGAGCGCCTGTCCCAGCCCGCCGGCGGCGCCGGTGATGAGCGCGACGCGACGATTCTTCATAAATCACCTCCATCCGTCGAGGCCAGCGCGACCAGCGCGTCACCGCGCGATACATGTCGCCAGGCACGCAGCATAATCACGATACCGGTTTCCGCGGCACGAATCTCGGCCAGTGGGTCGCCGAGCGGGCCAACGACCGAGCCGATGCGCTGCCCGGCGGCCACCGCGTGGCCGAGGGAGACTTCGGGGGCGAAGAATCCGTCGGCCGGCGACGGGTGCTGAATCTGCAAAACGCCCGAGCGGTCGCGCGCGTCTTCGATCACGCGCTGCGGTACCGGCGCGGCGGCGCGGTCGCCGTCGTACATGCCTAGCTCGATCAGGACGTTCAAGCACCCGGCGACATACGCCTCCACGCACGCCTCGTTGAACGTGCCACCGCCGCCGAACTCGGCGTAGATGGCGGGGATGGCGGCGTCGCGCGCGACCGACAGTGTGCGGCCTTGGAGTGCGGCGCTGGTGCCCCAGACGAGCGGCAACCCCATCGCCGCCGCCATCCGGCGCTGCGCTTGCAGGATCGGGTCGTCGGCGTGAAGCATGTAGCCCGCAAGCGGGTAAAGCGTGAGCAACATGCCGCCGGTGTGAAGGTCGATGTAGTAGTCGGCGGACCGGATGAGTTTACTTGCGGCGGCGGCCACCCGGTGTGAAATGGTTCCCGTGGCGTCGCCGGGGCAGACGCGAGCGAGATCGAGCCCGTCGTCGGCTGTTCGGGCGTTTCGTTGGAACGCCGGCTCGTTCACACAGGGCACGAGCGTCAACCGTCCGCGGAGTCGCTGCGGGGTGATGGCGCGGCCGAGCGCGCGCACCGCGGCCATGGGCTCGAGTTCATCCCCGTGCACTCCGGCGGTAATGAGCAGGTGCGGGCTTGCAGTGGATGCGTTGAGAATGATCGACTGAGGTTCCATGGTTGATCGGCCGGACAAGCCTGCGTGCAGCCGTTACAGCACGCCGTAGGTAACGTAGGCCGCCGTCGCCTTCATGCCGCTTCGGATCGCATCGCGCGTAATATTTTCGGCATGAACCTTTTCCCAGGCGCGTCGGATGACTTCATTCTCAACGGCCCGTGGCACGACCACCACGCCATCCATATCGGCAATGACCAGGTCGCCAGGGGCGAACGCGACGCCGTCAATTTCGACCACTATGTCGACGTCGACCACGCGCTGGCGGTGAAGACTGTCGTAAACGCACCGTCCGCGGCCGAACACTGGGAAACCCATTTGGCGCATTTTTGTTGTATCGCGTACCGCGCCGTCGACGATCGCGCCAACGCAGCCGCTGTTCTGCGCCGCCGTCGAAAGCAGTTCACCCCAGATCCCCGACCGCATTGACCCTGCGGCGGCGGCGATGAGCACGTCGTCGGGCCGGCAATCATCCACGGCGCGCAATTCGAGGTCGTAGGGTTTTGGGTCGGGGTGGGCCATGTCGGCCCAGAGTGTGGTTTTGCAGCGGCCGACCAGCACCACATCGACGGAGAGCGGCGCCAATGAAACGCGCGGCGACTGGCGACGCATGCCGACAGCATCGAGGGCGTCGCAGACGACCGCCGAGTAGAAAGACTGCCGCATCATCTCGAGCGTGATCGTTGGTGTGCCGGCGATCGACATAACTGTTTACTCCGCGGTCGAAAGAAGGGTTGAAATTTCGGTTGCGCCGTTTCGAAGTAACTTCACCCAATGTCCCCGTTGCGATAGCGTGAGCCGGGCCGTGGGGGCGCTGATGCTCAGGGCGCCGATGCTCTGGCCGTCGACGATGATGGCGACGCCGACGCAGGTGACGCCGATATCGGTCTGATTCTGCTCTACCGCATGACGGTTCCGTCGCACCGTCGCCAGGATCCTCCGGAACGGGTTCGCATTGAATCGACTGCGTCCGGGGCCGACGCGCGGAAGTCGGGCGAGGAGTGCCTGCACTTGGGCATCAGGGAGGTGGGCGACAATAGCCCTGCCGAGCGCGGTGGTGTGAAACGGATCGGTTTCGCCCGGTTTTACCACGCGGCGCAGCGCGTGGGTGCTCTCGGCCACGAGCAGGTAAACCACGCGGTCGCCGCGCAGCACACCGAGATTGACAGTTTCCCCCGTCTCGACATTGAGCCGCTGCACCACCGGCTGCGCGGTGGCGGCGAGGCGCGTGGGGTCGGACGGGTCGCTGCGGCCCGGGGCACGGCGCGAGAGGCGATAGACGCCGCCAACCTCTTTCCGGATGTAACCGAGCTTGTGAAGCGACGCGAGGATGCGATGCGCCGTTGGCCGCGGCAGCCCGGCCGCCAGCGCCAGATCGCGAAGCGGCATCGCAACCGCCGGCTGATCGAGCGCGTCGAGCAGGGAGAACGCTTTGACCAGCACACCGCATTCCATTATGCTGAATCTAACGTTTCACAATACGGAATACAATATGAATCCATCGCGTCCTTCCTTTGAAACCGTCGCCGGCCCGGGTGTGCCGGACAGCCACCTGCCGTTCTCGCCGGCGGTGAAAGCGCAGAAGCTGGTGTTTGTTTCCGGCCAGGCGTCGGTTGATGCGTCGGGAGCGATCGTGCACGACACGTTTGAAGGCGAAATGCGTCGCTCGATCGCCAACCTCGCGGCGGTGCTTGCGGGTGCCGGGTTGACGCTGAACGATGTTGCGCAGGTGCGATCGTACGTTGACAGCCCGGCCGACCTACCGGAGTACAACCGTCTGTATCGCGAGTTCTTCACCGCGCCTATGCCGGCGCGCACCACGCTGGTTGGCTGCCTCGGCGGAGTGGTGAAGTATGAAATCGACGCGATTGCCGTGCTGCCGGAGTGACCGTCGTACAGCCGCGGAGAGCCCATGCGCGTAGGCATCATCGCCGTGCAGCACGAGTCGAACACGTTCGCCGACGAAGCGACAACGATCGAGCAGTTCAGGCAGGATACGCTGCTGTGCGGCAAGTCCATTGAAGCCGCATTCACCAGCGCCCACCATGAGCTGGGCGGTTTCTTCGAAGGGCTGGCGAACGAATCGATCGAATCCGTGCCGGTATTCGCCGCCCGCGCGACGCCCGGCGGCACGATTACACGTGACGCGGCACAATCACTGCTCGACGTAATGGCCCATGAATTGCAGAAGGCCGGCGAACTCGACGGATTGCTGGTCGCCCCGCACGGGGCGGCGGTGAGCGAACTGGATGCGGATTTCGACGGCCTGTGGCTCGCGTGGTTGCGTGAAATAGTTGCGCCCGGCACGCCGATCGTCTGCACGCTGGATCTACATGCCAACGTGTCGCCGCGCATGATCAATGCCTGCGATGCGACGATCGGGTATCGAACCAACCCGCACCTCGACCAGCGCGCCCGTGGGGTGGAGGCGGCGCGGTTGCTGGCGCGTACGCTGCGCGGCGAAGTGCGCCCGGTGCAGGCGCTGTGCAGCCCGCCGGTGGCGATCAATATCGAGCGGCAGTTTACCGCCGAGCCGCCAATGCGGGAGTTGCTCGCGCTGGCCGAGCGGCAGCGATCGCTGCCGGGTGTGCTAAGCAACACGGTGATTGCGGGTTTTCCGTATGCGGATGTCGCCGAGATGGGTAGCAGCTTCATCGTGGTGACCGACGGCGACGCCATGCTCGCCCGCCGCTGCGCCGACGAGTTGGGTGCCCGACTGGTGGCCGATCGGGAAGCGTTTCGGGGGCATTTAATTTCGATCGCCGATGCGCTTGCGTCGGCGGCGGAGACGGCGCAACGGGTTTGCCTGCTGGATACCGGCGATAACGTCGGCGGGGGCGCGCCGGGTGATGGCACTTCGCTAATCCACGCGCTGCGGCCGATTGTGGAGCGTCGCTGCTTTGCCAAGGTCTTCGATCCCGAATCAGTCTCGCGCGCCGCTGCGGCGGGCGAGGGTGGTGCCTGCGTGTTGTCGATCGGTGGGAAGTCGGCTCGTTCACCCTTTCCACCGGTCGAGGGTGCGTGCGAAGTGCGGCGGTTGTGCGAGGGCCGATGGGCCGAAACCAAGACCCGCCACGGCGGGGCCACCGGAGGCGATATGGGTCCGTGCGCGGTCGTCCAACTTCGACCGGGGTTCGACGTGTTGCTTACCACCCACCGGACCATGCCATTCTCGCTCGCCCCTTTGATCGCGTGCGGAGTTGACCCGCGGAGCTACGATATCCTGATCGCCAAGGGCGTGCACGCGCCAGTTGCGGCGTACGGCGAAGTGTGCGACCGCTTCATTCGGGTGAATACCCCCGGCGTAACCGATGCCGACATGACGCGCCTCCCCTTTCAACACCGCAGGCGGCCCTTGTTTCCGTTTGAATCAGTTTGAGGCCGCCTACGAAGAGAGCGGATTCTTCCCCGCGGCCTCACTCAGCGACAGGCCGTTCTGCAGGTCGGCATCGATCCGGGCTTCGCGTTGATTGATCGCCATGGTCTTGGCGACTACCGCTTCGAGCAGTTCGGCAGGAACGGACCAGCATTCAACGGCCGGCCGGGCACCGAGCCGCGTTGGAATCACAAGGACCGTTCCGCCCGGCCGGTCCGTTGCAGTGCGGGGTTATCCCGCGGCCGCACCGCCGAACTCTGCGCGAAGCCATTGCACAAAATCCGCGACCTCGAGATCCAAGCTGCTGATGCTCAACTGAACAGGGTTGGTTCCGGACCAGAACTGTTCGGGGGACGGTGCCGTGTCGTAAATCAGATTGGTCGACAGCCAATCGTGAAGCACGAACGCTTTGTTGCGTTCATTCAAAAACGCATACTCGCCGCTGATTTTGTAACCATCGCCGGGAGCGGGCTTGCCGAACCGCTTAACGACATCCGCCGGCACTAGCGTCGTGTCGCCCATGATCGTGATGCCGTCCAAGTCGGCGTCTTGACTGCGAACCTGTCGAAACATGCAAGAGCCTCCGCGGAATAACCACTGTTTATCCTGTCCGCACGGCCATGCCGCACGGCTCGTCAGTTACGATATCTCCGATCCGGGGCTGCGGCAATGGAAATGGGTGGTCGGCATCAGAAACATCTTGATCGTTTCATACATCACCCTGAAATGATGGCGTGAAGCTGCTTGAACGACTCGATCGTGCCTGCCGCCTGGCCCATCTGGCTCGCTCTACGCGCGAGCAATACAAACGATGGGTCGAACAGTTTCTCCGCTTCCACCGATCGCCTGACGGCGGTTGGCGCACGCCGGTGGAATTGCGCAGGGCGGATGTCGCGGCTTTTCTCACTCACATGGCGGTCGAGCGTCGCGGCAGTTAATCTCGGCCGGCAATCGACGTACGCTGGAAGTAATCGTGAAAAATTCTTGCTCGGATCACGTCAAATTGAGCCACACCGCACGCGAGTTTCGTCAGCAGCTAAGGGGCGACATATATCTGTGTCGCTTGGATAACCACTGCATTGCTTCCGGCGAGGGTCTTTGCGGTGCCGGCGACGACGAGATTCTTCAATGGAGCGATTCCGGTGCTTCCACCGAGGCCCACTTGCAGCGGTCGTCCGTCGGGGCCGACGACTTGCACAGAAATCGTCTTCGCGGCGATCTCGGCGGCAGGCTCGCAGCATGCATCCCACGGGGTTTCGCATTTGTCACCGGGCGTTGCGTCGCATGTCGGCAGGCTGGAATCGGCGAGCGTCAGGATAGCGCGATTCGACGACATTGGCTCCTGCAGCCCTGCAACTTTGCCTTTAACTACCACCGTCGAGCCATCTTGCGGCGACTTTTTCAACGCCACGACATCGACGGCGCCCGTCGGTGGTGCATTTACGATCAATCCGGCCGGCAAGGACTCCGACTTCGTTTGTGGCGCGGCGGCCTGCTTTTCGCACGCACCGATCATCGCGGCAACCATCAACGCACCGAACACAACAATTGCTTTCTTCATGATATCTCCATTCAAAATGCTTTAAGCGCCTCGCTGATGGGCAGCCGAAGGCACCGCCAAGCCGGCGGTAACGCGCCTACGACGCCCAGAATCAAACCCGCTGCCAAACCGGTGAGCAACACGGTTGAATCGATTGCTAAACCGAACACGCCCATTGAAAAACTCACGGTCAGGCCATCCAACAGCAGCACCGCGATCGCGGCGGCAATGAGCGTGCCGGCGGCGGTGGCGAGAACCGATTCCTGCACGAGGCTCAGGACCAGCGCGTAGCGCGGATAGCCGATTGCTTGCAGCGAACCCATCTCGCGGATGCGCAAAGCGAACGCGGCGTACATCGTATTCAGCCCGCCGAACAATCCGCCGCTGGCGATCAATATCGCGGTAATCCACACCATCATTTGAATCGGGCGGAAGAAGGCGCGCAGTTTTGAGTAATACGCCGTCTCGCGCATGGCAACCAGTTCCAGGTCGAGACGAGTCTTGGCAAACGCATCTACGTCATCAAACTCCGCATTGTCGAGCGTCATCACGACGCACGACAGATTGTCGCGCTTCGCGGCGATCTGAAGGTCGCTCAGCGGCACCCACACTTCAGCTTCCATGACAGTGCCTGGCGCCTCGAATCGGCCGACGATCGTCCATGATCGGCTGTCAAACGTAAATGTCTTTCCGATTGCCAGCCGTTCAAGGGCCAAGCCCATCATTGTGGCGGCCTGAGCGCCGACGAGAATCTCATCTTTCCCGGCATCAGGCCAACGACCTTCGGTAACTCGCATTTGCGCATGCACGAGCACCGCGGTCGGCGTCACGCCGCGCAGCATGACTTGATATCCGGTTTCGTCATCCGGTTTGTCCTTTAGCGTCGTCATCAGAAAGACTTCCGGCGACACGTAGGCCACGCCAATCCGCTGCTTGATTCCCGGAATGCTCGCCAATGCCAGACCCGGCACGCTCGGCGCGATCTCACTGCGCTCGAAACTCTCTTCACTTCCTGCGCCAAGAAGAATGACGTTGCGCTCACCGCCGGACACTTGGAGGCTCTGATCCATACCACGAACGAAAGCGCCCGCCGCGAGTACGAGCAGTACAACCAGCACGCTGCCTGCCAGGCTCAGGCCCAGGCGCAGTGGAGCGCGGGCGAGGTTGCGGACGGCGTAATCAAAGGGAAGTAAACGCATTCGGTACTTTCAACGTCATACAGCACGGAAACAGGCCGTTATCTCTCGGCGAGACGCTTGAACTGCCGGCACCAGCCCGGCGATTACCCCCAGCGCCGCCGACGCCAGCAAGCCGAACAAAACAACTCTAATTCCGGCACTCATCTGAACGCTCAATCCCTCGCTTGAGATACTGAAATTGCCCCAATGCACCGCCGCCAGCGCAATTGCCATTCCGATGAAGCCGCCCATCAGGCCCAAGAGCAGCCCCTCCGCGATAATCAAGCGCGCGATCAGTCCGCTGCGAAAGCCGAGCGTCTGCAACACTGCATGTTCTTTAATTCGATCCTGCACCGACAGGACGATCGCGTTGCCGACCAGCGCCAGCACCGCCGCGAGGCAACCCCATCCGAGGTACTGGGTGAAGCCGACGAGATTGACGACATCGGCAGCGGCGCGGGCGACAAAGGCCTTCTCGGCGCTCGTCTGCGTCGGTTCCGGATCGCGCGCAAACTCGGCATCAATGGCCTGAGCGACAGATTCGAGGTTCTGCGGATCGTCAACTTTGACGTTGAACTGTGTCACGACGCCAAGCTTGCGGTCGCCGCTGGCCCGCTGAAGAAACTGGAGATGCACATAAGCGACATTCTGATCCTGCGGCTCGGGCGAGCGGATAATCCCGGCGACGTACACCGTAACGCCTGCTGCGTCGAAACGTTCGCCCACTTTCAGCCCGCGGCGGCCGGCGAGGGTTTCGCCTAGGAGCGCCGCGTCCGTGCGGCTTCTCCATTGCTCGATTGAGCCTTCCAACAATTTCAAACCGCTCGCATACGCAACAAAGTTTTCCTCCGGCACGCCTCGAAAAGTCACGACGTCCAGGCTCGTCCGGCAATTGTTGACGACGATTTTCATCGGAACGACGCTGGCGACGTGAGCGATCTTTGTGATTCGATCCCCGTAATATTCGGGCAGCCGGCTGGTTGCTGGGCAGAACCGGTTCTGGCGATAGACGACGAGCGTTGTGTCTTTGGCGGTGGTTTGCGTCGCGCTGCGAACTCCGTTCTGCATGGCCTGCACAGCGGTGAACAGAAACATCGCCGTCGCCACGCCCGCCAGTGTCAACAAAGTCCGCGTGCGCCGGCGAACTACCTGTTTCCAGACCAGCGGAATGTATTTTGGTGCGAGCATCGTCCAACTCCTCAGGCTACGTGCATACCCACTCGTGTGATCGGGTCGTCGACAAGACGGCCCTTCTCCAAATGAAGAACCTTGTCGGCGGCGGACGCGGTCTTTGGATCATGGGTGACCATGATCAATGTCTTGCCAAGCTCTTCGTGCAATTGCTTCAGCAGCGACATCACCTGCGCCGCGGCGTGCGAATCCAAATCGCCGGTGGGTTCGTCTGCGACGATAATCTTAGGATCGGCCACGATCGCGCGCGCAATGGCCACCCGCTGCTCCTGCCCGCCGGAAAGCTGGCGAGGATAGTGGTCATGCCGGTCTTCCAAGCCGACCAGTTCAAGCGAAATCGCGACTTTTTCATGGCGCTGTTTTGCGGAAATGTTGTGTAGGAGCAACGGAAGTTCGATGTTTTCATACGCCGTCAGCACCGGCACCAGGTTGTAGAGCTGAAAAATGTAGCCGATGTATTCGCTGCGCCAGGCAGCGAGCTTTGAACGCGACATGTCAGCCAACTCAATACCATCTATCTTGAGGCTGCCAGAACTCGGCCCGTCGATCCCTGCGATGAGGTTAAGCAGCGTTGTCTTTCCGCTTCCGCTGGGTCCCATCAGAGCGAGAAACGTTCCGGCGGCGACATCGAGATCCAGTTGATCCAATGGCCGGATGATATTGTCACCGCGGCGGTATTCTCGCGTGAGTTGGCGGCATTCAATGAGCGCCATGATTGCCTCCTTCGGAAACTCGCGCCTCGCCGGCAACGCGGACACGCTGACCTTCGCGCAAGGAGGAATAGTCGGCGATAACCTGATCGCCCGGCACTAATCCGGACGCCACGGCGACCCACCCGCTCTGTTCAGATGAGCCAAGCTTAAGCGTGCGGCGAGTCGCAATACCGCTTCGCCCGTCGACAATCCACGCGTAAGCCTGATCGCCATCTCGTTCGATCAGTTCGACCGGCGCGAAAACTGTTTGCGACGAGGTTGATTTAGTCGCCGGCCCGCGAACCAGGAACAGGACGCGGGCGAGCATCTCCGGCTTCAAGTCGGGGATTGGGTCAAGAATGGCGACCTTCACCTGCAACGTGTTCTTCTGAATATCGGCTTCATTGACGATTCGCGTCACCTTGCCGCTGAAAGTTCGGTCGGGCGCAACGCTCACGACAATTCTCGCTTCCTGGCCGACGCCGACTTTCGCCGCGTTCGTAAGCGGGACATCGACGCGCACCTGCAAATGCTGCGGGTCATACAGAAGCAGCACCGTCGCCGAGTAAACATGATCCATATTCATGACCAGCTTGGCGCCGGGCGACGTAAGCCGCTGCATGACGATTCCGTCGGCAGGCGAGCGAATTTCCATCCGTGTAAGACGCAGGGCCGATTCGTCCCGCATAGCCTTTGCCAAAGCAAGCTGCGCCTTGGCCTCAGCCAGCGCGCGCGTGTCGTTGATGCGAAGCCGCAGATTCTCCTTTGCCGCCACCAGGTCGGCTTGGTGCTGAGACAGCCGCGCCTCCAAGACGGCCCGCTGTCCCCGAATCGCGTCAGCGGTGGCAATTTGCACCTGATACTGCTGCTGCAGTCGAACGGCTTCGACCTCGCTTGATGCCTGCTGCTTGAATGCGTCGGCGGTCCGCTCGGCTTCCAGCTTCAGCGATGTGAGCTTGGCGGTTTCGGCCGCGATCTCGGCGGTCAACTTCTCCAGTTCCGCCTGCGTCTCGGCAACCAGCGCCGTGGTCGTTGCGACGGCCCGCGTGACTTCGGTCGGGTTGTCCCAGGTGCGTTGTGCGGCATCGAGCCGTGCGCGGCGCTCCTCCAACTCGGCCTCGGCTCGTGCCAGCACCAGACGTGCGTCGTCGTCAATCATCCGCGCGACCACATCGCCGCGGCGGACCTGTTGGCCTTCCAATGCGAGCACTTCGCTCACGATTCCGTCGGCTAATGCACTGACGGCGACTGAATACGGATCCGCTTCCACCCAGCCGGGCGCTTGGATCGTGGTGGACGCAGCGGCATCGCTTCCGGCCTTGACGACAACCGGCACAACGCGCACCGAACGCGCCGGCCAGAGCGCATCCTTGGCCGTGTAGCCGACCAAAGCCAGTATTCCAAAAAGAACGACGCCCGGCAGCAGCAAGCGCGTCTTCCATGGAAATTTCGGCGCGGGAATCACCGTACGCTCTAACGACTCCGCGTTCCGCGACAAAGTTCGAACGTCGCCGGACGGACGATCGGCAACTTGCATGAAGTCACCTTTGGAAAAAAACCAGTTTGATTGAACGAGCGCGCAGAAGCGCTGCGATAACGGAATGATCAGCGCGGCGGGTGGAAAATGGCGTCTATGCTGCTGAGGGAGCGCAACGACGGCAGCGTAATCGTCAGGTTCTCGATTTCACGCGCGGGAGCAGGATGACCACGAATTGAATCAGCGAAAACCAAGCCCGCGCGGCAGCATGGTAACGGACATTGCTTGCAATCGCATCCGTCCGAATGCCCTTTCGGCTCCGGATTCTGATCGCCAGCGCAGCATTTTGCCGTGTCGCAAGAAGAATTGACTCGGCGGTTACCGAGGTCTGCTGCCCGAAGAACTGTCGACAACATGCCGAGAAGCGTGACCGCGACTATGATCCTGATCGTCAACAATCTACTAATATGATAACGCTTCGGCCGCGAATCTCCATAAAGGTTCGAATAGCAGTACTCTCAGGCTGGCAAAATGGGCTGTTTTCCGAGGTTGGGCCATCACTTGTTCCCATGAGAACACGCGCATCATGCCCGAGTCGACGGGCTTGGGAACTTATTGTCAAACATTACCACGTTCAACATGGATGAGTGGTCCGACCTTGAATGGCAGGATCGCGCCTATCAGAGTAAGACGAAGTTGGTCTGAAACGGTGTCTCTTTGTTGTGGCGTTTTCCGGTTGAGGGATCCGAGTCGAGCCAGCATCGCAATCGACGCTTCGCGCGGATGGGGCCGGCAACAACGTCAGTCCGGACCGCGAGCGATTAGTCGACACGGTGCGCTCGAAAACGTTTCCGCTTCCGGAAGCATGCTTGCAGACCAAAAAGCCCCGCGGCAAACCCGAGCGCGCTGGGTTCGGGGATGGCGCTTCGGGCGGCGGTCGGCAGGCTTAAGCCAAAGTTTGCCGCAAGCGCCGTGAAATCGTCGAGGTTGACCGACGCGTTGTAGTCAAAATCGCCCTGCGTCCAACCGGCACCCGAAGTACCGAACGCGGCGGCGAGCGCGGTAAAGTCGTCGAGGTTTACTGTTCCGTCCAGGTTGCCGTCCCCTGCATAGGCGAACGCCAGAACGACGGCGGTTGCGTCGACGGTCTGCCCCGCGAACGCGCCGCCGCCGGGGCGGACTACCGCGGCCTCGCCGTAACCGATCCGCAACGACGCACTGCCCAGCGACGAGATGATTCCCTTGCCGGCGGTGGTTCCGGCCAACAAGAGGTTGCGGACATCGTCGATCGGCGACGTGGATGCGTAATCGATCACCAACGCGTTGTTGGTTAAATCGAGCGAGGTGGTTGGCGCGCCTGCGCCGCCGGCAAACGTTAACGATCGCACCACGCTTGCGCCTGTCGGCGCGTTGGCGATCGCCGACGGCTCGATGCGCACCGCGCCGCCGTCGATCGATAACCCATTAGCGCGAACGAACTTCGCCGCGAGGGTTCCCGAACCGGTTTTTGTGAGCGACGACCCGGCAGCCCCATCGAAGCCACCGCCGAGGGTGAGCATAGCGCCGGGCGAAACGGTGAACTGCGCAGGCATCGAAGTAATGACCGGCACATCGATCCGATGGTTGCCGGCAATGACATTCACTTTCGCCGCCGCTGCGGGGGTTTGCAGCGTGAGTGTGCTTGAACCGGCGAGGGTGTAGCCCGCGGCGCTGTCGAGCGTCAATTTGCCGATCGTTACGGGCGAATTAATCGAAAGCGTTTGCGATCCCACGATCGCGCTGCCCAGAATCGCATTAGCGCCGCTGTAATTCGGCGTCATGCTGCGCGACCAGTTCGCGGTCGAGTTCCAATCGCCGCCGGTGGTTTTGTTCCACATGGGCTTGATGGCGTTCACGGCTAAACTCTCGACGAACGCGGTCGCCGTTTCGTTGGCGGCGGCGTTGGAGAGCTGGCTCTGCACATAAAGCGCCGAATCGCCCGTTGCGGCGGCGGCGAGCTTGCGCCAGTCGTTCAGGTTGATGGAGAAGTTGCCGCTGAATTCGGTCACGGTCGGCGTGCCGTCGGCCAGGGAAAGATCGTGTTCGATCGTGAGTTTGTAAAACGTCGGGTTGACCACCATCGTCACCCGGCGCACGGGGCCGCTCACGGTCTGGTTGAGCAGGTTCGTGGCTTCGAACTCAGTATTTACATTCGGCGCGTTGACCTTGTATCCCAGCGCAACGCTCTGATCAGCGCCGATGCGCAAAGAGAAGGCATCTTCGCTGGTGTATTCCGATTGCGTTCCCTGCGTAAGCGTTTCGCTCGACAGCGCGAACCGCAGAAACGCTTTGTTGTAGCTGTTGGTGGACGAGGTGAAATCGATGCCGGTGGCTTCGATTTCGATCGGTGATTCAAACAGATTGAACTCGCTGCGGACGCCGCTGGCGATCTGCGCGTGCGGATAACCTCCGCCGGCGGCGGTGAGCTTCAGAGGTTCGGCGGTCGACTCGGCCACCGTGCTCACGCCTTGGCTGCGCTGCGTCCAGAAACCGGTTTGCGAATCGGCGTTGGCCACCTGGCCGTTGTTGAATCGATCGGTAAACACGCGGTCGGCGCTAGTCGCCGTGACGGGCGGGCGGGCGTTGCGGACGACCATCCAATCGACATCGTAAAAGGCCGACTGGTTGTTGGCAGGGTTGCTGGTAGGGTTGAGCGCCGACGAATACGCCGCCCCCCACTCGTTGCCCGGCGCCCAGAAATTAAAGCGGGCGCGGGTGGCATCGGTGGGCACCAGCGAACCGGTTACCGTCCGAAGCAATCGGCCATTGGCGTACCATTCGAGCCGGTTGTTCAGCCATTTGATACGGAACGTATTGAACTGCGTCAGGTCGAGAGCGTTGATGGTGTATTCACGGCTCGACTGCGTGACTTCATCGCCGTAGGGCTGCGTGCTGAGATTGAAATCATTGTAGGTGCTGACAAGCACGGGATCGCTCCCGGCGGCGGCGTTGGTGCGGTTGGAGAGGAATTCGAAGTCAATCTCATCCCACAACACCGTTCCGCCGGAGTTGCGCGAGATGTATGTGAAGAACGACGTAACCAGTCCGTTGGTCATCGCGTTGCTGCGCACGCGCGCTTCAAGCTCGATGCCGGTGGCGCCGCGCGACAGAAATGCATTGGTCGCCAGCTCGGTCCCGCGGAAGCGCGCGCCTGGGGCGGAGGCGTTGTAGGTATCGTGCTTGAGCCGCGCGAAGCCGCCGGAAACCACCGGCGTGTTGCCGAACTGTGATCGGCCGACGATATGCGTCATCACCTGCCACTTCGATAAATCGACGCTCCCGCCGTTGAAATCATCCCGGAAAATTTCCTGGGCGAGTGACGAACTGGCGGTCAGCGAGATTGCAGCGAGCAGGCAGAGATTTCGTCGCATGAAGCGCTCCGACAAAAGAACATGAAGAATAACGCGGCGGCCGGGCAACACCCGGCCGCCGCGTGCGGAGGAGGCACACAATACGTTAGGCGCGCCGGCGACGCAGCGTCGTTAGCATCGCGCCCACAACAAGACCAATCGCGCCCGGCTCGGGAACCGAAGCCCGCGGGAGGTCGCCGGCCGACTGGCCGAAGTTGGCGGCGAGTGCCGTGAAATCATCAAGGTTCACGACGCCGTTGTAATCAAAGTCTCCGCTCGACCATACGCCTGACCCGCCGAACGCCGCCGCAAGTGCGGTAAAGTCGTCCAAATTGACCGACCCGCTGAAGTTGGCATCGCCGCCCACCGTCAGTGCGACGACCACGTTGCTTCCGTCGAGCGACTGGCCGGCGTACGAACCGCCGGGCAGCAGCGACCCTTCGATGTAACCGAGTTTCAGCCGCGCTATGGAAGCCGACGACACGATGCCGTTGCCGGTCGTCGCGCCGGCGAGCAGAAGTTGGCGAACGTCATTCAGCGGCGACGCGCCGCTGTAATCGAGATTCAATGCGTTGTTGGTCAGATCCAGCCTGGCGGTCGGCGCCGCCGCGCCGCCGGCGATGGTGAGATTCTGGATAACGCTGGCCGATTCCGGGGAATTATTGGTTGCTCCGGGCAGAATCCGCAGCGTTCCGCCGTCGATCGCCACGTTGAAGAAACGCACGTTGAGCATCTGCGCCGTCCCCGGCCCGCTCTTGCTCAGCGCCAGGGTGCCGGCACCCGAAAGATCCCTCACCTGCCCGGCCAGCGTGATCACGCCGGCGGGGTTGGTGGCCACCAAACGCAGATCCTTATAGGCATTGATCGGAGAGATGATCGTGTGGCTGCCCTGCAGCACCGTAATTTCATTGGCGAGCCACCGCGTATCCATTTGAAGCGTGCCTTGGCCAAGCCCGCCGGGTTGCACCGTGAAACTCTGCGCGCTGTCAAAGAGCATTGCGCCAACGGTTTGGTCGAGGTCGGTGGTGACGATGGTGGGGGACGCGGCGTTGGTAAACTTCACGTTGGCGCCGACGAAATTGGGCACACTGGAAATCGTGGCGTCGCCGTTCACGTGGAAAATATCACCGTCCGACCAACTGGCCGGGTCACTCCAATTCGCGCCCGACGCGCCCTGCCACCCCTGCCGAAGCTGGCCGACGGTGAACTGGTCGAGCGCCGCAGTGCCCTGTTCGGTTCCGCCGGCGTTGTTGAGCTGCGTTTGCAGAATCACCGACGAATCACCGGTTGTTGCACCGGCATCCGATGGGTCATGCCAGTTGACGAGGAACTGATCCACCCCGCCAGTGAACTGCGCGGTGACAGGGGTACTGTTTGTTGGCGATGTATCGTGTACCAGCTTGAGATCCCAGAACTTCGCTCCGTACGTCAGGCGAAACGAGCGTATCGGCCCGGGGCGTTGCGCCCCGGAATTGTTGCCGGGATTGAATAACTGGAAGCCATCGTACTCAGTGTTGTGTATGGGGTAGTTTTCCTTCACGCCCAGCGCCACCTGATATTGACCAGGCGTGTTGTTGCCCGACTCGATACGCAGAGCTACGGCGTCGTCTGCCCAATATTCCGAGTCATCCACGCCGGCCGGCGCGGGGGGCGTGGGCGCGGCATCAAAAAGCTGCCGTGACGACAGCGCCAGCCTGAAGATGCCTTTATTCAGGCTGTTGGTGGTCGAGGTAAAGTTTAGGCCAGTGCCTGAAATGACGAGCGGCGCGCGGAAAAAGTTAAAGTCCGAATTCACCGCGCTGGCAATCTGCGCGTGCGGGTATTGCGACCCACCGGCGTTGAGCCGCAGCGAACCGCCCGACTCGGTTGCAGTACCCAGACCGCCGGAAAGGCGCGGTGTCCAGAAGGCCGGCGTAGAGTCGGTGTTTTCCACCACGCCGTTATCAAAGTTATCCACCAAAACCGGGTCGGCGGCATAGGCGGTCGTGAATGCGAACGGTACGGCCAAAGCGGCCACGATAAGACGACGATCCATGATTTTCTCCTCGCTCGACGACGATCAGGCTCCGCGCCTGCCGCCGGCGGCAGATTACTTAGGACACACGCACAAAACCGTCGCCTGCCACGTCGGGCACCGCGGGTTCGGGCGACAATTGGTGAAATTCGGGCACCATTTCCCGACTGCAACGGAGCATCGACTCCGCCACGCTTACTTCGATCCGAACAATCTCCCCGCTGCGGCTGAAAATAGCGGCGCTCGCCTCGGCATCGAGCCGATCGCCGGCAATCACTTCGTGTTGATGATCGCGCCGCGCTACCACAATCCTCGGCTCGGTTGAATCAATTCGAAGGACGACCGGCACCTGGCAGAACGTGAACGCTAGCGCATCGGCCGGCAAGTTGACGGCGGCGGGGGCGCCGGAGACGTCAATGTAATTAAATCGCGACGGCGCGGCGGCGAACTCGGACCGGTCCAGCAGGCGCGGCGCGAATTGAATCGTTCCGCCGTCTACCTTTACGCCCAGTTCACCCAGGCGCGTGATCATTTCTTCTTTAACCTGACCGGTCATCCCCGGTTGCCGCGCGCCGGCGTGGCCGGGGGTGTGCGAATACGGGTCGGTCGGGAACGCGCCGTATTCACGCGCCGTCTTGTTGAACCCCAGCCCGCGGCGCACGCGGTGGTAGTTGTCGGCCAGGCGGCCGAGCGTCGATGGCGATTCACCGGCGTCTCGCGCCGCGACGGCCACTTCCTGAATGGCCACAAGCAGCTTGGCCACCATGTGCCAGTAAATGCAGCCAAGCCCTTCGTAGCCAAACATCGACCCCGATCGGCCGGTGAAGGAGTGATGGCGGAAGGTCGCTTCATATAAATTGAGCACGGCGGCGCGGTCGGCCTCGACTTGCGTCGCCCAGCGCGGTTCGCGCGCAACTTCATCGAGTCGGCGCTTCAGCTCGGCTGCGTTGCGAAAGTCGGCGTTGAACCGCACCGTGCCATCGTGGTCGGCGACGACAATCCGTCCGTCGGCCACGGCCAGCATGGCATGCAGCAGTTGAACGCGGTCGGCTTCTCCCATCGACACTGCGTTTTTCTGTAAAAACGCCTCCGCAGGACGATCGGGATAGAGCAGGAAGCTCTGCTGATCGGCGCGATACAGGTCGCTGGCAAACAGCGATTCAATGACATCGAGCGACTCCTTGGCCGACAGCACACCGCTGCTCAATACGGCCACCTGGCCTTCGAGCATGAGTGGGAGCCGTTCGATGTCAGCCGCCGGGCCATCGGCTGTGAGCTTGATCAGGTTGTAGGCGTGATAAAGCCCTTCAGCGCGCCGGTTGCCGCGGATGGAATGGGTGATGAATCGCTCGGTCAATTGAAGTGTTGCGACAACCTGTTCGGTTGTCACCCGTTGCGGCCGACCCAGACCCTCACCATAAACCTTCGTGCGATAGCGGCAGAAAGAATTGCCCAGTGCATCGAGCAAGCGCCGGCGATCAACGGCGGCGATCTCGTCCTCATCGAGCAGATTGGCGTGTTCTTTGAGTGTTGACTCTACTTCACCCAGCCAAATTGCCACTTCAGTCGAAATGGCGAATGATCTGGTTCCACTGGATTGGAACAGGTCGATCAGCAGTGCAACGTGCCGCCGCAGGTAACACAGCGTGACGACCGAAAGGCCGTGGCCGGCCAGGGCATTGTTGGCATCGTTCCATTCCGGCCGCTGCGTATTCATCCAGATGCCCCCACCCACGACAAGGTTGGAGAGCTTTGAAAGCACCGGCACGAGCAACTTCTCGGCGAGCGTCACGTGCAGCACTGCGCCGTCGCGGTCGTGCAGCAACCTCGCATCGGTTCCGTTTGCAGCGGCGTCGCGCTCAATCCGACGGTGAAGGGCCGAATCAAACTCAATCGTGTCACGGCAATCATTTACCAGCGATTCATACGGCTTGATGCGATACGGCACATTCGCGTAGGCGAAGATCGGCTCATCCAGCATTGATGCAATTCGCCCGGGGTGGTATCGCTGCGACAGCTCGAGCAGGCGAAGCAGGTAGACGATTTGATGATCACCCCAATAGCCAATGTTGGCCCACGGGTTCTCAGTTTCAGGCGTTTCCCAATCGATGCCTTCGTACGTGACGCGATACGGGTTAAAGCCGTCCACGGTCGACGCGTTGACGAACTTCGCGATGATGCTTTCAAGATAGTCGGGGTAGCTCAGACAGAGCGCTTCCCAGTTTTGGAAAATGTCGCGCCAATTGCCTTGGTACGCCAGCACCGGCGAGCCGGCATCATCATGCAACTGAATGTTGAACCGATTCCACGGCCGGCTGGGGTCGCCGTGACGACGGGCGAAGGTGAGCGGGAGGTATTCGTGACCGAGCCGCAACAAGTCGACATCGCCGGCGACACGCAGCGCCGCTAGCAGGTCATTGACGGCGATCTGCTCGGGCAAGCCATTGATCAGCATTGCATGCCTGGCGTAGACAGCAGGGCGGCGGGTTTGCACCGATCGTGCGAAGTCGCTTCGTATGATTCGCCCGCCGTCGGCAAATGAGCCGCCGCGCATGGTGTTAAACAGCACGTTTGCAAAATGGTGGGCGGCCATCGTCTTGTCGGCCGAGGTTTGCAGGCCGTCGCTGCCGGCGACGATCTTCACCAGGTTATTCCGCGCCGCTTCCACGCGATCGCGCACCACCGCATTGGGCCGTTGTTCGCGCAGCAGGAAGGCGTGTAAATCACTCACTTCACGCTGCGTGCGGTTCACGTCGGCGACGATATCCCAGCTAATCGCCTGGCCGGGCTTGAGTTCGATCTGCGTTGCCACGATGAAGTTGCCACGCTGCCCGCGCATCTTCGATTCCGAGTGGACCGCGTGACCGAGGCGGAACTGGTCGATTTGCCGGCCCGACAATGCCACCCGATAGCTGCTCAACCCTCGGCACCAGACGACGTTGGCCCGAAGACATTCGGCCGGCTCGGCGCGGTCGGTAATGAGCGAACTCATCGAGAAAATGCCGAGTTTTGCGCTGCGATCCACCTCGCACACTTTGTAAGCGTCGGCCAGGCAACTCGAGCCTTGCTGCACGTCCAGCTGCACACCGGCGGGCATGACGTTAAGCAGGCCATCAATGACCTCGATCGAACGTGAACGATGCGCCGAATTGTTAATGAGCGTGGCGGTGCGTACGAAACCGAATTCGTCGCAGTTCTGCCAGGCATATCGAAACGTCAGCCCCAGCGCGTGATGGGTTTCCTCGAAAACCACACTGTTGCCAAGGGTACACTTGTAAAGATTGCGTGCGACCGCCGCCGAATGCACCGGGCCGGCGAAGGGTTCCCATGCTGCGGCGGAATCATCGTCGCGAATGAGCGTAATCGGCCCGGTTACGCCGCGCAGATGATGCAGGCGGTCATCAGTTTCGTAGGGGAAGAGGCACGCTTCGGGCGACTTTCGTCCGGCGGTAAGCCCGCCGGTGCTTGAAACGTACATCCACAGATCGCTGTCGCTGACGATGTTCATCAGAAACGGGGGCATCGTGTCGAACGCGGGAATGCAATACATCTCGCGCCCGTGAAGCGTGGTGAAACCCTCACGCGGCGAATCATGGCGGGGCGAATCATGGGGGGGCGAATCATGGAGGGCCGCATCGTGACGCGGTGCGTCATGACGGACAACCGATCGCACCACCGGCGACGATCCTTCGACAGATACTGTGGCGTGATCTTGTTTCAAGACAGGCGACCTTCAACAACATAAGTCGAACAGAATGATCGCGTTCGCGCGAGAGACGAAGACCCCCCCCGAATCTCCGCCCCCGAGTCACATTCTCCAACCACCGTTGCCGCAGACGGACTCGTGGCAAAGTTTCAACCTTGGCCAGCCCGCCGCGCGGTGACATGGAATGATCATTGGCCGATGTAGACGTTTCTTAGCGTTAGATCGGAATTACCCACCTTCAGGCGCCGGCTCTCTGCATGGCCATCGGCGAAGGCGACGTTGGTGGTATCGTTCTTCCCGTGGCGCCAGCGAATGTCCGGCTTGACGCCGTTGGACGAATAATCCTTGTTTCGGGTCACCACGGAGGCACCAAGGTCAATGCCCGGCTTGGTGAGCAGCCAGTTGTATTGACGCCCGCCGATAACGCCGCCGTTCGATAAACCGTCGTTATCGATGCCGTCACCGACGGCGTAAGCGTTGCCGTAATTCACATTGAAGTACTGCGCGCCGTCGAAGATCACTACGATTTCGGTCGAACGGCGAATCTTGCCCAGTTTCCACCCCGCGAGCAGCGGACGCGGTGCGGGCTTGGATTGATCGTAACTATCGAGGTTGGGCATCAATCGTGGGTGCGAGGAGTAGTGCAGCTTGCGCGATAGCCCGCCGGCGGGGTTGCCGCTGTCTTCACTGGCTGCCGGGCAGGCAAACGCGGCCTGCAGCTTGGAGTTTTCGGCCCCGCCCTGCGTTCCATAGGTTGATCCACCCTTGCCGAGGGCGTTGCTCATAAGGAGCAACTGCCAGTCGGCGGCATTGTTTCCGCCTGACACTGTCGTTCCGTCTGGGCTGCCTTGGCCGTCCCAATAGCCGTACGGAAGCATCCCTTTATTCTGGCCGGCATAAATCTGGATGGCCTGTCCGATACTGCGCAGGTTGGCCAGGCAGGCGACCGTTGTGGCCTGACTTTTGGCTCGGCCCAGCGCCGGCAGCAGGATGGCGATTAAGACTGCAATGATCCCAATCACGACGAGCAATTCGACGAGCGTAAACGCCCGACGCGTGAATGGATGTTGTTCGATCTGCTGGGTCATAACAGTTCTCCGTCAATAAACTTCGCGCATCCTGCTGCCGGCGACTCTGAGTCGGTTCACATCAGGACACGGTTACGCGGCGCGGCGGCGCCGAATGATCATGCCCGCACCAGCGGCGAGCAGGCCGAGCGAAGCGGGTTCCGGGATCGGCGCGACGACCGCCGTCAGGTTGCCACCTGCAAAAAGCGGATCACCCGCCCACACATTCGAGCCAATGGTTTCAAACCCGTACTGAATATGGTTGAGCGGGTTGGCCGAGGTCAGCTTGCTGATGCTGAAAACGCCGGGTGTCAATGGCACGGTGACCTGGGTAAACGAAGAGAAATCGGGGGCAAAATCCTTGATGAAGGCCACCGATGAATAGGTGGTATTGTTGTAAGGATTCACCGCCCCGTTCAAGGCGTTGGACAAGACAACGCCCGTAAAGGTCAAGTTTTCGTTGACAAAAGTCCCGGTGGTTTCAGCATACAGGTTCGCGTCCATGATCTTGTTGCCTGGTGCGCCGGGCGCGCCATTGTTCTGGTTGGGCCCTTGATACCAAAAGATATTGGGATCACCAATCTGATTGGCGGCCAAGGTCAGCGTGGTCCCGGAAAAAGAGGAAACCAAGTCCCCCGGTCCCCAACCACTGCTAAACACAGGGGCACCATCGGCGGGACCATTTGCAGCGAAACCCGTGGGTAGAACGGTTGCACCCACTGGCAGGTTGGATACATTCATGAAACCGTTAGTCAATGTGCCGGGGTCCACAGTGACTGTCACTGCTAATGCCATCGAAGAACCGACAGTAAGAGCCGCTGCGCCAATGAGCGTGGCGATCGCATTACGAAGAGACGTGCGCATTTCTGATCCTCCTAACGAGGTGTAGAGATGAACGGAGAGAAGACGGCTCCGCAGCCATGCCTTGAACCAAGATTTCGAACGATTCGAACTTGATCCGACCAGACTTTACCATCCGGTCGACCTCCGCTTACGCCGGGAAGTATGCCTCCGACCCCGCGCCGATGCCATCCTCTTTTGCGCAAATCATTTTCTATTTTGCGTCATATGGTAAGATGCCCCCGTATGCTGCGAATTGGAATTCAAGTGGATCTGGTGGGTTCGTACGGGCGGGATGTTCTGCGCGGGATCATGCAATTCGCCAATCGCGCCGGAAATTGGGAATTTGTAATGCCCCCGATGTATTCGATCGGGCGGAAGAAAACAGTCAGCCCGCGCGCGGTCGACGGCATGCTGGCGATGATCCACGACGCCCGATCGGTCAGCCCGTTTCGCCGCGCGGGCGTGCCTCTGCTCAACGTGGCGCGCACCCTCGACGACGAACAACTCACGACGCTCAACCTGCCCAGCGTTCTGCCCAACGATGCGGCGATCGGCAAGCTGGCCTACGAATATTTTCGCGACCGTGGCTTTCGCAATTTCGGCTTCTGCGGCCATCCGACAGCCGGTTGGTCGCGAGCACGCGAACGTGCGTTTGAAGCCGCGGTGGCCAAAGACGGGCAAACATGCTTCCGTGTTCACGTGGCCGACGATGTGCCGGTGGACTGGATCAAGACCGTTCCAATTCCCGCCGCCATTCTCGCCGGGAATGACCGTTACGCATGGCACGCCGTCGACGCCTGCCGCAACGCCGGCCTTCGCGTTCCGGAGGACGTAGCGGTTCTTGGTTGCGACAATGACGTGCTGTTGGTGGACATGGTTCGACCCACGCTTTCAAGCATCAAGCCGGCTTCGTTCGCCGTCGGTTATGAAGCCGGGCGATTGCTTGCTCAGTTGATGCACGGTGGGAAAGTCACGCCGAGGCCTGTGCTGATTGCGCCCGAAGGCATCGTCACACGTCACTCGACCGACGTGCTGGTGATCGAAGACGCCGCCGTCGCCGCCGCCGTCAGGTTCATTCGCCAGAACGCGGCGCGGGCGATCGGTGTGGCCGACGTGCTGGATGAAATCGCCAGCGGGCGCCGCACGCTCGAACGGCGGTTCCGCGAAGCGATGGGTCGCAGCCTGCTCGATGAAATCCGCCGGGTGCGCATCGACCGCGCGATGCAGTTGCTTCGTGATACCAGTTTGGACATGCCAGCCATCGCCGAGCAGTGTGGTTTTTCCAGCCAGGCCCGGTTTTCAACCGTCTTTCGTGACCAATCCGGCGATACCCCAACCGACTACCGCAAGAAGATGCGGGCCGGCCGATGACACGCCACGATGAGACGCCCGCACGAGCTGCTCGCTCGTCTGCGCCGGCGAAAAGCGTGTCGGCCGGCAAGGTTTTTGTTGACGCCGCGCCCCGGGCCGATACCATGTTCGTGCAACAGTTGCATGAACTGTTTACTTCGTTATGGGATCTGTCCGCGAAATAGCCAAAGCCGTCGGCGTGTCGCCGGCGACCGTCTCACGCGTGATCAACAGCGATCCCCGCGTGACCGCCCACGTCCGCAAACGCGTGCTCGATGCCGCCAACAAAGTGCGCTACGTCGCAAGCGTGGGCCGGCGACCGACGACCAATATTGCCTTCGTGTACACCTCGCAACCCTCGCTCGGATCGCCGTACGACACCGCCGTCCTGCAGGGCCTCTCCGACGGCATCGAGCAGATCGGCATGGACCTGATCATCCTCAACGCCGGCCGCAATCGCATGGATCATGAAAATTACACGCAGATGTTCATGCGCCGGGGCGTACGCGGCGCGGTGCTGCGCGCTACCGCCGATTCGCATACCATTTGCGAGCAGATCGCCAGCGAAGGCTTTCCGGCGGTCGTGGTCGGCGAGCGGTTCAGCAGCCCGCGCGTCAGCTTCGTGCACGCCGAAAGCCGGCCCGCCAGCCGCACCGCTACCGAGCACCTGATTGACCTGGGCCACCGCCGCATCGCCATCTGCGTGAACGGCGTGCCCGATTCGGATCACGCCGATCGTTTGGCCGGCTTCCGAGACGCCATCAAAGCCGCCGAGATTGATTTTGACGAACGCTATATCTTCCAGGCGTGGGCCAGGCGCGACGGCGGCGCACAACTGGTGCGTCAGATCGCCGCCATGAGCCGCCCACCGACCGCCGTTTATGTCACCGATCCCATGACCGCCATCGGCGCCATCAACGAAGCGCGGGTGCTGGGGCTGCGCGTGCCGGACGATCTTTCCATCGTCGGCTTTGACGACGGCGAAGCGCGGTTCATCGTTCACCCGACTATGTCGGCGGTATGCCAGGATGCCGTGGCGATCGGCCGGGCGGCGTTTGATGTGCTGCACGAGCTGATCGACCATCGATCCGACGGCAGCGCGCCTCGTAAAGTGCTGCGAACCTGGTTCGAAGTACACGATTCGACCGCACCGCCGGGCCAGGCCGGCAAGGCCGGGGCGACGGCGACCCCCGCCCGCCGAAAAAACCAGTCTAAGGAGTAGCCAATGCATTCGTGCCATCCCACCGGCGTCTTTGCCGCAGCCATTATTTCCGCGTTTACATTAGCGTGCGTGTCGGTCCACTCTTTTGCCGCCCCGACGACGACCGAGCTGCGCAAGGCTGAATCCGGCTGGCAACTGCTGCGCGGCGGCAAGCCCTACCCAATTCACGGCGCCGGCGGGAGCGGGTCGAAGCAACTTCTAAAATCGATGGGCGGCAACTCATTCCGCACCTGGGATGCCGAAGACATTGATAAGGAGCTTGATGAAGCGCAGAAGCTGGGCCTGACGGTCACCGTCGGCATCTGGCTCAAGCACGAACGCCACGGGTTCAGCTACAACGATGCCGACTTCGCCGCCGAACAACTGGCGCGGGTGCAGAAATTCGTCACCCAATACAAAGATCATCCGGCGGTGCTGATGTGGGCGCTGGGCAACGAGATGGAAGGCGAAATGGGCGAGAACGCGGCCATCTGGTCGCACGTTGAAAGTTGCGCCGCGCTCACCAAGCGGATCGACCCGTCGCGGCCGACAATGACCGTGATCGCCGAACTCGGCGGCGATAAGGTGAAGAATATCAACCGATTGTGCCCGAGCATTGATATCGTCGGCATCAACACCTACGCGGGAGCGGCCTCGGTCATCAAGCGCTATCGCGCGCTGGGTGGAACAAAGCCGGTGGTCATCACCGAATTCGGCCCGGCGGGCACATGGGAGGTGGAGCGCAATGCGTTCAAAGCGCTGCCCGAACCCACTGCCGACGAGAAAGCCGAAGCGTACCGCCGGCATTACGTCGCCACGGTGCGCGACGGTCAGGATCTTGTTCTGGGTTCCTATGCTTTTACATGGGGCAACAAACTGGAAATGACCGCGACATGGTTTGGCATGCTCCTTCCCGACGGCAGCAAACTGCCCGCAGTGGATGTAATGTGTGAACTGTGGACGGGCAAACCGCCGGCGAATCGATGTCCACAAATCGAGCCGATTAAGCTGAGCGGCTCACAGCGCGTTTCGCCCGGAACAACGATTGAGGCAACCGTGGCGGCCACCGACCCGGAAAATGATCCGCTCAAGTACGAGTGGGTGTTGTGGGGCGAAGTGGCCAAGCCGGGCATCGGCGGCGATGCCGAGGCCCATCCGCCTACATTCGCCGACGCCGTCACCGTCACCCAGGCGGGCCGGGCGACCATTCGTATGCCCGCCGAGCTGGGCAACTATCGTTTGTACGTTTACGTGCGCGACGGCAAAGGATCGGCGACGACCGCCAATATTCCGCTGCTGATTGAAGCCGTCGCAGCGAATGAATCAACGCCGTCAACCCCGCCAACCCCGCCAACAACACCACCAACGCCGTCGGCCAACGCGCCCGCGGGCGTCGCGTCTGCCAGCCTGCCATTCATCGTCTACAGCGACGCCGACGGCCCGACGCCTTTCGCGCCCACCGGGTGGATGGGCAACCACGCGGCCATCAAGCTTGATGCGGCCAGCAAAGACAATCCGCACCGTGGCAAGACCTGCCTCAAACTGCAATACACCGCTGCCGATGCGTTCGGCGGAATCGCCTGGCAGCACCCGGCTGAAGATTGGGGCGAAAAGCCCGGTGGCTACGACCTGACCGGCGCGAAAAAGCTACGCTTCTGGTCGCGCGGCGCCGCGGGCGGCGAAAAGGTGGAATTCAAGTTCGGCATTTTAGGCGCGGAAAAACAATTCGCCGATAGCGGTTCGGGCGACCTCACCGTCGAACTCTTAGCGGAATGGAAGCAGTATGAGATCGACTTATCGGGCAAAGACCTCGGCAGAATCAAAACCGGCTTCTGCTGGGTAACGCCCGGGCAGGGCAAGGCGATCACCTTTTTTGTGGATGACATCGCGTTTGTGCGTGAGTAGTGTGTGGCAGCGAATCGCGTATGCGCGGTGGCGAAATGAGCCGGCGCGTCTGTTAACTGAGCCGGCGCGTTTGTTAAATGATCGGGCGCGGTTGTCAAATCCCTGCGCGCGGTTGCGTCCTGAATGCTTCCTCTCGCCAAATGCTTGCGCGCGGTTACAAACTCCCCGCTCCATTTAGCCAAATCCCCGCTCCATTTGGCAAAGGGAAAGTTTCCCGATGCCAAATCCCTCCGGGAGTTTGCCAAATGGCCGGAGGAGTACGCAAGTTGGCATGGCAGTTTGCAAAAGGAAACTTCCCCTTTGCAAACAGAAACTTCCCCTTGGCAAAATGAACCAGGGATTTGGCGCGTTCACGGACTCCGCCGGCGCGATTGCCGGGGGCGCAGGGACCGATTAACATCCCCCTGTCATGGCAAAAAAGGGGATCACGGGCAAAACGAGGTCCAAGCGCAACGCAGGCGAGCCGCGGGCGGCGGTTGCGCCGGCGGTGTCGCGGGCCGCCGGGCGGGCGTCGGCGTTATTGGACACCCGCGTCGTCTACTGCGGCGACTGTCTCGAACAACTCAAGAACCTGCCCGATGCCTGCGTGGACCTGATCTACATCGATCCGCCGTTCAACTCCAACCGCAACTACGAAGTGTTCTGGGGCGAGACCAAGGAAAAGCGGGCCTTCGAAGACCGCCACGCGTCCACGCAGGCGTATCCCGGCGCGCCGGGACGTCCGCGCTGCGTCGAACTCGCCCGCGTGCTCAAGAAGACCGGCGGCTTCCTCTACGCGCGCCATTGGCACGAGGTCCTCGACGCCGTACTCTGCTGAGGGTCCACGAGGCTTGGCACCGCGCCAATAAAGAGGATGCGTTGGCGGAAGAACCACAAAAACCCAAAGGCCTCGCCTCAATGGGCGAGGCGGACTACCGGAACGGGGCGCGCGACCGCATCGGTGAGTCATATGTGCTGCTGATTGCGGAAAAGTTCGGCGGCAGTGCGTATCTTGCCGGCCGTGGCGCTGAAGGCGCATTGCGAGCCGTGCTTTGGAAGGCGGACCCCGAAATCCAACAGGGAAAGAAGTCGCTTGACACGGGTCACGACCTTCGCCGGCTGCTGACGAACGTCCGCAATCTCGGCTTGCTCCGCGCCGGTGGGCCTGATGACCCGCTGGTCGCCGATGTCCAGCACCTCGCGCGACTGTGGTACAATAACATGCGGATCGCCTCGTCGCGGGCCGTCGAGACGCGATGGTTTCGAGTTGGCGAGGTCTCCGGGCAGCGAACTTTCAAGCAGGCGGCGTACGACTTTTACGACGCCTGCTCGGCCGTCATCAAGAGATGTGAGGCGATATGCCAATCCAAGAAGTCCTGACACGCAGACTCAACCTCCAAGACGCTCACTTTGAACTTGAGAACGTCGGCGCAAAGGAGAGCGGCACGATCATCTCCCCATCATTCCGCGGCATGCGGGACTCGGAGCGGCAACGGCGCATCTGGGACGCCCTACACGAGGAGTACGGTCGCGAGTCCGTGCACCGGGTAGGAACTCTGCTGGCCTTTACCCCCGAAGAGTGGGAGATCGATATCGGTGCCGATGCCGAAGCAGCAGGATAGGTGCCTTCGGGCGCTTGAGTGCATCGCACAACGCCGCGGCATCGATCAATTCGAAGCGGTCATGGAACGCGAAGGCGAAGGCGGCCGCCAGCGCGGGTTCTTCGTTTCCTTCGGCGACTCCCGCGACGCCGAGCAGGAGTGCGCGGCGTTCCACAAGCGAACGGGTAGAATCGTCAAGCTGCTGACAGTTCAAGAGATTCTGGACGAGGAGCATGTGCAGAAGATGTGAGAAACGTGAAGCCTACGGTCGGGCGCGCACCGCGCGGTCCGGTCCATTCAGAGAAGGAAACGCATCTAATGAAAACTCGAAAGCGTCCAGAAGATTCCGGAATCGAATCGATTGACTCGGAGATTGAAGATCAGGAGAGCGCGCCCGCGACCTACCGGGTCGTTACCTATCCAGCCGACTACACTTTGGAAGGCCTTGTCGCGCAATTTGATAAAAAACTAATCGAGATTCCGGAATTCCAGCGCAAGTTTGTTTGGACCCACAAACAGGCGAGTCGGCTGATTGAATCGTTCCTCTTGGGCCTTCCTGTTCCTGCCGTTTATTTCTACAAAGATAATGAGGAGAAGCAGCAAATCGTTGACGGACATCAGCGTCTGCAGAGCATTTCCCACTTCTTTAGGGGTACGTTTGGAAAGGACCGCAACGGAAAAGAGACTACATTTCAGCTTATCGGCTTGGACGAGAAAAGCCCGTACTTCAATAAGACCTACAAGGATCTCGGTGACGGAGATCCGCAGTCGTTTAACAGGCTGAACAATTCGGTCATGCGTTCGTTTGTGATCCAACAATTGGACCCGGATGACAACAGCAGCGTCTACCACATCTTCGAACGGCTCAACACGGGTGGAACACTCTTAGTTGGGCAAGAAATCCGTAACTGCGTCTATGCGGGACCGTTGAATGATCTCCTGATTAGTTTGAACAAGAATAAGGATTGGCGATCGATTTTCGGGAAGAAGAATCAGGACACCCGACTCCGGGATGTGGAGTTGATTCTTCGATTCTTCGCGCTGCTTCGCGGCAATAAGTACTCCAAGCCAATGAAGACGTTTCTGAATAACTTCATGGGGGAGCATAAGAAACCGAAGCCCGCGCTTCTAAAAGAGTACCGGGAAACTTTCGAAACGACGGTCACGCAGGTTTGCAAATCGCTCGGAGAGAAGCCCTTTCATCTCCGCGCGGGACTAAATGCGGCTGCCTTCGATGCAATCTTTGTCGCGTTTGCTAAGCACGCGAAGCATATACCGAATAATATTGCGGCCCGATTTAAGGCGTTAAAGAACGATCTGAAGTTCAAGGCGTTCGTGACCAGCGCCACCACAGACGAGTCCGCGATCCGCGGTCGCCTGAAGCGCGCGAAGGCAATCCTTTTCGAGTAATCGCCGATGACATTTTCAAGGCTCGATACTGCAATCGCCCTCGCGAGTAAGGAAGCCCCTACGCTCGTAGGGATAGATGCGCGCTTGCAATCGTTCGTCGCGGGTTACCTAATTGTGGACATCATTTCGGAGTTCGAGCAGCGGCTTGAGGCGATATTCGCTCTCCGAGTAAAAAAACTCAATGATGTGCCAAGCAGCAACTTCTTGTGCAGCTTGTTGGATCGTAAGTTCCGCTCGCCCGACATGGGGAAGATCAATACCGCCCTACGCAATCACGACGCTTCATGGTTGACTGCATTTGACGCCAGACTTGCGGGAACGCAATGGAAGGTCGCAATGGATAGTCTCATGCAGAATCGGCACTATTACGTCCACAAATCAGGTAATGCAACGATGAGCTTGCCGGATGTCGTGCAGGCTTACAACGAAGCCGTCAAGCTGTTCGATGCCCTAGCGCACGTCTTGGGACTCTCGGCGGCGGACTGCGCGCATCTTATATAGAACTGTAGCAGCCGGAGGGCTAGCCACTCGCTAACTCAAGATCCATGCTCGCCCTCTCCATCCGCCAACCCTACGCCGAGGAAATCCTTCGCGGGAAGAGGAAGGTCGATTTCTAAAACTTCCCGACGCGAATACGACGGCTCGCTTTGTCCAGACCCCATTCTTGTCCCAATCCGCAAGTATAGTTTCGCGGCCTAAAATCACTCGATCTGAGCCGGGAACTTCCCGGCTTCCTGTGTTGTGGTTACCGTCGCCTCGTCCACGCGGAGGATAC
>Ga0163148_10001368_pt1 | contig 31776 bp, 26 predicted proteins | sample OliLakLV19MP7P2_FD_148606 | JGI IMG/M metagenome (GOLD analysis project Ga0163148, IMG submission 148606) | Freshwater microbial mat bacterial communities from Lake Vanda, McMurdo Dry Valleys, Antarctica- Oligotrophic Lake LV.19.MP7.P2 | ecosystem: Environmental > Aquatic > Freshwater > Lake >... | reverse complement strand
GAACTGCTGGCGAAGCGGCCCGCTGTCATCCTGACATTCAACGGGAAATTCGACATCCTGCACCTGCTGGCGCAGCACCCGGACAACCTGCCGGCGTGGATGGCCTGGGTCGCAGAAGGCGGGCAGATTTTCTGCTCCCAACTTGCCGAATACCTGCTCGAAGGCATGGCCCAGCGGGACCAGATGCTCAGTCTGGACGAAGTGGCCCCGCGCTACGGCGGCAACGTCAAGCTGGACGAAGTGAAGGCCCTGTGGGCGGTGGGCGTCGAGACAAACGACATCGACAAGGGCCTGCTGCTGCGCTACCTGTGCGGGGGGCCGGATGAGACCGACACGTACCAGTTGGGCGATGTCGAGAATACCGAGAAGATCGCGCTGGCGCAGATCAAGCGGGCGCGGGAATGCGGGCAACTCAAGAGCCTGATGTTGAACATGGGCAGCCTGCTGTTCACCATCGAAGCCGAGCGCAACGGTATGTTCGTGGACCTGCCCCTGGGCCTGAGCATCGCGGCCGAACTTGAAGCCAGCATCCTGGATGTCAAGGCGGGCCTGGTGCAGTACGTCCCCGAGGGCCTGCCGTTCGAGTTCAAGTGGACCAGCAGACATCACAAGTCCGCGCTCATCTTCGGGGGCCAGGTGCGGCACGACCGGCGAGAGTGGCAGCTTGCCGATGGCAACTGGACGTTCGACGCCCCCCTAGGGGCGACGGTGGGGCAGTACGCCTACGCGCAGAAGGATGAGAGCCGCTGGCTTTGTGACGACGCAGGCCACGAGCCGGCAGCCGGCCAGAGCGTGCTGGGGCCGACGACGGATCAACCCCCGCCGCTGAACGTGCTGCGCTTCAAGGGCGGCAAGAATGCGGGCGAGCCCAAGTCCAAGAAGGTCAAGGTGCCGGACCACGCCAAGCCCAAGACCCGCATGGGTGAGGACTTCCACGCATTCGCGGGGTTCACCGCCCCGAGCAAGGCGTGGGCCACCACCGAGCCCGGTGTCTACAAGGTCAACGACGAAGTGATCGAGGAACTGGGTGTGCGGAACATCCCGTTCCTCAAGGCCCTGTCCAAGCTGCAAAGCATGGTCAAGGATTTGGGCACCTACTACCTGACCACCGACCCCGACACCGGGGAGCGCAAGGGCATGCTGTCCCTGGTGGGCGATGCCGGGATCATCCACCACAGCGTGAATCACACCAGCACGGTGACAGGGCGCTTCAGCGCCAGCAACCCCAACCTGCAAAACCTGCCCAAGGGCAACAAAAGCCGGGTCAAGGCGGTGCTGGCGTCGCGCTTCGGTGCGGCGGGCAAGATCATCCAGTCCGACTTCAGCAGCCTGGAAATCTACATCCAGGCCATTCTGACGGACTGCAAGCAGTTGATCGCGGACCTGCGCGCCAACCTGGACATGCACGTCAAGCGCCTGGCCGTGAAAGAAGGCAAGACCTACGCTGAAGTGCTGCTGTTGTGCAAGGGGGATGAGGCCCGGGGCATCGAGCCCGTGAGCGAGTGGGACTACAAGCGCACGGGTGCCAAGGTGTTCAGCTTCCAGCGGGCCTATGGCGCTGGCGCGGCCAAGATCGCGGCCACCACCGGCATGCCCATCGAAGACGTGCAGGCGCTGATCGAAGCCGAGAGCGTCGAGTACCCAGAAGTGGACACGTACTACGAGGACTTGACCCGGCGCATCAAGGAAAACCGGCACCCGACGGGCCGCGTGATCCCCCATCCCGATATCCCGGGAATCATGTGCCACCTGGGTGAAGCCACGTACCGCACACCGGACGGCAAGCTGTATCGCTACAGCGAGCACCCGGCGCCTGAGTTCCTGATCCGCGACCGCAACGGCCGACAGCGCAAGGATGCTGTCTACACCAGCTTCAGCCCCACGGAAATAAAGAACTACGTGGTGCAGGGCGAGGGTGCGGAGTTCATGAAAGCAGCCATGTGGCTGACGGTGCGCGCCTTCTACGCCCGGGGCAACTTCGGGGGCCAGGCGCTGATCGTCAACACCGTGCACGACGCAAGCTATCTGGACGCCCACGACAGTGTGGCCTTCGAGTCCGCAGCCCTGCTCCATGCGTGCATGGAAGCGGCCAGCGACTTCATGGAATGGTATTTCAACTGGCCCCTGGCCGTCCCCGTACCGAGTGACACAAGCCAAGGCCCGTCGATGCTTGAGGAACACAAGGTTCCAGGCATCAAGGAACGGGCCGCCGTGCTGCGCACCGACCTGCGCGCCACGTACATGCGGGGATACGTCCCCTCATACCTGAAGAAGTGACAAGGAATCTCATGACCGACATCGTGAACAAGACCGCCGACGAAGACCTGGACAGCATCAACTTCGCACTCCTGGCCGAGGGCCTGGCCAGCGAGTACGGCATCGACATGACCAAGGCGCAGACGGGCGGCGGCGAACGCCCCCTGCCCGCAGCCGGCCCGTGCCGCCTGCGCTTCGTGGGCTACGTCGAGACCGGCAAGCACGAAAAGATGGTGATGGGCAAGAACAAGGTGCAAGAGGCGGCCATCCTGCTGTTCGAGGTCAGCGGCCCGAAGCACCCGCCCATCGTCAATCAGGACGGCAGCACGCGCCCGCACATCATGTACGTGGACATGCCCTTCTCTCGCAACGAGAAAGCCAACATCATGAAGCTGTTCACCCGCATGAACTATGCGGGCAAGGCCAAGCACATCGTGGGCCTGCTGGGTGAGGCTTTCAAGGGCGTGATCTACCACCGCACCTACAAGCGAGCCGACGGCAGCGAGGGCAAGGCGGCGGAGTTGAAGTCCAAGGAAACCGGGTACACCATCGAAGCCCCGCGCACCGAAGACCCAGAGACCGGGGACATCATCACCCTGCAGGTGATGAAAGCCGTCACGCCCATCAAGTGCTTCGTGTGGGAGAAGCCCAGCATGGCACAGTGGAAGTCCATCTTCGTGGACGGCGAATGGGAAGAACGCAAGGGCGACGACGGCAAGGTACTGAAGGCAGCGGCCAGCAAAAACATCTACCAAGCGGCCATCAAGAAGGCCCTGAACTTCGAGGGCAGCCCCACCCAGCAACTGCTGGCGGCGGGTGGCGTCAAGCTGGACCTGCCGGCAGCCGAGTCCGGCAAGGCGGCGGACACGGCGGGCGCCGACGACGCGGACCCCCTGAGCGGCATCGGCACCTGATGCTGACCGACGACCTGGCGGCTTCCATCGCGGAAGTCGAGGGGTCGGTGTCGATGCTGCCCGGTGCGCCCGTCCCTGGACGGGTGCTCCTGGTGGATGCCGACGCGCTGGCCTATGCCTGCGCCGGCAACGACGACACCACCCCCGCCGAAGCGCGGCACAAGCTGCGTGAGCGCGTCGAGAGCGCCCTGCGCGCCGCATGCGCCCCGAACGTGGGCTTCCTGCTCACGGCCGACGCCAGCCACAAGGGCCACCGCTTCGCCATCGCGCGGGCCAAGCCCTACCAAGGCGGGCGGGACCACGGCCACCGCCCGAAGAACCGGGACCACCTGCGCACGACGATGCAGGCCCCGGGCTTCACCATCCCTGGCGGGCACACCTACGTGACGGCGGTGGAGCACGCCGAAGCGGACGACCTGTTCGGCGCCAACGCCACGAGCCTGGGCGCCGAGAACTGCGTGCACTACACCTGCGATAAGGACATGCGCATGGTGCCTGGCTGGCACCTGCACTGGACCGAGCACCGCATGCTGTGGGTGCCCCCTGGCGCCTTCGAGACCCTGGACCCGGACGGCACCGTCTATGGCGAGAAGTGGTTCTGGCTCCAGATGCTGCAAGGGGACAGCGCGGACAACATCCCCGGCTTGCCGTGGCTGGTGGACGCCAAGGGCAAGCAGAAGAAGATCGGCCCCGTAACGGCGGCCAGTCTGCTGGAAGGTGTCCGGTGTGGGCAGGACGCTTTCACCAGCGTGCGCCTGCTGTACCGGGGGCACTACGGCGAGGGCGGGGACGTGCAGATGGCAGAGCAGGGCGTGCTGCTGTGGATGCGCCGTGACCCCGAGAGCCAGTGGTGGGACGTGTTCCGCGACGGCAACCCCCTGGCGGGGCTGTTGTCCGGGGTGCTGCCCCTGCTGGACCGCGTGGCGGCAGTGCAGACGTGACACGCCTGACCGTCAAGGCGCTGGGGGACTGGCGCACGGAGCGTATGGCGAAGAACGGCGGGCGCTGCGGCATCTGTCAGCTTCCCGTGCGCCGACCCGCCGCCGACCACGACCACGCCACCGGGCAACTGCGGGACACGGTGTGCAGCGGGTGCAATGCCACCCTTGGAAAGATCGAGAACTCGTATCGCCGCTACGGCGTGCAGAACCTGGCCGCGTTCCTCATGGGCGCCGGCCCCTACCTTCAGAAGCACGCCACGCCCCAGCATGGCCTGCTGTACCCGACTCACCGCACGCCGGATGAGAAGCGCGTCACGCGCAACGCCAAGGCCCGCAAGACGCGGGCGGCAGCAAAGGAGTCACTTTGACCGGACCCAAGATCATCACGCTGGACATCGAAACCAGTCCCATCGTGGCCTATGTGTGGTCCCTGTGGAAGCAGAACGTCGGCCTGAATCAGATCGTCCGCGACTGGACCGTCCTTAGCTTCAGCGCGAAGACGCTGGGGGACAGGACCATCCGCTACATGGACGTGGCGGGCCAGGTTGACCTGTATGACGACGGCGCTGTCATGTCGGAGTTGTGGAAAGAACTGGACAGCGCGGACGTCATCGTCGCGCAGAACGGCATCCGCTTCGACGTGCGCAAGATCAACGCGCGCTTCCTGACCCTGGGCTTCGCACCCCCCACCCCCTACAAGGTGGTGGACACGATGGTCGAAGCCAAGAAGGTTGCCATGTTCACCAGCAACAAACTGGAGTGGCTGTCGGCGGTGCTCACGGACACGCCCAAGAGCAAGCACAAGAGCTTCCCGGGGTTCGAGTTGTGGACCGAGTGCCTGGCGGACAACCCCAAGGCGTGGGCTGAAATGCGCAAGTACAACGTGCAGGACGTGAAGGCCACGGAAGCCTTGTACCTGAAGCTGCGCCCGTACATCGAAGGCCACCCCAACCTGGCCGTGCTGGACGACGACGAGACCATGCGCTGCCCGAAGTGCCTGAGCCCGAAGTTGCAGCAGCGGGGCTTTGCCACCACGCAGACCGGGCAGTACCCCCGCTACCAGTGCACAAGTTGCGGCGGCTGGAGCCGGGGCAGGTACACGGTGAACACGAAGCAGAAGCGCAAGTCGCTGCTGTCGAACTGAAGGATGAGCATGCGCAAAATCGAAATGTATGACGGCCGAACTATGGTGGCCGTGTCAGATAAGTACGTCAGTGCCCCCTGCGAGCAGTGCGTGCTAACCGCCGCCACCGGGTCCATCTGCGGGGAGACAAACTGCATAACACGCGGGGTTCACTTCGAGAGCCCCACCGCAGCGGAGTTGGCCTACCACCTGAGCCTGTCGCCCACCGTGTGCCCCGAGGACGACACAGCCGAAGCCGTGCCCATCCCCAAGGCCAGGTACCCCGGGCGCAAGGATGACACGGGCAAGTTGGACCTGACGCTGCTGTTCGATGACTGCCCGCATGCACTTGAGGCCGTGGCCGAAGTGCTCCAGTGGGCCGTCACGCAGAAGCTGCCCGTGCCGTACACCCGGGGTTCCTGGCAGGGCGTCGAGCCCTTCCAGCCCCGCTACCGCGCGGCCATGTACCGGCACCAGATGGGCGCGGCCAAGGCCGTGCTGCTGGGCGGCAGCGGCACCTACGAGGGAGCCCGCGACGCTGAGACCGGGCTGCTGGAACTGGCGCACATCGCCACCGATGCCATCTTCCAGTTGGAAATGGCGATCCGCAAAGAGAAGGCAGCCGAGTGACGATGCACCCCCTGGCCCTGAACCTGGCCCTGCTGCTGCTGGCGCAACAGATGCACCACCCCACCGAGTCCCTGACCGGGCTGACCACCACGGCCGCTGTGGTGGTCGAGACTTACCTACCGAAGTACCCGGACGCGACGGCCGCTGACCTGACGGCGCTCCTGGCCTACGGTCTGTTTGCCCTGCCCCCCGCCGACCGCCTGCGCATCGGCAGCGTGCAGCGGATGTGTAGCGAGTCGCTGCACACGAACGATGAGTTCAAGGAACTGATCGAACTGTAGGAGCCGCATGACCCTGCTGTCCCAGTTGGCCGTCGAGTCAATGATGTACACCGAGGGGATGGACCGCGCGCTGGACAGGCTGAAAGAGGCCGAAGCCAAGGGCCGCGCGAGTTCCAACCCCTACGCCCTGAAGCTGATGACTGAATTCGTGCTGCCCCTGGCGGCCGTCATCACCACCGCAGTGACGGACCCGCAGCCGGGCCGGCTGCACGCCTACGCCGGGCTGCTGGCGGGCATGCACCTGGAAGCCGTGGCGGCGCTGGCCGTGCGGCACGTCCTGAACGCCTGCATGCAGGAACGGCAGAACTACCGCACGCTGGGCTATAGCCTGGGGCGTGTGATCCACCGGGAATTCGTGCTCAAGCAGTTTGCGGATGCGGCCCCGGACCTGTACCACACACTCACCCGGGACTTCAGCCGGCGCATGAGCCAGGACGAGCGCCATCGCATGACGGTGTTCCGCCTGCAAGCGCAGAAGGCGGGTATTGAGTTGAAGGAGTGGGGTGTGGGCAGCCGGGACCAAGTGGGCATCTACCTGCTGGGCCAACTGGCGGACCTGGGCCTGATCGAGCTTGGTCCCCTGATGACGAGCCCAGGCAGCGGGGCCAAGGGGATGAAACGGCAGTACCGCAGTATCACGTTCACACAGCAGGTGCTGGATGTGATCGGCCAGATTCGGGGTTATGTGGCAGTGACGCAGCCGGCCTATGGCCCGTGTGTCGAGCCCCCGCTACCCTGGACGACGCTGACTGACGGGGGCTGGCACAGCGAGCCCATGCGCAAGCAGCACCGCTACCTCGTCAAGACCCGCCCCACCGCCCGTGGGGCTCTGCGCGAAGCGGACATGAGCACCGTGCTTGCCGCTGTCAACGCCATGCAGGGCACGCGCTGGCGCGTCAACGCGCGCCTGCTGGCCACCGTGCTGGACCTGGCGGCCACCACGCGCACGAAGCTGGGGGAAATCGAGACCCAGGAAGTGCCCGCCAAGCCCGACCGCCTGGAGTTCATGATCGAGGGGTTCGACAAGGGCACGCTGACCGAGGGCCAGGCCGCGCAGATGCTGACGTGGAAGCGCAGCATGGCCCAGTGGTACGAGGACCGCAAGCGGCAGACGGCCGACTACGGGCGCTTCTACGCGGCCACCCGTCAGGCGCAGTGCTTCAAGGATTACCCCGCGCTGTACTTCGTCTACTTCCTGGACAGCCGGGGCCGGGCCTACCCCCAGACCTACGGCGTGAACCCGCAGGGCAGCGACCTGCAAAAGGCGCTGCTGGAGTTTGCGGACGGCGAGCCCCTGGACACCGACGCGGCCATCCAGCACTTCCTGGCGACGGGGGCCAACTGCTACGGCGTGGACAACCTGCCGCTGACGGGCCGTGAGCAGTGGGTGCGTGAGCACCACGCCCACATCCTGGGTATCGCTGCGGACCCGCTGGGCGCCACGGCGGATTGGAACGCGGCGGACTCCCCGCTGGGCTTCCTGGCCTGGTGCTTCGAGTACGCAGCCTGGCAGGCGGACCCTGTGGGATTCCTGTCACGGCTGCCTGCGAACAAGGACGGTAGCTGCAACGGCCTGCAACACTTCAGCGCCATGCTGCGGGACTCTGTGGGCGGGGATGCCACGAACTTGGTCCCTCACTCCGAGAAGCAGGACGTGTACCTGCGGGCCGCCACCCGCACCCAGGCGCGGCTGGACGCACTGCCCGACCCCAGCCCCGTGGAAATCAAGTGGAAGCAGCACGGCATCCAGCGGCTCCTGGCGAAGCGCACCGTGATGACAACCCCCTACGGGGTCACGCCGCGCGGCGCCACGGACTACATCGTCAAGGATTACCTAGAGGCTAGCGCCGGGCAAGGGGTGTTCGACAAGCCCACGCACCGGGAAGCGGCCAAGGCCGTGATGGCGCACCTGTGGCCCGCCATCGGCGAGGTTGTCGTCAAGTCCCGTGAGGCGATGGACTGGCTGAGTGCATCCGGCAAGGCCATCGCGCGGCACATCAAGGGCAGCGATGATCCCGTCATCTGCTGGCGCACCCCCAGCGGGTTCGTCGCGGCGCAGACGTACTTCCGCACCGACCTGCACCGCATCCCTACCTTCCTGCATGGCGCGTGCAGGGTGCGCGTGGTGGTCGAGAACGACACCCCGCATGTGGTCAAGCACGGCACGGGCCTGGCCCCCAACTTCGTGCACAGCATGGACGCGGCGCACATGCACCGGGTCATCGCGCGGGCCAGCGCCGAGGGCATCCACGCCTTCAGCATGATCCATGACAGCTACGGCACACACGCACGGCACGCCGCCCGCCTGAATCACATCATCCGGGATGAGTTCGTGCGCATGTACGAGGAACACGACCCCCTGGCCGCGCTGCGGGATCGCTACCCGTTTCTGCCCCCGCCCCCGGCCCAGGGTGGCCTGGGCCTGGCAGCCGTTCGGGACAGCGAATTCTTCTTCTCATGAGACCGATAGTGAACCAGCCAAGGAGCCACCAAATATGTCCGAAGTATCTGAAATCGCAAGACTGACGCCGGGGCAGTACGCACAACTTGTGCAGTCCCTGGGCACCGTGCCCTACGTCACCGCGCAGACCACGGACCTACAGGCCGGGCAGATCATCGGCATGCAATTCGTGCTCCAGAAGCTGCGCGACGGCTGGGTGATCGGCTGATGCCAACATTCAACCTGAACGGGGTAGCCTTCGCGCTGCCCGACGTACCCGGCTACCAGCCAGCGATACGGGTCATCGTGAACGCCACCCTGGACGTGGACGCCGCGTTCATCGCGGCCGTTGACGCAGGGGTAGGCGCCACCTACACCGGCACCGGCACCATCACAGCCACGACCAAGCACTTGGACACTGGCGCGTCGCTGGGCACGGGTGGCGGGGGCAGCGTGTCCGTGTTCATCGGGGCGCTGCAAAGCACCCTGGGTCCGGGGCAGGGCCGGCGCACCATCGGCGTGGCTGTCCCGGATTACGCGGGTGGCTCCTACACCGGCACGGCCTGGTGCACTGCATTCGAGCAGGTGGGGGCGCTGATCGAGCCCGAGGAACCCCCGGCACCCACCCCCACATTCGCATCCGGTGGCCTGCTGGCCCGCTACTACGCCAATCAGAGCATGGTGGGCGAGCCCGTGCTGACCCGGATCGAGAACCCGTACTATGCCTACGGGCGGGACGGGGACAGCCCATCGCCGGGCATCGTGCCCCCGGACTTCAGCGACCGCTGGACCGGCAGCATCAAGATACCCGAGACCGGGGACTACCGCTTCAGCCTGAACCATGACGACGGCGGGCGCCTGTACATCAACGGGCGTATCGCCATCGACGCATGGGACAGGCCGGGCCGGGACTTCACCGGCACCTACAGATTCACGCTTGACGAGTTCGTGAATATCTGGATCGAACACTACGACTACGTGGCTGAAGCCACGCTGCAACTGGATTGGGTCACACCGTCCAGCAGCGGGATGTTCGGCCAGCTACCGAACGGTGTGCTCTATCCCACAGCAGGGAACGAGACACCCCCGCGTGAGGCGGCGCGTCCCATCCAAGGCCACCATTCGGTGGATTTGATAAACCGATACTGAACGGGGGGCCGCATGGCAATTCTCATCGGGGCCGCCGTCGTCGCGGCAGTCGGCGCCATCGCTGGCGCTGGCCAGGCCAAGAAGGCCGCCAAGAAGGCCAAGGTCCAGGGCGACCTGGAAAACAACATCGCCCGCACAGACGCGGCGCGTGCTGAAGCGAACCTGTTCGTCCAAGCCGAAGCATCCAACCAGCAACGCGCCCTCATCGCGGACAACCTGCTCCTGCAAGACAAGCAGCGTACCGAGGTCAAGCGTCAGGCGGACATGAGCGACGCCGCCGACTTCAGCCTGGGTGAGTCCGCGAACGAGCGCACCGTGGCGACCAAGCGCCGTGGCACCTTCTTCGATTACGAGAGCGGCGCATGACCAAAGATGACACCGCGCAGGGGCAATGGGCCAGGCTGGACGCGAAGCGCCAGCAACTGCTGCGCCGCTGCGAACTGTACGCACGCTACACGCTGCCCTACCTGTGGACCCCCATCGGGGGCGACACCGACCGGGACGGCGCGGCGCGGGACTGGCAGAGCATCGGCGCACAGGCGCTGAACCACATCGTCACCAAGCTGATGCTGACCCTGTTCAGCCCGAGCCGGCCTTTCATCCGCCTGGATGCCGGGGACGCCCTGAGGGCTGACGCGCAGGCGCAGAACATCAGCGACGCAGACCTGACGGCACTACTGGGCGAGACCGAGCGCAAGGCCGTCAAGAAGCTGGACCAGATGAGCCTGCGCCCCAAGCTGTTCGAAGTGCTCAAGCATGTGGTCGCCTTCGGCAACGTCCTGATGATCCTGGACGAAGCGAACAAGCTCATCCGCACGATCAGCCTGAAGAACTACGTGGTCAAACGGGACATCGTGGGTCGCCTGCACACCCTCATCATTCGTGAGCGCGTCGCGTTCGACGAGTTGACGCAGGCAGCGCAAGCCGCCACCCCCGCGCAGCACCGGCCACAAGTCGGCGCAGAGTCCAACGAGGTCGAGTTCTTTATCGTGCTCACTCGCAAGGCGGGCAAGTACCTGGAGACACAGTGGGTCGGCAAGCACAACCTGGGCGCCGCGTTCGAGACCACCTACGCCGACGAAGCCGCGCTGCCCTACCGGGTGTTGACGTGGAACCTGGCGGATGAGGCGGACTACGGCAGCGGCCTGGTGGGGGACTGCGAGAACGACTTCGCGGCCCTGAGCGTACTGAGCCAGGCGCTGATCGAAGGCGCGATCCTGGCGTCCGAGTACCGCTGGCTGCTGTCCCCGGGTAGCTCTATGCGCCCAGAGGACTTCAAGGCTTCCGAGAACGGCGGGATAATCCCCGGCGTGGACGGCGACCTGAGCCTGGTGAACGCAGCCGGGGCACTGGCGGGTTCCCTACAGGTGCAGCAGCAGACCCTGGGCGACTACGTGAACCGCATCGGGCGCACGTTCCTTCTGAGCAGTGCCATGACGCGCGACGCGGAACGGGTCACTGCCGAGGAAATCCGCCTGATGGCGCAGGAGTTGGAAACCGGCCTGGGCGGCGGCTACTCCCGCATGGCCGTGGACGTGCAGCTTCCGCTGGGTGTGTGGCTGATCGGCATGACGGGCGTGAAGTTCACCAAGACCGAAGCACAGCCCACGGTGGTGACGGGCCTGGACGCGCTTTCCCGCAACGGGGACTTGTCCAACCTGCGGGGATTCATGGAAGACGTGGTGCGCCTGGGTGCCCTGCCCCCTGAAGTGCTGACCTGGCTGAAGCTGGACGCACTGTTCACAGACCTGGGCACCGGGCACGGCGTCACAGCCGGCAAGTACGTCGAGACCGCCAAAAACGTGGCCGCAAAGCAGCAGCAACAGCAGCAGGCGGCCGTGTCCGAGAACATCGCAACCGAAGCGGGTAAAGCCGCCGCACAAGGAGCAGTCGCCCAATGACGACCGAAGCACAGCCGGGAACGCCGGGCAGCACCACACTGGCACCCGTCGCGGCGGCAGCCGCAGCCCCCACAGCCACCATCGCGGTGGCAGCGGCCCCGGCAAGCATCAGCCTGGCAGCGCCCACGCCTACGCCCATCGACCCCACGGGCGACCCGGCGCTGGACCTGGCGCTGGAATTCTTCGCCAAGCACGGACTTGACGGCCGCCACCCGGCACTCAAGGCCGCACGCGACAGCGGGGACTTCAGCGCCATCAAGGCCGTCCTGGCTGAGAAGGGCGACGCCGCCAAGGGCTTCGACAGGTATGTGGACATCGCGCAGCGGGCAGCCGACGGCGCGAAGGCCACAGCCACCGCAGGCAAGGAAAAGACCGCGCAGGCGATCTACGCTATCGCTGGCAGCAAAGAGGTCTGGGATGGTGTGCGGGACTGGGCAACCACGAACGCCACCGACGAGGAACGCGCCGAGGTCAACACCGCCCTGAACAAGGGTGGCCTGATCGCCAAGGCAATGGCAACCATGCTCATGAGCATGCACGGCAAGGCCAATGGCCAAGCCAAGGCCCCCGAGCGCCAAAGTGCTCTGCCCACGGATGCCGCACGTCACCCCTCACAGAACACCACCGGGTCTATCGACCCCAGGGCGTTCCAGAAGGGCGTGGCCGACATCGTGCAGAAGCACGGCCCGCACGGGCTTGAAAGCCGTGCCGAATACAAGCAGCTTCTGGCTGCACGGCAAGCGTACCGCGCCTAAGCGGAACGCCTGCCATCTCACTTTGACAAGGAAATTCAATGCCTCTTGACGACACCTGGGCGGTTAATCGCACCAATCAGCAGAACCAGACCGGCTCTGCCCTCGCACTCATCATCGAGCGTTTCAACGGCATGGTCGAAGGCACGCTGAATCGCAAGTCCGCCCTTCGTGGCTGGGTGCCGGTGGAGCAGGTTGTGGGCACGTCCACCCTGCGCAGCGACGCAGTGGGCGAGAGCACCCTGCAAGTCCTGGCGCCTGGCGTCACGCCGAACGGCACGTCCAACGACTTCGCCAAGAACACGCTGACCATCGACACGGTGGTCTTGGCCCGCGCCGCGTTCTACCTGCTGGACCACTTCCAGAACAACTACAACAAGCAGACCGAAGTTGCCAACGAGCACGGTAAGAAGCTGGCGAAGTTGTGGGATCAGGCCATGTTCATCCAGGCCGTGAAGGCATCGCAGCGCACCGAGTCCGCGTTCAGCAACGGCAGTGCGAGCAAGCCCGCAGGTCACTTCGGCGGCAGCATCGAGACCCTGGCCGCCAGCGGTGACGTGAGCGACCCCGCCAAGCTGTACCAAGCCCTGGCGAACCTGTTCGTGAAGATGGAACTGAAGGACGTGGACCCGCAGACCGACGACGTGATGGTGTCGGTCAAGCCCACCGAGTTCTACACGCTGCTCCAAGCCGAGCAACTCATCAATGCCGAGTACATCACGGCCACCGGCAACGCCATCAAGGGCATGGTCCTGAAGGCTTACGGCGTGCCTGTGATCCGTTCGAACAACTACGTCGCTGGCTCGAACATCACGGCACACGCGCTGTCCACCACGCTGAACAGCAACGCATACGACGGCGACTTCACCAAGGCCGTGGCCACGGTGTTCGCACCGCGTGCCCTGCTGGCCGGCGAGACCATCCCGTTGACCACGGCTGTCTTCTGGGACGAGACCCTGAAGCAGTGGTTCGTGGACGCGCACATGGCCTACGGCGCCACCACGGGCCGCGCGGAATTCGCGGGCTCGATCTTCAAGCCGTAAAGGCTGGCCCTTCGGGGCCTACACCCATGCCCCCGTCCCTGGCCCCGCGCCCGGGGCGGGGGCATTTTTGTTGTCTCACGCACAAGGAGCTATCCCCATGCCGAGCATTATCGAACTGGATGTTGTGAACGCCATGCTGGCCGGCATCGGAATCGCCCCCAAGGTCAGCCTGGACCGCCCCGACCGCTACACCGCGATGGGGATTCAAGCCCTGCGCCGCTGGAGCCGTCAGGTTCAGGGCCGGGGATGGTGGTTCAACGACCGCCTGTATCCCGTGGTCCCGGACCCCCTGCTGGATTACCGCGTGGACGCGCAACTGCCCTGCAACCTGATCGCGGTGTACGGGCCGCTGGGCGTGGCCGTGCATTACGCAGAGCCTGGGCACCTGTACGGCCTGGACAGTGGCGAGACCATCACGTCCCCGCTGACGCTGCGCGTCATCCATGAGGTTCCATTCGCGGAGCTTCCTGACAGCGCGCAGTTTTACATCCAGGACTGCGCCACCGTGGACTTCAGCGGGCGCATGGATGGCAACCGCGTGGACATCGACCGCGCTTTCCTCGCCACGTCCCTGGTGCAACTGAACGCCGAGAACATCCGCCAGCGCAAGGTGAGCTTGCTGCACAGCCCGACCACAGCCACGCGCCTGATGCGTGTGAACCAAAGCCGGCCGTTCGGCAACCGCTAGAGGACACAGCATGAAATTCAATTCCGCGTACCCGTCGCTGCTGGGCGGGGTCAGCCAGCGCCCGCCTGGCCTTCGCCGGCCGGACCAGCACCAAGAGCAGGTCAACATGCTGGCAGACCCGGTGCGGGGTCTCACCCGCCGACAGGGCAGCGTGCTCATGGACAGTGCACCCCGCGCCAATGCGGGGGCCGCCGCGACGCTGCAAGATGCGGAGTCCTTCCAGGAACTGGACCTGAAGGTCGGGGCCACGGATGTCACGACCCTTATCCGGCGCGGGGCCAAGCCCACAGGCAGCGCCCTGCTGGCTGTTGAAGCATTCAACCGCAACACGGGGGCCATCTTCCCCGTGGTGCAGAAGTCCGGTGATGCTGGCCTGGCCCTGCTCGAAGCCGGTGGCGCCAGCGCGGCCGTGGCCCTGGGGCGCTTCCTCGTGATCGCGGGGAACACGATGACCCCCACGTACACCAGCACTGAGAAGTGGTCCCCCCTGGAGAACCAGCAGCTTTTCAGCGCCTGGGTTCGTGGTGGTGCCTACAGCCGCACGTTCCGCATTGGCCTGCTGCGCGGGAACCAGAAGCTGTGGGTGCAGTACACCACGCGCAGTGCGAGCTACCCCGACCGCCTGGACACGTCGGACCTGCTGGCGACGGACCCGGACTACACCAAGAAGGTCAACGACCGCACGAACGAGTACAACACCCGGGCGCTGCGCTGGGCGGGTGAGGCCCTGGCGGACGCGACCCCTGAGAACATCGCGGAGCGCCTGGCGGCACAGCTTCGGGCCAGTGGGTTCCTGCCCGCTGGTACGTTCGTGGTGGTGGTGGGCACGACCGTGTGCATCTCGGACCCCACCGTCGAGGAAATCGAAGTCCAGGATGGGGGCGACGGCAGCCTGATGCGCGCCACGGGCAACGTGGTGGGAGCCCCCGAACTTCTCACCAGCGTGGGCTACCCAGGCCGGGTGGTCCGCATCCTGCCGACGGACACCCTGAACAACGCCGCGTTCTACGTGCAGGCCGTTGCCAAGGATAAGTCCACGGGCACGTTCACCGCTGTGACCTGGGAAGAAGCGCCTGGCGTCCTGTTCGAGGTCACACGGGCATTCGCGCTGGGCACCCTGGACGGGGGCAGCCTGTACCTGAGCACGGATATCGACTGGCTGGAGACCCAGACCGGGGTGACGTTCCCGCGCTACCTGCCCAGCGTGACAGGGGACGCGGACAGCGCGGGCTTGCCCGAGTTCCTGAAGGACGCCAGCATCACGATGCTGGGCGTGTTCCAGGACCGCCTGATCCTCAGTGCGGGCAGCACCGTCAACACATCCCGCACCGGGGACTACCTGAACTTCTTCCCCGCCAGCCTGCTGGATGTGGATGCCACGGACCCCGTGAACTTCGGGATCATCGGCGGCGAGGACGACACCTTGCGCAGGTCGGTGATCTATGACCGCAGCCTGGTACTGGTGGGGGACAAGCGCCACTACGTCATCAACGGGCGCCAGTCCCTGACACCCGGCAACGCCAGCGCCACCATCTTCTCGCACATCCCGGACACATCGGGCGTGCAGCCGGTGGCAGCGGGGAACTACCTGTTCGCCGCCAAGAGCGCGGGCGGCAGCGTGAGCCTTCAGCAGTTGCAGCACGGCCAGGTTGAAGAAACCCCGAACGTGCAGGAACTGACGCAGGACTTGGACAGCTACATCGCGGGCACGGCCCGCAGCCTGGTTGTCAGCACCACACCCGACGTGGTGATGATCCGCGCGGCCGCCCTGAGCAGCGTCTACGTGTACCAATTCCGGGACAACGGCCGCGAACGCGCCCTGAGTGCCTGGCACCGCTGGGACTTTGGCGGCCCGACTGCCACCACCAGCGCCATCGTGGGCATGGCAGTGGCAGATGAGGCGCTGCTGCTGATGCGCGTGCTCGGCGGCGCCGCCCCCCAGGTGGTGGTCGAGCGCATCGCGCTGACAGGAGACCCGGGCCTGCACCCGTACCTGGACCTGGCGCACGTCGGGGCCGTGACAGGCATCCACAGCGCCCTCACCGGGGCCTACGCTGCGCTTGGAGCAGCGGGCGGCTACGTGGGTAGCCTGATGGGGGTCGCGGACCCCACCGGGGCCTGGTATGGCTTCCTGGCGACTTCCGCTGTGGTGCTGACATCCCCCACCATGAAAGCCCAGGAAGGTATCGGCCGCATTCGCGGGGACTTCACCGTCGGTGCCGTCACGCTTCAGATGAGCGGGGCGGGCGGGGTGGTCTACCGCGTGGACGCCACGGGCTCGGACCCTCTCACGATGGCCTACGGCGGCGGCCCTGCCACCTACCCGGCCGTCCCGACCGTGGGGGATGCCGTGGCGGTTGCCCCGGCCTTCTGTGCACCCAGCCCGAAGCACTCATGCGCGGGTGCTACGGGTGTCGTCACAGACGCCACGCACTTCGCGTTTGTATCCGCCCCGACGGCTGGGGTATCGGGTGTGCGCTCGGACCTGACGACCGCAGCCATGATCGCGCTTGCCACGATGTCGGCGAGTGAGATTCCAGACCTGAAGGCGGACGGGCACTACCTGCCTGACGTGGGCTACACATCCCCCGACGGCTCCCTGTACCGGGCACTCAGTATGTTCGTCGCGGGATCGTCCACTGTCGGGGAGCCCATCGGCACCGTGGTCGGCCCCGAAGCCACGCCGTCCTACGCATGGCAGGTGCTCCTACCTGCCTACGCCACGGACTCGGTTTTCATCCTGGCAGGGTCCACGAACGTGGATACCAGCGTGGTGGTCGGGGAGTCCGAGACTTCCGGGCGCCTGTACCGCATCGTCAACCTGGGCGCAAACTCAGACCCGTTCAGCGTCACCTTTGTGGGCGTTGTCCCCAGCGCTGTCCCCAAGGTGGTAGGCCCCGACCCCGGGGAGTGGGCAGTGGCCCCCACCTGGGGCGGGGTCGCGGCGCTGACCGTGGACACCGAGCCTTACGACATGGACGATTACATGCTGGCGGACCAGAACCCGGCAGTGGTAGCCGTCACCCGCACCACGCCCAGGCGCAAGTCCCGCCTTGTCATCCCCGTGATGGCAGAGGCCAACAGCTACACGCTGACGCTGGCGTCCTACCTGTGGGCGCCGCTGTCCATCAACGGCGTGGAATTCGACGGTCGCTACTTCAACAACACGCGACGCATCAACTGAAGGAAAGCCCGTGGCAACAAACGCCCCGACCAGCACGACATCGAGTTACGGGGCCGCCTTTGCTGCCATCCAGGTGGGGTCCGCCCTCATCGGCCAGCACTACGAGGGCAAGGTCCGCGACGCCAACCAGAGCCGGCTGAACACGCAGGCCACCCTGCGAAATCAACTCACCAAGGCCCGCAACATCGCCGAGGGCGCACACAACACCCTGAGCGGATTCGTGCAGAGCATCAACAACCAGCGCCTGGCGGACGCTGGCGCGGCACGCTCTGCGGCCGCACTGGGTGCCCTGAACCTGAGCGAGGAAGTTGCCGCCGCCAACTGGGGCGACCGCCTGCAAGTCGCACAGCACGCGATGGGTGAGGCCGCAGCGGCGGCCGCCTTCCGGGGCACCACGGGTGGCGCGCAGCAGCGCCTGCATGGGGCACTGGCCCTGAACGCAGCGCGCACCGCGCAACGAGCGCAGACGGACGAGAACCGCCGCAGCTTCCTGCTGGCGGACGCGGCGGGGCGGGCCATGACGGACGCCACGGCAGGTAAGGACTTGCGCACCCTGCTCCCCAACCGGATCGAGAACACCGCCATCGCTCCCCAGCTTGCACAAGGGGACTCGTCCCTGGATGCGGCCGTGCGCAGCGGGGCGGACTTCAGCGCCCTCATTCGTGGCGCGGGGGACTTGACCCGCTACCTGCAACGCAGCTTCACCGCAGAGACCGCGCCTACATCCGCCATGCCCGAGTTCGATTCGTTCGGCCTGGGCACTAACTCCCGAGGGGATTCCTGATGGAAAGCCTTGCGCCGCAACAGCGGCAAGCCCCCAGCCCCGTGGACACGGGGAGCCCCGTAGCCGTCAACGCTGGCGTCACGGGTGCCACCCAGAACCCGGACCTGAGCGTCAACCCGATCCAGACCCGGCCCGTCGGCCGCCTGCTGGACGGCCTGGTGAAGCTGGGCGGCGAGCTTATCAAGCCCGCCGTCAAGCGCCAGAACGATGCCCTGTTCTTTGAGGGCATGTCCCGCGCCGCAGCCGGTGAGGCAGCCAAGACCATCGCGGACGAGAGCCCCGCGTGGTCCAACTTCTTCGGTGAGGGGGCCGGGGCGCTGGGTGCCCGCGCCTACGAGGGCGCACGGGATGCGTCCCAGATGGAAGGCGACGCCATCGCCAACATGGCGCAGGATCGCCGGGCCACCCCCGAGCAGTACGCGCAGACCCTGCGCAAGCGGCTTGAGGGTATGCAGACGGACGACCCCCTGCGCACCCAGCAGATGCAGGCGGCCGCGATGCAGATGCTGCCCGGCATGATGAAAGTGCACGCACAGGCGCATGTGCAATTCAACCAGGAGCAGGCATTCCAGGCGCGCAGCGCCGCCGTGGGCGCCGCCATCAACGCCATAGAGGAACACGACCGCGCTTCACGTGCGGGCAACGTCCCGATGACCAAGGAAGACCGCCTGCGGGTGCGGGACACTTTCCTGCTGACGATGGGGACGATACCCGGCGAAGACCCGCGCATCGCGGATAAGGCCAAGGTTGCCAACCTGCTGGCGGCGATGGCCGAGGGCAAGATGGCTGCCTACGAGACCCTTCAGGACAGCGGCGCCTTGGACGCACTGCCCATCGAGCAGCGGGACCAGCTTGCCCGCACGTACAAGGTCGAAGCCAACCGGGCGCTGCCTGGGCGCGTGCTCCCCGCGACCCGCGACCTGCACGTTGCGCTGCTGCTGAACCCCCCGCTGGACGGGGCCGCGCTGGATGAGCAGGTCAACGCCATCAACAGCAGGGCGTCCATCGAATCCGGGATCATGGGCGCGGACCTGATAAGCCCAGAGGACCGCGTGCGGCTGCTTGTGTCCGCCGCTGGCCGGGAGCGGGCCACCCAGGCTGCGCAATCCAAGCGGGCCGCCACCGCAGCGGATGCCGAAGCCAAGGAAGCCGCGCTGCAAGCGGGTGCCCGTGCTGCCCTGACCGACAACCGGGGGCAGCAAGGCGGCGCGGCAGCTTGGGCCGCTGTGATCGGTGACGGCGGCGCGCGGGCTATCCAACAGCAGGGCACTGTCCTGTGGCGCGAACTGTCGCAGCCGCAGACCCGCGCGGCGCTGCTCACGAACCTGGGCACTGGCAGCACGCTGACCGTCGCAAAGGGTGAGTTCGCCACTGCCGCCAATGCGGCCGACTGGAGCCCGCAAGTCGCCCTGACGGCCGCCACGCTGAAGCTGCTGCCACCCGAAGTGCAGGGGGCCTACGGCGTCACAGCGGATCAGCACTTCCTGTTCAGCCAGGCGGAACAGAACATCAAGGGCAGCCTGCCCCCGCAGGACGCGTGGAAGGCGGCCAAGAGTGCGCTGCTACTCAAGCCGTTCCAGAACCCCACCATGTCCAAGGAAGACCGGGAAGCGGTGGCCGATGTCGCCAAGACGTTCAACACGTCCCCGTGGGGTCGGAACCGCACCGACGCACAAGGCTTCGCCCTGCTGGAAGGCATGGTCGGCGCCGGCATGGCGTCCGCCCCCGGTGGCACGCCAGAGGCCCGAGCGATGGGGGCGCGTGGCAGTGTCACGGCCCGGGGCGGCGAGACCGTGGGCAACGTGTTCTTCTTCCGCGCCGGCAAGGACCTGGAGAACTGGCGCCAGTCCCTGCACGGCGGCAACGGTGCTGGCGAGGAGCAGGTGGCAGAGGCGTTCCAAGCCATCTGGGCGCGCAAGCTGCGGGTCAACAGTGGGCTGGACGAACAGACCACCTGGCCGATGGGCAAGCTCAAGCCCACGCTGCCCTGGGTGACGATGCAGAAGGACTCACGCGGGGATTTCTATTGGTCCTCGATCTACCACGACCCCGACGCTGACGGCATCCAAGGCCGGATGCACCACGTGAGCATTTCCAAGAAGGACATAGAGGCCGAACTGCGGAAGCAGTCCGAAGCCTTCGATGTCGCAACACGCAACAAGCCCACAGCCGGTATGTCCGACTTCGTGGCACCTTGATCTACACATGACGGCACGCGGTAACGCGGCTCTCTGAAAGGCTCCCCTTGTCCTACGATTCATCCCTGATCCGCGCCGTTGCTGCGCTCGAAACACGCAACGGCGCTGCCACCATCAAAGGCCCCAACGGCGAGGACAGTCACAACCTGTTCAACATCAAGGATTTCAGCGGCAAGGGCTACCGTGCGAAGGACTTGGCAGAAGGCAGCAACGACGCCTACCGCGTGTATGCGTCACGGGCTGAAAGCGAAGCGGGGTTCATCGACCTGCTGCGACGCAAGTACCCCGACGCCCACACGGCGCTGGCCACGGGCGACGGCGCCGCGTTTGCCAAGGGCCTGAAGAAGGGGGGCTATGCCACGGACCCGGCCTACGAGTCCAAGCTGATGAGCGTGATAGCCCGGGTTCGCGGGGAGAAGGCTGACACCCCCGCAGCAGTGGCGGACGACAGCCCAGAGGCACTCACCGCCCTGGCGGGCAAGCCGAAGGACCGCAGCGCGGCGGCCGCCGTCGCGGCCCTGGCTGCCAACCAGGCGGGCATGGCGTCGCTGAGGGCGTCGCAGAACCCGGAGGAGGCCCGCGACTTCGAAGCGAGCCGGGACAAAGAGGCAACTGAGGCGGAAGGTGTGAGCTTCGGTGATGCCTTCAGCACCGGGCTGCTCGATCCCCGCGTCATGAATTACGACCTGCTGGATGTGGTCACGGGGGCTTCCGACTTGGGCGCCGCCGACCCCACCTGGCGCTGGGCGGACCAGCGGTTCGCACGCACCAAGGGCATGAGCGACGAGGAGCGCGGCTACATGGACGAGTGGGGCGTGCAAGGTCAGCAGTACGCTGATCGCGCCGCTGCGCAGGTTGCCCTCATGCGAGAGCAGAACAAGGTCTATGGGCAAGCCGGCCCCCTGGCATCGTTCGCGGGCATGATGGCTGCGGGGTCACTGGACATCCCCAGCTGGGCCATGGGCCTGGGCATCGGCAAGGTTGCCAGCATGTTGCGCACGGGCTACGTCGCCGCCAAGGGGGTTTCTGCCGTGGGCAAAACCTTCGCGGAGTACCAGGCAGCCACCGCAGCCGTGGCGGTGTCGAAGGTCGGCCCAGGCGCGGCCCTGGGGGTGAGCGCGGGGGAGCAGATCGGCGGCCAGCTTTTGGTCGAAGCGATGGCGGACGTGTCCGGGCGCAGCAGCACGGCCGAGGACTACATGATGGCGACGGCCTTCGCCGTCCTGCCCTTCGCAGTCACTGCCCGTGGCACCTACAGGAGCGCGGCCGACCGTGCGATCCAGACGCACTCGGACGCGATGGCGGATCGCATCCCAGATCGCCCCGTGGGCGAGCCCCCGGAACTGACGGCGCAGAAGCAGGTCGATAGCATCCGCAACGACTTCGATCAGCCTGTGGTCCGTGAGGACGCAGTGATGACGCGGGACATGCAGGACATGATCCGTGACACCGAGGACGGGGTGTTCAAGGCCCTGCCCGTGGATGAGCCCGCCGTCAAGCCCACCCTGCCCACCGAGGAAATTGCCCCGGTGGCCAAGGTCATCGAAATACCCGAGCCCACGAAGCCCCCGGTTGTCGAGACCCCCGAGCCCACGAAGCCCGAGGTATTCGACTTCCCCGAGATAGAAGACCCAGGCATGGTGCGCAGCGAGGACCGCGCGGCGGCGCTGGCGGACGACTTGACGGCCAAGCACCAAGCCGGGAACTACGCAGACAGCGGGGCACGCATCCAGAACCTGCTGACGGATGACAAGTTCCTGTATCAGGAACTGAGCAAGGAAACGCAGGGGCGCGTGGACCGCCTGATGGCTGAAGCCAGCCAGGTGCGGAACGACAGCGGCCCGCGCGACCTGAGCCAGCGCCACTTCTGGGGCACGGCTGACGGCGACCCCGTGCGCCTGGCGTGGACCCTGCAAGACTTCCGAGACTCCTCGGACACGCTGCGCGACGGGGGTTCCAAGGCCACCAAGGCACAGGCCGGCTACAGCCTGCGGGAGTTCCTGCAAGGCTACGCGGACTCCCAACACCGGGCCGACACGGGCCAGCGTGCTCTCGCCAAGTACCTGCTGGAGAAACGCTCGGACGACCCGGGCCTGGACTCAGTGCGGGTGAACGTGCACCGGGCCATGAAACACGGATTCTCAGGGCACGACGGTGTGATCCGCACCCCTTTCGCGTTCACCGGGGCGGGCGGCCCCTTGCCCAAGACCCTGGGCGAGACCATAGCGAAGATGAACGAGTGGGCCTACCGCACCGGCATCCATGAGGCGATGCACTCCCTGACGCAGACCCAAATTGCACAGGCCAAGAATCACCCGACCACAGTGTCCCCCTCGGTGCGGGCGGCAGTCACCACGCTCACGCGCATCGTCGAGCGCCTGCGCCTGGACTTCCCCGACTGGTCAAACGTCAGCCACGGGGTCAGCTATGCGGCGCGGAACGAGGACGAACTGCTTGCCATGTTCTTCGACAACCCGGCAGTGCAGCGGCACCTGAGCAAGATGCCCGCATCACCGGAATTCGGCGGCAGGCTTTCGAGCGCCTTCGCTGAAGTGGTGGACAGCATCAAGCGACTCCTGGGCATCGTGACCGACAAGCCCACCGCCCGCGACGAGACCGCCTGGGCCATCGACGTGCTGCTGGACAGGCGCGGCGGCGGGGCTGTGACATCCGACGGGCATAGCCTGGCCGGCTGGCCGGGGCGGGGGGTGTCCCCGCACGACCTGGCGGTTGCGATGTTCAAGGCGGATTCACTAAACAACCCCTTCTCGTCCGCACGGACTGCCCAGACGGAAACCCCCGAGTTCAAAACCTGGTTCGGGGATTCCAAGGTGGCGGATGAGAACAGGCGCCCCCTGGTGGTGTATCACGGGACCAAGAAGTCATTCTCCGCGTTCAAGGATGGCACGGGGTGGTTCGCGGCGACGGCTGATGAGGCCAACTTTTGGGGCGGGATGACGAGTACGGGGGCCAACGTCGTGCCCGCTTACCTGTCCATTAAAAACCCCCGCGTCCTGCACGGCCACGAAAACGCTTCGAACGCCCGCGTGAACGCGGCCTTGGACTCGCTGACCGCTGGCGAGGATGGTGTAATCGTGATGGAAGGCGGCAAAGTCAGGTGGGCCGTCGTCGTCGATCCCACACAAGTCAAGTCCTCGATCAGCAACCGGGGGCAGTTTGACGGCAAGGCTGCGGATATGTCCGCAGGCACCCTCGCCCCCGCAGCGAGCAGCATCAACCCCCTGCGCCTGAGCAAGGCACGTCAGGAGTTCGCCAGCAACTTGTTCGGGCACGCCAAGGCGTTCATTGGGCGCAACCCCATCGACCCGGTGAAGCTGCGAGTGCTCACGAGTCTGATTGGCAGCAAGTCCGACGGCCTGGTGATCGCGGGCAGCCAGAACCCCATCATGCAGATGGTCGCGTCCCTGGTGACGGAGACCACCACGGGGGCAGCTGGGCGCAAGCCCACCGTCGCCATCCGCAAGGCGCTGATCGAGCAGAAGCTGATCGGCAACAGTGTGCTGGACTTCGAGAGCCACTTCGAAGCCTGGCGCGTGGCGAACAAACTCCCCTGGTACGACGACCTGACCAAGGGCGAGGGGCGCACCAAGTTCAACCGCGCCGTCTACGATGAGATGCTGTCCAGGCGGAACGCCTTGCACAGAGTGAACCCGGATGCAGCCGTGAGGCAGGCAGCCGACGCGATGGAAGGCATGTTCAGCCGCGCGCTGGCCGAACAGAAGCGTGCGGGTACGCTGGGGTCGGAGCGCCTGCCGGCTGACTCCAAGGGCTACGTGCCCCAGGCGCTGGACGGGCGCAAGATGGCAGCGGCCACGGTCGATGACATCAACGAGTTGTCGGACCACCTGGCCGAGCACTGGGCCAACACCCTGGATTGGTCCCCGGGGTTCGCTAAGGACTTCAGCCGCTACTACATCAACCGGGCACGCGCCCGTGCGATGAACACCAAGGGTGTGGAACTGGCAGCCGATGCCAGCGACGCGGTGACGGCCATCCGCGAAACCCTGAACCTGATGGAAGATCAGGCCAAGGGCGACCCCGCCAACCTGGCCGCCGTGCTGCGGGCCAAGACTGTCCTAAGTGAAAAGGGCCTGGGGCAGACACGCAAGCGGCTGGACGTGGCGCTGGATGCCACGCTGCCCAGCGGCAAGCGGGTGCTGGACTTCTACGATGACAACGTGACGGGATTGGCCAGGCGCTACGCGAACCGCACCAGCGGCACCGTGGCGCTGACGGACGCCAATATTCACGGGTCGGTGGGCGTGCGCTACCTGCGCGACGCCATCACCGAGACCGCATCCCGCCACAACGCGGCCGTCACGGCGCCGGAGTTGGAGTCCTTCGACCGCCTGATGGGCGAAATCCTGGGCACGCCCATCGAAGGGGAAATCATCAGCCGCAACGCCGGCAACCTGCGCCTGTTCGTGGGGTTGCAGCGACTGGGCTCCCTGGCGTTCGCACAAGCCAGCGAGACCATGAACATGCTGCACCACCTGGGCCTGTCCGCCACGCTGAACGGCATCACCAGCCTGCCCCGCATGTTGGGTGAGGTTGGCCGCATCAAGCGGGGGCAGGCCCCCGGCAACCACATCCTGACCAGCATCGAAGCATGGGGTGGGGAATTCGGGGCGATGGCGTACAAGATGGTCATGCCCCTGGACCCGCCTGACGGGCGTGTGGGCACCTACGCAGAAGACCCCGGGTTCGTCGCCCGCCTGCTGGGCAAGGGCAGTCACATCCAGCAGAAGGTCAGCTTCTTCCGAGGGATCATGGCCGCGCAGCACCGCATGGCCGCCGAGCAAATCACGATGCGCGCCGCGCGCCTGATCCGCGACGCGGATGTTGACCCGAGCGGCATCATCAACCTGAAGGGCGGGAACCTGGCCGCGCTGCGGGACATGGGGTTCACGGACGACTTGATCGGTGCGCTGCACTCCCGCATCCATGAGGTCGGGAAGTGGGACGCCACCGGCCGGCTGATCGCGTTCGACATCACCAAGGTGGAGAACCCGGCCACCGCCGAAGCGTTTGTGCACTCCGTGCACCGTGGGGTGTCGCAGATCATCCAGGGCACCTTCGTCGGTGAGAAAACCAAGTGGATGCACAACGACTACCTGAAGCTGCTGGGGCAACTGCGCAGCTTCGGTGTCACCGCTACCGAGAAGCAGTGGCAACGCGGGGCCATGATCCACGGCGGCGGGGCCAGGGGCTATGCCTACGTGTCCGGCCTGCTGCTGGCGCAGATGACGCTGGCGCTGCCCATCCACATGGCGCGTGTCCAGTTGAACGCGGCCGGACGCGACGACAGCGAAGCCTACATCCAGCGCAACCTGGAACCCTTCGCCCTGGTGCGGGCCACCATGAACTATGGCAGCCTGAGCGGGATGATGGGGGACGTGCTGGACGTGACAGCGGGCTTCGCTGGCGGCTGGAGTAGTGACGTGGGGGAGACCCTGGGCGGCAGGCAAGGGCAGGGCGCGCAGAGCGTCGCGGGCGCCATCCCCGTGCTGGGGTCGGCGGACGCGATGGCGAAGGCCCTGACAGGGGCGAGCAGCCTGGGCAACAGCCTGAAACAACTGCCGATGTCGAACCTGCCGTTCGTCATTCCCGCTATCAATCTGATGCGCTAAGAGGCCCCCGGGGGAGACCCCGGGGAGACCCGATAGTGAACTATCAACCGGAGATTACACCCATGCAAGACGCCGTAAGGGCTGTCGCAACAGTCGGACCCCCGGCAAGCGTTTCCAGCCTTTACCTGCTGGGAGCGACACTGCCGGATTGGGTACTCATCATCACCCTGGTGTTGGCCCTCGCCAACCTATTCGTCCTCATTCGGGACAAGTTCGTCCTGCACTACCTGCAACGCCGCAAGGAGCGCCATGAGCAACAAGACGACGGCAAGTGAAGACAAGCTGGGGATTGTCCACGACCTGATGACCGAGGTTGCCCTGGGCATCCTGCGGGCCACCGAGAAGTGCGAAGACGGCACTGTCATCGCACTCAAGCCGAGCGCGGCTGACATGGCCTGGATTCGTGCCTTCCTGAAGGACAACGACATCACCTGTGCCCCCGGCCAGGACAACGCCATCGGCAAGCTGAAGGAAGAACTGGCGAAGCAACGCGCTGCCAGGCAGAGCCCCACGGGGGCTGCCTTCAACCCGGCCGCGGACCTGCCTGACGGCTACGCCATACAGTGAGGCAAGAGACCGGCGACGCAGCCCTTATCAGGTTGCAGTCGCTGGCTGTGCTGCAAGAGAGCTACCCCGACTTCCTGCCGTTCCTTGTGGACGGCATGCGTTTCATCGGGTTCAGCATCTCAGACATCCAGGCAGACATTGCCGAGTGGATGGCGCACGGCCCAGCGTCCATCATGGTGCAGGCCCAGCGGGGCCAAGCCAAGACCAGTATCGCGGCACTGTTCGCGGTGTGGTCCCTGATCCACAACCCCAAGACCCGCGTGCTGATCGTGTCCGCTGGCGCCACGCAAGCGAACGAGATAAGCACCCTGATCGTCCGCGTTATCACGACGTGGGGCATCCTGGAGTGCCTGCACCCGGACCAGTCCGCTGGCGACCGCACATCCGTCGAGCACTTCGACATCCACCACACGCTCAAGGGTGTGGACAAGTCCCCCAGCGTGGCCTGCGTGGGCATCAGCAGCAACTTGCAAGGCAAGCGCGCGGACGTGCTGATCGCGGACGACATCGAGAGCGCAAAGAACGCCCTCACCGCCGTGCAGCGTGCGCAGCTTGTGCACCTGACGCTGGACTTCACCAGCATAGCGATGGGGCAGGACGGCCTACCCCCGCGCGTCATCTGGCTGGGCACGCCCCAGAGCACGGACAGCATATACAACGGGCTCCCCGCCCGGGGTGTGGCGATCCGCGTGTGGCCTGGGCGTTACCCCAGTGCGGACGAACTGGCGCACTACGGCAACCACCTGGCGCCGCTGATCGCGCAGCGCATCAAGCGCAACCCCATGCTACAGACTGGCGGCGGCGGGGCCGGGGACTTGGGCAAGCCCGTCGATCCCAGCTACCTCGGCGAGCAGGTGCTACAGCGCAAGCAGCGTGAGCAGGGCCTGGCGTACTTCCAGCTTCAGCACATGCTGAACACGCGCCTGACGGACGCGATGCGCTACCCGCTGAAGACGGACCGCATCCTTGTGATGCGCCTGGGCGCGGCGCGCAGCGTGCCCACGGAAGTGCTGGCCGACACCAGCATCGCGGGCACGCGGCAGTACCAATGCGGGGACCACACGTTTCGCCTGTGCGTGCCCCTGGCGAACACAGCCGGGCACGCCAAGGTGCCCACGCTGCACATGTACGTGGACCCAGCGCCTGGCGGCATCAACGGGGACGAGACAGGCTATGCCGTCAGCGGCGCCATGAACGGCAACATATTCCTGTTCGATGTCGGCGGCATCCCAGGCGGCTATGACCTGGAGAAGCTGGAAGCCCTCGTCGCCGTGGCGAAACGCTGGGGCGTCAACGTCATCACCATCGAGAAGAACATGGGCTATGGCGCGTTCCGCGAAGTGCTCACGCCCCTGCTGCGCGCCCAGCACCCCCAGTGCCAGGTCGAGGATGACATGGTGCACGGGCAGAAGGAACTGCGCATCGCCAACACCCTGGAGCCTGTCATTGGCCGGGGCTCCCTGGTGGTGAACGAGGACATCGTTGAACAGGACTGGCAGACCACGAAGCGGTATGCGGCCACGGTGGCGCAGACGTACAGCTTCTTCTTCCAAGTCGCCAAGCTGACCCGGGACCGCAACAGCCTGGTGCACGACGACCGCCTGGACGCGGTTGAAGGCACGGTGCGCTACTGGCAGGTAACGCTGGGCATTGACCAAGGCCAGGCCAAGAAGGCCGCCGAAGCGATGGCCTACAAGCTGCTGACAGCGGACCCCCTGGGATACAACCGGTACAAGGCCCCTACCTTCGGGGGGGCCGCAGCCAAGAGGATGCGCAGGTGACAAGCATTCGCCGGGTGCACGCCCTCAGGTGGCGGCCCCAGATAGAGAACCTTCAGGCAGCGTGCCTGCCGGGTGACGACCCCTACCCCCTTCGCGCCGCAGACCTTTGGTTCCTCGCCTTCGACGGCGCCACGCCCGTGGCCTTTGCTGTCGCGCACGAAGTCCGGGGTGAGCCCGGTGTCTGGTACATGGCGCGTTGTGGCGTGCTTCCGAGCCACCGGGGCCACGGCATACAGCAGAGACTCATCCGAGCCCGCTGGCGGGGCCTACTCGCCCTCAGTGGGCACACGGCCCTGACGGACTGCACAAACACAAACACGGCAAGCGCCCGATCCCTGATCCGGGGTGGGTTCCTGCCGTACTCGCCCCAGCGTCGCTGGGCGCTTGGGCACTCGATCTACTGGAAACGTACATGCAACTCACGGACCTGCCCACCGCCCCCACGCCCAACGGCGTGACCCTGCGGCGCGAAGCCTACAAGGCGCTGAATTCCGCGCGCATTCTGTTCGACATCACCCACGGGGAATCCGACGCGGCGCCACGCCTGAAGGAGTTCTTCCTGGGCATGGCGGCGCTGTGCCCCAAGACCCCCTCGAAAGGTAAGACATCATGAAAGCAACGACTCTCCCGTTCCCCGGCAAGACCGGGGTAGCGAACGCCCTGCGCGACATCGCCGCCCGAGCCATGACCGACGCAGAGACCGCGCGGCGCGTGACGGGTGACGTGGCCCTGGCCACGGCGCTGGAGACCTTCTTCGGCACGCTGAAGGACGTGTGCACCGCCCTGAAGGATGAGACGATCCCGACCCTCGTTTCCCGAACGGGTGTTGTCGCTGCATCCGTGACCACCATCACGCTGACCTTCAGCGAAGCCCTGCGCACGGACAGCACGCCCGACGCCGCCGCCTTCGCCATCCAAGGCACCCCCGCTGTCACTTCCGTGACGGTGGTGGGCAGCACGGTGGTCATCGTTGTGGCCGTGGCCCTGGTGGACACGAACACCATCGGCTACACGGCCCCCACGGTGGGCGGCATCCGCAACATCGCGGGCCTGGCTGCGGCCACCTTCGCACCGGCCGGCATCACGATCTAACGTGAGCAACCGCACCCGCATCGCGGCTGTCATCCTCGCAGCAGGCGCGGGTGCAGTCGCCCTCATCCGCCCCTTCGAGGGCGAAGTCCGCCACGGATACAAGGATGTGGCCGGCGTGGTCACAGCCTGCGTGGGGCACACCCTCACCGCCCGGCTGGGGCGCATCTACACGGCCGCAGAGTGCGCGCAACTGCTTGAGGCGGATGTGGCCGTGGCCGCCGCCGCCGTGCGCCGGCATGTGCGGGTCCAGGTGTCTCAGGACACCTTCGACGCTCTCGTCAGCTTCACGTTCAACGTGGGGGAAGGGAGCCTGGCACGCAGCGCACTGCTGCGCCGGCTGAACGCGGGGGACACCCGGGGTGCCTGCGATGAGCTTTCGCGCTGGGTCTACGCAGCCGGCCAGGTGCAGCGGGGCCTGGTGCGCCGCCGCGCCGCCGAGCGGGCCTTGTGCCTGGCAGGGGCGACGCAGTGAGCCGGGGCGTGTTCCGCGTTGACCCCGGGCAGCAGGCGCTGGCACCCGGGGGCGCACCCGCCGTGGGCGCGGCCGCAGCCGTGATCGCGGGGGGCACCCCCGCTGGCGTGGGGCATCAGGGCACCGACGCCCAGGGCATCACGGACCTTGTGGGCGCCGCCCTGGCGAACCCCCACGACGGGATCAGCGCAGCGTACAACCGTATCACGCGCCTGGTGCCCCTGACGAACACGGACAAGGGCAGCACGGCCGTCACGGCGCACATCGCGGCCACGGACCCCCACGGGGACAGGGCATTCGCCACGGCAGAGGACGCAGCGCACGTGGCTGCGGCGAACCCGCACCCGCAGTACACCCGCGCAGGGAGCGTGGAAGCCGTGACCGCCACCTGGGGCTTCCAGGCCGTCACCTGCACATCCCTTGCGAACAGCGGGGGGATGACAGTCAGCGGGGACTTCGCCCTGACGGGCTCCCTGCTCCTCGGGAACATCATCGTCATGAGCACGGCGGGCACTGCGGGCCTGTTCATGGACACCCTCACGCCGCAGAATCGGGCCTGGTACTCACGCACTGCGGGCTTGAACCGCTGGATATTCGGGACGAATTCCGCAACGGAGTCCGGCTCGGGGGCGGGGTCGGACTTCTTCGTCAACCGGTACAACGACGCCGGCACGCTGCTCGCCACCGCAGTCAGCATCGCGCGCAGCAACGGGTACATGACGGTCGCAGGTGGGCTACAGGCCACTGCCCTGTTCACAGCAGGGTCCGCAACCGCGCTGTCGTTCACGACCTTTGCAACCGCCACGGGTTACACCGTGGTGACGCGGGGCACGGGAAGTGCGACTGGGCTTGTGGGCTTCTTCAGCGCAGGGAATGTGCGCCAAGGGTATGTCGGGAACGCCACCACCACCGCAGCGGCGGACCTGGGGACCATCCCCTATGTCGCGGGGACGCACGCCTTCTCAGGCATCGTGACCGTGGCAGGGGACACGACCGTCACCGGGAACTTCACCGCGACCGGGAACGTCACCGCGACGGGGAGCGCCACCGCAGCCACGGGGCGGTTCAGCACGGATGTCATCGCGGGTAGCCCTAACGCCCACACGGTTCAAGGCTTCTCGGCGAACAACGTGCAGTCCACAGCCACCGGGGGCGCTTCCGGGCTCTCGGCGAGCATCTGGAACAACTCCGCATCGGGCACAGACATCCACCTGATGAAATCCCGTGGGGCCGTGGTGAACACCCGGGGCGTGGTGCAGTCCAGTGACGTGCTCGCTCAGATCGTATTCGCCGGGGACGATGGCACGAACTTCGTCCAGGGCGCGATCATCGGGGCTGTCGTCAGCGCCACCCCGGGCACGAACGACATGCCCTCGTCCCTGATCTTCTCCACCACGGCGGACGGGGCTTCCACGGTCACAGAGCGTCTGCGCATCACGCACGAAGGGCGCTTCGGGTTCAACACGAACGGCCCAGCCGTGGCCGTGGACTTCAACAGTGACGGCATCCGCGTGCGCACCGCGCGCACCCCGGCATCAGCAGCGGCTTCGGGCGTTACCGGGGAGATATGCTGGGACGCCAACTACGTCTACGTGTGCACCGCCACGAACACGTGGAAGCGCACTGCCCTGAGCACCTGGTGATCCCGGGGCCTGAAAGGTTTCACATGGAACAAGATCAACTCCGCGCCGTGGCGTGGGACGTGTACTTCGGGGGCATCATGGGCATGAGCCTGCACCCCGGGACCACACGGGACGCGGCCACCCCGCGCACCGTGCAGGAGTGCGCTGCGCTGGCGGACGCGATGCTTGCCGAGCGCGACCGCAGATTCAGCCCAGAATAATTTTGGGATCAACCCTGCCTCAACCCCCGGCCCAATCCTGGGTTCGGCGCGCGAAGCGGGGCATCCCCCGAGTATTTTCACGGGCG
>Ga0163148_10001367_pt1 | contig 31793 bp, 29 predicted proteins | sample OliLakLV19MP7P2_FD_148606 | JGI IMG/M metagenome (GOLD analysis project Ga0163148, IMG submission 148606) | Freshwater microbial mat bacterial communities from Lake Vanda, McMurdo Dry Valleys, Antarctica- Oligotrophic Lake LV.19.MP7.P2 | ecosystem: Environmental > Aquatic > Freshwater > Lake >... | reverse complement strand
AACGGAACCCTAGCACCGTTAGGGTGAGTACCAATTTCTAGAAAACGTCAAAAAGATCAGGCAGATCGGCCTCCGTAGCAGATTCTACTGCGGATTCTAGGTTCAATTTAATTTTTCACCACGAAGGTCACGAAGAGCACGAAGTTAAGCATCCGTTATTCAGTGAAATCAGGGCTTTCTTCGTGTTCTTCGTGACCTTCGTGGTGAAAACATTCTTACGCCCTGATACGGTCATTTAGCCTCTTTGTAAAAGTAGCCATAGTAGCTATAATGACGAGACGATGAAATCCGTTGGTATTAAACTACTCAAGGACAAATTAAGCTCCTATCTCAAGCTGGTTCAGGCGGGCGAGGTGATCTTGGTTACTGATCATGATGAGGTGGTTGCTGAGATTCGCAAGCCGCGGCTGTTTGACGTGACCAGCCGATCAAAACTTGAAGCATTTAATCGCGATGCCATCGGTCAAGGTGAAATACTTGAGAGCATTGGTGGTAACCGTATCGTTGCGACAGCACCCAGATTACCGGTGAGCGCCAATATCGATATAAGTGCCCTCATTGATGAGAGCCGTCGAGATCGCTATGAGTAGCGAGGTGGTCACATACTTCGATTCTAGTGTGATACTGGCCATGCTATTTAATCAGAGCTCAGCTGAAATGGCGTTGAAACATTGGGAAGCGGGCGAGCATCGAGTAACCTCAATGCTTACAGCCTTCGAGTGCATTAATGTTGCCCAAAGATTCAGGCAGAAGCTACCACAGGTGACGCAGAAGTCTTGGTGGCCCCAAGCGGAAAGTTGGCTCAGTAAGATACTTTCGCAACTTAACCGGTATCAGATAAATGAAACAGTATTGAAGCGGATGAAAAGTGAGGCCAAGTTGAGCCAATGTCGAACACTGGATGCAATTCACCTGGCTACAATGTTGCTGTATTATGATGCTGGTGTAACTGTTCAGTTAGTCACTGGCGATAAACGTATGATCGCCGCTAGTAAGGAATTGGGGATTGCGGTTAGTTCAATATAGTTCGCAACGTTTTCACTGCCCCCTCGAACGCTTACATCCGAAAGAATCTGTCTTGCCTACAGCACCTGCAACACAACTGCCGATCCCCCGACGACACTCCACGGTGGTGCGCGCCAGAATTCGAGTAGGACGAAACCGGCAAGTACAACTATGAAATCAGTGGCATTCAAAACGGCGGCGGTCCAGACCGGATGATAGAAAGCAGCGAGAAGCAATCCTATTACGGCGGCATTTGCGCCAACCATTCCACGCTGGACAGAGGTGATCATTCTTAATTTTTCCCAGAATGGTAAAACGCCGACTACTAAAAGAAGGCTTGGTAGAAAGATTGCAATGAGTGCCAAAAATCCACCTAACCAACCTGTCGAACTTCCCGAAGAAGCCGCACCTAAAAACGCAGCAAAGGAGAAGAGCGGACCTGGAACTGCTTGAGCAACGCCGTATCCGGCGAGAAAAGTGCTATCAGTAACCCAGCCATTCGGGACTACATGAGCTTGAAGAAGGGGCAGGACTACATGCCCGCCACCGAATACAAGTGAGCCCGCCCTGTAGAGCCCCGCCAAAAAATTCAGCAAGTAGTTACCGGAGTTCGCTGCAAGTATCGGCATCAGAAGCAGCATAACAACCCAGATCAGGAGGCTAGCTCCGCCAACAGCTCGGGAATGTCGAACCTGTAGAGGGACGTGTGGTAGTGATTCAACTCTCCATCGAAGGCCAATAGTAATTGCGGCGCCAAGAATTATAACGCCAATCTGCGCCAGCGGCGATGAGCTTGCTGTTAAAATTGTTGCGGCTAGAACGGCTATCGATGCCCGAGTGCGATCCGGACAGAGGCTTCTCCCCATGCCCCAGATCGCCTGGGCCACCACCGCTACTGCTGCAACTTTAAGTCCGTGAATCCAGCCGGCGGCCCCGTCTGCTGAAAACGCAACCATCCCGTAAGCAAACAGAATCATCAAAACAGCAGAGGGTAATGTAAATCCAACCCAAGCCAACACCGCGCCGACCACGCCACCACGCGAGAGGCCAATCGCCATACCAACCTGACTACTGGCAGGTCCCGGTAGAAACTGACATAGAGCAACTAGGTCGGAGTAGGCTTGGTCATCGATCCACTTTCGTCTTTGAACCTAGAAAGCGCAGTAGAATCTGCTACGGTGACCGATCTACATGATCTTCTTAATGTTTTCTAGAAATTGGTACTCACCCTAGCGGTGCTAGGGTTCCGTGCCAATTTCGTCGAAGAACATTAAGAATATCACGCATCTCGGTCACCTCGCTACGATTCTACTGCGCTTTCTAGGTTGAACAAACTCTTCACGAAAAAAGGCCAGGTGTGCGATCGGACCGCCAAAGGAGGTCAGTCCCAACTTAAGAAACGCCAAAAATAGATCTAATAACCTGTTCATGCTGTTCTCAGCTTTAGTTTGCCCACGGCTTCTTCCTGGCGAGCCAGGGACGAACGCCAAAGGAAATTTAACTCCAAACTATGAAATTCTCCAAAAAATGGACGCTCAAAGGGATTTTGCGGAGTTCTAAATAAAACCATTTGCTACGAAGGTCAGTAAAGTCTATAATTCTTTAAACAATTGCATATTTCTCTACTTAATCTAAGTATGGCTATTAATATCAAAGACTTAGAGGCTGAAAGATTAGCAAGAAAGGCGGCTAAGCAGCTTAATTGCAGTATCACTAGCAGCGTTAAACAGGCACTAGAGCTTCTACTCAGCGTGCAGAGCAATAGTCCGTCTGCACATACCAGGGCGCACGAATTATTAAAAATTGGAGCGCATTGCGCTGCACGGAAACTAATGGATGTGCGTTCGGCTGAGGAGATTCTTGGATATGACAAGCTCGGTTTGCCTGCTGGGGAAATATAAGTGGTAGTGGACTCTTCCGCATTGTTGGCTATTTTATGTGCCGAATCGGATGCAAAACAGTTTGCAGATGCATTAGCGCAAAGCGGAGTGAACACGATCTCGGCAGCCAATGTGCTAGAGGCTCATATCGTTATTACCTCGAAGTATGGCGAAGCGGCAGCATCCGATCTGGATGAGCTGCTTAGAGCAGCACAGATAGATATTGTTGAAGTCACTGCGGCCCAGCTTCTGCATGCGCGTCGAGCATATGATCTCTTCGGTAAGGGCCGACACGTTGCGGCATTGAACTTTGGAGATTGCTTTGCCTATGCACTAGCAAAGGAGAGAAATGAGGCGCTACTTTTTAAGGGACGCGATTTTTTAAACACGGATACTGTAAGAGCGATCTGAGGGTGTGGCGCGGGGCTCCTTAGTGGTTTGCAAAGGTTGCGAGAGATAAATTATGAATGTACCTGGTCGGTAAGCAACGCAGAATCAGTAAGTAACAAACACATTTCAGAGGTCGATCTGCCCGCCTTCGCCAAGGCTTGGGCGGGGCAATCTGGGACTCCGCGGGGGGGCTCTCGTGCCAAACAAATTTGACGGAGCTAAGGAGCTTCGAAGGAGCAAACGACCAGGTAAAATAAGGGGAAAATAGAGACCTCACCGCGCTCCAATGTGGGGAATGTGACAGCACCCCCTAATTCGGTGTAGAAGCATCAGCCAGATGGTCTCCCTATTTAACTTCTGCCCCATTAGACTCCTCCTCGCGCTTGGCTTGTGCGTGGTGGCCGGGTGTGTTGATGCGCAGGACCGGGAGGCGGAGAGCGACGCCGGGCCCCTTAAAGATATCGTCCAGGCTGTGTTAAGTGTTGACCCCGCGACAATAACCCCAGGCCAGGCAATAACCGTAAGCATTAATTTCAAGATTCGCGCTCCGTGGCATATATATTGGAAGCAACCAGGTGAATTGGGGCTCCCCACCCGTATTCGTTTTGAGCTGCCCCCGGGATTCGAAGCTGCTGAAATACAGTGGCCCAAACCGGTGACTTTTATGCAGCCAGGCAATATAAAGGGGTACGGATATGCCGAGCAGGTTACTTTGCGGAGCGTGGTTTCCACCCCCGCGCACCTACTTGGAACCTCTGGCGTTACGTTGGCTGCAAAGGTTAAGTGGTTAGCGTGTTCAGATCGCTGTGTGCCGGGAGAGGCAGATCTGAAGATCGAAGTCCCAGTGGCGGTCGCATTGAGCAGGACCTCTTTGGATGATCGAGCAACTGGATAGTTTTAATGGAAGATGTTTTATGACACGTATTTTGCTTTTAGTTGGAACCGTTCTTTCGGAGGTATCTCTCGCATTTGCTCAAGCAGCACCAGCAGCAGTTGAGGAGCCCTCACTTTCAGCTGCATTGATGCAGATGATGCCGATGTTTGCGATGGTCTTTATGATCTTCTACTTTCTTGTCTTGCGCCCGCAGCAGGCCAAGTTGAAGACCCAGCAGGATTTTCTTAAGGCTTTAAAACGTGGTGACCAGGTTGTTACCAGCGGCGGAATCAGGGGAAGGGTTGCCGCAATTGAGAATGATCATATACTGCTCGAGATCGCCGCTAATGTTAAGGTTAAGGTCGATATCGTGCATGTGCAGCGACTGCCTGAACCCAAATCGCAGGAAAGTAGCACTACAGCCTCACCACCATCGGCGGTAAATAGTTAGGGGCCGCAGGCTTTACGGATTTGGGCTTCACGGAATTTCTCCGCAGATTACCTTTGAGCAATAGAAATTAGAGATGGACACAAGCGTTAGAAACCGGTTGATTGTATTCCTAGCAAGCCTTGTCTTGGCTGTGGTCTTTCTAATCCCCACCTTCTTCCCGGATAAGTTCACTGATCGGGGATCATGGATATCTCGTCCGATCGGGCTAGGGTTAGATTTAAGTGGTGGTGTGCACCTTGTTTACCAGGTTGAAGGCGATGAGGCGGTTAACAGCCAGCTTCTAACTAAGGCAAATTCAATACGTGCCGACCTGCGTGAATTGAAGATCCCGGTTCTCAAAACCGGCCTCGATTCCAAAGGGCAGCTTGAGATTACCCTCGCCAGCAATCGTCGAACTGAGGAAGCGAAGAACAAGATCGCTGAAGCTTACAGCGACTTAAACTTTGTAGATAGCGTGCCAGACGGAGAGCGTATCCGACTTGTCTACTCAGTAAGTGAACTGAATCGCGAGAAGATTAAGACTCAGGCGATGGCGCGCACAATTGAAACGTTACGCAATCGTGTAGACCAGTTTGGTGTTGCCGAGCCGCTAATTCAGAAGGTCGGCAGCGATCGAGTAATGTTGCAGATGCCTGGCGTGCAAGATATTGAGGCGGTAAAGCGTGTTGTTGGATCGGTAGCCAAATTGGAATTTCGTCTAATTCCAACAGTCACTGGCACCGCTGGTCAGGTGATGATGAAGGATCGATCGGGAGTGCCAATTGCTGTTGAAGACCAGGCCTTAATGACCGGGGATTCAGTTGATAATGCACGGGTCTCAGTTGAAAGTGGTCAGGTTGAAGTTATGCTGTCACTCAATTCCGAGGGGACGCGCGCCTTCCGTAAAATAACAACCGAGAATACCGGACGACAGCTAGCGATTATATTAGACAATACTGTATATTCTCACCCCTCTATTCGTGAACCGATCACTCAGGGCAGCGCTTCAATATCGGGCGGATTTAAGATTGAGGAGGCTACTCAGTTAGCAATCGTACTGCGTGCGGGTGCACTGCCCGCACCACTAAAGGCGATTGAAGAGCGAACGGTCGGCCCAACACTTGGAAAGGAATCGATTCGTAGTGGCATTTCGGCGATCTTAATCGGATTCGTGGCGATCGTTCTTTTCATGATCGTCTATTATCAGAAATCTGGGGCGCTGGCCGTATTCTCGCTCTTTATTAACGGGTTCCTGCTGATCGCATTTCTATCCGCATTTGGAGCTACACTCACTCTGCCAGGCATCGCTGGTTTGGGATTGACTCTCGGTATGGCGGTTGATTCCAACGTTATTGTGTTTGAGCGAATTCGTGAGGAGCTACGTAACGGAGCCGGACGTGATGCGGCTGTCTCGGCCGGTTTCGATCGCGCCTATTCGGCTATTATGGATGCGAATATGACGACCCTTCTCTCAGCAGTAATTCTTTACTTTCTTGGTAACGGCCCGGTTCGGGGTTTTGCTGTAACCCTCTCGATCGGTGTGCTAACTACCGTTTATTGTGCAGTATTCGTATCTCGCCTGGGTTTTGATCTTTTGCCTTTGCGTGGAAAAAAAGAGCTATCGATCTAGTTTGACAGATTATAAATTTCATATCGAGAAAGTTACATGGAATTAATTTCAAAGATCCCCAAGATCGACTTCATCAGCAAAGCACCTCTATCGATGGTTTTTTCTGCGTTGCTGATAGTTGCGACGGTCTATATCTGGATCGCGCGCGGCGAAAATAAGTTCGGAATCGACTATGTTGGTGGCTTTGAATACGTTGTGCAGCTAAAGGATGGCGCCTCGGTTGACCAGTTGTCAGCGGCCCTTAAGACCGCGCCTACAAAGATCTTTGATGGGGCGATTATTCAGTCATTTTCTGGCTCGACGGATCATTCGGTTCGATTTAGTTCGCGTGAAGAGGCAAAGGTTGTACGCCAGGAGCTAATAGCTGCGTTAAAAGCTGGACTGGGTGAACGGTTTGAGATTCTGAAGAGTGATTTTGTGGGCCCTACTTTTGGTGAGGAGCTAAAAAATAAAGCTTTGTTGGCCGTCGTTCTCGCTCTGGTTGGAATCACGGTCTATGTGACCTTTCGATTCGAATTTGCCTTTGCCATGGGGGTTTTGGTTGCCCTGTTTCATGACGTTATTATTGCAACCGGTATCTATCTGTGGGTTGGCCATGAGCTCAATGGTGCCGCATTGGCCGCCGCGCTAACGGTAATCGGTTATTCAGTTAACGATACTATAGTTATCTTTGATAAGGTTCGCGAAGAGATCTTTAAGCGTAAGGATTTTGATCTTAAGGATCTGTTGAACGAAGCCAACTGCATGATGCTATCGCGCACGATTATCACAACAGTTTTAACCCTATTTTCGGCGCTGTCGCTGTTAGTGTTTGGTGGCGGTGCAATTCAGGATCTCAGCCTGTTTCTGGTGGTTGGCATTGTAGCGGGAGCGTATTCGACCGTATTTATCGCCTGCCCAATCGTATACTGGTGGAACTCTTGGCGGGTTGGACGATTGACGGAGAGGGTGAGTTAGGGGTGGGGCAAGGTACGAACCTTCAGGAATTTGGATTTGGAAGAATTCCTACTGGCCTGGACGAATTCGCCCATCTGATCCTATAGCTCTGTATAGCTGCTCTTATTGGTAGTTAAGCGATCTGATTAGCAAGGCAGGCATTCTCGAAAAAGTTAGGGCAGAAGAAATTGACCTAAGAATTTGGCCTGACGAGCTATAGCGATTATCAAAAGTCGGTGCCAATAAAATTGGCAAGCCTTTTGAAATTAATCGCTATAGGTAGCGCAGTATCGCTCTCTTGGGGAAGCGTATCAGATCCAACAACGGGTATTAGAAAAGAGCGAATATGCAGCAGGTGGCTATGAACTCTCCAAAGAAAAAGATTGTGATAGTTGGGGCAGGGTTTGCCGGACTGAACGCTGCAATTCTGTTGGGAAGGAATCGTTTGTCAGTAACTCTGATTGATAAGAATAATTACCATCTTTTTCAGCCGCTGTTATACCAGGTGGCCACAGGTTTTTTGGCTCCAGGTGATATTGCTGGACCGATTCGCTCAGCTGTCGCTCGCTATCAGACAGTCCGCGTGATTCAAGCTGAAGTATGTGATTTCGATTCTGCTATGAAGATCGTTCATACAACGAATGGTTCCTATCCTTATGACCTTCTCATCGTTGCTAGTGGTGCTACTCACTCCTACTTTGGAAATGACCATTGGGCGGCGCATGCTCCAGGATTAAAGAGTATAGAGGACGCTATCGAAATTAGGAGCCGCGTCCTGAAAGCTTTTGAAGATGCTGAACGGTGCAATGATCAGGAAGCTCGGGCCAAACTTCTAACCTTTGTCGTTATCGGTGGGGGCCCTACCGGAGTAGAACTAGCCGGAGCATTGGCAGAGTTAGCGCGAGGCACTCTGAAAGGAGAGTTCAGAAATTTTGATCTACGCGATGTTCGCATTCTTCTAGTTGAAGGAAACGGCCGACTTCTCTCTTCTATGCACGAGTCGACCTCCGCTTATGCAAGGACGACCCTTGAGCGACTCGGTGTTGAGGTCTTGAACGAAACAATGGTAGTCGGAATTGAAGGTGACGCACTCCGTGTCTCTACTAGTGGTCAAGAGCAGCAGATCGGTGCTAGAACGGTAGTATGGGCAGCAGGCGTGCAAGCTTCTGGTCTAGCAAAAGCCCTCTCTCGCCAAACCGGGGCGACCCTTGATTCATCGGGTCGAATAGCAGTTGGTCCAGATCTCTCCATTCCTAACTATCCTGAGATCTTTGTGCTTGGCGATATGGCGCTCACAAAGGGACGGGATGGCACCGCTCTCCCAGGCATAGCACCCGTAGCAATTCAGCAGGGCGGATATATTGCTCGTTTGATCATTCAGAGGTGTGCAGGCAAAGAAGGTAAGCCATTTCGCTATCTCGATAAAGGTATGATGGCAGTAATTGGTCGCGGACGGGCTGTAGCAGAAAGTTGGAAGTTTCGCCTAAAAGGTTTTCCGGCATGGGTTGCCTGGGCATTTATTCATATCTACTATCTGATTGAGTTTCAAAATAAGTTTGTTGTATTTTTTCACTGGGCTTGGAATTATCTAACTAATAAACGGGGCTCGCGACTGATAACAAGATAGCGGATGGCTATAGTCTCCACCGGTTCTCCAATCGTGCCTTAGTGAAACTCTTGGCGCATCGAAAAATTTACGGAAAAATTTACGAAGAAGGTGATTTAGTTGAGTTGACTTAGTCGAATTAACTACCTAAATAAGCCTGTTTTACCCGTTCATCTAAAGCTAATTCCGCAGCCGCGCCCTCTAGTGTTATTCTGCCGGTCTCCAAAACATAGGCATGCTTGGCGATCTGCAATGCGCTTTGAGCGTTCTGTTCTACGAGGACAACGCTAATTCCTGTTGCGGGTAGTTCGGAGATCACTCGGAAGATCTCTGCTACTAGTTTAGGAGCAACACCCATCGATGGCTCATCAAGTAATAGCACCCTGGGCGCTGACATTAGAGCGCGGGCGATCGCTAGCATCTGCTGCTCTCCTCCGGATAGTGTTCCGGCGACCTGTGAACGACGCTCCTTGAGGATCGGAAATAGTGTAAGACCAAACTGTAGATCACGATCAATCTGGGCGCGATCGCGCCGAAGGAAGGCCCCCATCATTAAGTTCTCGAGGACGGTCATGCGCGAAAAGATTCGCCGCCCCTCTGGAACCTGAACGATCCCCATCTGAACGCGTTGGTGGGTGGGAAGCGAAGTTATATCCCTTCCGGAGGCGGTAATCTTGCCCTGACTGGCTTTTACTTCGCCGCTAACTGCCATTAGTAGGGTACTCTTTCCAGCGCCATTTGCGCCAATAATTGCAACTATCTGTTGGGGCCGAACTGAAATCGACACCCCATGGAGCACTTCAAGCTGCCCGTATCCGCAGTGTAGAGCCTGTATCTCAAGGAGCGGCGAGATCTCTGTCATCTCGGGCGATCCCCTGATGATGTATGTACAACATGCTCCGCCCCCAGATACGCCTCTAGCACCTTTGGATCGCGCTGGACTTCACTCGGGGTTCCCTGGGCTATTAGTTCGCCACTCGACATCACGCAAACGCGATCGGCTAAGCGCATTACCAACCGCATGTCATGCTCAATAAGTAATACTGTGATACCGCGATCACGGATATCAAGGATAAGCTGCATCAGTGCATCCGATTCAGTTGGGTTCATACCGGCCGCTGGCTCATCGAGTAACAGTAACGTTGGCTCGGTTGCTAGGGCGCGGGCGATCTCCAGGCGGCGCTGCAAACCGTAGGGGAGTGAACTAGCAGGGCTGTTTGCTAAGTGATCAAGTGACACGAACTTTAATAATTCGAACTTCTTTGGCCCGCTTATAGCCTCAGAACTCGCTACAGAAATATTTTCTAGTACCGTGAGCTCATTAAATAGTCGCAGATTTTGAAAAGTTCTAGCACAGTTAAGTGCAATCATGCGGTGCGGGGCTGAGATAATTCGCTGCCAAACGGCGACAGCCCCAAGCCCCCCCAGCAGAGTGCCTAATAATATTGGTAGCGCTAGGTAAGAATCGGCTGACTTCAGAAATCCCCAGGCAGTCTGAATCGCCGCACTCCAGGAGAACGGCTCCCGGTATCGATAGAGATCTATAATCCCAACCTGCCAGAGCTGTTGGAGGTTGTAGAGCAGCGCGCCAAGAAGGCCAGCAAAGATCGCCACGCCAGATATCGTAAGCCATGCACGAGCAGTGATGCGCGGGGCAAGTGGTCGAGAATCGAAATCAGCCGCGCCACTTGACGGTGCGTATACTCCCGAAAGCACATTAAAGAGTGAGGTCTTTCCTGCTCCGTTGGGTCCAATTAGGGCAACTATTTCGCCCTTATTAACCGTCAGTGAAACGGATTGAACGGCGTGCAGCCCACCGAATCGAACTCCGATGTCTTGGGCAGAGAGTATGATGCTCATCTGTCGCCCTTCATTCGGCACCCTGCGCAGGTAGCAGACCCTGCGGTCGATAACGTGTAATTAAGATCAGCGTCAAGCCAAACAGTAGATACTTCCAGTTACTCGGTACCAGAAAGACGCTATCACTGGCAGTAAATCCAAGATCTGCAGCGAAACTTGCTAACTTTACGAGCACCACTGAGTTCATTCCAACCATCAGTACCGCGCCTAGCAATGCACCATAGATATTGCCTAAGCCGCCAACGATTACGATACATAGTATCATTACTGAGATCTGAAAATCGAAGTTGCCCGGTTCGCCGGTAGATCCAAGATAGCTTGCCCAAAGTGCGCCGCCTAAACTTGCTACCGCTGCCGAGCAGGCAAAGGCCTGTAACTTAACTGTAGTTGCGTCAATCCCCATGCACTCGGAGGCTAACTGATCGGCACGCACGGCGCGCCAGCGCAGACCGCGCTTGGAACGTCCCAACGCAATACAGGCGACTACTAATATGACGAGGATGACAAGCAATAGATAATACCAGGTCATCAATGCCCAACTTTGAGGTGCCGAGAATCCCAGTATGGAGGGCCCCGGCAAGGGGTTAATCCCCTGAGAACCCTTTGTGATGACCTCGATGTTACGCAGAGTATCCTGGACGATCTCGCCAAAGCCGAGCGTCACAACCGCGAGGTAATCGCCACGCAGGTGTAGGGTTGGAATCCCCAGAGCGATCCCAGCCAGTGCTCCGAAAAATACGGCAACTAAAATGCCTCCAATAAAACCGAACTGAAATGGATAGATATCAGCTGTTACGATTGCATAACTGTAGGCCCCGATCGCCATGAATCCGGCGATTCCAAGGTTAAGTAGTCCGGTAAGCCCGGTAACTAAGTGCAGACCGATACTCACGATGGCAAAGATCATTATCGGGCGTGCAGCCATAGTTAGTGCTGGTTCACCACCAAGTGCTCGTTCAATCCAAGGTAGTGCAAGTACGATTAGTAGAAGAAGAGGCGCCCAGAATAATTTCCGCTTTGGAGCCATCCTCAGACCCTCTCTTTAACTCTTCTACCAAGTAATCCGCTCGGTCTAAACACCAGGACTATGATCAGAACCGCAAATACAACGGCGTTGGTCCAACTGGTGGCTATATACTGATCGCTCATTGCGCGCACCAGCCCGATCACGATTCCGCCCAATACTGCACCTGGCAGATTCCCGATCCCGCCCAAAATAGCGGCCGCAAAAGCATCGATGCCTGCACGAAAACCGCTCTGAAAATGGATCGTATTGTTATACAGCGAGTACATAACACTAGCGACCCCGGCGAGTGCTCCACCGAGCATAAATGTACGACCGATTACAAAGTCAACATCGACCCCCATTAGGCGTGCTGCGACGGGATCTTGTGCGATTGCGCGCATTGCATTGCCCGAGCGTGAATATTTAATTACAACTGTTAGTAGCACCATCAACGGAATAGTGACCAGAATGACCAAGAGATCCTTGCTGGTCACGGCCACCGAGCCAAAATTAAATACCTCTTGATATGGAATTAGTGCCGGGAAGTCCTTTGGTGATGCAGCTGCCTGAGCACTGCCTTCGCCGACTAGCTTCGTACCGCCCCACCACAGTCCGATATTCATCAATACAAACGAGACCCCGATGCTTGATACCAGTGGCACAAGTCGCGGAGCACGGCGCAGATGACGATATGCAAGGCGATCGATCAGCCAGTTAACACCGCCGCAAAAGATCGGGACGAGCGTGAATAGAAGCACGATCTGCATTGCAGTGACCTGCTCGGGAGTGATCCCCAACATTGTCACTAGAGTCAGGGCAAAGAACGCCCCGATCATAAATAGATCGCCGTGCGCAAAGTTAATTAACTCGACTATCCCATACACCATCGTGTAGCCGAGCGCGATCAGCGCAATGATCATCCCATTTGAAAGGCCAGTGATTAGCTGTTGCAGAAGGACTTCGCTATCGGTCATTGCATGGACCTAGCCCTCTAGCAGCCGATCAAATTTGAACTCTCCATTGACGACGGTATTGCCGCTCATAATTCGCAAGGTCGTATCGCCATTCTGGTCAAATGACCATTTTCCGAGTACGCCATCAAAATCTTTGGTCTCGGCTATTGCTTTGCGGATTGCGTCGCGGTCGGCGACACCAGCACGCCGAATCGCGTCAATCGCTACACGCCCAACCTCATAGCCATAAACGGCGTAGGCTTCGGGATCACTGCCGTGGCGTTTGCGATAGTTGGCTACAAACTGCGCGCCCTTACCGGTTAAGCTCTGTGGCGGGACTCCGCCAAAGGTAAAGTATGTACTGCCCTCAACGTTGCCCTTACCTGCGGCCAAAATGAAGGCGTTCTCAAAGCAACCATCCGGAACCATCATTGGAACCGCTACTCCGCCAGTACGAAGGTCTTTAAGTATCTGGCCGCCATTAGTCTGTGTGGTGCCCCCGAAATAGACCAGGTCGGGTTTATGCTGACGGATCTTGGTGACTAGGGATTTGTAGTTGGCGGCCTTGGCGTCGATCCCCTCAAACCCAACGATCTCAATCTGTAGATCCTTTGCTGACTTGCGAAACATCTCGGCGATCCCCTTGCCGTAGAGCTCACGATCATGAAGTACAAAAACGCGCTTTGCCTTAAGCTCAGAGGCCCACTTCGCCGCAACCGCGCCCTGAATATCGTCAGCCGGGATTACGCGAAATAGATTCTTTTTGCCGCTTGGTTGATACACCGCCGGTTCATTGGCCTCGCCGACACCGGGCTTAGTCAGTCCTGGCCAGGTGGCAAAGCCACTAATCGTCGCTAACCCAGCCTGATTCAGTTTAGGTAAGGAGATCTTGGCGGCGCCTGAGTTGTATGGCCCGACATAGATCATCACCTGTGCGTCCGCGATTGCACGTTCGGCATTAGCAGCCTCAATCGCCGGATCCCACTGGCCCCTTTCGGGTGAGGCGTCGTCCCAATCCATAAGTGAAATTCTAAAATTGCCGACTTTGTTTTCGACCTCGTCAAGGGCGAGCTGTAACCCGTTAACTATTGAAGTGCTCTGGGCGTTGGCGCTGCCAGTTCGGGGTAGGCTAGAAACTATCTTTATAGTTTCTTGGCTGAGGGCGGGGAGGGGAGTTGATAGAGCGATTATTATAGAGAGGAGTCCACCTGTAAGTGAGGATTTTAGAAGGCTCGGAGACAGAGAGTGAGTAATGAGAGTGCGAGTACAGTTATTCATACTAGATAATCCTAAATATCTGCCTACCAAGGTAAAATCTACAGCTGTGCAGATCTATAACATATGAAAATGCTAATATCGCCGAAGAGTTAGCGTTAAAGTGCCAGAAAGTGACGTAAAGGGCCAGATCTTCTTAGTGAATACTAACTTTGCCTTGGGCCAACATCGATCTTGGGCCCAAAGCGAATGGGTTATGTCTGTGAGGTTAGTGGTGATGTGTGCTGGTGTGGTTTTATCACGGAGAACACGGAGAAGATTTAAGGCACCAGTGTTTTAGCCCCATCCTTCTACCTCCGTGCTCTACTGGCCTCCGTGGTGAAAGGGAAAGTGACCCTGTGTTTTAAGAACAGAAATAACAAACATAGCCAGCAGGCGCTCCTTACAGTTTTATCGCTGCTTTTTGTATAGTTGCTTTTGGCCTTTGGGAGCATGAGATTTGGGTGCTAGTTGGAGGGGCTGTGTCCCCGCAGGGTGGCACGCAGGGGTATCGTCCTCAAGGCGTCAAATTTCGCATTACGTAACCGTTCACCTAGGTGCTAAAATCTTCGCAAATTAGAAAATCGGGTGCATTTCTATCCGCTGAAAGCGGCCCCCGGATGGGCGGGCATCCGCGCGCAGCGCAATAGGCCCGAAATTGCTGACGCGAGCTAGCGAGTGTCTGACTATATGTTTAACCGTTCACAAAATTTGCCCCGATTAGGGGCGACAAGAAAGGATCTCAACTCTTGAAATATAAAATAGTCTTAGTTTTAGAATACTTTGTTAATGTTTTAACACCCAGGTGAACGGTTACCGCATTACTTCGGAGTCAACGCCGATCTGACCAACTGCAGGTGAGATTGCGCTTCCGTTTCGGCTCCATTCTCTGTCGCCTGCAAGTAAACTTTTAGTATACGCGGATCTCCGCGATCTTCTGTGTTCTCATCGGGGACAACTAGCTCTAACAATCTTGGTGCGCTCTTATTGTCCGAAGGGAAGAATGCCAATATTAGATTTATTGATCCTGCGCTCGACTCAGAATCTTTGGCGAGAACTAGCACGATCCCTTTTGGCAGATTAATCTGTGCTGTGCTATTACTTGCGATCTGCCGATACTCACCCGGCTGGATCTCACCCTTCGCGCCGACCGGCAGATCCTCCCACATAAAATTACCACTGGGTTGCAGTTTTGCTCGGTAGGGCACGACTACGGCTGGTACAGTTACGCTAGTAGTTGCTTCCGCTAGCTTATCCAGTGCAACAGTTTGTAGAAGGATACTTGATCCCTTGGTTCTAAGAACGTGCACAACATTGGAGTCTGGCACTAGACACAGAACTTTCGCCGTTGAACCATCCTTGAGCTGAAGCGTAGCGCCGTCTGTTATATCAGCGATCACTATCCCAGGCGCGGAACGGGGTGTTACTCCAGCACTCCGGGAAAGAGTCGCATCACCTAGAGAGGGGACTTGGCCTACCCCTTGTGCCACACCTGGTTGATTTCCCATTTTAATCTCCAACAACAGTAGCCTTAATAGCTGTTATTATCCGATATGGCGACCGCGTATCCAAACGCAAATAGGTTCGAAAGTAGCGTATCCTCGGAAGTGAACTAACTCACATTTCGTTGTCAGATCAGATGGTTATTACTATTGGCTGGATATTGAGCAATCCAATCTTAAAAAATTCGTTCTAGATCTACTCCCGAACTGAATTTCTTCCAGCAATAGGTTCTCTGCTAAGCTAGTAAAATCCGATCAATTATTTTACTTAGCCCGCATCTCCAACGCCTCTTTCACAGTCACAACCTTAGTCTTTCCAACCCTTACCCCACGGCTATCAAAGCTAATCTGACCAGTTGCGCCAGTAATATCGGCTGAATGAAATTTCGCGAGCCATTCCTTGCGGTCGGGACTATAGAGTTTTGCTAGCGCCATCACTGCATCATATCCATACTCGCCGTACTCTGGTGCCTCAGCGAATCTCTTCCGATAATTAGCGACGAACTGGGGATCGGTAGAGCGATCGATAATTGCGACCTTGTCATTGTGTATCACACTAAGGTCTGGAAGTTGAGATTTAAGCCCATCTATATCAACTAGCAGATCCTCCTCAAAATAGATCGGTGTCTGATGACGTTGCTGAACACGGTACAGTTTAACGATCTCGCCTGCATGCTGTGGCCCCATCATTAGAACGAGATGTGAGGGATTAAGAGATACGATCCTTGGTATGATTGAACTGAGGGTCGCTTCGCTCGGGTCGAAGGAGATCCGCTCAATGGGAAATTTAGCAGTGGCAGCAAAGCGATCAAAGAATCGATCATAGGCGCGAATACTTGCTGATACTACGACAGCTTTTTTGGGATCGAGGGGATTCAACTCTGCGGCAAGGGCATCACCACAGATCATAAATTCCTCGGAGATCTGAAATACATTATCGGCGACCGGTTCAGTGCCCATCTCGGCAAGCTGGACCGTTGGAATCCCAGATCTGATCAGTTGCGGGTAAAGAACATCGATCGTAATTGAGCTAGCGGTAATCAAAGCATCAATCTTGTCGATGTGAGTTAGTTTGCGATACGCAGAAAGGGCGTGTTTGCCATCAAAGCGATCGTCCTGAGCAAGGATCTTTACCTTAAGTGGTCCTTGAGAATTTAGCTCGGCCGCAGCAAGCTCAGCCCCATTCACAATCCGCTGACCGATTGCTTGCCATGGGCCGGAAAGGGGCGCGATTAGGCCGATCTTAAGCTCCTCGGCAGCGAGGGGTTTGCAGAAACCGATCAGTAGGATGGATATCAGAACTCGCAGAAACCAAAATTTTTGATGTGTCATGATTAAACTAGATAATACCCGCGGCTGGGATCGAACCAACGGCCCCAAGTTTAGGAAACTTGTGCTCTATCCAACTGAGCTACGCGGGCGGAAAACTATTGAACCTAAATTCGCCAGTTGAATCTGCCACGAAGAACGATCTGATTGATTCTATTGCCGTTTTCTAGAAATTGGTACTCACGCTAGCGGTGCTAGGGTTCCGTTCCAATTTCGTCGAAGAACGTCAATATAATCAACCATCTCGTTCTTCTCGCGACGATTCAACTGTCGAACTTAGGTTGAGCTTGGCGAGTCTAGCAAAGTTAGGGGTTTGGACCAACTATTCTAACTACTATCGAGGCCTACACTGCGGGAAATAACTCATAAACTCGTTCTCGCCTATGGCAGGACCCCAAACCACCCCAACTGGGTCCAACTCTGAAACCACTCCTGGATCAGCATTGTAGCTTTACCGTTCTTAGTGTGGGCCGTGGGAAACGTCGGCAACGCCTTTTTGCAGGCGTTGCCAAGTGTTAGTCCACGTTGAAGCGCCTCTAACAGAACAAAGGCTGGCTTATCAAGGCGCTTATAATAGAGCGCATTCTGAAAGCGGTGAACTGCGAGATATACACGTTTAGGCTTTGGTAACGTCACAACTTTGCGCTGTGTAACGATATGAATCTTGGTGCTGGCCTCTGTTCTCTGGCTGGCCTCATGGCGCAGGGCGATTACAAAATCATCGAAGGGGTAATTGAGTTCAAGTAGCGTGATGTAGGGCTGAACAGTGAGTCTCAATCTGTCGAGTTTTTTGCCACTGAGCATTGTTGGGGTAATTGGCTTTAGGGCTGCACAATCAAAGGCGATCATCTGAGCCCATTCGAAACTTACAACGTCCAAAGCAGCGCGCTTTCGGGGTCCGAGAAGCACCTGGTTACGTTGCAGGAAATGCGGGAGTTTCGCTCCAAGATCACGCAGTGCAAATGTATCTGAGGGATATCTGGTTAGATAGGCCACGACTAGATCGTAAAACCGTCGTTCGCCAACTACAGCGCGCAGTCCCGGAAAATCATCATACAGGCAATCGATTAAGCGGAACCAATATTGGCGATTATAGATCTCAAGGCGTTGGAATCCAGAGAGCCTGGAGTTTGGGCTCATCAATAGATCAGTAACTGAGGTTGTTAGCTTTCCGTTTGCAAGCTTTGAACTCATTAACTGCTTGTCGGTGAGCGGATTGGAGATCGCGCTCCAGATAAGTTTCTGGATCTTAGCTAGGGATGGAGCCGACTTGCGAGGTGCCGAATGACGCGGTGAGCTCATAGCGCAGCGACCTTTATCGCCGGAGTCCCAAACTGCTCAAGAAAACGTCGTGCCTTCAACGCCTCGGCGTGGACCTCATCGAAGCTTGGAATATTTGCGTCCCACTCAAGTAGGGTATTGGTGGGACCACAAAGCGAAATCGCTTTGGCATACAACTCCCATACCGGATCGCAAACGGGATTGTCATGCGTATCGAGAATCACATTCTCATACTGGGTATGCCCAGCTATATGAATCTGGCCCACTCTGGCTGGGTCAATTCCATATAGGTAGTCGAATGGATCAAAGCTATGATTCTGTGAGGAGACGTAAATGTTATTCACGTCTAGAAGAATTCCACAGTCGGCACGATCGACAACCTCAGAAAGAAACTCCCACTCATTCATCTCAGATTGTTTGTATTCAGCATAGCTACTGACATTCTCAACGCAGATCGGGATCTCAAGATAGTCGCGCACATATTTAATTCGCTCGGCGGTCTTGGTTACGGCTTCAAAGGTATAGGGCATCGGTAGCAGATCGTGACTGTACTTACCGTCAACGCTGCCCCAGCACAGGTGATCTGAAAGGAAGGGAGTTTTTGTCCGCTGCACTAGACGTTTGAGCTTTTTAAGCTGACTTCGATCAAACTTATCGGTAGATCCAAAGTAGAGTGCGACGCCGTGTTGCACTACACTATATTGCTCCAGGATTGAATCTAGAATCTCAAGCGGTCTGCCCGCCTCGACCATGTAGTTCTCGGAGATGATTTCAAACCAATCAACTAGCGGTTTCTTCGCTAGGATATGTTGATAGTGGGGGATCCGCAGGCCGATCCCGATACCGAGGTCGGTGAAGTTATTAAATCTGTTTGCGGCCATGATAGTTGCTCGAAAGTGCGGCGGAGGTTTCCCTCCGTCGCGACTAACTACTGTCTGGGAACTACAGAGCTAGTGGCTGCCGTTGCATCCACCCTTGCCTTTGCAAGAATTCTTGCCCTTACAACCGTGGTCGCCGCTCTCGCATCCGCCATGTCCAGCGCAGGCGTTCTTGCCTTTACAGTCATGCTTGCCAGCGTCAGCTGCCTTAGGGTCAGCTTTTGTTCCTGCAGCATGTGCGGCAGGAGCTGTTGAGCTAGCTGCGGCGCTTGAAACCGCCGCTCCGTCAGCGTGGTTATGACTATCAGCGAAGGCGATCCCCGAAAAAAGTCCTGAAACTGCGGCTATTGCCAGTGCGCTGGCGGTGATCTTAGTTCTTCTGTTCATCTAATTTCTCCTTTAAGGTTTGTTTTGGGCAAAAATGCAGCCCGGCTGACTATTTAGCACTGATCGAGGATTAGTTACAGGGATAGTTTTGGGATCTGCCAGGACCAGGAGGATCTCCTTGACACCCAGTTTTCCCAACAGCCAAGGTCCTGGAAACAAAGGATTAAGGTGTTGCGACGATGTAGGGTGTAACCGTTCACGGGGGGAGGTAAATTTGTAGGAATTTGGTTAATTAATTTCGTTGTTTTGTATTTCAAGACCCGTTTCCCTTTCTTGTCGCCCCTAAACGGGGCATTTTTTGTGAACGGTTAAACATATAGTCAGACACTCGCTAGCTCGCGTCAGCAATTTCGGGCCTATTGCGCTGCGCGCGGATGCCCGCCCATCCGGGGGCCGCTTCCAGCGGATAAAAATGCACCCAATTTATTCGTTTGCGATGATTCTCGTACCCCCCTGAACGGTTACGTTTTATCTGAAGTAAGCGCTCTGGAGTACCACGATGTCGTTAGTTGGACCTGATTCTGCCCTGTCGCTTGACCCGAGTAGGACTCCCAAGCCTCCCGAAATACAGATTCCTTTTGAGATAGGTGCCTTAAATGAACTTGCTGGAAAATTAGGCAGCCTAGTTCGTTCATCGCAGCTGCTACCTACTTCAGAAATCGAAGCTGCCTCAGATGAAGCCACGATTCTGGCGGCGATTCGGAACTCTGTAGTAACAGTCCAAACAGCACTATCGATTACTAGATTGCTAAATCAAATTGGAGCCCCGGTCCAGGATAGAGACCGGGAGATCGCAAGCGAACTATTGCCGATCGTGCTCTATAATATTGCACGTCGTGAGAGTGAAGGGAGGCCGGTATCACCCGTTGAATTGAGACTTTTTAGGATCTGCAGAGCATCGCATGGCTTGGCTCCGATACCGGGATGGTTTGATGAGTCTAAACGATGTTTAGAACTCATTGGTCAGTCAACTGAGCTGCCAACTGCTGAAATATATATGCCGCATTCGAGGACGTTGAGCGCGGAATGGAGTTCGCGCGGCGCAGATAAGTTCTTAAAAATTCAGCAACAGGCCAACGCTTTCAGAGGAGTCAATTCGGGAAGTGATCAAGCGGAAATAGCCGCATCTAAATTGGATGTGGAACGAAAGAAGCTTGAAGGGATGATTCTAAGAGCTAATGACGTCGACTTTCTAAGTGTGCCTAAAATTCGCGATGGACTCAAGGTTAATGCGGATCTACCGCTAGCTCTTGGAGTTCGCACGTTACAGCTTTTCCTCGATATCAGTGAAGCTATTGCGAGACTGGCGGTGCCGACCACGACAACTGCTACGACCGGCACTTTTGAGCTCAGACCATTTGAACTTTTACACAATCAAACCCCTAGTGCTACGACTGCGAATTCTACTCCAGCCCCTTTAAATATCGCTTCATGTAACTTAAGTGGGGAACAGTTATTAGGAACTGCAGAACCTAAGAGAGTACTGGGAGTACTTATTGCGTCCTATCTAGAGCTACGGAGCGCGCTAATTGAGATTGAAACTTCATTGGCAGCTACGCCTCGTTCAGGCACCAGTATTCGACTAGATGCTTTAAGAGATCTGCGCGAGGCGCTAGAGTACCCATTCCCGGGCGGAGCAAAGCGATGGCGTGAGATCCTACACGCCCTCAACAAGCTACCGGACCCCGAGGTGCAGAGCCAAATACCTAAAATTCTATGTTTAAAGACGATCGCACGTGATGGAGCAGCGAAAAGTTATGTTGATCTAAGGGAGAACATAGAATTTCTGGGTATGGCTGTGATGCAGATTATCCACGGCGATAGTGAGGCGGTTCAATGGATCGATCGGGCTTTGAGTGGCACCCCGGCCATGAGTGTAGCAGTCTTTGAAAAAAAAGTGCGAACCGCTCTTGCCTCTTCGGACGCCCATACTGCAGTAGCAACTGTTTTTGAGACAGAATTAGAGCGGCTTTCTAGGGAAACGAGCAGCGGTAGTTACACCGAGGCGGCAGTGGTGCTGCATGCATTATCTGTTGTGCCTGAGATTCCGACGATTGGACGTGGATTGTGTGGACGAATTCCTAATGTACAGGAAAAGATTGGAAAGCTAGTTGATCTGTTGCAGAAGACTTCTCAGAGTAGTCAGAGTAGTGAATTTATAGAAAAGGCGCGGAGGAGAATTACGAGTTACCTTCTTCCAACATTAGATAGTTACTTCGGTCAACAGATCGCAGTAGAAAATGTACGGTACATCATGGAGCGTTGGCAGCTTCTCCTTAAGAACAAGTCATCATGGGCAGGAATCCCTCCTGGTGAGGTGTTCTTTAACGGGATCGTGATCTCGGGGCCGCCTGGTGGAGGAAAGAGCTACTTTGCGATCTGTGCAGCAAATTCCTATGGCCTAGAGCTTACTAGGATATCTAGAGAGGAGATGGTCGGATCGCTTCCGCAAGCGTCATCGCCAACAGTTCCAGGGCGAGATGGTTTAGCTCGCGAGGGTCGCGAGGGTACGGTTCAGAGGGATCGAAATCGCACCGAAGCCGAAGAGGAGACGGCTTTTAAGGAGTTTATTGATCGCAAAATTGAACGCGCAAGGGAAAGCATGAAGAAGAGCGGAGCTTGGGCGCATGTATTTCTAATTGATGAAATGGAGGAGGAATTTCGGCGTCGTGATCCTGCAACAACTACGCGTGCAGACCGCTCAAGAACTAATATTATGCTTCGGGTGATTGAGAAGATGATGCAGGATTACCCTGAGATCCTTTGGTGGGGGACGACGAACGATGTAAATGGGATAGAGCCGGCGGCGACTAGGCATGGCCGGTTCGGATTGCATATTGAGATACCCTTGCCTAAGCGGGAAGATGTGGAAGCTATTGTCAAAGGCACTCTCGATGCTAGGTGGGGGGAGGTGGTGTCAGAAAAATTTCTTAAGCACCCTAGAGTAGGAGAGTTCATAGATACATGTATTGACCTCACTCCCGGAAAAATTGAAACGATTATTAATGAATTTATCGCAGTACGGAGAGACGAAAGTCAGGAACGTGGCCGTAGCGGAGAAACATGGAGGGAGATTGACGATTCCTTTATGGATGAACTGGGTGTGCATACCTCACTTGTTAAACGAATAACTAGTTTTGCGGATCGCGGTCAGGCGCCAAACTTGTAGACCGTCGTCAGAAGGGGTCGAATCACTTCGCATATTTCGCACCCCTCTATTTCAACAGATTAGAATAGTTCCCCAGCTTCCCAACATTAATCCCCGGGAAACAGGCCTGTACATCGATGCGTGAATCCAGACCGATAAATAGAGTCGCTAGTATGTTTTGTATATTATGCTCAGCCATAAACCAGTTATTAGGCGGGTTCAGGTTTGCATCAGTCATCCCGGCATCTTTGACGCCACCAGCAATTGCGCCTCCAGCAACGAAGGTGATTCCGCCATAACCGTGGTCGGTTCCCATCGAGCCGTTCTCTTTCGCTGTGCGTCCAAATTCGGTGAGATTAACGACGGCCGTTTTGCTCCAGAGGTCAGGGCCGAGATCCGTCTTGAAGGTTGCAAGTGCTGTGTCGAGTTGCGCGATACTCTGATTGGCGCCACCTGCTTGGGCGTTATGGGTATCGAATCCGCCGTGACTTGCCACGGTTATAAATGTTCCGATGGTGGGCGGCAGCTTCATCAGGCGAGCGGCATCGCGAAAGATATTTCCGTAACCTGTGTTGGGATAGACCCCAGCTGTAATGGCATTCAGAGATTGTTTGAGGGTTTCAATAGTGTTGTCTCGCACGCGTAGTGCCCCAACCATGCGCCGTTGATTGTCGTTCTGTAGAGCTGCGTCAGTAAGTTCACTCCTAAAACCGGCCGCTACGTTCTCGCGGAAGGCCATGTCGTTGTTTCCGCCCCAGCCGTCATAGACTGAGCTTCCGAAATTGCTAAGGTTACCGATCGTTTGGCCGTTTTCAGTGCCAGCTAAAAACTCCTCATTTGCCCCCAAGCTAATTGCTGCGAATCCACTCTGGCTAAAGATCGTATGGTTTACGATCTTGGCTAAAAACCCGGTTGCTTGATTGCCCATACTTAAGGGGTTTTGCACAGCTACCTTTGAAGTTGCGGAATCGTGGCCACGGTCATTCATGTTGACCAGGCCGGTGTTGTGATACCAAGCGATCTCGCCTGCTAGAGTCATAGCCGCCATGTTCGGGGCGCTAAAGTTTAGCCTAGCTGTGGAATGACCAATGTCGAGAAGCTGATTATCAGGAAGAGCTAACGTTGGTCGCATTCCTCGAAAGGTCGGGTGATTACTTTGAAGGAGATAGTGTCCATCACGTCCGCCAGCATCAATAAGCACAACGATATGCCCAATCTTGCCGCCGGGAATCATCGCATGGGCCAATATGCTACTGCCGCCGTATAACGCTTGATGAGCTACAACCCCACACGAGCAAGCGCTAACTGCCCTTAAAAAATCACGTCGGTTTAACTTACTAACCATAATGAAACTCCGTAGCTGAATTACTTTGATTGAAAGAAGGGTGTCATGGCACAGGTCTGCATGAAACCATGCATCTTGGTCTCCCAAAGATTTCGGGTTTCCCAAATAATATCGCCGGTTGCTGGGTCGATCTGATGAGTCTCATAATAATCGAATTTGATACGATCATATGTGCCGTCATTTTGTCTATAGAAATCAGCATACCCAAGTAGCTGAGTCTTTAGATTCGGGTACTGGAGTAGATCGATTCCTAAAACTGAACCACAGATCGTGTCGATGATGTTCTCGGCAGTCGAACCGGGCCCCGGAATCAGGTTCTCAAAGGTCCAGCTCTTGGTCTTATGATAGCTAGTGTTCGCTATTGCTGCGACTATACCATTTTGACGCTCCATTAATTGGCGAGCGCTGTAGCTTGAATCATAAGCGTACCCAAATACCGTTACTGGATTCCAAACTGTTAGTCCAGCATTTCGTACACGCTCGTCCAGTGCAATTGGGCTCATTGGGATACCGGATGAGCGAAGCAATCCGACCATCAGCTCAGCCGGGTCCCGAGCAATAGCATCCCGTGCACAGCTGGAGAAGAGCGCTTGCGACTTTAGCAGCATCGGAATGGCTCGAGTATAGAGCTTGAAACCATCAGCGAAGATGATATCCCCAAGGTTACGAACAAAGGCTGGCGGGGGATTCCGGTAAGCATAGGCTTCGATTAGCCAACGTGCGATATCGTAGGCTGTCTCCTTGCGAGATAGAAGCAGATCAATTACGTCCTGACGATTCTTAATCGTTCGGGCCCAGGGGGTTCCGGCACCAACTGCTAATGGTGGGCCATCGTAAGCCTTACTTGGCGTGAGGGTCTTAACGTACTTCTGTTGAGTATTATCATAAGAAACGCTCCAACCCTCAACCATCGCCAGCGAGATACTCTTGATATCTTCAGATGTGTAATTCATGCCGTGGTTCGGATCTCCAGCATTGAACTGCCCCATTCCAACGAGCTGCATCAGTTCGCGTGGGCCGTCTTCGTTCGGAACAAACTTGTCGCTCGCCCCAAGGTTTAGCCAGATCAACATGTAGAGTTCGTTATTGCTCGCTTGTCTAACAAGTTCAGCATAATCCCCGGTAGCTACAAAGGTGGCGAGCATGTCGCGATAGCCGAAGAAATGATGTCTGAACCCATTACTATTGATGACGCGGTAGCTTGCGGCGATCTTCTGATGAATTAGGTGCAGAAGGTGGGTTTGATATGGGTTAGGATTGTTAACAAAGTTATCGAATTCGCCATAACGAACGCCATCGAAGTTAACACTCGTGGGGTCCTGAATACTTTGGTTCCCAATTACGTTGTCACGCCAGTCATAGATTCGCTCATTTAGCTCTGGTGAAGCGATCGCCCCACCAGTTCGCAATAGTGCCTGTTCAACCGTAGCATCAAGTCCATTGGCAACACCGGCAGCGACATCAGCGTAAGTCGCCCCCCAAGCCGCTTTCTTATAGATGCGACGTACGGCATCGGCATTCCAGGGTCCGCTGTACTTCGCAAGACTGATGCATTCAGCTGGGAGTGGAACCCCATTCGGGGGAGTCGGATCGCCGGAAACGCAATAGCCATTCCGTTCGTCACGCGCAGTCTGAAGTTTTAGAACCAGCGCATTCTTACGTTTCTTTGAGAGCTTTTGATTTTTCTTTGCAGTTGCGATTTTTTTGGCGTACTCCTTGGTAACGTTTAAGAAGTATTGCTTACCTTTAAAGGTTTTTATGGTCCCTGCCTGTGGTGGTTGACCATACAAGCAGCGGATTACCCCAATTGCGCTGGTGACATCAAATAGCTGATCCGCCGTGACCACTACTCCGGCGGGCTTCTTCCCTTTGTTGGGCTTTTTGGCAGCCATCGCCGAATTGGCGTTTACTAGTAAGAAAACTAATGCTGCTGCAAGGTTAATCAGTCTCATTACACACACCACAACAAAGGCCAACCCGCGTAGTGCGTGCAGAGTAATCCAATTATGTCGCGTAGTTTTACGACAACTTACGATTTACCCTTGCGACACGGGGGCATTAAATATTCGTAATAGCAGGCAAAGCAAAGTTCGTACCAGGAACAAGAAGGTGGAATTGATCAGTGGTTACGTTCCGTATCGGGGATGCCCCTAGTGAAATCCTGGATTGATTGAGAATTTTTACTAGGAAACTGTTGGGGGGCGGCTATGCATTTCGCTGTTCAGTTATAAAGACAGATCAGGGGAGACGTGATCATGGCATGGGGTTAGTTCTCGGGCTTGTAGCGCAAGTGATTCTATACCTACCCAATCGAGATTTACAGAATCTCAGGCTAAGGGCTTCTCCAGAATTTTCTTTGAGCTCCGCGGAAAGCGCTCTGAAGTTGCGGCGATCTTCTCAAAGACCAGAAGAATGCGACCGAAATCAGACCCCGGTAATACTAGATGTTGCTCATCAATCAATCTGGCGCCGAGCTGGGAAAGTGCTGCCGCTGCTTGGTCAAGTTCAAATGTGGCCTGTGCGCTCTTCATCGCAATAAACCGGCCAGCAACTCGTACTAGTGGCAGACACAGCTCACTAAGGCTTGTGAGGTTCGCAACAGCGCGGGCAATCGCAAAATCGTAACATTCGCGGTGCTCAGGCTCGCGACCAATTAGTTCGGCGCGACCGTGAAGTGTTTTTGCGTTGGGGATCTGTAGCTCGATTATTACCTGCTCAATAAATTTCAGGCGCTTCTCGGTGCCATCTAGTAATGTAATCTGGAGATCGGGGCAGGCGATTGCTAGCGGAAGACCCGGGAAACCAGCGCCAGTTCCAACATCTATAAGTTTGCCCTGCCACTCAGTATTAGACAGGCCAAGTACTGAGAGTGAATCTAGGATGTGCTTTACAACGAAATCCTCAGGGGCCAAGCTTGTGAGATTAAACTCCTGATTCTTTAAGGCTAGAAGCTCCGCTAGGCGGCTAAACTGGGTAAGTTGTTGTGGCGTGAGATTCAACCCGAATTCGCGAGCGCCAATCTCAAGTAGATGGGAATCGATAGACATTGCTAGCTCACACGCTGCGCCAAAAATACGTAATTTTCACGTCCTATCCGAGTTAGCACAATAACGCCGAACTCAGAGCTAATTGCTGGTGGAGCTAGATCTAGCTCCCGCCGCACTTCGTCGGGCTCTTTCGGAAAGCCGCGCTTCTTGATCTCTGTGCGGCTGTTCCATCTAAGTTCGCTTACCTTGCGTTTGAGAGCCGCTTGAGTGTAGGGAAAACTTTCGAGTACAGTGAAGGCACTCCACCATGGTGAATTCGGTAATTGCGAAGGGCTCGCGCCGTATGCGATGTGCGGGTCGAGAAGCTGAATACTGTGCTGAACAAAAAACTGGGCCAACGCACCACTGCGGATCATTGCAGAGTGGGGCTCCACTAGAGTGCGCACGTCGACTGGCTGAATAATGGATGACTGGGTGTCCGAAGTGGTACTATCGAGGCGCCAAGATATATCTCGATCGACTAACGTAACTTGGGGCTGCCCCGCGCTCCACACGATCTGCTCACGACATTCACCGTCAAACCCGATCCATTCACGTACCCAGTTAGCATCGCTGTTGGAATCAAGTTCAAGATTCAGTCCTGGTGAAAGTTTTAGTCCGCGAATGCCTGTGATCTTTGCCTTGAACAACTCGGAAAGCGCAGGGTGATACTCCTCAGGATCGGAAACTCGTGACCCGTCAGCATTGCGACGTGATGGGTCTGCCCATAGACCGTCATAGTGATCACAGTGTAGATCTGCGGTCCAGGGAGTAGCTTGGACAGTGACATTGTTAATTCCCATTTGCGCCAGATTTGCTTTCAGGAACTCAGCTAGGATCGGATCCGCTTCGTAACTTGTAACGTGCTTTGCAGCCCGCGCAAGCGCTGCTGTATCGAAGCCCGCTCCGCCACAGATCTCTACTACGTGTGAACATCCGGCAAAGCGTTGGGCATGATGCTGGGCTATCATGGGGTGAGTAGATTGTTGCAGACTTTGGCGTGATGCATAAAAACGCCCAGATGGCGGAGCAAGATTTCGGCTAACGGCAATCCGACGCGCAAGGATGAGTTCAATTGCTAGATTGAGGTCATTAGACGAAATATTCTGAAATGAACGCTTTAGCTTCAGCGCCAGATCTGGAGCGTCGGGAGGTGGAGAATATGCCAGTGCCTGATCGCTGATCTGATCTAGAAGCGCCAGGTCTGGAGTGGGGGTGACGGTTGAGGTGGTCATTGCTTCATCGGATGTAACTGGTCACCAAGAGTTCTTGCTAACTTTACTATTTCACACATTTTATAATGGCATTTCATACTTCGCTTACCTGGGATCCTTTCTTGTCAGCCCCTGATCGGGGCTGGCTGTCTTTTGTGCCCAGTTACTTGTTGTCACCCCCGATTTGCTCCGCAAATCGACCCCTGAGGGGTGGTTGTTGCTTAATGATTCTGTTTTGCCTACTGACTAGTTACCATCGGATAAAATACTAACGGATCAACGGGTACCAGTATATCTCTCGGATCACGAATGCGAGTTTCAAAATGCAGGTGCGGCCCCGTTGCCCGCCCAGTAGCCCCGACCTTCGCTATCGTCTGCCCACGTATAATCTGCTCCCCAATGCGAACAAGTAGCTTTGAGTTATGGGCGTATAGGGTGCTCAAGCTACCATCGTTGATTACTATGGCATTTCCATAGCCACCCAAGCCATTTCCCGCGTAGGTCACCAGTCCAGAATGGGCGGCGATCACTGTGGTGCCGGTAGGTGAGGGCAGGTCGATCCCCTTGTGAGTTGACCAGCCACGATCGCCATATGGGGATCCAAGTTTGGCACTTGCAACCGGCCAAAGTAGTTTACCAACAAAGCGCCTTGATGTGTCTTGACGGACGCGCTCGATCGATTCGGATTCGACGGCGTGTTTTGCCAGTTTTAGCCCATTGAGCTTCTCTGCTGGAGTATCAAGCGCAAATGGGATGCGCAATACGTCGCCGGGCTGCAACGATCGTGGGTCAGCAAGTGTGTTGCTTGTAAAGATATCGTAGGCAGAGATCTCAAATCTAGCAGCGATGCTTGAGAGTGTCTCGCCCGGCTGAGCGGTATAGATTGCAATCTTGGTTTGCGGGATACTGGGCCTGCTATCTAAGACCGAACAGGCTCCCTGAAACAGAACCGCCAGTAGGATGGCAAGTAGAAAGATGTTGCGATGGGCTATGCACCAGCGACGAAGTTGCATGGCTCTAACTGATACATAGCAACGCTAGTGTTGTGCGCTTCCCAAAGGGTTAGGATTTGGGAATTTGCATCTCCAACTGGAGCAACCATTCGACCGCCCGGAGCCAGTTGGGCTACAAGTTCCGGCTCGATGCGCTCGAATGCAGCCGAGACGATGATAGCATCATAGGGCGCATGCTCAGCCCAACCGCGACGGCCATCTCCGCGCCGAATTAGGACGTTATGATAGTTTAAGGAATCCATAAGGTGGCGTGTCTGTTGAGCTAATAGACCAACATATTCGACTGCGTAGACCTGAGCTCCGGCAGCGGCCATGACCGCACTGCAATATCCAGAGCCACATCCCACCTCTAGTATGCGCATTCGTGGCTTAATTCCAATTAGCCCCAGCATGCGAGCAACAGTTGATGGCTTAGAGATCGTCTGGCCGTAGCCGATCGGAAGAGCAATGTCCTCGGTGGCGCGAGTATTAAATGCCGAAGCTACAAACCGGTCGCGCGGCACCGCGGCAAAGGCCTTTACAAGAGTATAGGCGATATCATCGTCAAGAATCCCGGCATCGCCAACGATCTGTTCAGCAAAGCGGGTCCAGCCCGGGGAGAGGGGCTTATGTCTGGGGTTAACCCAAAGGTCCGCCGCGAGAGAGTCACGTGCCATGCAAAAAATCCTAACAGAGTAAATGAGAGTAGCGACAGAAATTAACTGTATAGCTATAGTGCTGGGCAGAGCAGTGCGCAATCTGGAAAGTAGAGATGGCTAAAACAATCGCAAATTTCTATGCCGTTCTAGGGGTAAATTCATCAGCAACGCCTGATGAGATTCGGCGTGCCTATAGGGTTCTTGCTCGGCGTTACCACCCGGACCTCAATCCGGAAGCGGCCTCTGCAGATAAGTTCAAATTGATCGCCGAGGCCTACCATATTCTTAGTGACGGGGTGCGGCGTAAGCAGTACGACCTTGAGACCGAGCTAAACGGAACCAACGCTGCGCGCGGCGCAGCTGCCTATCGCTCTGCGCCGCGAGAGGGGGCTCGGGAGCGGTTTGAACGTTCAAAGTTTGAGAACTTCGGATCCAATTCGGGAATAAAGCCAGAGGGGGTTGAGGACTCCACGCATGCCTCTAATCGTGCGCCATCGAAGCCCGGTGCGGCGCTGTTTGCTACGATTGCGAGGTTCTTTCGATCATTTCGCTCCGCCCAAACTGAAGTCAAGCCAGCAGGGGCGGTGCCGAACAACCTTCGTGCTCCGAAATCTTCAACCGCATCCGCCGCCGCAGTGAATCAGGTTACGAAGATCTCAATTATTGAGGTTTCACTCTCGATTCGTGATGCGGTCTTTGGAGTTAAGAAGTCAGTCGAGATCGCTGAGCCTGAAGGAATGCGAAAGCTCTCAGTTCGCATTCCTGCTGGGGTGCGGAACGGTAGCTTAGTGCGTTTGCGCGCCAAAGGAACTCCAGGCGAGGAGCTTGTTCTGATCGTGCGTGTCGCTGCGCACCCATTTATTCGAGTAGAGGCCAAGGGATTAATAATGGAGGTGCCGATCACCGTAAACGAGGCGATCAGTGGAGCGAGTATTACAGTTCCAACCCTTGAGGACGCCGTCGCCATAAAGATTCAACCAGGTGCCCAAAGTGGGCAGGAGGTTCGCTTGAAGGGCAAGGGGATTCATGAACGTGATGGCGGCGAGCGAGGTGACCTGTTTGTGCGCCTAATGATCCGAGTTCCGGAGTGCATTGAGGCCTATGGAATCCGCGATCGCGCGGCCGAGCTTGATAAATACTTTGAGAGGAACGTTCGCGCAGCGTTGCCCACCTCTTTGACAGAGATCTAGTAATGTCGACGTCACGGCGTACCTCATACTCGGCACTCTATTTTTTTACCTCAACAGTATTGCTCCAGATTGTTGGAGTTGGCGCTGGATTGGCGTTGCGTAGTGCACTTGCTGCGACTGATTTCGCTTCGATGAATTCCGCACCAGATAGTCCCATCTGGCCAGCCTATCTGACGCTATTATTCCATTCGCTTGTGGCAGCTGGGGCGGCACGACTATTGAGACTTCCTGGCTCGTGGCAGTTGTGTAATCTGCTATTGGCACCGGCTGCGGTATTTTGCATTCAATTCGATATTGCTCCGGAGTTGGCGCTAATCCCGATGGTATTATTGCTCTTAGTCTATGTTCCGACTTTCTGGACCCGGGTGCCGTTCTATCCCACAAGTCGTAGAACCTATGACGCGATCTTGGCAGAGATCCCAGGTACGCCCGGATTAAGATTTATAGACCTCGGTTCGGGCTTCGGCACGCTGCTCTATTATCTGAAACATAAGCGTCCCGATCTCATCGTTGAGGGCAGTGAGATCAGCCCACTTCCGGCCCTTTTTAGCCGACTGCGTGGGATTTTGCGAAGCGGAAGGCCCTTAATTTATTTCCGAAGTTTCTGGAAAATCTCATTGGAGCCCTACGATATTGTGTATGCATTCCTAGCACCAGGACCGATGGCGGCGTTATGGGAGAAGGCAAAGCGCGAGATGCGACCGGGAACGTTACTTATAGTTAACAGCTTTCCGTTACCTACAGAGCATTTTAAGGAGGTTGTCATTGAAGATCATAGGACCTTTACGTTGTTTATGTATAGAATCTGATGCCGGTTGCAGGGATATCTATTAGGGATGGAGGCGGGGTTTCGTATCGATTGGCGCCTCATATAGCGGTTTGCAAAAGTCGCGAGCGATATAATAGCTTTTGCAAACCGCTATAGATTCGCTGAAAGCGAATCAAAACAACAACCTATAGCGATTAATATCAAAAGGCTTGCCAATTTTATTGGCACCGACTTTTGATAATCGCTATA